>Ga0326728_10022904_pt1 | contig 11528 bp, 10 predicted proteins | sample MB3enrmetagenome_FD_207602 | JGI IMG/M metagenome (GOLD analysis project Ga0326728, IMG submission 207602) | Lab enriched peat soil microbial communities from McLean, Ithaca, NY, United States - MB31MN | ecosystem: Environmental > Terrestrial > Soil > Wetlands > Peat | place: USA: New York... | reverse complement strand
GCTTTGGATAAGATGCACGACCTTGAACTGGTCAAGACAGAGACCCTGGAGGGCACCAGCGCCATACTTCCTGAAGATGTGGATGACCCCTCAGTATGCATGATACGCCTCAAGGCGATTACCAATAAGTAGACTCTGCAAGAATCGAACGCATATAAACGTGGGGATTGGAACTTCAGGACGGTCCAAATCTGATGAATGAAGGTTCAACCCAGCCTTTGGGATTGCTCAGCGCGCCGGACGCAATGCGCATCCTGCGACGGCGTTGGCTTCGCATCATACCCGTTGCCTTCATCATGTACACCATCGCCTATGTTGATCGAATCAACATATCGTTGTGCCTGCCAGCCCTGGGACGCGACCTTGGCAACAACCCGGTCGAAGCGGGCAACGTGGCCGGGGTTTTCTTCTGGGGTTATCTGGTTTTCCAGATTCCCGGAGGGCACTTGGCGCGCATTTGGAGCGCCAAGCGGGTCATCAGCATCCTACTCGTGGCCTGGGGATGCTGTGCGGTCGCGATGGGTTTTGTTACGACTTGGCGGGAGATGTGGGTGGCGCGACTGTTGCTAGGGGTTGCTGAGGGGGGAGTCTTGCCCGCGACCATTGTGTTGCTCTCGAACTGGTTTGGGCACACAGAACGCGCTCGCGCCAATAGCTATTGGATGCTCTGCCAGCCTTTTGCCGTCATTGTTTCGTCACCTTTTTCCGGTTATATCCTCGGCCGGTGGGGTTGGCAGGCGGTATTCATCGTGGAAGGATGTTTGCCTTTTATCTGGCTGATCGTCTGGAACTTGTATATGGATGACCGTCCTCGAGAAGCAAAGTGGATCTCAGAAGAGGGGCGAAGCTATATCGCGGAACTCTTGCAGCGTGACACACCGAAACCCATAATCTCAAAGCACGCCGGCACCCTTCAGGTCCTGTTAGGACGACAGGTTTGCTCCTTGCTGGCAATGGCCATGCTTATGAATTGCGGAGTCTATGGATTCCTCTTTTGGTTGCCGAGCGCGCTTTTCCACGCGAAAAATCTTTCGCCCTTTTCAGTCAGCATTCTCTTCACCCTGCCCTACGTTCTGGCGGGATTTGCGATGGTGTGGAACGCTCGGGATTCAGACCGCAGTGGCGACCGGCGCGTCCATGTAGCGGCGCCCCTCATTTTGAGCGGGCTGTGTCTGCTCGCTGCCGCCTTGCTCGGTGAGCGTTCCTTTTTGCCCTACATTGTTTTGCTTTGCTTTGGCGGGGCCGGCGTTTATGCTGCCATCGGCCCCGCTTGGGCCATCCCAACTGAGACGCTGCCCAGAGAAGCAGTAGGGTCGGCCATCGGTATGATTAACTCGGCCGGCGCCTTTGGCGGGTATTTCGGGCCCTTGATCGTCGGTGTGCTGAGCAGACGCACCGGAGACTTCAGGTTTGCCTACGCGGCGCTCAGTTGCTGTTTGCTTGCGGCATCGGCCTTAGCTCTCACGTTGGAGCAGGCCGCAACCGCCGTGTAGTGGCCCGCGGAAGAATGCCGAAAGAACACGGAAGGGCTTTAAGGCTTGGCTGACAACGGAGGCGCAATGATCATCTTCGATTCCCATTTGGACCTGGCTTGGAATGCGTTGAGCTGGAATCGCGATCTTACCAAAAGCGTACATGAGATCCGCAAGGACGAAACCGGCATGACCGAGACTACCCGGGGCGCGAATACCGTGGCCTTTCCTGATATGCGGAGAGGAAAAGTGGCCATCTCCCTGGTCACGGTCTTGGCCCGGGCCAAGGGCATGGTTGTTGACAAACTGGACTCCAAGATCGCCCATGTTGGTTTTGTGGGCGACAGCCGGCTGGATTATCGGAACCAGGAAATAGCTTATGCCGCAGCTCAAGGCCAATTGGCTTACTACCGTGTTTTGGAATCGGAAGGGCAAATTCGCATGATCGGGGACTGGCCGCATTTAGAGGCTCATCTCGCTGGTTGGCAGGGGGAGGGAGAAACGACCGCCCCGCTGGGATTTATTCTCAGCATGGAAGGCGCGGATCCCATTGTTTCACCCAGTCAGGTGGAGGACTGGTGGGACGACGGATTGAGGGTGGTCAGTCTGGTGCATTATGGCGCGGGCGTTTACGCTCACGGTACGGGAGCCTCCGGGCGCCTAACAGCCCGGGGAGTGGAACTGCTGAAGGCGATCGACGAAATAGGCATGGTTTTGGACGTCACGCACTTGGCCGACCAGAGCTTTTGGCAGGCGGTTGAGCAGTTTCAGCGCCCGGTGCTCGCCAGCCACAATAACTGCCGCGCGCTGGTTCCGGGTGGCCGCCAGTTCACTGACGAGCAACTCCGCCACCTCATTGAGCGAGGTTCTGTTATTGGGGCGTGTTGCGAGAATATGATGCTTTACCCCGGATGGATTGTCGGTGAGACGCCTAACACCGTAGTCAGCCTGGAGGCATACGTTGATCACATTGATCACGTCTGCCAACTCGCCGGGAACGCCCGGCATGCTGCGATCGGCAGCGATCTTGACGGTGGATATGGATTAGAACGCTGCCCCCATGATCTGGACACGATTGCGGATTTACAGAAGGTTTCTGCACTCCTGCGCAACCGAGGATACAAGGAAGCCGACATTGAGCTGATCATGTATGGGAATTGGGTCCACTTTTTCAAAGCGGCATGGGACCGGGCGTGACGTCAAGGGGTGACGCCAGATCCATCCAAGAACCCTATGCGCCCCGTCGCTTGGCAGCGGGCGGGAAGAGAAAGCTGTTGCGGTAGGCGCGATCAAAATGAGGAGGCGGCGATGAAAGAGCGGAAGCACTCTGCGGAGTATTTCGAACGAGCCCAGAAGTCGCTTATCGGGGGGGTCAGCAGCCCCTTCCGGCGTAGCCTCCCGGCGGTACTCTATTTTCAAGACGGGAACGGAGCGGTACTTTATGACGTCGATGGCAATTCTTACTTGGATTACGCCTTGGCGTGGGGTCCTCTCATTCTTGGCCACAAGCATCCGGCATTGGTAAGCGCCCTCCGCGAAGCTGCAGAACGTCCACACAACTATGGCGCCCAACATGAATTGGAATTCCTGGTGGCGGAAGCCGTTTGTGGCATGGTTCCCTGCGCCGAACGTGTGGCGCTGACATCCAGTGGCAGTGAGGCCGTGCAGTTGGCAATGCGGTTGGCTCGTGCGTTCACGGGACGTAGCTTGATTCTGAAATTCGAAGGACACTACCACGGTTGGATGGACTCTGCTCTGTTCAGTTACCATCCGCGCCTGGAGGAGATGGGTCCCGCCCAACACCCGAATGTTGTGCCGGGATCGCGCGGCCAACTGAGTAATGCGGGTGAAAACATCCTGGTTCTGCCCTGGAACGATGCGGAGCAAGTGGCGGAACTTTTCGCCAGGCGCGGTCATGAGATCGCCGCGATTATTAATGAACCGGTTCTGTGCAACAGCGGATGCCTGATGCCGGCTCCGGGTTTTCTGGCTGACTTGCGTCGAATCAGCCGTGAACACGGCGCGCTCCTGATTTTCGACGAGATCATCACGGGATTCCGCATGGCTCCCGGTGGAGGGCAGAGCGTCTTCGGAATTACGCCCGACCTTGCGACGTTCGGTAAGGCGATAGCTGCTGGCCTGCCCCTCAGCGCGGTCGCCGGGCGAAAGGACATTCTTGAGCTGATGGTGAGTGGTGGAGTCGCCTTTGGCGGGACGTTTAACGGCAACTGCCTGTCTCTGGCAGCGGCTCGGGTCTCTTTGGAAGAGCTCTCGCGCGACGGTGGGGCACAACTAAAGAAGGCCAATCAGCATGGGGAAGAACTGATGCGAGGAATTAGCGCGCTCGCTCGCGCGAAAGGGATCCCGGTCCAAGTTACGGGCTTCGGCACCGCTTTCTCCGTCCATTTCACCGAGCGAACCTCACTAAAGGACTACCGGGATACCTTATCGGACGATCGAAATTTGCTCCGCGAGTGGCTTTCGGAATCGCTGGAAGAGGGCATCTACCTTCTTCCCGATGGCCGCATGTACACGTCCATCGCGCACACGAGCACGAACGTGGAAGAGACATTGAAAGGATTTGAGCGTGTTCTGGATCGCTGGGTTGCGAAACGGAGTTCCTCCGTTCAAGGTGCATGAGCCATGCTGATGCAAACCAAGACAGCTCTTGTAACAGGCGCCGCCGCCGGCATTGGGGAGAGCGTCGCTCGTCTTTTCGCGGAAGAAGGGGCGCGAGTCTGGCTGCTGGACCGAGATGAATGCCGCCTGCGAGGAGTGGTGGACGATTTGGTGAAAGGCGGAGCGGCTGTTTCGATGTGCGTTGCCGACCTATGCCGCGCCGATGAAGTTCAGCGTGCCATCGACGGGATCCATAAGGAGATCGCTTCTCTTGATGTTCTCGTCAACAACGTCGGAATCTATCCACGGCTGCCTTTTCTGGAGATGACGGAGCAGGAGTGGTCTCGCGTTCTGGACGTGAACCTGAATACCGCCTACCGGTGTGCCAGGCTCGTGATCCCCCGCATGGTCGAACGCCGGGCGGGCAAAGTGATCAACATCTCCTCGGTGACATTTCATCACGGCGCGAAAAATATGACCCACTATATTTCGGCCAAGGGAGCTCTAATCGGATTTACCCGGGCGCTCGCCCGAGAGGTCGGTGAGTACAACGTCCACGTCAATTGCATCACGCCGGGTGCGATTCAGGGGGAAGGGGAAGCCCGGCACGTTACTCCTGAGGAAGCGAATGCGGTGCTCCAGTTCCAATCCCTGCAACGGCGCCTTACTCCCATTGATGTTGCTCGTGCTTGCGTTTTCCTGGCTACCCAATGGAGCGATGGGATGACGGGTCAAACCCTGAATGTGGACGGCGGTTGGATTATGCACTAAAAACCTGGGACGACATTGGAGCAACCCATCATGCAACCCATCGGATTAGGTGGTCCCGCACTGTCGCTTCTTGCCGGCGGCATCGGGGGTTCGACGCTAGCCCCGGCGAAGCGCATCAAGAACTGGGCTTGGGAAAACTGGTGGCTCGTCTTTGCCATTTGTGCGTATTTGTGTTCTCCCTGGATTGTTGCCGCGTTCTCGATACCCCATCTGCTTTCCGTTTATCGTCTGGCGGGCCATAAAGCCACCCTGGAGACGCTTTTCATTGGAATGGCCTGGGGATTCGCAGTCGTTCTGGCCGGCAAAGCCCTTGATCTTGTTGGCTATTCGATCAGTACTGCACTGCTTTACGGTTCTTCCGTGGCGCTGGGTTCCCTGGGCGCCCTGTTCCTGATCGATCGTTCGAAGCTCTTCAGTACGGCGGGCTTAACGCTTCTTGCCTGGGATCTCCTGCTTCTGGTGGGGGTAGGGTTTTGTGCGCAGGCCGGTCGCCTTCGAGAGCCTTCACCGGAAAAGTTCCGCCCGGCATATTTCGGCCAACCGACGCCCACCCCGGCGCGTACGCGGCTGGGTATATTTTGTTCGCTGCTTGCCGGTGTGCTGGCTACCCTTTTCAACATTGTCCTGGCAAACGGCGAGCCGATTCGCCATCAGGCTATCGCCTTGGGAGCTGACCCCAACCTGGCGGCGAATGCGATCTGGAGCCTGGGGGTGAGTGCTGGTTCTCTGCCGAGCATTGTCTGGTGTGCTTATCTCCTGACCCGAAGGTCGAATTGGGGCCTTTACCGGAAGCCTCACTCGGGAACCAACGTTCTCGTCTGCGTGGGAATGGCTGGCCTCTGGATCACCGGAACGGTTCTTTATGGCGTCTCTACCGCCCGCCTGGGACGATTGGGTCCGGCCATCGGCTGGCCGATCTACATGTGTTCGATCATCATCACGGGGATTCTATGGGGCTTGGCCTGGGGAGAGTGGGAAGGCGCTTCCCGTCGCTCCGTGAAACTTTTGTGGGGAGGAGTTGGAATTCAGATTCTCGGAATTGTCCTGTTGAGCGCGGCTCCCTAAAGGCTTCCTGGCTCGGTGGGCGGCGCCGCTTTATCCAAACCGCGGTCAAGGTTTCGCGTGTGGCTTGCCTCACCGCACCTCTCGGTTTCCTGGCCGTAGATTCGAGAAACTGATTACTCTATGAGCAAACATCCTCGCATTGGGATTGCAAGCTTTCAGCTTGAGTCGAATACCTTCCTTCCGTTCCCAACAACCTATGAGGATTTCGTGCAGGCAGGATTGACCCGCGGCGATGACTTGCTGCGGCGCTGGACGATCACCCATCACGAGCTGGCGGGAATCATTGGTCAAGCCCGGGAAGAGGGCCTCGATGTTGTGCCCCTGCTTGCAACTTTCCCTCAAGCCGGCGGAACGATGGCCTCGAGCGACTTTGAACGCATCGCGGCGGAGTTGCTTGAGGCGCTAAAGGCGGCCCTGCCCCTGGATGGTCTGCTGCTGGCTCTGCACGGAGCGGCCGTAAGCGAGCAGTTTCCCGATGCCGATGGCGAAATCCTCTCCCGTGTTCGCGCCTTGGTGGGCCCGGACATGCCCATCGTCAACACGTTGGACCTGCACGCCAACATATCCGCTGAGATGATCCGTCACGCGACAGCGACCATTGTGTATCGCTCCAATCCGCATCTCGACCAGGCGGAGAGGGGCAGGGAAGCGGCGCATCTTCTGGCGCGGACTCTGCGTCGAGAGATTCGGCCCGTACAGGTCCTGGTAACTCCACCCATGCTGATCCAGATGTGCCGACAGTACACTTCAGAGGGCCCCGCCCAGAAGCTGTATCAAGAACTTGTGGAGGTCGTACGGCGGCCTGGCATCCTTTCCGCGAGCATAGCGATGGGCTTCTACTATGCGGACGTGAAGGAGATGGGAGCATCGTTCCTGGCGGTCGCGGACAACGATCGCGACCTCGCCCGTGAGGCGGCTTCTTTCCTTGCCCAGCGCGCTTGGGAGAATCGTTACGAACTTACGGGCAAGCTTCCCTCTACAGAAGAGGCGGTGCGGGCGGCTGCCGAAGCGGAACAAAAGCCTGTGGTGCTCATGGACACAGGAGATAACGTGGGCGGAGGGGGACCGGGAGATTCCACAATTCTTTTTGCCGAGATCTTGCGCCAGAACGTGAAGAACGCCCTGGTGATTCTCTACGATCCGGAATCGGTAAAGGCCTGTGTTGCCGCCGGACCCGGAAATCACGTGGAGGTGATGGCGGGCGGAAAAGGGCAGCAAGGCGCACCTGTGTTCGTGCAGGGAAGAGTGCGAATCTTGAGCGATGGTCATTTTACGGAGACCCAGGTGCGGCACGGAGGCTGGGGCGACGCCGACCAGGGAATCACCGCCGTTGTGGAAACAAAGGAGCAGCACACCGTGGTGCTCACCAGCCGTCGCACCGCGCCCATGAGTCTTGAGCAGATCTTGAGTCTCGGTATTCATCCGGAGCGAAAACAAATCTTGATTGTCAAAGGGGTGGTGGCACCGCGGGCGGCTTACCAACCGATTGCGTCCAGAATCATCGTTACAGACACGCCGGGGGTAACGTGTGACAATCCCAGGCAATTTCAGTACTTGCGGCGGCGAAACCCACTGTTTCCCTTGGAAGAGGATGCACAGTTCCCATAACTGGCTTAGCACCTGTGACTTTATATCGCTATGAAAATAAACAAGATAGAGACAATTTGGTTCGAACATTTGCCGGCCGACCAGTGGCAAGAGAAAAACCCCAAATCGGCCCAAGCCTTACCCAACAATCTCTGGGTGCGTATCCACACGGACGACGGGTTGACGGGGTTGGGCGAAACTTATTACTTGCCCCGGGCGGTTAGCGCCATCATTCACGACTTCTACGCCCCGTTGTTGATCGGGCGTAACCCGCTCGACATCGAGAATCATTGGAACAACCTGTTTTCTGCAGTCAGTTTCTTCGGCTCCATGGGCGCGGAAATGCGGGCCATCTCCGCCATCGATATCGCCCTCTGGGATTTGGCGGGGAAGCACAGCGGCCAGCCGATCTACAACCTGTTGGGCGGTCGCAATCGCGATAGGGTCCCCGTCTATAATACTTGTGTGGGCTATGGCGATTACCCGGACTACGCGGCCTGGATGGAAGGCCGCGCCGGGGAATTAGCGGAAGACCTGCTGCGTGAAGGGATCAAGGCCATGAAGATATGGCCCTTTGACCGATATAGTTGGACCCTGGCGGGCCCGGCCGATCCACGCGGGAAAGTAACCATTCTCGGACAAGAAGCGTCCGCTGGTGTCCTGACGCACTTCCTGAGCAATGAAGACCTGGAGCGGGGAATTGCCACCGTTACGGATATCCGCCGGGCCGTTGGCGACAGGATGGCCATTGCCATCGAAGGTCATGGCCATTGGGACCTGGCGACGGCGGTGCGAATCGCCAGGGCGCTTGGACCCTACAATGTCATGTGGCTGGAGGAAATCATGCCGCCCGACAACGTGGAGGCCTTTGCCCGTCTCAAGTCCGCCACCAAGATCCCCTTGTGCCAAAGCGAGCGAGTTTTCACACGCTTTGGCTTCCGTCATTTCATAGAGCAAAACGCGGCGGATATTATCATCCCCGACGTGTCCTGGTGCGGCGGTATGACGGAGGCCCGCAAAATTTCCGTGCTGGCGGATACTTACTATCTTCCCGTCACCACGCATGACTGTATCGGCCCGGTGGCGCTATGGGCGGCGGCTCATCTGATGATGCACATACCGAACGCCATGATCATGGAATTCGTGAGGGGCTATGTGCATGGGTGGTATAACGATGTGGTAACAGATCGCATTAGGATCGAGGACGGATTTCTGACTCTCGGCGACAAGCCTGGCCTGGGAATTGAGTTGCACGCTGATTTTGCTTCTCGTCCCGGCAGTCATGTGGAAGTTTCCACGGAACAACAGCTTCAGGCGAAGTGAGGGGGCAGACTCATTACGATGGAAAGGTAAGGGTTGGTACGGCTGGCAGCTATGAGACAGAAATGGCAGGGCCGATGCTCGCGGGTCCGCGAGCTTGACGACTTTGCCCTTATCGAGCAGGCGCTTCTGGTGGAGTTTCATCCAGGCCTTTTGCTTCCCCTCCCCGTTGGGGAACAGCCGGCGCGCCAAATCCCAGAGATGCTGACGTGCGTGGTAAAGATCGACGATCTCCAGCGCGCCGCGTCCGTGGATCGGTGAGGGGAGCCGGAAATTGCAGCAACGCGGTCAAGGCCGCAGCGCCGGCCTGCTGCACGGTCGAGCGCACGGCGGTTTCGATCGCCTCCCGATCCGTGCGGCCGTCTTTATGGCGCTGAGCAAAGATACGGCGGAGGAGTTGGTCTACTCCTCGCCCCACCTCCTGATGGAGAGCAGCCGCCGTTTCTTCCCCCCCCTCAGTCCAGCCGCCCCGTTATCGTTCCACGTGGCGACGCGCACAGATGCTCTCACTGAGGGTCACCAGTTCCGCACTGAGTTTCTGGAAGCGACGAAACTCGGCGACCTCCTTTTGCGCTTTGCGGAAAGCGGCGGGGTTGGGGAAACTCTCCGTGACGGTTTTGCCTGCGACGCGGCGGGTCAGGCGGAATTGGGGATCGTGGCCGGGGTCATTCGCCTTAGAGCAATGGCAGGTGGGCTTGCCACAGCGGCGGGACCAATGGGCCTACGGGTTTTCGGGGAGGCACAGGAAACTTGGAGCTCCTGCTGCGAGACTCCCGTGGGGCCATTCCCTCGCAGGAAGTTCTTGGCGCTCAGGTCACAACGGGACCGGCGTGTTGGTCCCGGATTTGCCCGGGCCTCGGCAGCAACTCTATTACTACCGCCTGACCTCGAGGGCAGACGGCAGCCGATAATCACGACGAGCCTCCTGGTATTTCTCCTTGGTAAGAGAAGAGTGAGTCGTGCGGCTGTTCCGCTATTCTCTAAAGACCGCAATCGCTGTGGCGACGGGGTTGACACACATCGCCGAGCTATCGTTCGTGGTCGTACAAGTAGCGAGATCGTCGGGGTTGGTGGGAGAAAACGTTTTTACCGCCGCGATCGCCGCGTCATTGATATCGATTCTGTTAAACGTCTTCATCGTACGGGCCACATTCGGATGGGTGGACCGAAAGCCACATGTCCCCACCGTACCATCCAAATAGGAAATCCATGAGAGAGTTAAACCCATAGGGAGCAGCTCAAACATGAACAACGAGAACCGGGCAAGGCCCTAACTGAATGACCCGGTGGGTAGTCGAGCCAAAAACTGCACGGTCCAGAGCGTTGCGTCCACGCACGGCCATCACCAGCAATTCGGTTTGTGCTTCCAGGGTCACCCGGATGATCTGCTCGTACGTCTTGCCGACGCACACCCTTGTCCTGACTCGATCCGTTTTGCGCAATTCCGAAGGAATCAGTTTATCGAGTTGTTCGGTGGCATTTGCCGCGGCCTGTTCGCTGGTTGAACGAGGGGCGTTCTCCAGCACGTGAACAAGGGTGAGCTCGGCGTTATACTCTTCAGTCAGAGCGATCGCATAGTCCAAAGCCCGATGTGAATTCTCCGAAAAATCCGTACAAAAAAGAATTCTGCTCAGGTTGACAGGATCCTGGCGGCTATCGGGAATAATGAAGTCATGAGACGGCTTGTGTACGACCAGCACCGGGCAGTAAGCCTTTCGCATGACCCGCTCTGTTACCGATCCCAGCATGAGCCGGTCAAATCCCCTCCGGCCGTGCGTCCCCATGACGATGAGGTCTGCTTTTTGGGCTTCGGCAAAGGCGAGAATCAAATCCGGCGCTGTTCCTCGCTGCACGACGCGTTCCGGCTGGATATCATCGGGAGTGTAGTTCTTCAGAAATTCTTGCAACTCCTGCTCACAGTTCTCGCCAAGGCCGTGGCAGAACTCCTCAAAGGACCCGGCAGATGCGGCGAAGTCAGCCGACGGGTATCGCCATAGTTCCACGATATGCTGCACGAACAATTTCGCGCCGTAGTGCTGAGCCAGAGACACGGCATGGAGATACGCCCTGACCGAGAACTGAGAGAAGTCAATGGGGCAAAGGATGCTTCTGAATTCGGGCACGGCTCCTCCTTACGGAATTCGTGGCGTTGAAGGTTGAGAAGCTTGCATCCAGCCTCCGCCGAGCGCTTTGTAAAGTTGTACAAGGCTCTGGTATTCGTTATTGCGCGCCTGCGCCAGGGTGAGTTGTGCGCTGAAGAGAGCGCTTTGACTGTTGAGGACGTTAAGGTAATTGGCCGTGCCGCCCCTATACTGCAGCAGCGAAACGCTGACAGATTCCTGAAGGTCCTTTACCGATTGCTCATCGCTCTCGCGGACTTGGTGATATTTCTGATAAGCGATCAAGGCGTCGGACACATCGCCAAACGCCTTCTGGATGGTCTGCTGATAGCCGATCAAAGCCTCGCGGTATTGCGCCTTGGCGTTTCGGAGGTTCGAGCGGAGGTAGCCACCCTCAAAGACGGGCTGGGCAAGGCTTGCTTCGTAACTCCAGATTCCCGGCGGGGCTGGTATGTTCGTGCCTGCGAACACGGAGTGGCCCCACGCTCCGCCCCCCGATCCGAGCAGGGAAATCTGCGGAAAGAAAAATGCCTTGGCCACGCCGATGTCCGCGTTATTGGCGATGAGATTCTGT
>Ga0326728_10022903_pt1 | contig 11528 bp, 10 predicted proteins | sample MB3enrmetagenome_FD_207602 | JGI IMG/M metagenome (GOLD analysis project Ga0326728, IMG submission 207602) | Lab enriched peat soil microbial communities from McLean, Ithaca, NY, United States - MB31MN | ecosystem: Environmental > Terrestrial > Soil > Wetlands > Peat | place: USA: New York... | reverse complement strand
AGCCACCTTTTCAGTGGGTTGCTGGCCGGCCACAAGAGCGGAGTGCAGATGCTCGCCGGCGCCACCAATGCCGATGAGTGGGACCGGATTTCCCCAGCGCAACTTGCCCGGGTCATCAACGTGGCGCAGAGCAGTTTTGATTATGTGGTGGCCGACGTGGGCCCGCAATTAACTTCCGAATGGGCTCCGGTCTTGCGTCTGGGCCGGCAATTCGTCCTGGTGACGGAAACCAATGTGCCCAGCTTGTGGAGTTTGGAGCGCCAAATCACCTTGCTGCGCTCCCTGGGTGTGGATCCGAACCGTATTCGCATTGTGGTCAATCGCTGGCACAAGGCGGATGAAGAACCCCTCCAGGCGTTCGAGAAGCGAGTGAAACTGCCCATCTTCGAGCGCCTGCCCAACGATTATCGGGCGGTAAGCCGGGCAATAAACTCAGGTTCGGAAATTTCACGGGGCCAAAACGATCAACTGGTTCAGAAATTTCGCCATATCGCTGACCAGTTTTCCGGGGTGCCCGTGGCGGGGGAAGAGCCGAAGAAAGGAAATTTCCTCGGATTGTTCTCAAACAGGAGATAAGAGGGGTAGATGGCTGATCTCTATACAAGTCCGCCTGACCTGGGGAAAGTAAAGGCGTCGATTCACCGCCGGCTGATCCAGAGACTGAATTTGGATCGGGTTACGGAATTGAATCGGGATACGGTGCGCACCGAAGTGGTGCAACTCGTGGAGAGTATGACCACGGCGGAAAGCACCCCGATGACCCTCCAGGAGAGGGAACGCCTTGCCCAGGAGATACTTGACGAAGTATTTGGATTGGGTCCTCTCGAACCTCTGCTCAAGGATTCCTCCATTTCCGATATCCTGGTGAACTCCCACAAAGACGTTTACGTGGAACGCCGCGGACTGCTGGAGCGGACGAGCGTGCAGTTTCGTGACGAAGCGCACTTGATGGCCATCATTGACCGCATTGTCTCTGCCGTGGGACGGCGCATTGATGAATCTTCACCCATGGTCGATGCGCGCCTGGCCGATGGCTCGCGTGTGAACGCCATCATTCCCCCCCTGGCAATTGACGGTCCATGCCTCTCCATTCGCCGCTTCGGGCGCGAGACTTTGAATGTGGATGCTCTGCTCCGCAACCAGACCTTGACTTCGGGGATGCTCGCTTTGTTGCGGGGATGTGTCTATGCCCGTATGAATACGATCATTTCCGGTGGTACGGGCGCGGGAAAGACCACTTTGTTGAATGTGTTGTCGTCTTTCATTTCCAACCGTGAACGGATTATTTCCATCGAGGATGCCGCGGAATTGCAGCTTCACCAGGATCACGTGGTCCGGCTCGAAACCCGCCCGCCCAACGTGGAAGGGAAGGGCGCGGTCCTCCAGAGGCAGTTGGTGATCAACAGCTTGCGAATGCGTCCCGACCGGATCATCGTGGGTGAAGTCCGTGGCGAGGAAGCCCTCGACATGCTGCAGGCCATGAATACGGGCCATGACGGCTCCCTGACGACCATCCATGCGAACTCGGCGCGCGACGCGCTGGGCCGCCTCGAAACCATGATCGCCATGGCCAATTTGAACATCCCGGAAGTCGCCACCCGCCGGCAGATTGCCTCCGCCATCGACGTCGTCATCCAGATCAGCCGCATGAGTGATGGCAGCAGGAAGGTCACCAGCATCTCCGAAATTACCGGCGTGGAAGGCGACATCATCAGCATGCAGGAGATCTTCGCCTTCCGCAAAACGGGCTTGGCGGAAAACGGTACGGTCCTGGGAGAATTTGTCGCCACGGGAATTCGCCCCCGGCTGACGGAGCGCCTGGCGGCATCCGGCGTCAACCTTCCCCCCTCCATGTTTGAATCCACCCGGATCCATTAAGAAGAGGTTGCCTCATGCAGTTCTTGTTTGCCGCCCTGGTTTTCGTGATCCTTATCCTTATCTTTGGAGGGATCCTGGCGTTTGTGGGGCAGGAGAAGCAATCCGATATTATCCGCAACCGCCTGGAGGCAATCGAGAAGGGCCCGACGTTTGCCAAGAACGCGTTGAACTTGGAGTTGATTCGCGATGAACTGCTGAGCAGCATCCCGGCCTTCAACAAGGTGTTGGCGCGCTGGGGCTGGGCCACCCGCCTTCGCAATTTTGTCTCCCAGGCGGGAATGCAGGTGCGCCCGGGAAAGATCATGTTGTTTGGGGCCGCGCTGGGGTTGGCGAGTTTGGAAGTCACCGACGCCGTATACGACAATCTCCTGATCGCGCTCGCTGTCGGTATTCCCGCATTCTTCCTGCCCCTGATTTTTGTGGCCATTAAACGGGCGCGGCGCATGGCCGCATTCCAGCGACAATTTCCCGAAGTCATCGATCTCCTTTCGCGCTCGGTGCGCGCCGGACACTCCTTTGGTTCGGGGTTGGAAATTGTCTCCTCGGATTTGCCGGACCCGGTTTCAACCGAATTCAAAATTACGTTTGACGAACAGCGGTTTGGTCTGCCCCTGCGCGACGCCCTGCTGAACCTTTGCGATCGCGTCCCGCTGGTGGATGTACGCCTTTTTGTGATCGCCTTGCTGGTGCAGAAGGAAACCGGCGGAAATCTCGTGGAAATTCTCGATAACCTCGCCCACGTGATTCGGGAGAGGTTCAGAATTGCCGGGGAGGTGCAGGTTCGCACCGCGCAGGGCCGCTTAACCGCCGGCGTCCTGATGGCGCTGCCCTTGATCATGATGTTAATGTTGCACTTCCTGGACGCTGATTATATCAGAATCCTTTTTGTTGACCCCTTGGGGCGGCTAATGCTTATTGGGGCCACCGTCATGCAAATCCTGGGAGCGGTGATCATCTGGAGGATTGTCTCCATTAAGGTATGAAAACGGGAGGAAATTCAGCCGTCTTATGCCCGCATCCATCATTATCGTAATTTTCGGCTCGATCGTCATCATCGCGTTGGCTTTGACCTATGCCCTTTCGGGCGGAGCCATGCCGGTCACCAAACGGCTCGGACGTCTCTGGCAGCCTGCCGGAAGCACGCCCGCGAATGTGGGTTTCAGGCAGGCGCAGCGACAGGCGACGGGGAAGGCTCTTGCCTGGCTTGGCAACCTCTTCACCTCTCCCCGCACCCCGGTTGCGGAAGCCGATCCGCGTCTCATCATGGCGGGCTTCCGGCGGCCCGAAGCGGTTTCAGCCCTGCGCGCGGCGAAGGTTATTACCATCCTGGGACTGGAAGCCCTTATTTATTTTACGGGCTTCTACCAGAACAATCCCGTGATTCTGCCTCTGGTGGCTGCCGCCGCGGGATACATTTTGCCCGATATGTGGGTAAGCCGGAGAATTAAGGCCCGCCAGCAAACCCTGCGCTTGTCCTTGCCCGACGCCCTTGACCTGCTGGTTATTTGCATGGAGGCGGGCTTGGGCCTCGATCAGGCGCTCTTGTATGTCAGCCAGGAATTGCGCATCGCGCACCCGGAATTGTGCGAAGAATTCGATATGGTGAATGCGGAAATGCACGTGGGCAAAACCCGGATAGATGCCCTGCGTTCCCTCGCCACCCGGACGGGTGTGGAAGACCTCCAGGCGCTGGTTGCCACCCTCGTTCAAACCGACCGGTTTGGCACGAGTGTTGCTCAATCACTACGGATTCATTCTGATGACTTGCGCGTCAAGCGCCGGCAGCGGGCGGAGGAATTGGCGGCAAAAACCACGGTCAAGATGGTCTTCCCTCTTGTTTTGTTTATTTTCCCGGCGCTTTTTGTGGTTATTCTGGGTCCGGCCGTGATCACCATGCTGCACACCTTTTCGCAACTAAAATGATGATCCGGCTTGCGGGATTGCCCCGGTTGTTTTTCCAATTCAGGGCGGAAGCCCAGCTTACCCAACTTGAGGAGGCCTTACATGAGTACGGAGATGATTCGGGTTGTCGCAACCATCGGTGTAGTCATTGTCATTATCATTATCATCTGGCGCCGCAAGAGTAAGTCCTCCAAGTAGACGGGTTAAAGTCGAGCCCCGGAATTTTCGAATGGCGAGGGATTATCTGTGGGTGAAACTGCCCCCATCGGAGGCAATTACGTTTGTGTTTATAACAAGACCCGCGAGCGGTTCATTGCCACGCACGCCCGGGTGGCAGACGGCTATTTCAGTCGGCTCGTAGGCCTGCTGGGCACCACCCGGCGATGGGCACATGCCGGGACGGGGTTGTGGATCGTCCCTTCCCACGGCGTGCACACCATCGGCATGCTATACGCACTGGATCTGGTGTTTCTCGACCGCAATCTGGTCGTGGTGGATGTTGAAGAGCATGTCCGCCCCTTTCGTATCTCCAAAGTGAGCTTTAAGTCCAACAGCGTGCTGGAACTTCCTGTTCATACGGTCTTCCGCACCGAAACCCGGGTGGGAGATCAACTGGAAATATCCCGCGTGCGTGCCCACGATTCACTCCCCGCCGCATAAACTCATATTTCCATTTTGAACCCCACTTCGCCGGCCTGCTACGGCAGCCGGGTGCAGTTTGGTGTAGAGGCGGCTTTACGCCGCCATCTGGCGAGGTAAACTCGCAGCTACAATTTCAAATTGACCCGCTACCCCGGATGCGGCCCCATGAGGTCTTTACGCGATTTCATCGTAAAATCTTCTCCCCCTTCATTCCCTGACCTGACTCAAGAACTGGATGGGGAAGCCCCCTCCGTCCGCAGCACTGAAATCGCGCCCGCCAGCACGCCTGCCACGGGAAGAACCATGAGGGCATAGACGCCGTGCGCGATCAGAAAAAGGTGCAGGGGGGAGATAAGGAGGGTCACGACAGCCCATTTTGCGGTGCGGGATAACCGTTCGTTCCAGACCAGGGGAACGGCAAGCAACAACAGAGTCAGGTCGTAATTGTGCAAATGGTAGGTGCTGAGGAGCGCGGCCAGAAGGGCCACACCCAGCGAGCGCTGGGGTTGATCGTCGGTCCAGAACCTGGCAGCGAGGCCAATCAGTGCCAGGGAGAACACGGCGGTCAAAATGGAGATGCTTTGCGGGGAACCGAAGCCTCCCAAAAGGAGCGTGAGGAGACCTCGCACGTTGGGCATATACGTGGGTTTCAATCCCAGTAAATTGAGGTATGGGTCCGGGTTGCGTAAGAAGCGGGGATACTGGCTGAGCACTTGCCGGCCGCACATGGCGACCGAGACCAGCGCCAGAAAAACCCCGCTGGCGCCGAGTCCCGCCAGCACGCGCCATTTGCGCCGCAGCAGCAGAATCAGCGCCAGAGGAAACACCAGGGGAAACTTGAACAGCGCGCATCCCAGCGCCAGGCCGGCCCCGAATTCTTGCCGGCGTCTCAGCAGCACGAATGCCAGCGTATAGATCAGCAGAACCAGAGTTGCGTCCTGCCCCAGCACCAGACCCGTCGTAAATGGCGAGAAGGTGACGAAGATTCCCACCAACAGGCCAAGATCCGCGCGCACCCCGGTGTATCGAGTCAGGGTGCTGCTCACTGCCGTTTCCCGATCGATGAAATGCGCGGAAACGACCAGCATCAGCACGCTGGCCAGGGTCCACAGCAGATAAGCGCGGTGGTAGCCCAGATAGCTTAGCGGGACGAAAAGCAGCGATTCAAAGGGCGGCCGCAGGTAATAAACACCCACCGACTGCACCTCCGAAAGGCAGCGCGACTGCTCCGCCACGTCATAAAGACGGTGGCCGAGGCCCTGCCGCACCATCCGGCCGGCGCAATAGAAAGTGGCGAAATCAGTGGCATTGGATTTGCCTCCTTGGGGCGATGGGTAGGAGATGACTGCGAAACCCATTACCAAAAGAACCACCACACTGATCACGGCAATTCGCATCACGCGGTCTTGAAGAAAGCGGCGCGCCTCCACTCCTCATCCCTCTGCAGCCTTGGTCTTTGACCACCGGCCGGCGGCCATCGCGCGCCGCTACCAGCACCGGCAGCGAACGCATTGTCCCATGGTTTGGCCCTCATTGGCCAATGATTGCATTCCTGGGATTAGAACCATGAGGCTGAACAGGCCGTCTCGGTATATCCTTGTAAAGGGCCCGTAATTCCGTGCCGTATCTCTTGGGTAGGGACCGGGCCATCAGAAGCGCGTGGTGAGGAGACGATCATATGGAAATGAGTGCGAACACTATTTTTATAACCGGCGGGACGTCGGGGATTGGCCAGGGCCTGGCCGAGGCGTTTCACGGGCTGGGGAATCAAGTCATTATCAGCGGGCGCCGCGAGGATCGCCTCCGCGACATCTGCGCCCGGAATGTCGGCATGCGCTACTTCGTTCTGGATGTTCGTGACCCCGAGGCAATCCGCACCGTTGCCGGAAAGGTGCTGGCGGAATTCCCGGCCCTCAATGGTGTGTTCAACAACGCCGGCGTGCAGCGGCATCTGGCGCTTACTCCCGGAACGCCGCTGGACGAGCAGGGATTGCTCGATGAGATTAACACCAACCTGCTGGGGGTCATTCGTGTCGCGGCCGAGTTCATCCCGCATCTGGCCCGGCAATCGCATGCGGTGCTGCTCAACGTCTCCTCCGGGCTGGGGTTCGTTCCCATGGCGCGCTTTCCGGTTTATTGCGCCACCAAGGCCGCCGTGCATTCCTTCACCCTCTCTTTACGCCATCAGTTGAAGGGCGCGGAAGTTAAGGTGATTGAGCTAATTCCACCGTACGTCGCGACGGAGTTGGGTGGTCCACGCAAGTCGGTGGGCGCGGGCGGGCCCCAACCGATGCCTTTGCACCACTTCATTGCTGAGACCATGAGCGAGCTGGCCAGGGGAGGCGACGAAATTGCCATCGGTGACGCCAGGAATCTGGTGGCTGCCACCCATCCGGAGACCCTCCTGAAGGTGTTCGCGGGAATGAACCGGTAGAAAGGGATACGGCTTGGTTTGCTGTGGATAGGCTAGTCAGTAGTTACCGCAACCAGACGACGGTTGCCCCCCATCCTCCCGCCTCCGGCGGCGCGTCGGCATAGGCGGTCACCTGTGGCATCCGCGCCAGCACCGCCCGCACAATTTCCCGTTGCACTCCGATCCCGCGGCCGTGGATTATTCGCAAGGACTTAAGCCCCAAACGGCTTGCTTCCTCAACATAGGCTTCCACCACCGCGGCCACCTCTTTAGGCTGCACGGTGTGCAAGTCGAAAACGCCGGTAATGGGAATGCGTAAAGGCTCCTGGTCGTCTTCCATATGTCCTCCGGTCTGTAGCGCGAGTTTACCCCTCAGCGGACGGAACAAACGACGGCATTCCGATAGTTTCAGGATAGATTCCGCCACCTCCACATCCAACTGAGACCCGGCCTGCGACCCCGGGGGGTTGCGGCAATCCTGTCTGCAAGTATATGATGAAATTTGCGGTAATGTTCGATGAAGACTTGGCTTAGCGTCGTCTTGTGGGTTACTCTCCTCTGGTCCGTGGTGGGGGTTGACGTGTGCGTTCTGAAGGCAGGCCCCACCTCTTCCACTCCTTCCAGCCCTCTCTCCCAGGCCACCGATGAATTCAAGGTCCTCACCCGGGACTTGGGGATACGACCCGAGAGCCCGCCGAATGCCCAGGAGCACAAAGGCCCTAAAATGCTCTGGCACGGGCGGGTTTATGAAAACCTCCGCAATGACGTGCTGGATGCGATTCCGCATGAAGTGAGGCAGAACGGAGAGAGCGCCTCGCCGCTTCGCCGCAATCAATTCGGATTTAACATTTCCGGCCCCGTGTTTCTCCCCCACCTCATCACCAATCCCAACAAGACGTTTTTTATGCTGTCGTATGAGGGGGTTCGCGAGCGGATTTTTAGGGCCAACCTGTTGACCGTCCCCACCGTCCAGCAGCGGGAGGGTGACTTTTCGCAGACGGTGAACACCGCCGGCGAGATTCTGCCCATTTATGATCCCGACCAGACCTCTCCCAATCCCGCCTATGACCCGACGCAGCCGGTTTCCACCAGCAACCTTCAATACCTGCGCGCGCAGTTTCCATTGAACATCATTCCCCCGACTCGTTTGTCGATGGTGGCGAAACAAGTATTGGCCTTGTATCCCGTGCCCAATACGGATATCGGTCCGTTTTTTCAAAACAACCTGTTTACGAACTCGCCGCAGATTGACGACGCTGATGGCATCATTGCCAAAGTCGATCATCCTTTTCGCGAGCGGCATCGTCTGACTTTCAGCGCCACCGTATCGAGCGGTTACCTGAGCCCGGCCAAGTTTTTCCCCAATGACGCGAGCCCCACCCCGCCCGATCAGCATTTTTCCACTCTCCATTCGGGAGTGAATTATGTGTATACCGCCAGCGCCAATACCGTGAACTCCGCCAGTGTGGCCCTGCACACCGATGTGGTGCAGTCAGGCAGCATGGCGGGAACCGCTTTCCCCATCTACTCCCTTGCCAACTACGTGTCCATGGGCACCGCCCAACCCGTGTCCCGGAACGCCCGCACCACCCTGGCGCTTTCTGACACATGGTCCACCCGGAAGGGAGGGCATTCCATTCATCTCACCGGCCAGGCCAACTTCTATCAGGTGAATTCGTTCGATCCCACCTACCCTTCCGGCTATTTTCAGTTCGCTCCGGATATCACCAGCCTGCCGGGGATCATTGACACCGGCGATCCATTCGCGGGCTTCCTCCTTGGCCTGCCGGCCGCTGCGGAGCGCACCATCACCACCGCCCCTTCCTATTTTCGCGACACTTACCAGGCATTTGCCGTGCAGGACCAGTATGCTCCGCGCAAGGACCTGAACTTCACCGCCACCCTCACTTTCAGCCGCCGGACGCCGAGAACGGAGAAATACAATCGTCAGAGTACGGTGGATCCCAGCTTGACTGACCCTTCGAACGGCTTACCCGGCGCCCTCGCTTTTGCCGGGATCGACGGAATATCGCGCGGCCTGCGCCCGGTGAATTTCGATATTGATCCCTCCCTCATCATCGTCTGGAACCCACGCGGCAGCAGCAAAACCGTGGTGAACGCCTCCTACAGCCGCTCGCACACCCAGATGCCGATTTACAATGGGCAATGGGCCACGCAAGGGTTTAATGCCCATCAGACCTTCATTTCGCCTGACACCGAGTTGAGCCCGGCGATTGACCTGAATGGCGGCATCCCCCCGCTCGGCACGCCCCTGCCGGATCTCAGCCCCGCGGCGGCTGATAATACCACGGCAGATTATATGAGTCTGAACAAGGATGAGCCGGTCTATCAATCCGTGTCTCTTTCCATCGAGCGGGATATTCCTTTCTCCATCGCCCTCTCGGTGGGAGCGGGCCATACGGTGGGGCGCGATCTCCTGGTGGGCGACGGCACCGTCAATCCCAACGCCATCGCCCCTACTCAGATGGCTTATGGGAATAACCTCTATGATTATTCCTTTCGTTCCACCCTCCAACCCTATCCCCAATATACGGGCTTCCAACTTTTCGGACTTTATCCGGCGGGCCGCTACCAGCGGGACGCCTTCCATATCCGCATTGAAAAGCGCACGTCGGTCGGATTGACGTTTACGGCCTACTATGAATTGTCCAAGCAGCTTGATAATTATACCGGCCCCTACGGGAATCAGGATCTGTTCAACCTGCGCGATGACTGGTCCGTGAGCGTGAACAATACGCCCCAGTATGTGACCTTGAACATTGCGTACGAATTTCCGTTCGGTCCCAACCAGCCATGGCTGAATTTGTCTGGTTTCAGGGGCGCGCTGGTGCGGGGTTGGTCGCTCAGCAGCAACGCTTACTGGAATGATGGCACGCCGTTGGCTCCCCACCCGGAATTTAATAATACCGGCGACATCCTTTCCACCCTTAACGTGAACTATGTGCCGGGTGTGAGCCCGCGCCTCTCCAATCCCAGGCCCGCGGAATGGTATAATCCTGCCGCTTTCGGACAGCCCGCCGACTTTACCGCGGGCAACGGTTCACGCACGGTCGCCGACCTTCTGGGGCCGGGCTTTAATTCCATGGATGTCAGCCTGGGAAAGCGCCTCCCCATTGGTGGCGAGCGGGCCCTGGAATTCAACGCCGAAGCCCTGAACGTGCTGAATCATGCGAGTTGGAATTATCCTGATCCCATGATTGGTCCGGCCAGTGACCCCAACCTCGACGCGGGAAGAATTATCGGCTCCCACGGCGGGCGCGTCGTCCAACTGGGTCTGAAGTTCAGCTTCTGATGCTTCGATCTTACTCCCTGCTCCTCGCGCTCCTGGTCGCCGCCTGCACGCTCGGAACGCTCCGCGCGCAGACAGCCGACATCTCTATCCCCGCGTGGGTGGAGGAGGGAAGTTGCGGCGCCGCCCCCAAGTTCGAAGCCACCTTTAATGGCAAGCCCGCCCCCGTCACCTCCCAGTTGGGGCCGGGCAGTGACCAGATTGTTTTGCTCGTCCTGGATTTCACCGGCGAAGCAACCCTGGTGGACGCCGCGAAGGAGGCGCTGAAAACGGAGATTTCCAAACTGCCCGCCAACACCTGGGTGGGGCTCCTCCGCGACCAGGACGGATTACATGTGCTCGCCGATCCCAGCCCCAACCGCCAACCTCTTCTGGGCGCCATCCAGGACCTTGCCGGCACCGGCCAACCCGGGCTGTTTGAAACTGTCACCCCCGCCCTCACCATGGCCGATGCCATCCTGCGCAAATCCCCGGTGCGCGTGTCTGTTCTGTACATTACGGATAGCAATATCTATAACTATCGCGAGGATTATACGAATCCAGTGATAAACGGGAGCGATCCCCACGACGTCAGCCGGGTCTTTCCCGATGCCCTGATTCAGGATAAGATCTCCAGGCTGGCGGATGATGCCGATGCGCTGGAGGCTCCCCTGTTTGTCGTCCATCTCAATTATCGCGGCGACACCCTCAATGAATCCTATGAGAATGGCCTGGTGACCCTTGCCGATGCCACCGGGGGCAAAGGGCAGGTCTGCCGCTCGATGGGGGAAATCCCGGACGCCGTTGCCGCTGCCTTTGAGCGGATATCCAACTCGTGGCGGCTGACGTTGGAGGTGCCTCCCAAGACTCACAACAGCGCGCCAATCCACCTGAGTGCTCCGTGCGGTGGCGAAGACGCGCGGCTTTCCTGGCGCACGCACCTGCGCCCAAAGGAGGGTTGATGCGGCCCTTGACTACGCGAATTGTCTTTGAGGTGATTTTGGGGACGGTGCTGATCGCCTCCCTGCTGGTAATTTTTCGCCAGGCGCACCGGATTGCCGACCTCCAGCATCGTCAGGAGGCGGATGCGCAATCTCTGCATTTGCTCCGCGACGCCTTGGAGCGGAAGTGCCCGGAATCGGTTCCCCCCGAAGCGATGGAGGGAACGCCGGCGGGGAGTGACCGTGCCGCCATCGCCAAGCGGGAAGCGGTTATCGCCCGGCTTGATCGCGAACTGGCCGAAAGCCGCGCCACCATCACCGATCTCCAAACGCAACTCTCCACGGCCAAGGATCAGAACGCCCAAGCCCTGGCCAGCGCCCAGCAAGGCTTCCAGAAGCAGTTGACGGATACGCAGGCCCAAGTCCAGGATTTGCAGACGAAGTTGGACGCCGCGCTGGCCGC
>Ga0326728_10022902_pt1 | contig 11528 bp, 12 predicted proteins | sample MB3enrmetagenome_FD_207602 | JGI IMG/M metagenome (GOLD analysis project Ga0326728, IMG submission 207602) | Lab enriched peat soil microbial communities from McLean, Ithaca, NY, United States - MB31MN | ecosystem: Environmental > Terrestrial > Soil > Wetlands > Peat | place: USA: New York... | reverse complement strand
TCCGTCGAAATATCGACCGAGGCGACTCTGTCCGGAAGCGTCGAGTACGTAGGCCATGACCACCGGTCGCACACCTCGCTCACGAGGGCCAAGAATGCTGCGGCAGTAGTGTTAGGAGCCGGACCCTTCAAGCGAGCGATGCGCGACGACAGATCGCACGGCTCGTTGGACCGACCAAGTTTTCTGCGTTCGCCCCGGGTGAGGCGGTGCGCGCAGACGCAAGAGAGGTCGAATGTCGGTGGTGCGGAAAGGCGTTCGTCGTCTGCCACGATTGCGATCACGGGCAAGCCTACTGCCCGGAGCCGGCGTGTCGTCGGAGCGCCAAGCGCGAAGCCAACGATCGGCACCAGCGCAGCGACGAGGGTCGTGAGGACCACCGAGACCGGATGGTCGAGCACCGGAAGAAGCTTAAAACAAGCGGCGTGACGGATGAGCATTCCGAAGAGTTGCCCTCTCCGACCAAAGTGATCTGCACCGCGACCGAGCCCGCCGCGGTCCCGGAGGGCACTGCCGATGACCGACGAGATCCGATTGACGATCGTTCCGCGCTCGAGCGAGACGCGAATCCTGATGACGCAAGGACCGGACGACGTGCTGATGGCGCGCCTTGCTCCGGTGACCGCTGCGCACCCTCGGTGGGCGGCGCCGACGCTGCTGCAGGCGCTCGCAACATGGCAGGGATGCCCGGTGCGCGTTGTGCTTTCTGCGGACGCGGAGGATTATTTCTACAGCCTGGGTCTTTCCGAGGGATTGGGCCTCGGCGATCACACTCTGCACTACGTCGTCGATGTCGTGGATTCACGGGCAACGCGTCGCGGGCGCCGCCTGCGTGGGATTGGCGACTTTCGTGACGCTCGCCGCCAGCTGCAACTCGCGTGGCCACGATGAGCCCGAAGCAGTCCGATGGGCGCGCCGCGGAAGTGCTGCGTCTGCACTATCTCGAAGGCGCCAGCGTCCGTCTCATTGCCAAGAAGATGGGGCTCGCGCGAAAGACCGTGCGCCAGATTCTCGGGCGCAAACCCGCCGCGCCCGAGGCTACGCGCACACCGCGCTCGCGCTCGCTCGACCCGTACCGCGACGCCGTCCGCACCATGCTGTCGGATGCACCCGAGATGCGCGCGACGAGCATCCTCGAGCGCCTGCGCCCCATGGGGTACCGCGGTGGCATTACGGTCGTACGCGTCCTCGCCCGTGAGCTTCGGCCGCGTGCCGCACGAGAGGTGTTCCTCACGCTCACGCACGCACCCGGAGAGATTGCTCAGGTCGACTGGGCCGACTTCGGGTTCGCGCTCCCCGGCTGCCCGCGGCGCGTGAGCGCGTTCGTGATGGTGCTCGCGTACTCGCGTATGTTGCACCTGGAGTTCACGCTCAGCCAATCGCAAGGATCACTCCTGCGTTGCATGGAGCACGCGTGTCGTTTCTACGGCGGGATCACCCACGTCGACGTGTTCGACAACATGCGTACCGTCGTGCTCGAGCACAAGACAACACCGGTGTTCCATCCGCGCTTCGTCCATTACGCCGCTGCGCGCGGCTTCGCGATCACCGCCTGTCGTCCCAGGACGCCGACGGGAAAACCCGATGTCGAGCGCGGCATCGGCTTCGTCCGCGAGCGCTTCTGGCCAGGCCGTCGCTTTGCCAGTCTCATGGACCTCAATCGACAGGCCATCTCGTGGCGCGACGATTTCGCCAATGCCCGCGTCCACGAGACCACCGGCAAGGTCCCTTCGCTCGTGTTCGAGCACGAGGAGAAGAAGTGCCTCTCTACTATCGCCGATACACCCTTCGACACCGACGATCTCTTCGGCACCGGCGTCACCAAATCCTTCCGTGTCTCCTTCGATCGCAATCGCTACTCGGTACCTCCCAGGCTCGTCTCGCAGTCGGTCGTCGTCCGCGGTAACGACGACTTCGTCCGCGTCTTTCTCGCCACCAAAGAGGTCGCCGTCCACCCTCGCTCCTGGGGCATCGGCGAGGACATCGAGCTGCCGGCCCATCGTCTCGCGGCGCTCGCTACCAAACAGCGCCCAGACTCCTGCGCCCTGCCCACCGCACTCGAAGGCCTCGGCGAGACAGGACGCACCTATGCGCGACTGTTCGCTGCCTCCTCGCGCTCAGTGCAGCGGGAAATGGTCCGAATCGTCTTCCTCGTCGAGCTCTTCGGCGCCTCCGCCACCAAGAGTGCCATCGACGAGGTGATGAAGACTGGCCACGTCGGCGCGGAGTACGTCGAATACGTCCTTCGCCACAAGCGCCGGCTTGTGCCCGCCCCTGCGCCCCTGCGCCTCGGTCAGCCGGATCTCGACGGGCTCTCTCTCGGCGAGCCCGATCTGTCCACCTACGACCGGTTGTTCGCCACGCGCAAGACATCCGACCCGCAGGATCCATCGTGACCAAGTCCCGCAGTGGCGACGGTACCAAGCCCCCGACCGACGACGACACCATCGAATTGCTTGTCCAGAAACTGCGCTGGCTCCGACTACCAGGCATGATCGCCGCCGTACGCGAGCTGCTCGCAAAAGCTGCCGCAGAAAATCTCTCCTCCACCGATGTCATCTCGCGCCTCTGCGACGAAGAAAAGCAGAGTCGTCTTCGCTCGGCCGTCGAACGCCGTGTCCGCGGCGCGCGATTCCCCGAGATCAACACGATTGACGCCTTCGACTTCGACTTCGATCCCGTCCGAAAGAAACTACGCGCACGCTACCTCGCCCTGCACGACCTGGCGTTTCTCCAGAAAGGCATCAATCCGCTCTTCGTCGGTTTCCCCGGCACCGGAAAGACCTTCCTCGCCCGCTCGCTCGCATACCGCGCCTGCCAGGACACCCGACGCGTCGTCTTCGTCACCGCGCCCCGGATGCTCAACGACCTGCATGGCGCCGAGATCCACGGCTCGCTTGAACGCGCTCTGCTCCGCTACGTCCGCCCCGAGCTGCTCGTCGTCGACGACTTCGCGGTTCTTGCCATGGACCCCGCTCAGGCCAAGCTCGCCTTCCAAGTCATCTCCGAACGCTATGACCACCGCCGCGCGACGGTCATCACCACCAATCGGCCCTTCAAGGACTGGACCAAAGTCTTCCCAGACGCCCTCAACGCCCAGGTCATCGCCGAACGCCTCACAGAACGCTCGGAGCTCTTCCTGCTCGACGGAAAGGGATATCGCAATCCGCAGCCCTGACACCGCCCCCACCCGCTCTACGACCACGCGTCCCAAGCCTCGCGCGTCCGCGCCTCACGCGACGAACGCCGCGATCCGTCCGCGCGCCACCGGGTGGGCTCCTGGTCCCCGGTGATCCCGCTGAAAGTGGGCCCCAACTTCCCCGGTGGCGACAGGCTGACGAGCAAGAATCGCGCGTTCGATCTCGCTCAGGTCCTCGCGCTTATCCGGTTCCACGCCGACGATGACGTCGATGTACAGGGCTGCGGTAGTGGAGGCTTCTGCAAACTCACGAGCAGGTCACGAGCGCCAATCGTCGGGCTGAGAAGGCTCCACCTACCAAGACACGATCGCTTCACCCGGCGCGCCCATGCCTCCCGCGATGCCTTCGCTTCCGGCTCCGCCTCCCCCCGGCGTCACGCCATCCCCGTCGTTCGCTCCGTACGCTCCGCCTGTACCTCCATCGGGCCCCCCTCCTGCCCCTCCGTTCCCGCCGCTGCAGCTGGAAGAGGAGCCAGAATTCCCGCTGCCGCCCGCAACGCACCCGGGACCCGTGCACGCCCCGCCGGGGCCTCCGGTGGGCGGAGAATCTGAGCCCCCTTGTCCTCCGCCGGCCGACAAGAGCGAGCCGAAGCTGCTATCACCGCCGAGATCGAGTTGATTCATGTCGGAGCTCTCAATGCAGCCCCCGCAGCCCACGGTGATTGGATACGTATTGCCCGGGACCACCGTCAAGCTTTGCGCGTTGTACGCTCCGCCGCCTCCCCCACCCGTGCCGGTATAGCAACCCAGGGACTCGTTGAAGGCGCCGGCGAATCCGCCTTGGCCGCCGCCTCCCCAGAGCTGAACGTCTACCGACGAAATGCCTGTAGGCACGATGAAGTTCTCGCTGTCCGTGTACGTCAGCGCGGAATGGAAGGACGCGATTACCGTTTGCGAAGAGTTCGTCGTGAGAATGCAGCTCCCGGTTCCCGAGCAACCACCGCCACTCCAGCCCCCGAACGAAAAGGCGCTGTCGCCGACGGTCGCCGTGAGGGTGACTTGCGTCCCCGACGCATAGCTCGCCGAGCACGGGAGCGTCACCGGACCGGGACCACAACTGATCATGCCATCTGAGGAGTCGACGTATTCATCTATGCCCGCGCCGACGAGATTAACCGTCAGCACATAGCTCGCGGCGCTCCCGCCGCTCGATGTGGAGCTCCCACCGCTCGAGCCCGAGCCGCCCTCGGAGCCCGGACTCCTCCCCGTGCCCGTATTGGCGTCGCCGGGGTTCGCGGTCATGGCATCCGACGGGCCGCTCGTACCGCCGCTGGCCGCGTCGCCCTCTTGTTCGCCCCCGTCCGCGAGAACGTTCGCCGAACCACCGCTGCAACTCGCCACTTCACCGAGAACGCAAATCGAAAAAATCGCCGCGTAGTTGAGTTTCATGTTCTCACCATGCCCGCGATCGTGCGGCCTCACAGTTGCCTTTCGTCACGACGCCACTGCCTTTCGTCACGACGCCACCATCACCCGGGTCGAAGAATGAGTCGTCGTTTCGTCGCTGAGCCGACCCTGGCTTCTGCACCTCGGACACTCGACCGCACCTCTCGAAAGCGGCGCGCTGCTTGGGAATGTGCCAGCGGCCATGGCTGTCACCACTGTCAAGCCGGCAACAATAGCGGGCGACGGATCTGCGTTCGTCCATGCGACTTCGGAACCACGATCGTCCAGTCCTCCGGGCGAATCGTACGACCACCCGATGACGATCATTAATGCCTGCGAGGCAGATTCTCGTGGGCTCGCGTCGCTCTGTGCGCTCCGCAAGGTGATGGGGGCTCATCCGGTTTCGGTGCGTCCGTCGCGAAACCCGTCGCCCGGCGTGGCTCGAGCCGTGACCTCCGCGCGGACGCAAGCGCACACCACCTCGCGGGCGCTGGTCGTTCTCGCGTTCCGAGAGAACGGCGAGCCCGATTGCGAGTTCATGAGAGGCGAACGAGGGCTGCGGTCGGAGTTCGGGATATCCGCAGCGCTTCGCCCATAAACACTCCTTTCGCTTTTTTCCGCCACGGTTCCGCCACGGTTTGACCGGATTCGACCGGATTTTGCCAGCGATGCGGGCACTAAGGGACGTTGTTTTCCCCTATTTTGGCGATTCTCACGATTCAGCTGAGATAGTGGGATGGCCGTCCAACCCGCGACCGACGTCGGCTGGCTCACCTTCGTGAATGTTTACACGCCGGACAAGCACCAGCCCTTCGGCTGACAGTCGGAACTGGGTGCTGCGGTGCCAAGACAGTCGAAAATGCGACGCGCGGCGCCGCCAAGTCTCTATGCTCGTCGAGGCGCAGACGGAGCCCGACTATGAACCCGACGCCGAAACAGCGCGCCTACCTGGACTTCATCGCCAAGTACATCGACATCCATCACCGGCCGCCGGCCGAGGCGGAGATGCAGGCATTCTTCGGGACAACGCCCGCATCCGTCCACTAGATGGTCACCATGTTGACCGAGAAGGGCCTCATCACGAGGGAACCGGGAAAGTCTAGATCCATCCGCCTGGTCGCATGGCCTGACGCCGCTGCGGTCGCCGACGTCGAGGAAGACCTGCGCAGTCGTCCGCCCGACGAGATCACGGAGCCGCTTGACCCGCCAATCGCCTCCCTCGTCGAGATCCTGAGAGCGGACCCCCGTACCCTGACCAAAGGGTCGTATTGGGGTCACGGGAAGAAGGCCGCGTACATCGACCTCGCGGTCGAGAGCATGGCCGGCCTGCGCGCGTTCGTCGACCGTCTCAACCTGGTAGATCGCCGCGTTCGAGACAAGGCGTTCTTCGACGTGAGTTTGAACTGGAGCGAGGAGGTCGTGACGTCGTGCGCCTTCGATCTCTTCCCCGACTGGATCATGCTCTCGTGGACGATCGAAGGTGCCGGCCGAGGAGGATCGCCGTCGGCCGAAACTTTGGCCAAGATCGCCAAGGCCTACAAGGCCGCGTCGAAGGCCCCGGCACCACCGCTGACCCCTCCAGCTCGCGTGTCATCGTAGTCCGTCGCTGAGACCAATAGCCGGACTAACTGTCCTGGCTACAAGGTCGTCCTCCGCAGGATCGTTCATCATTTGGTGATGCGCGAGTCTTGGAAAGTCGACTGCGTTCGGGTCGGATGGCGCGGTGTTCGATGTCCTTCGCGCACGAGTTCGAGCCCGTACTATCCGGAAACTCGTCCAGCCTCGATTTTCGGACGATCTGCGTTGCACAGACAGGCTGGAAGCCAGTCAGTTTGGCGGGCATTCTGCGGACGCGCCGACGCTCCCAGTGACGATCCAGTTTCTCATCGCGATGGTTGCCTACGCAATCAACGAGCGGATGGCCCGCAGGGTCCAGTGCCTCCAGGAGGAGGTTCGCGTGCTCCGGGAGATGCTCGTGGCGAAGACCGGTAGGCCGCGGAGGACCGGATTAGCTCCGCGGTGGGCACAGTCGCAGCCTACCTGTCGTGACCATTGACATCGAGGACCTTGGGGCGTTTACAGGGCACGTCACCGCGGTTGTAGGGAGACGTCACAGGTGAGCAAACCCCCGCGCCTTTCGCGCGCCTCCGGAAACTGTGGTCCCTCTGACTCAGACCTCTCACGTCAAAACTGTCGCCGAATAAGTCTTCGACGGCGACAACCGCCGAGCGCATTCTTTCGAGGGTGAGGTCCAGTCAATCGAGTCGAACGGCTCTCGGGGTCGCCGTCCACCGCGCGCGCCACCAGCTCTTGGACAAGCCCCTCGTGTTCGCCGACCCGGTCGCGATCCGCCTGCTCGGGAGCGATGTAGCCACGCGACTCTCCCGAGAGAGGCGCAGCAGCGACGGGATTTGGTCGCGTGCGATGCGTGCCTTTCTGGTCGCAAGGAGCCGGTGCGCCGAGGACGCGTTAGCTGATGCAATCGCGCGAGGGACTCGGCAGTACGTTGTGCTGGGTGCTGGGCTCGATACGTTTGGCTACCGAAACGCCAACGAGGCATTGCGCGTTTTTGAAGTTGACCATCCCGCGACCCAAGCACGTAAACGCGAGCTCCTGCGCACTTCGGGAATCGTCATTCCCCAGTCGGTACGGTTTGCGCCCATGGACTTCACGCGGGACGATCTGAGTGACGTGCTGTCACGCGCGGGTTTCGACGCCTCGCGGCCGGCCTTCGTCTCGTGGCTCGGCGTCACGCCGTACCTCGAAGTCAGCACGGCGCTGGCCACCCTGCGTATCATCGCCAAACTCCCGCTCGGAAGCGGCGTTACGTTCGACTACATGATCGACCGCTCTCTTTTGATGACGATTGACAAGCTCGCCGTTGCGACCCTCGCCGCGCGCGTCGCGGCGGTCCGAGAGCCGTTCCGTGGGTACTTCAGGCCGGCGAGGCTGCGGGACGACCTTCGCGCGATGGGTTTTTCGACTCTCGAGGACCTCGATCGTGACGTCCTAAACGATCGCTACTTTCATGCTCGGACGGACGGCCTGCGGCTTCGTGGGACCGGGCGCGTGATGACTGCGTGGCGGGGTGCGCTCACGACCGGCGACGGGTAGGCTACTCCGAGCTCTCCCGCCCAACCTGTGTACCTCGACCTGCGGCCACGCCCTGGGGGCCCTCCTGTCAGGGCGACTCTCAGGCGCGAACGGACCCACGATCGGCTCGCCGCCGCGAGCCGCGCTCGGCGCCAAGCCGAGTGCACGCCGCGACGAGACACGCACTAATCTCTGCCGCAAAAGGGGAAGCGTCATCGGCACGCCGAATCGTATGCAGCGAGCGACGTAGGCGAAGCCATGGGAGCTCGCGCAAGGTGACGCCGACGGGCAGCACACGCTCTACGCTCTTCGGGAGAAGCGCGAGCCCCATTCCCGCCGCGACGAGCCCGAGAACTGTTGATTGGTCGCCCGCATCGAAGCGCACGGTCGGGACGAAGCCCGCCCGGCCACACGCGCCGATGAACCGCTCGTGCTTGCCTGGGTTGAGAGCGAGCACGATCCAGTCGGCGCCATCGAGATCTTTGGGCGCGACGGTCTCGCTTCGGGCAAGTCGGTGCTCTGCACCAATGGCGAGAAGCAGCGGCTCGCTCAGGAGCTCCTTGTGAATGAGGTCAGCGTGGGGGGACACTTCGTGTACGACGCCTAGATCCAGGTCGCCACGCTGCACAGCCGTGGTCTGTGCCTCCGACGTCGCGCTCCGTAGCTCGATCGAGACGGCCGGACGCTTGCTCCGAAAAGAGCGAAGCGCGGCGGGCAGTGCCCCCGTCCAGAGAGCGCTCTTTACGAAACCAATACGCGTTCGGCCGGAGTCTCCGCGCGCGACGCGGGCGGCATCGCGCTCGAGTTGCTCGGCGCGCTCGATCAGTCCCCGGCTTTCCCGGAGGAGCCAATCTCCGGCGCCCGTTCGACGAAGCCTTTGGCGCTCGCGATCGAAGAGTCGTAGACCGAGCTGTTCCTCGAGTTGCCGCAGCTGCCGGCTCAACGGCGACTGCGAAATGCCGAGCGCTTTGGCCGCACGCCCGACATGCTCGACCTCCGCGACCGCGACGAAGTACCGGAGCAAACGAAGATCGATCATGGTTAGACCTTATTTGTCCGAAGGTTGGCCAAATATGTCTTGGACAGCAACAACTGGCGAGCGCAGTCTAACCGGGAAGAAGGAGATCCGTATGCGAGCTGCTCTCACCCACTCTCCGGTCGCACGCGCCTTTGCGGTCGGACTGCTCGGCTTGTCCATGGCGTGCGCAGGAGCCACGACGGCCGCGGCCGAGGATCACGGGCCCACGCCCGCGACCGCTAGTGCCTACCAGCACCTTTTGGACCGGTTCGACGCCAACCATGATGGACTCGTCCAGACCGGCGAGCTGCGGGCTCTCTTGCAAGAACGGCTCGGCGCCGCCGACGCGAATCATAACGGGGTCATCACGCCCGAGGAGCTGCATAGCTTCGGAGTGGCGCGACGAGCAGCTCGCTTTGCGGCTGCGGATAAGAATGGCGATGGCAAGCTCGAGCCCTCCGACGTCGGCGCGGTGCGATGGGACTACATCAAGGTGGCCGACGTGGACGGAGACGGCGTGGTGACGCTCGACGAGATCGAGCGTGCCGTCGGCGCCGGTACGCTCCACGGCCTGTCGGCCGCGGAAGTATTTCAGCTGCTCGACCGAAACCACGATGGCGTCATCGACCTCACACGCGCCCCGGCACGCGAGCGCGCGCTCCTCAATCCCGCCGACACCAATCACGACTCGAAGGTCACGCTCGACGAACTGAAGACCTATCGCGTCGCGGTGGGCCGCGACTGAGCGACCGAGCTACCGGCCGCCCCGCCGCTCCGTCCGGGGGCGGAGTGCATGGTCGTGAACACGCAGTGATCATGGCCGGCTCCGTGACCGTGCGTCCGGAAACTGCGCCTCTAGGCTCTCGACAAGCAGCGCAGCCCCTAAACCAGTAGCCGCAGCACTGTAACCGGGCAGCGTGGCGGCGACCAGGTACTGGAACCGGCCTGCGATGCGCGCCAGCGGCAGGAGCAGCACCGCGAACGCCATCAGATGCGGGAGCGCGAGCACGACCTCCAGTGGTCTCATCCAGGCTGACTCCTACCGAGCCAGCGCTGCGGGCGCCTCTCGCACGACCTGGCCTGCGGCTCTACGATCGCTTTACGATCTGGGCTTCGTGCGCGAGGAGACGGCTGCGGTGCGGTAATCCGTGGGGGGGGCAGGATGAAGACCGCATACCCCAGCCGCTCCGGCAGTGAGAGACTCGTCGAGCACATGCGCCAGCGTCCGAGTTTCGCATGAGCGAGAACCAGCGGGAGGGTTGCGGAGAACCGTGTAGCTTAGCAAGTCGCCAAAGGCGAACGAGCTCTTCGTCTCCAGTCTCCCGCTGGGAGCACGGTCCCTTCATCTGCCCCCGAGCCGACCGGCGGCGGGGGGCCGCTCTCGACCGGCGAACGCGTTGTCTTCCTCGCCGCCTTCGCATATTGGAACGGCCGCGGCTCACCGCACTTGGCGGAGCTCGTCGAGGTTCTCGACGTCGGGCCGAGCGAAGCGTTCTGCTCGCTTGTCGTTACGGTGAAGCAAGGTGCCGACGCCGTCGACGATTGGCTCGCGGAGTACGAGCCCGACGGGGTCAGACGCCAATTCCTGGCTGCGCGGTCAGGTCGTGCCACGGTCCCGGTGATTCCGGTGGAAGTGGGTCCCAGCACGGACGGCGGTGAAAGGACATCGAGCAGAACCGCTCCGAGGCGTTACGCGCGCGTCCAGGGCGTTACGTCAGCGGTTCCCGCGATGGACAGCAAAAGGGACAGCATATGGACAGCATGGCCGGGTCCAGTGGATCGGACTTCCCAGAGCACACCCGTCTGCATCACGCTCCCACCGATTTGTCCGGTCTCCAGAAACTCGACCTCGCAGCGGCTGTGGTCGTCAAGCCCCCGACCGGGCGACTTCCGCGCACCATCGCAGCGCGCCGAAGGGAAGCGAACCGACCGGAACTCGATGGCCTTTCGCAGCGATGCCGAGAGTTGCGATTGCCCCAGCGGTAGGCGACGCGCAGCCAGATGCAAACGCGCGAGCTCTCCGATGCGGGGCTTATTGAACTCCCGCGAACGCTAACAGTGGATCTGGGCCTTCACCTGCCCGACCCCGGTTTGCGAGTACCGTGCGGCCGTCGTCCCTTCTAAGCAACGGCGGCTGCGAAGCGCTGATCGCCCAAGGGGCACCCGTTTGCGTCGCAAGGGCTGGCGGCGGGCTACCCAAAATAATTCAGCCGCCGAGCTGTTGGACGCCACGGCGTTCGCGATCGACATCGATGACGACGAGGTCTACGTATCTGAGCGACCTGAGTGACGAAGACTGCGGTTGCATCGCGAACCTGGTGCCGGCAGTGAAGTCGAGGACGACGAGCGTAGGCGCCCGTGCGAGCCCGAGCGGCGCGAGATCATCAATGGCGTCCTGTACGTGCTGGCAAATTGATCTCGTCGTCGGCGAACAAGCCAGCGGACGAGGCCTGACGAAGAGCGTTGGTCGCGAAGCCGAGGTATCGCATGGGCCCTCCGGCCAATCTCACGCCTTCGATGCTGAGAGGCCCGGATCGTGCTCGTGTTCTGACCGGATCCGAGGCGGACCCATTCCGAGGATCACCCGCAGGCCGGGCGTCCTCCCCGCCAGGTGACCGATTCCGAAGGCCAGGAGCACCGCCACCACCGCGACCAACGCGAACAGGACCCCCACCGGCAGGTCGAATCGCTCGGCGCCAGCCTGGAGTCCGACCACCACCGGGAGGTGGAGCATGTAGGCCGCGTAGCTGTCCCGTGCCATCCCGTCCAGAAGGCGCGGGGGCCTGCGAACGAGCTCGCGGAACAGCACGATCAGCCCGACCGAGAGGCCGAGGG
>Ga0326728_10022901_pt1 | contig 11528 bp, 8 predicted proteins | sample MB3enrmetagenome_FD_207602 | JGI IMG/M metagenome (GOLD analysis project Ga0326728, IMG submission 207602) | Lab enriched peat soil microbial communities from McLean, Ithaca, NY, United States - MB31MN | ecosystem: Environmental > Terrestrial > Soil > Wetlands > Peat | place: USA: New York... | reverse complement strand
TTTGCCCAAGAGTCTGAATTTCACTAACGTAACCTGTTATGTCACCCCGCTGTATGCTATTCATTTCAAATGCGTTCTTAATTTTGGCGAGGAACAGGGAACCAGTGCGTTTGAAAATTGTCCAGGCGGGTGACCCGGTATTGCGGGAGGCAGCTCAACCCCTCACGACCGGGGAAATTGTGAAGGACGAAGTGCAAAGACTCATCCGGGACATGCAGGAAACGATGCGCGACGCCCCGGGCGTGGGGCTCGCTGCTCCACAAGTAGGACTTCCACTACAGCTTGCGGTGATTGAAGATCAGGAAGAGATCCTGAAAAATCTGCCCGCCCAGGAGCTGGCGCTGAAAGGGCGGCGGCCGGTGCCATTTCACTTGCTCATCAATCCCAAGATCGTGCGGGCCGGAGAGGATAAAGTCGAGTTCCATGAGGGGTGCCTCAGCCTGACGGGTTTTTCCGCCATCGTGCCGAGGGCGCACACTGTCCGCGTGGAATACCTGGACGAGCGGGGAGAACCGCGCAGCGTCGATGCCGACGGATGGTATGCTCGGATTCTCCAACACGAAATTGATCACTTGCACGGCACTCTCTACATCGATCGAATGCACAGTCGTACGTTTACCTCGCTGGACAACTGGAACCGGTACTGGAAAGGCAAACCAGTTTCGGGAACGTAGCGCATGTCAAATTTCCCTAATGCAGGGGCAAGAGCAGCTTGACTGCGAGGCAAAGCGCTGCCGCAATGAATATCCGCCGCAGCCAAATGGCGCTGAGGAACAGAGCGATGCGGCTTCCCAGAAGCGCACCCAAGAACATTGTGATCCCAAGAATGACGCCGAGCTTCAAATCCACAACTCCGCGCCAAAGGAACACGATGGTTGCAACTCCAGAGGAAAACACGTTGATGACCTTGGTGGTGGCCACAGCTTGCAGAAAAGTCATACCAAAAAGAACAATAAAGGCAGCGGTGAGCACCGTCACGTAACCACCGCTAAAAAAGCCGCCGTAGATTGCCAGAATGAAGCTGGCTGCATAGCCGGAGACCTCCGCTACGCGCGATCTGGGAGTGGCGGTATGGGCTCCTTGTCCGAGATTTCCGTTCAGCAGGGAGAAGGCGGCCACGGCAATCATTGCCACAGCGATGGTGATTTGCAGCGCCCGGAGCGGTATCGTGAGCAGTAGCAGTGCACCCAAGCCAGAACCAATGACCGTGAGCACGATTTCAGGCAGCAGATGGCGGCGGCTGAGGATTCCCCTCCCCATGAAGGGCAAGGACCCACCCACACTCATGAAGGTCAATGCCATCATGTTGGTCGCAACCGCAATATGGGCTTCGATCCCCAAACCGATCATCAGCGGGACGGTAATCAGAGAAGTGCTGCCGGTCACGACACTGACCACGCTGGTCACGAAGAACACTGCGATTAAAGCGAAAAGTTTAGCTCCCGCCATGCGCCTATGTTACCAATCTCAGATTTCTGCGTCGGCATGAATCATGTCCGACCGGGAGAATCCTCAGATCGCGCATCCTGCCGAGATGGGATGCCACCTGCTTGGTCCAAGGGAACGGCGTGTAGGCGGCCCAGGCCCAGGGCGCGGCGTAGCGATGGGCGAAGAATTCCCCGCCCAGAGCTGGTCCAGGCGCGGCAGCCACTCAATGCGGCACCCTCTTGGCCCCTACTTCGCCACTCCTGCCTTCGTTGCCTCCGGCACCTCCACGAGTTTTCCGGTTTTGACATCATAGACGTATCCGTACACCGGAATGCCGGCGGGGACGAGCGGATGCGTTTTGATTCTGACCACGTCCTCGACTACACTCTTCTCCTGGTTGCGAATAGTCAGCCACTCGATGTAATTTCCCGCCGTTGAGCCGGGCCCTCGGCCAACGTCCTTCCACTGACCACCTTCGATTGTGGCGGTTTCCAGGCTGTTCTCAAGCAGCTCCCGTATGATCTCGTTGGTAAAGGCCAGCATTCCGCAATCGGTATGGTGGATGACAAACCACTCACGGGTTCCGAGCAGCTTGTGCGAAATCACGAGCGACCGGATTGCGTCGTCGCTGGCGCGTCCCCCTGCATTGCGAATGATGTGCGCGTCGCCTTCACGGAGCCCCGCGTACTTCGCCGGGTCCAGCCGGGCATCCATGCACGTGAGGATGGCAAAACGGCGTGCTGGCGGCATCACGAGACCCGCCTTCGCTCCGAAATCCGCAGCGTAGGCCGCGTTCGCCGCCAAGACTTCCTTCAACACTTCACTCATGGCTCCTCCTTTAGGTTCAGTGCGTTAGTAGTACATCAGGTGTTCAAGCGCTTCGTCGCTCGTAGATAGCAAGCATAGGTCTAATGTCCATGATTCAGAGCCGCAACAGCCGGTCGGCGGCCAGCACCATGCCCAGAGTAACCACGGCGATCACGATTTCGCCGATGGCGCCCACGGCAAATGGACCCAAGCCCTGCTTGCGCATTTCGTTGAAATTGGTTCGCAACCCGACGCCGGCAAAGGTCAATAAGAATGCCCAGCGGGAAAGATTGCCCAAGGCGGTGAGCTGCGGCTTGTCGAAGAAGTGATACGTGGCGAGGACGGAAATCAGCAAAAATCCCAGGATGAACTTAGGGAATTTCTGCCACAAAAATGCTGCCTTGTTTCCCACCGCCTGGGCTTGGCCTCGCCGGGCCCAATACCACGCGTAACCGAGAACAACAAAGCCGATCATGGCATTGCGCGTAGTCTTTGCCAGCACCGCAAGTTTGCCCGCAGCGTCAGAGTATAGCGCTCCGGCGGCGGTGGCTTCCGCGGTGTTGTCAACTGCCAGTCCTGCCCACAAACCGTAAGCGCGGTCGCTCATGTGCAGCGCGTGCCCAATCAGCGGGAACGTAAATAGCGACAGCGCCCCCAGTGCCAGGATCGCCGCTATCGCAAATGACGTGTCCTCCTCGTCGGCGTCGATGGCGCCTTCGGCAGCAATGATCGCGGAAACACCGCAGACTGCTGACCCGATGGCCAACAGCGAGGTGAGTTTGGGCTTCAACTTAAAAGCACGCCCCAGAAAGGTCATGAAGCTGATCGCCACGGCCAGCTCCAGCGCCACCAGGCCCAGGCTTACGCCTCCCAGCTTGAGCATATCCCCAAGAATGAATCGGGATCCCAGAAGCACGATGCCCGCCTTGAGCCAGAATTCATAGGTCGAGACCCCGGTGCGAAAAACCTCCGGAACGCCCACGGTATTGGAGATCAGCAGTCCAATCAAAATGGCCCACAACACGTACTCGATGTTGGGGAGGGTCAAGTGATGGGCCTTCGCGTAACGCGACACGGATTGCTCGATCACCTTGCCCCCATACCCGATGGCCGCCAGCAACAGGATTCCCGGCACGAGCTTAAATATTTCCCAGGCCGGATGAAGGGGTCGAGTTTGAGGCACGACAATGCTATCTGCCATGAGTCACCTTTCGAGGTTGTAAGACCGAGCTGTCCTGTAAGTGGATTTCGCTGATTTTTTCCTTGCCGGTCGTAACCTGCATGGCCCGGCTGCACGCACGGTCAAGCCAGCCACGCGGCGCCGTCCCAACCCACCCCCTCTCAGCACAGAGTTGAAACATAGCGAGATGAGTGACCGCTACCAAGGTACGTGCTTCAGGATGCCCAAACGCACGAAAAGGGCAACCACGAGGGCGGCGATTACAGCCCATTCATCGAGCGACGGCCCCCATCGTTTTCGCGCCGGAGATGCGTCCCTTTGTGAGTTCATTCCAGTCTCCCTGCTTCAGGTTCAAGCCAAAATGGTGATGGTCTACCTTGAAAATCCTATCCCCCTTAAAGGTGGCTAAAAGAAAAAAGCCCACGCCAAATTTTGCGTGGGCTCCTGACTTATTAGAACTTCGCCGGTCTCTACTCTGCCGTAACCCGTTCCCAGCCATCAGCCCACACTGATGTTTTGCGCATACATGTTGCGCTGGCGCAGGTACGACACGATTCAATAGTGGGGAAGATGGACATGGCAGTGTGCTTTATCGAACCAACCACGACTTGCCGAAAGAATACAATTACCCTAGCTTGTCAGTTCTGTCAATCAGAACGATTTCATACTTTCAGCGGGTATCATCAAGACTCGCCGGCCTTCCCTCTGACTACAATTTGCAGGGCTCTACACATCGCGGTTCGTGCTACACTGGCGCGGATAGAATTATAGGCGTCATTGTCGCCAACGGATTCTGCCTGAGGGTGCGCGATGAGCTCCGAGAGTTGTTGTCGCTGTTGTTGTTGTTGTTGTCGTTGCTGTTGTAGCTGTGGACCCTTCCACCTTTTCCCCTCCCGAACTTCCCGTCCTTCTCCCCAAGCAAACCCATTAAGTCGTCTCCCGGTACCCGGCCGATCGATCTGCCGCTATCTCGGTCTATTTCTCCTTCTTCTTTTGCTGTGCCTTGATTCGATTGCTCAGGTTCCCAATTCCGGGAGTCCAAAGCTCCTTCACGGGTCGATCTTCACTGCCCAGGGAGAACCAGCGGGCGATGTCACGGTTGAGATTCGGGACCTTCGTGGAATAAGAGTGGGTAAGGGCATCACCGACAGCAGAGGAAATTTCGAAATCCGTGGTACGGCTGAACCTGGCGAATATGTTTTTATTGCGGCCCGGGCATTCCAGATCAGGGATGAGCGGATACTACTTGACCAGCCTGATCTCGAGGCGAGCCTGGCATTGCCTGCCGATTTGGCGAACGCAGCGCCCGCGCATTACACTGTTTCCGCCAAGCGGCTCGGTGTTCCAGCAAAGGCATGGGCACACTTGGCTGCCGCCCATCGGGAATTCAGCAGGATGAATTTTGATCATGCGTCACGAGAAGTTGAGAGCGCACTGCGAGTTGATCCTGCTTGTGCGCAGGCTTTTTCCATGCGTGCCATTATCAAACTGGCGGAGAAGGATCCCGCGGGGGCGGTCGACGATGCCAGGCGCGCTGTTTCACTTGACCCTGCCGACGCCGAATCCCTTGTCACGCTGGCGATGGTGTACAACTCTCTGAACGATTTTCAAAAGGCTGAAGAGACCATTCGGCATGCGCTCAGACTGCGCCCCGATTCCTGGCAGGGACGGCTGGAATTGGCCAAGAGTTTCTATGGTCAAGGAGAACTCGTCCTGGCCTTGTGCGAATTGGATCTGGCAAATATCGACTTCCCCGATGCCCATCTGGTGCGCGGGAATGTGCTAATGCGCCTGCAACGCAGGCAGGAGGCATTGGAAGAGTTCGGCGCATTTTTGCGGGAAGCTCCCAAGGACCCGCGAGGGGAACAAATTCGCCGCATTGGTGCCACGCCACCGGAGGAGAATCGTGCGTTGCATACCTCTGATTAGTGCGGCCATCAGCGCTGGTTGATCTAGAGGACCGGCATGAGCTTAGAGGTCGTTCGCGCAACGATCTGCTCGGTGCCTCCGAGTCAATCGTGGAATTCCTGAAACCCGTATAAATCCAATAAAAAAAATTATTCGCACCCCTATTGACAGAATGGGCATGATTGGATAATAGTATTGCTTCGGTAGATCGCGATTGACTCGTTCCGGCAATTAACCATGTCCATCTCACGCATCACTGATTTGTGTTGTCACCGCGCAAACGCAGCTTGTTCGCGCTAAATATCAGTGTGGGCTGAGGACTGGGGAACGGGTTACGGTGATGCACCGTAAGCCATCGCTAATTCAAGTCAGGAGCCCACGAGCAGTTCGCGTGGGCTTTTTTGTTTTGTGCCACGTTTCGCCCTGCCGACTTTGGACTGTGAATGAAACGGACGAAGGCATAGGAAGTGGCTTGCTATCTCTTAAAGAGGCGGAAGCCCCGGGCACTTGCCTGCAGGTGCAGGTGTGTCGCCTTCCGGGCAACTGGCCGGTATAGCCGGCACAGGATAAATGTCAGCGCTCCGGTAAGGAGCAGTTGAGGCGTTGGAGCAGGGAACCAAATTCATGTTGATCTTACCCACCCAGCAACGGTGTTGTAGCAGCGCCGCGCAATGTATAAGGGCCATGTGTCTATGTGGGCGGAGGACGGAGGGACCGGCGCCGTGAAATAACGGAAGCCTGCGTTCAATCAAGTCATGAGCCCACGTGCAATTTGCCGTGGGCTTTTTTTTTGCCGATCAAGTTTCACAACCGCAGCTATTGCCAAGGAGAAAAATGCGATGAAAAGACTAGCGCAGGTTTTGTTATTAATGGGTGTGATCGCTGCCGCGGCCACCTCTCTGCACGCGCAGAGTTCCCAGGTTTCGGGGCAGATCGTCGATACGAGCCACGCCGGAGTTCCGGGCGCGAAGGTTACCCTTACGCGCGTGGAAAGCGGCGATAAACGGGAGAAGATCTCCGGGACGGAAGGGTATTATTCGTTCCCGCTTCTGATTCCTGGTCACTACACCCTCAATGTGGAAAAGCAGGGGTTCCAGTCTCAAATCCAATCGGGGATCGTCGTGCTGACCGCCAGCGTCACCGCGGTCAACGTTACCCTGCAGGTCGGTTTGGAAACCCAAACCGTGAATGTCGAAGCTAGCTTGCCGCTACTCGAAACCGAAACGTCGGCTGTATCGGGGGTGGTGGAGAACAAGAGTATTACCGACCTGCCACTGGTGGATCGCCGCTCGGCGCAATTGCAACGGCTGAATGGTTTTGTGGTGCAGACCAATTCGGGCGCAAACGCCACCTTCGCGATTGCCGGCGGACGCAGCAACAATGCCGACTATACCGTTGATGGCGGCACGGTGCAGAATCTGCTGATCGGTGTGCCCACGCTGATCTTCGATCCACCGGTCGAATCGGTGCAGGAATTCAATGTCTCCATTAGCACCTATGCAGCGGAACTGGGTCGCTCGGGTGGAGGGGTGGTGCAGATGACCACGAAGTCCGGCACGAATTCGTTCCACGGCTCGGCTTACGAATACGTCCGCAATACGGCATTACAGGCGCGGCCGGAGTTCGCCACCTCCAACCCCATTCTCCACTACAACCTATTTGGGGCCAGCGTGGGGGGGCCCATCAAGAAGGATAAGACACAGTTCTTTTTCAACTACGAAGGCAGAAGGCAGACGATTGCAACTCCCCAATCGTTGACCGTGCCCAACGCCCAGGAGTTGACGGGGAATTTCAATGGCATCATTGACCCCAAGACGGGCGCCCAGGTGATCGTAAAGAACCCCCTGACCGGGCAGGTGTTCGCCAACAATATTATCCCCACCGCTTCGCAGGATCCAGTGGGCCTCAAGCTGGCGGCGTTTTATCCGCACACCGTCGGGGGCACCAGTCCCACCGGCCAGTTCGTGGTCAACGATCCGGCAGCGACGCGCGTGGACGCCTATGTGGCGCGCATCGATCACGTGATTGGTGTGAAGGATCGTATTTTCGGAAGGCTCCTCATTCAGACTGACCACACTTTGACCGCGTCGGTCTTCCCCAATCCTGTTAGCGATCCGCTTGGAAACCTGGTGCACGATTATTATTACAACGCGTCAGGCAACTGGTTCCACACTTTCAATTCCAACACGATCAATGAATTCCGCCTGACCTACTCACGCCGGCAGTACCTCTACTATTCGGCGGGCGCGAATAGCAATGTTGTTTCTCAGATCGGCCTGAATACCTTTGACCCCAACTACTTCCCGACGGTACTGGTCTCGGGGCTGGAACAATTGGGAAATACAACCCAGCAGGAGCGCTTGCAAACCCCGGTAAATAGCAATGCGTACGTAGATAACCTGTCATGGCTGCACGATAAACACCAGTTCAAGTTTGGAGGGGAAATCCGGACTTCCAATAACACCGATCGATTCCGGCCGTTCGGGGCAGGCTCGTTCACTTTTAATAACGATGGTACGAGTACCAACACGGCTGCAGGTTCCATTGCCAACCTGCTGCTGGGAAATGTCTATACCGCCGCGATCAATTCGTACTACACGATTCACTCGGTCGCGGATTCCTACGGGGCCTTTGCGCAGGACGACTGGAAAGTGACACCTCACCTTACCTTGAATCTCGGGGTCCGCTGGGACCTGGATTCACCTCGACGAACCAACCCCAATGCGCAGAATGCATTTAACACAACCGCCATCAACCCGGTCTCGGGCACTCCCGGCGTGGTGACTTTTTCCGGCCTCAATGGAGCGAGCAGCTACGCTCATCATTGGGATCTCAACAACTTCGGGCCGCGGCTGGGTTTTGCCTGGACTCCACGAAACAAATGGGTGGTGCGGGGCGGAGGGGGAGTATTGTACACCCCTGAGTACGATTCCGCCACCCCTACGGTTGCCAATTTGGGTTATGGCACAACCGGTTCCTCTACCGGAGTCTACAATGCCACGACGGGCATCCTCACTCCCGCGTTCGAAATCGGAGCGGTCCCGGTGTTTTGGATTTCACCGACGGCGGCGAATTTGACTTCGAGCTTCGGGGCGGCGGCGCCTGGCCCTACTGCGCCGTATTACACTGGTCAATATACACCGCATACAGCGGTCCAGTATTTTGATCCTAATCACGTCAACGGTTACATCTATCAGGCCAGCTTCGACATTCAACACGAGCTTGCCAAAGATCTCTTGTTGGACGTTGGTTATATCGGTACCTTCGGTCATAAATTGCCGGTGACCGACAATGCCACGGGGCCGTTCAGTATCAATCAGGTTCCGGACTCAGATCTTTCGCTGGTTGCGGCTAATCCCGCCCTGGCGCAATCGCTGCGGCCCTTTCCACAATTTGCCAACGTGCAGCTCCTGGATCCCAACATCGGCGGCTCCCACTACAACGGCGTAAATGTGGGCATTCAGAAGCGTTACTCGCAAGGGTTGCAATTCCAGGCAAATTACACCTGGTCAAAGTTTGAGGATAACGCCGACGGACGCAACGAGTTAGCTGGCTTCCCCGGCAATAACAGTTACACCGACTACTACAATCCACAGTCCCGCTGGGGCCTTTCGGGAAATGATGTTCGCCACAGGGTGGTAATTAGCACCCTGTATGAACTGCCTTTCGGGCGCGGCAGGAAGTTCGTGCCGGGTTCGGCCGTGGTCGACCAGGTCGTCGGAGGCTGGTCAGTGGGTACTCTTGCGGAGTTGCATACTGGAACGCCCCTGAGTGTGATTGATGCGGTCAACAACACCGGCTCGTTCTCTGACGGCGTGCGCCCGAACGTGGTGGGCAATCCCGTTCTCAGTTCCGGCTCGCGAACCTCGCAGGCGTGGTTTAGTACCGCCGCTTTTGTACAAAACCCTGCTTACACTTTTGGCGATGCCCCGCGCAACTTTGGTAGCGGGCCGGGAACAGCGCAGGTCGATGCTTCGTTATTGAAGAATTTCCGCGTGCGCGAGGGCACAAACCTTCAATTCCGGGCAGAAGCGCTGAACGTGTTAAATCACCCCAATTGGGGTAACCCCAATACCACCTTTGGCAGCGCGACCTTTGGCCGGGTCACGGGTCTGCAATCCGGCAACCAGTCGCGAATTATCCAATTGGCCTTGCACTTGTCGTTCTAAGCACTAGTGCGGCGGGCGATGTGCTCCTGTGCTTGGAGGAGCCTTCGCCTGCTGCGTCGAATTGAGTTACCGAAGCTTGGTGATGCAAAGGAGAGGGCCCCGAATCATGATTTCCAGCACTCTCGACCTGGCACTTGTTTCCACCGGCGTCCTGGGGTTTCGTCACGGGTTTGATTACGACCATATCGCCGCGATCACCGACATCACGAGCGTGGAGCCCTCGCGCCCGCGGGCAATGCGCATGGGTCTCCTTTATGTATTGGGCCACGCCTCCACGGTTGCCGCTCTGGGTGGCGTGGTGATTTTCTTTCAACGATCCTTGCCGGCCAGCATCGACAGTTGGGCAGAGCGGGCAGTGGGCCTCACATTGGTCATCCTCGGCCTGTATGTATTGGGCTCATTACTGCGGGCTAACACCGTCTATATCCCCCGGTCCAGAGCCGCCATCCTGATCGATTCTAGCCGATGGTTGTTGTGGAGAGTCAGAACGATCTTCGGATCGGAGTTAAGTGTCGAACCGACGCGGCGGTCGGGTCCTTATAGCCGCACATCGGTCTTTGTTATTGGGATCATCCATGGCCTGGGAGCAGAAACCCCCAGCCAGTTGTTGCTGTTTCTCCTAGCGGCGAACCTGGGTGGCCTCGCTCGCGGCTTTCTAGGGCTCTCGGTATTTCTGTTTGGATTATTGCTGATGAATACGCTGATGACGGCGTCGGCTGCTGGGATTTTCGGCTTCAGTGCCGCCAAGCCCAGGGTTCTGCGATTTGTTATTGCGGCAACGGCAGCGTACAGCGTTGTGGTCGGGGGAGTTTTTCTCTTCGGCGTGGCGAAATTCCTTCCCCCGATTGGCTGATGAACGACGCCCTATGCGGGAAGGGTTTTGCCGATGGCGCGGTCGCCAAGTGGTAAGGCAGGAGCCTGCAAAGCTCCTATCGGCGGTTCGATTCCGCCCCGCGCCTCCATTAATGCAACAGTTGGGAAAGTCTTCGGATTTTATGGAAAACAAGGAGCGATGATGAAACGGTTTCTTCAAACCCTGATAATCGGTCTGTTTGCATCGACAAGTACGTTATATGCCCAGGCCCCGGCTTCGTTTCGCGTCCTGCTGGGGGTGGGGGATACGGTGACCACTCGCTGGGACGGCACCATAACCCCCAGGCTCGCCGGGAATATCTCGACCGAAGGCTGGCGTTTCGAAGGTGTGGATAACATCGACGGAACACTCTTTCATCTGAGCACCCATCCCGCCCGCCTCTTTAACAATGCGGCCGGAGGCAATTTTGTTGCGAATGGATTCTTCATCAACGCTGATGCGGTCAGCGAAAGCAGCGAGTTTGCCATTACTACCGCGCAAGGCGACTTCACCTTTCGTGCTTCCGAGGTGCCCTTTGGCCAGGGCGTCTATAAGCTGGGCGGCCGCGTCTATGTGGACCGTGTTTCACCGGCGGCGCGTCTGACTAGCACTCCGGAAGAGGAGGACTATCCCTCCCTCGCCTCCGGCGGAAACGGTGAAATCTGGTTGGCCTATGTGCAGTTTCACCATAGCCCGGATCATTTGAAGCTCCGCGTCACGCCGCGCGAGGACCCGGGGAAGTATTCGCAGTATGCCGCGCCCACGGGCGGGGATCAAATCTGGGTGCAAAGGTACGCGAGCGGAGCTTGGGGCCAGCCCATCGCCGTTACTAATGTTGGCAACGACCAGTACCGGACCGCCGTTGCCGTCGACGGCAGCGGGCGTACCTGGGTCTTCTGGTCGGAGAATCATTGCGGGAATTTTGACATCTTCGCTCGCGCAGTCGATGCCTCGGGGCCGAAAGACCACGTGCAGATATCGAAAGATCCGGGCTCGGACATTGACCCTGTAGCGGTATCAGACTCCAGCGGCAGGGTCTGGGTCGCGTGGCAAGGTTGGCGCGACGGCCGGGCCGCGATCTTTGCCGCGCATCAAGAGGGGAGTGGATTCACCAAGCCGGAGGAGATTTCGAAATCCAGCAAGAACGAGTGGGACCCCGCGATTGCTGCTGACAAGAAAGGCC
>Ga0326728_10022899_pt1 | contig 11529 bp, 9 predicted proteins | sample MB3enrmetagenome_FD_207602 | JGI IMG/M metagenome (GOLD analysis project Ga0326728, IMG submission 207602) | Lab enriched peat soil microbial communities from McLean, Ithaca, NY, United States - MB31MN | ecosystem: Environmental > Terrestrial > Soil > Wetlands > Peat | place: USA: New York... | reverse complement strand
AACGACAACGTCTCCCGCACCCGCAAAGCCTTCTGCCAATGTTGGCGCAGGAAATGGCGGGTCGTTGTGAAGAACCGCTTGTATGTTTCTGGTTGTGGCCCCATGTGCTGGCCTCACCTTATAAACTTTTCAGCATTTGACGAGCGTGGAATTTGCCCAGTCCAAACCCGGCGCCCGCAAAGAGCCGCGCGAATGGAATTTCGCCCTTTGACATTGCGTTTCTTGAGGGTTTGCCCATCATCACAACGACCTGTGACTAATCCGCCAAAAAACTCTGGTGCAGTCATGTCCTCAGACTTGACATTCATCACGAACGAACCGGGCACAAGTCTGCGCGACCGTTTCGGCGTCTTGCTCGGTGAGGACACCCGTTTCTTCGATTGCTTGGTCGGATATTTTTTTATCAGCGGCTTTTATAAGCTCTATCCGGCGTTGGAAAACGTTGAGAAAATCCGCATCCTGGTCGGTCTGCAAACTGACCGCGCGGCTTATGACCTTCTCGAACGGGCGAAAGAGCGAGGTGAACTTGTGTTGCAGTCTCACGCATCTACGAAGGAGCGCGTTTCGAAAGATGTGCTCACGGAACTCGAAAAAGCCCCCGACAGCGCGGAGATCGAAACGGGCGTTCACAAATTCATTGAGTGGATACGCTCCGCCAAACTGGAAATCAAAGCACACGCCGCCGAAAATCTTCACGCGAAAGTTTATATCATGACCTTTGCCGAAGGGGATCGGGACAAAGGCCGTGTCATCACCGGCTCAAGCAACCTGACCGAATCCGGCTTGCAGTATAATCTCGAATTCAACGTCGAACTGAAAAACCGCCCCGACTACGACTTCGCCATCGCCAAGTTCAATGAACTTTGGAAAGTGGCGGTGGACGTTTCCAAGCCTTACGAAGATACGGTCGTGAATCGTTCGCCATTCGCGCAATTCACGCCCAACGAGTTGTATCTAAAATTCCTGTACGAATACTTTAAGGATGAACTCAACATCCCCGCTGAACTGGAAGACATTTACGTCCCGACTGGGTTCAAACGGCTGAAATATCAAGAAGAAGCTGTCCTCAGTGCCCGCAAAGTCCTGCAAGAATACGGCGGCTTGTTTCTTTCCGACGTGGTCGGCTTGGGCAAGACTTACATGTCGGCGCTTCTCGCGCAGCAACTCGACGGGCGTTCACTGGTGATTGCGCCACCGCATTTGCTCGACAAACACAATCGTGGTTCATGGCCCAACGTCTTCGGCGATTTCGGTGTGCGTCAGACGGACTTTGAATCCATCGGAAAGCTGGAGGACTTGCTGGAGCGCGACCCCAAGAAATATACGAACGTATTCATTGACGAGTCGCACCGCTTCCGCACGGAAACGACGCAAACGTATGAAATGCTCGCCCAAATTTGCCGGGGAAAGCGCGTCATTTTGGTTTCGGCCACTCCGCTCAACAACACGCCTCGCGACATTCTCAGTCAGGTCAAGCTATTCCAAAACGGCAAAAACAGCACCATCCCCAATGTCCGCAACTTGGAAGCGTTTTTCGCGAAGCTCGAAAAGAACCTCAAAGGCTTGGACCGCCAGCGCGACCGTGAACAATTTTTCAAGACCGTGCAATCGAACGCGAAGCTGACACGCGAGCACATCTTGAAATACCTGATGATTCGCCGCACCCGCAGTGAAATCATGAAATATTACGGCGAGGACTTGAAACTTCAGGGGCTGAAGTTCCCCGATGTCACCGATCCGCAGCCTTTGTTTTACAAGTTCAACAAAACTGAAAACGAAATTTTCAACGAGACGGTTCACTTGCTGACGAAAGGCTTTACTTACGCGCGCTACAAACCGCTCACTTATTTCGAGGGCGAAATCGAGGAGCAACAAAGGCAGAGCCAGCGGAACCTCGCCAAGTTCATGAAAATCCTCATGGTGAAACGCCTCGAAAGCAGTTTTCATGCGTTCCGGCTCACGCTTGCCCGCTTTATGCGGTCTTATGAGCGCATGATTGAGGAATTCCGCAAGGGCCACGTTTACATCAGCAAGAAACACATCAGCAAAGTATTCGACCTCCTGGAAGCTGACGATCAGGAAGCCATTGACCGTTTGCTCGAAGCTGACAAGGCCGAGCGATTCGACGCGAAAGATTTTTCCGCCGATTTCATCCGTGACTTGGAAAGCGACCTGAAAATCCTCTGCCAGATTGAGGAGCGTTGGAGAGGCGTCAAACGCGATCCGAAATGGGAATCGTTTCGCGACATGCTCAAGAACGAACCCAGGCTGAAAACAGGCAAACTCATCCTGTTCACAGAATCAAAGGAAACCGCCGAATATCTCGCCAACCTCATTGCCGAAAAAGTTGAACCGGATGTGCTCTTGTTCACCGGCAGTTCCGATGAATCGGTTCGCAGGGAGGTCATTTCCAATTTCGACGCCAAGGCGTTTCAGCCGAGCAACCAATTCCGAATCCTCGTCGCCACCGAAGTGCTTGCCGAAGGCGTCAACCTGCACCGCTCCAACATCGTCATCAATTACGACATTCCCTGGAATCCAACGCGCCTCATTCAGCGCGTGGGTCGCGTCAACCGCGTGGATACGACGTTCGATACCATTCACACATACAACTTCTTTCCAACGGAGGAGAGCAACGATATCATCAAGCTCAAGGAAGCTGCTGAAGCCAAGATTCACGCCTTTATCGAAATGCTCGGCGCGGATGCCCGGTTGCTCACTGAGGGAGAGGAGATCAAATCTCACGACCTGTTTGCCAAGTTGACCTCCAAGAAAACCATTACCGGCGAAGATGAAGACGAGCAAAGTGAACTGGAATTTCTGACAGAGATTCGTGAAGTGCGCGACAAGCAGCCCGAACTTTTCCAGCGGATCAAACGCCTGCCCAAGAAAGCCCGCTCGAGCAAGCACACCAGCGCCGAAAACGAGGCCGGAGCAAAGGAGTTCCCCTCATTGCTGACGTATTTCCGCCAAGGCCGGCTCGACAAATTCTTTCTCGCTGGGCCTGGCGGTCCACCAGCACGCGAACTGGACTTCTTCGCCTCCGCCAAAGTTCTCAAGCCCGCCGACACGTCGGAAAAGCGGCAGAACATCCCGCCGGATTTTTACGAACTGCTCGATAAGAACAAGGCGGCCTTTGAGACCGCTACCAGCGCCGATTTGGATGAGGTTCTTCCCAAACACAAGGGCGGCGCGAACGACGCTTACGTTTTGAAGCGTCTCAAGGCCAAAGAGATTAAGCGATACCACGGCTTTACGGATGAAGATGAATTTTACATCCGCCAGGTGATCCAGCTTTTGATTGACGGCGCACTCCCCCGGCCCACGACCAAAAAAGTTGCGGACGCCCTCAAGAAAGAAATTGAGCCGCTGAAAGTCCTCGCCATTTTGCGGCGGGACATTCCCTCGCAATTCTTTCAAGCGACGCGCGCTCAAGCCTCTCACCACGCTCTCAGTCCGCGCGAAGTGATTCTCTCCTCCTACTTGCTGAAAGCCTTATGAGCCCACAACAGGCGCGCGATCTTATCCGCCGGACTTTTCCGCGGCCATTCGATAAAAACGGCTTCATCGAGTTTACCCGCAATCTTCTTAATCACTTTGACGAAACGAAAGCCGCACCAATGGCCGTGCCCGAAGCATTCGCGCCGCACGTCCGCAGTTGCGTTCGCCTCGGCACTTATGAATCTCCCGAAGGCGAACTTGCCGACGTGCTCATCGTCAACACCACCGAGCCGTGGAAACTCGAGCGCACCCGCACCGCACTCCGCGATTTCGTGGCGCACAAATTGAAGCGCGGCGACAGCTACAAAGAAGCGGGACTCGTCGCTTTCGTTTCGCCCGATGCGCGCTTATGGCGGTTCTCCTACGTCAGGATGGAATACGAATCCACGCGCGACCCCAAAACCGGAAGAATTGCCGCCGAAGAACGCCTCACACCCGCACGTCGCTATTCTTATCTTGTCGGTGAAAACGAAAGCTGCCACACCGCGCAAAGCCGGTTTCTCGACCTGTTGCAAGACACCGAGAACCAGCCCACACTCGCTCAAATTGAAGAAGCCTTTAGTGTTGAAAAAGTTACTGATGAATTTTTCGAGCAATACAAACAACTATTTTTGGAGGCGAAGGACGCGCTTGACAGCGTATTGAAACGTGATGAGCGCGTTTGCAGCGAATTTGAATCCAAAGACATTAGCACTGTTGATTTCGTGAAAAAACTTCTTGGTCAAATTGTCTTTTTATATTTCCTTCAAAAAAAAGGATGGTTTGGTGTCGAACGTGATGCGGCGTGGGGTACTGGCGCAAAAAACTTCTTACGATTGCTTCTTGAAGATAAAGCCAGAATAAAGCGAAATAACTTTTTCAATGACATCCTTGAACCACTGTTTTACGAAGCACTCGCCCGCGAAAGGGACGACAATTTTTACAGCAGGTTTAATTGCAAGATTCCATTTCTCAATGGCGGTCTCTTTGAATCGCTAAACGATTACGATTGGGTGCATACAGATATACTTTTGCCCGATTCCTTATTTTCAAATAACAAGATGAATGAAACAGGCGACAAAGGCAGCGGTATCCTCGACGTGTTTGACCGATACAATTTTACCGTTGCCGAAGACGAGCCATTGGAAAAAGAAGTCGCAATTGACCCTGAATTTCTCGGCAGGGTTTTTGAAAAACTGAACGCGATCAACCAAAAGAATTTTGATGAGTTCTGTGAAGCTGAACGCAGCGGTCAAAACAATCTTATACGCAAATTTAATCGCAAGAATGGCGTTTTCTATACTCCGCGCGAAATTGTCCATTTCATGTGTCAGCGCAGTGTGGTTAGTTATCTGGAAACAGAGCTTGCCGGGAAAGTTGATAAAGACGCGATTGAAACATTTATCCGCGTCGGAGACCAATCGGCAAATTTCGAGGCGCATCCGACGCAGAAACATGAGGACAAGATGTTACCAGCGTCTATCCGCGAAAACGCTCCGTTGTTGGATAAGAAACTGCAAGACATAAGAGTTTGCGATCCCGCTATTGGCTCTGGAGCGTTTCCAGTCGGCATGATGCACGAAATTGTGCGCGCCCGCCTTGCATTAAGTTCTGTTTTCGGTATGCCTAAACGCCAGCCCTATGATTTGAAGCGACACGCAATTCAAAACTGTCTTTTCGGCGTAGATTTAGACCCAAGTGCAGTGGAAATTGCCAAGCTACGTCTCTGGCTTTCGCTCCTGGTGGACGAGAATGATTTGAAGCAAATCAAGCCGCTCCCGAACCTTGATTTCAAAATCATGCAGGGCAACTCGCTTCTTGATGAGTTTGAGGGAGTGAAGCTTTTTGATGACCGGCTGTTAAACTTGGCTGGCGATGTCTCGGAAGGGGAGCGGCAAGCCATTAAGCAGCGTATAGCTGACCTATCTGCCGAATACATTACTCTGCACCAGTCAGCGAAATTAAACGCCGTCAGGAAGCTCGAAATCAACCGTGACTTGGAACAGCAAAAGAAAGTCCTCGCGACACTCACGTCCAAAAGCGGGGAAAGTAGCCAGCAGGCGGAGTTGTCTGACAGGTTCAGTGAGGCGAGACAAAAAGTGGAGCAGTTGACCAAACTTCACAAAGATTTCTTTGATGTCCCGTCCGGCAAACAAAAAAAGGAACTTCGACAGCAACTCGAAAAGTTGGAATGGGAATTCATGGAAGCGACACTCAAAGAGCAGAAGAAACATGATGCTCTTGAACATTTGCAAAAGCTTCGACGCGCCAGTGCAAAACCTTTCTTCCTTTGGAAACTTCAATTCATGGAGGTCTTTCGGGAAAAGGGCGGCTTTGATGTGGTCATTATGAATCCGCCCTATGGCGCGGAATTTACCGAAGCGGAAAAAGAACTTCTCAAACAGAAGCACCAAAACATTTCCGAACGGATTCGCAATTCGTTCCTTTACTTCATGGGGCTGGGATACGAGATCGTGAAAAAAGAAGGTGTCGCCTGCTTGATTTTACCCAACGAATTTCTGTTTCAGATTTACATGACAAAGGCTCGCCGCTTCTTCGTTGCGAATACCCAAGTGCAATTTGCGGTGAACACCGGCGAAGATGTATTTGAAGCGATTGTGCCGACATGCATCGTCGCGTTGAAAAAACAGAAGCTCAATTCTTACGAAATTCCCGTTGCTGATTTGCGCGGCTGTGAACGGCGGGAATTGTCACGTCGCCTTGAAGTCGGTTCTTTCTCAAATTCATCGAGCGACATCGTTCTGGCGACGCCAAACAGCATTTTTGCTTTCGACCTAAAATCTACAGCGCTGGTTACGAAACTTTCTGCGAACTTTGTTCCTTTTGGAGATTTCTGTGAAGATGTTGCCAATGGCGTATGCACAAGCTGCGATGAAGTGTATATCGTCACCAAGAAGTTTGCAGAAAAGGAAGAGTTTGAGGAAAAGCACCTCAAGCAGTGTATCCGGGGTGGACAAATGAATCGGTTCTTCACTCCGGCGAGAACGGACGAATATGTTCTTTATGTCACCGATGATTTCGACGCGATGACAAGCAAGAGAATTTACCAATATCTATCCACTCACAAGGCGTTGCTAATCAATAAATGTGTTGAGAAGAAAAGCAAGATTCGAGAATGGCACGTCCTCTTTCGTGCCCGCTATGAAGCTTTGTTCGGCAAACCGAAAATAATGATTCGGCAAACAGCCGATAGGATAATCGCCGCTCCCGATATGGAAGTGGGTTACTATTGCATCAATTCGATAAATGTGGCTCTGCTCAAGAAATCTGCTCTACCTCAATTGAAGTTCTTTATCGGACTACTGAATTCGTCCCTGTTAAACTTCTTTTACCGTGAGATTTCTCAAGAAGGTGGCCGTGTTCTCGCGGAAGTTAAACCGCAACGCATTCGCTCTTTGCCCATTCCCGCCGTGCCGACCGAGAAACAAAAGCCGGTGGAGCGATTGGTGGAGCAGATTTTGTCAGCGAAGCAGCGCGGCGCCGGGGCGGACGTGAGCGCGTTGGAGCGGGAGTTGGACGAGTTGGTGTATGCGCTCTACGGCCTGACGCCGGAGGAAATCAAAATCGTGGAGGAAGCCGCGAAATGAAATTACCGTTGGTCAATGAAGCCGAAGTGCCCCGAGCCAAAATTGTGTCTTATCTGCTTGATCCCAATCATCGTTCCGGCAAAAGCAAGGCTCGCTTCTTCGCCGGTCATGGCTACGTCACCGAACGCTGGCAGGAGCTGGCCGGGGCGTTGCGCACACACGCACGCGAAAACGAAGTCGTCAAACAGGAAACGACGCCGCTGGGTGTGCGTCTGGTGGTGGAAGGTCCGCTCACTTTGTGCGACGGCGTGGTTGCTCAAATTCGGTCGGTGTGGTTTATTGAGTCCGGCGAGCAGGTGGCCCGTCTGGCAACGGCCTACCCCTTGCGTCAACGAAAGCATATATGATCAACGAACTGGATGATGTAATTCTGACGTGCGACTTGCCGGAGCATGGCTTGAGCGCGGGCGACATCGGCACAGTGGTGCTGGTGCATCGTGGCGCAGCAGGCTACGAGGTCGAATTCACGTCCCTGGACGGCGATACCATTGCGGTCGTCACCCTGATGGCCGATCAAGTCCGCTCCACCCAAAGCGGCGAGATCGCCCATGTGCGCGTGCTGGCGGCTGCGTGACCGTACAGTGATACGGGCAAGGTGACGGGTCGGACTTTCGTAAGTGCCTGATTGAGAACGGTTGTGATCCCCCAAGAGCCGATGCCAAAGGCAAAATCTGTTCGCGTCTTTCGCATATTTCACGGTGAAAAAATCTGGTTGGCCTTCTTCATGCGGTGAGGTTGGCTTACCCGCTTTGCCATGATCTGTCAGGCCATCCGTGAAATCCTTGAAATCCGTGGTCAAATTCTTAAAACACCGATGGTCATTAAACCGTCCAACCAGTCCAAGTTGGCTTTATCGTTAACGTAACGGGCTTGTTACGGGTTTGTAGCGGCAAATGTTACGGACTAAGTCGTTGATTATCAACGTTGTAGCGGATGTTACGGGTTTTCCAGACCTACATATCAATCTGGTGTTTCTTGGGCTCTTAATCGTAATCCTAATCCTAATCTTAATCTCGAAACTGGAAATCTGGCGTGTCGTGCGCCTCTTCGCGGCAATTTTATGGTTTCGCCCCCCGTTTTTGCCGTTCCCTGATCAGATGGCTAATTTTATACAGCTTCTGAGGCACCGAAAGACCAAAAGCAGTAACATGTTACCGGTCTGTTACCTTTCGTGTTACCGGCTAAGTCGTTGATTATCAACACTTGTTACCGTGTTACCGATTTTTTGGACCTATGTATCGAAAATGCTGAAGGCTAAAGGCGAAAGGCTAAATTTATGCCCCCCCGTCTGTTCGATTTTAACCGCGAACCGTGCGGCTACACGAACGAGATCGCGAAAAACGTGGTTGAATTGTTCGGCGCGTTTGGTATTGTGCCAAGGTGAGTCCGACGATTTTCCGGTATCGCAATTATCGTTTTTATTTCTTCTCACGCGAAGAACCCCGGATGCACGTCCATGTGATTTCGCCGGATGGCGAGGCGAAGTTCTGGCTCGAACCGAAAATCGAACTGGCCGTCAACAAAGGGCTCGGCGCAACCGAGTTGAATGAGCTGAAACAAATCGTTGAGGAACGACAAAATGAAATCCGCAATAGTTGGCAACGACACTTCAAAAGCTGAAGTGCTGAACGTTTCGCCGCACGGCTTCTGGCTGTTCGTCGCAGGCAAGGAGTATTTTCTCGGCTTCGAGGACTTTCCATGGTTTCGCAAGGCGGTTGTGGAGCAATTGTTCAACGTGGAATTTTCCCACGGCCATCATCTTCATTGGCCGGAACTGGACGTGGATTTGGATTTGGATCGCATTGAGCAGCCAGAAAAGTTTCCGCTGGTTGCGCGCCCATAAACCTTGAAAGGATGTTGAATAAGTCGGTCGCCATCACCCGCCGCGAAGGATTCCGTCCTGCACCCAATCAATTTCTCGCCGACACCCACCTGCGATTGTTCTTGGCCTGGGCACGAAATCATTTTTAAATCTCAGGCAATGCGGCCTGTCCGTTCGCTGGTCATATATTTTGTCCTCGTTTTTGCGGGAGGCGCCTTGCTCGCGCCCTGGTTGTATTGGTTCACCCTCGATTTGGCGGCGCATCACTGGCCTTTCTTCGATAAACTGGCCTCAAACCCGTTTCATCGCTTTGTCGGTCGTGCCTTGCTCGGAGCGGCTTTGCTGGGTCTCTGGCCGCTCTTGCGCTCCTGCCGGATGTTGCACTGGCGCGATCTCGGCTTGAAGGCCGGGGACCGGTCACTGGCCGACGTTGCGTTCGGATTTTTGCTCGGGTTCGGGTCCCTGGCCTGTGTCGCCCTGCTGGCCATTTTCCCGGGCGGACGATCTTTCAATTCGGCTCATTCAAGTTCGCAAATCATGGGGCATATTTTCAGCGCCGCTCTGACCGCGATTATTGTGTCCATTCTTGAAGAAATTGTCTTTCGCGGCTCGCTGTTTGGCATATTCCGCAAAGTGCAATCCTGGCCCGCAGCGCTTGTCCTCAGCAGTGCGGTCTATGCCCTGGCGCATTTCCTGCGAAAGGCGGACCCGCCCATTCACGTTGATTGGTTGTCGGGGTTGGCGCTCTTGCCCAAAATGTTTCAGCCTGTTGTCCCGGCAGTTTTTACGCTGTTCGTGGCCGGAGCCATCCTGGCCCTGGCTTATCAACGGACCGACGCCCTGTTTTTCTCGATGGGACTGCACGCCGGCTGGATTTTTTGGCTTAAGTCTTACGGTTTCCTCACCGTGACAACCGGCGCAAATTCGTTGATATGGGGCACGGACGCACTTATCGATGGCTGGCTGGCTTTGCCTGTTCTTGTTTGCGTTTTCTGGATCGTTTCGAAAATAAAAATCCCCGGAGAACGGTCAGCGGGGCCAACGACATGAAAACACTCCTCTTCAACGCATGGGACGCGCTCTTGAATCTCATCTATCCGCCCGTATGTCAAATCTGCCAGGAAGAACGCGCCGGGATCAAGGAAGGCTACGTGGGCGGCGAATGCTGGTCTCAAGTGCGCTTTGTCACAGCGCCTTTTTGTCATCGGTGCGGGATGCCCTACGCGGGGAGCATCACACAACCTTTCGTGTGCGGCAATTGCGCGGACATCCAATTCCATTTCCGCTTTGCCCGTTCCGCCGTCATAGCCAACCCGCTTGTTTTGCAGGTCATTCACCGCTACAAATACCATCACGCCCTCTGCTTTGAACCGTTTCTGGCCGATTTGTTGATCCGCCAGGCTGTTCCCTCCCTGAAAGACGAGAAATGGGACCTGATCGTTCCCGTGCCCTTGCACCCGGCCAAGGAACGGGAGCGCGAATTCAACCAGGCCGAACGCCTGGCCCGCCATCTCAGCCGCGCCACGCAAATTCCGGTGAACACAGAACTGGTCCGCCGCGTCAAACCCACCCAAACCCAGACGCAATTGAACCGGGCGGAGCGGGCCGGCAATGTCCATGCCGCCTTTGCCCCCCGCGGCCGCAAAAAATTAAATGGAGAAAAAATCATTTTGTTGGATGATGTGTTGACGACGGGCGCGACGACCAGCGCCTGCGCGCGGGTTTTGCGCCAGGCCGGCGCGGGCGATTTGTGTGTATGGACCGTCGCACGCGGAGCTTGACGATTGGCAGAAAACTCTTTTAAATGGCAGATGCTGTTGATGATAGATTCAACCACGCGGTTCTAAAAGACATGGCTACAACGTCGTTCAACAAGAAGGCTCTCGGCCTCGAGGTCGCCGAGCGGGCCGTCACTCCGCCCTCCTCCGACACCCAAACCACCAGCTTCTTCAAAAAACCCAAGCTGGCCGGCGCCAAATCCCGCAAACGCGACATTCCCGAAGGCTTGTGGAGCAAGTGCAAAAAGTGCGGCAACATGATCTATGACAAGGAGCTGGACGCGAACCTCAAAGTCTGCCTCAAGTGCCAGTACCATTTTCCCATCGGCGCCCGCGAACGCATCAACTCCCTGGTCGAAACCTGTTCCTTTGAGGAAATCGATGCTTCGATGGAAAGCGTCGATATTCTTCAATTCACCGGCGTGGCTTCCTACACCGCAAAATTGGAGCAATACACCAGCGAGACCAACCTCAAGGACGCCGTCTGCACCGGCATTGGCCGCATCTGCAAATACAGGGTCGCCCTCGGCGTGATGGATTTCGGGTTTCTCGGCGGCTCAATGGGGTCCGTCGTCGGCGAAAAGCTCACGCGCCTGATCGAATCGGCCACGGACAAGGGTTTGCCCGTGATTGTTATTTCCACCAGCGGCGGCGCGCGCATGTATGAGGGAATGTTCAGCCTGTTGCAAATGGCCAAAACCTGCGGCGCCCTGGCCTATCATGCCAGGAACAAACTGCCTTACATCAGCGTCCTGACCAATCCCACCATGGCCGGTGTCATGGCCAGCTTCGCCGCCGTGGGCGATTTGATCCTGGCTGAACCCGGGGCCATGATCGGTTT
>Ga0326728_10022898_pt1 | contig 11529 bp, 7 predicted proteins | sample MB3enrmetagenome_FD_207602 | JGI IMG/M metagenome (GOLD analysis project Ga0326728, IMG submission 207602) | Lab enriched peat soil microbial communities from McLean, Ithaca, NY, United States - MB31MN | ecosystem: Environmental > Terrestrial > Soil > Wetlands > Peat | place: USA: New York... | reverse complement strand
AACACTGTGTCGAGGTAGAATCAGGCAAGCGAAAGCCTCTCTTGATGCCATAAACACTGTCTAGACAACATGTTTGTAGCACAAAGGGCTTTCGCTCTTTAAGCCTTCACGCATAATCCGGGTTAGGGCTCCTCCATCAAAAGTCAGACGAAACTCTGCATCGGATGCCCGATGGCAAAACATGAACCTGGGAATATAGTTGTCTCACTTTTGATTCGGCCACGCCGAACACTTTGGAGAGCCATACATGCACAGAGTTGCACGCAAGTTGAATTGTGCCCTTTCGTCATTTTTCCTTCTGATACTGCTACTGGCCTGCGTGCCGGGTCGCGCCCAGTTGACGGAGTCTACCCTGAAAGGAAGCGTTTCCGACGCATCTGGTTCGGTTCAGCACGCAGTCATTCTTGTCACCAATGAAGGTACTGGAATCAGCCGTTCTGCAACTGGGAGCGACGATGGATCGTTCACCGTTCCCGATCTCCCGCCTGGCCGCTACACCTTGCAGGTGAAGGCTCAGGGATACAAGACGTTTGAGCAGCGTGGGGTGGAACTTAATGTTGGAATAACGTCCGAAGTCAACGTGCGGCTGGAAATTGGGCGAGTCGACCAAACGGTAGAAGTCAATGCCGAACAGGCTAGAGTGCCTGTATCGTCCGATGGACGCCTTTCCGACACTCTGGAGAAGAATCAGATTACAGGACTGCCGATTCCAAGCCGCGACGTCTTCTTTCTCACCAGTCTAAGCGCGGGCGCCACAAATATCCCGGGGGCCTCGACATCGAGCAAGCTGACGAATTCGCCGGCCGTCACGGTAAATGGAAATCGCTTCCGTGGGGACGATTATGTTCTGGACGGCTCGCTCGACCTTTTCCTTGTCGAAGAGGGAACCCCGGCCATCGTGCCCAGCTTGGACTCAATCGAGGAAGTGCAGGTGCAAACCGATAACTTCTCAAGCGAGTATGGCAGAGGTAACGGCACGGTTGTGAACATACGGACGCGATCCGGCACGAATTCCTATCACGGTAGAGTTTGGGAGTATCAAAAGAACGCGGCGTTCAATGCGGCCAATCGCTTCTCCCCAACCGGAGGGCCATCGCCGATGGTATTCAACCAATTCGGCGGGAACCTGGGCGGCCCGGTATTCAGAGGCAAGACATTCTTCTTTGGCTCATATGAAGGAATCCGCAATGCGTATGGCACTCCGTACTCATTCCAAGTGGAAACGCCCGAGTTTAGGACCTACGTCGCGCAGCAAAATCCTGCGAGCATCGCGGCGGGGTTACTAAAGCAGTTTCCTGCGCCGACGCCCGTGCGCGTTGGCACAGGATACCTTGGAGAAGTGGACCTTAACGGTATTCCCGCGTCAGGCACAGCGGAAGTCAACATACCGGACAATCTTCGCTCCGACCAATACGTGACAAGAATCGATCATACCTTCCATCAACAGAAGGATACGTTGTCGGGCCGCTGGATCGCTGAATACGATCACGATAGCGGAACTTCCCCGACGGGTTCCACAACCACACTCGGAAAAGCCATGCGCGGATTTGCCGATCCGCCCAGTTTCTTTTTCGGCAATCTGAATCTTGGAGAAACCCATGTCTTTGAAAGGCAGATGGTCAACGATGCACGCTTTTCATTCAATGACGTGGTTTTTACATATGACCGTCCATATGAGCAGTATCCGGCGATTAACATTACCGGCATTACCGCAGCCTTCGGAGATCCCGCGAGCACTGGAAACCGCCTTCGGACCTCAGAGGCGCGCGACACGTTGAGCATCAACCACGGCGATCATCTCATTCGGGTAGGCCTTGAACTGAGAAAGCTCTACATCGGAATGAACCCCTCGCAACAGAGCGCGGCAGGCGCCTTCTACTTCACTGGGTTGCAGACCTTTGCTATCGACAAACCGTATGAGCAAACCATGAACGTTACGCCTGCGACTGGCGTTCCCGCCGCTGTCGAAACCAATTTTTCATTCGATGAGAGCGGCTTTTTCGCACAGGACGATTGGAAGGCGACGCGTCGTCTCACGCTGACGCTGGGCATACGTCACGACTATTTCGGCGATCCGTCCGAACGGCGCAGTTTACTCAGTTCCATCACGCTGGGCCCAGGCAGCACATTCGACCAGCAATTTGCCAGTGCTACGGTGGGGCATGTATCCCATCTCTTCCACGCACCTCTCAACAACTTCTCGCCTCGCGTCGGTCTGGCATACGATCCTTTTGGAGATGGAAAGAGCACGATTCGGGCCGGTTTCAGTCTGGCCTATGAGCCTATCCATGCACGCACCGTCTTGGGAGGATCGTCGAATCCGCCCAATGCAATCCAGGCTGTCATCTGGCCTGCAGACGGTTATGGAACAACGATCGACTATGCCATTCCAGTTCCCGTCAATCCAGAGTTCAAGACGACGTTCAATGCACAAGGTGGTGTCGTCAGCCCTCCTGGCGAGCCACCAATCCGCATCTCCCCGTGGCTCATCGATCCAAAGCTCAAGACCCAATACAGCGAGAGCCGGTTCCTGAATGTTCAGCGCGAGATTGCCCAGGGTTGGATAGTGGAACTTGGATATGTCGGAACCACCGGCGTCGACCTAGAAAGACGCGACGATGTCAATCGCTTCACAGGCGATGAACTGGTGAACAATCTCGTAGCGAAGCGCATCAACCAGAATCTGGCGGGGGTGACCTACGTCACCACTGGCACAAGTTCCAGTTTTAACGGTTTTACAGCAGAACTGCGGCGCCAGGTAGCAAATGGACTGACGATGCAGGCGAACTATCGCTGGTCCAAGTGGATCGACACAAATTCGGATACAAACATGGGATCTTTTGAGGACAGTGCGGACGGGTCGGTAGGCGCACAAGATGCTGCCTGCCTCAAATGCGAACGAGGCCTTTCAGAAATGGATATTCCCCGGCGATTTACCGCGTCCGCAGTATGGGTGCCGCAGTTCGCCAGCCGTCACGGCGCCGTGGCAAGTCTCTACAAGAACTGGCAGGTATCTGCCATCGTCTCGGCGCAGTCCGGACGACCGTTCAGCCCCTACTGTTCCGCGCCATTCAAGGCCGCACATAGCGCTTCGGGGGCATTGCTGGACCTTGGTTGCGACTACAACATGGACGGCGGCGGCGGCATTGGGAGCGGGTATTATGACCGTCCGGACGCCCCAGCGCCCGGCGCGGTGAAATCCAAGTTCAAGCAAGCGGACTTCATCAACGGGCTCTACAGTCCTGCTGTGTTTCCGCAACCTGTGCTGGGAACAGATGGCACACTGAGCCGTGACATCTATCGCGGTCCCCGCCAGACCACGACAAACCTGGCGCTCGGACGCAACTTCAGCTTGGGCGAGAACAGAGTTTTTCAATTCCGCGCTGACGCATTCAATGCGTTGAACAACGTCAATCTCTTCCTGCCACATAACGATCTTGCCTTGGCGCTTCAAACCAATGGCGCGTATTCGAGCACTTCGATTTTCGGCAAATCCACCCAGGCGTTCGATCCGCGAGTCCTTCAACTCAGTGCAAAGATCGTCTTCTAACCCGGTGGAGGCACTTCCCCTGCCTCCACTCGCCCCAATCCTTGCCAAGGAGAATGCAAATGTCTCTGCGCAACTTCAGTGCGCTTCTCGTAACTGTGTTTCTAGGAGCACCAACCGTATTCTGCCAGTACTGGTCACAGCCCGCGCCCATACGGTTGCACCCTGTAAGCGTGGCCACACTTGAAAAGCAGGCACGGACACAGGCGGAAGCCAAGCCGCGCATCGACCTCTCTGCGTCTGGTGCCGGCTTGGTCGATCCTGCCGACAGCCTGGAGCCTACAGGGAGCGAGAATGTACCCAACTATGTGAAGGCCTTCGCCTCGCGTCCTGGCGCCCCGTCCGCGTTCGCACGCGCCGTCAGAGCGTTTCTCTATGGCGGGCTTGTGCAGCCGGAAATCAAACTCGGCATGGCTTTGCGCGTTGCTCAGTTCAATTCCAACCCCTACCTCGCGGCTCATGCCGAGCGATTCCTGCGCTCGACCGAGGAAGGCAAGAAATTGCTGGCGGCCATCAGCGCGGAAAAAATAGCCGCCCTCCCAATCGAACAACGCCTTGCTCTTAAGTATGCGGATGAGCTTTCGCCGGAGTTCGGCGGGGTCGATGACGCGACGTTTCGAGAGGTTCGCGGGTATTATAACGACTCCCAGATCATCGAACTCACGGAGACAGTAGGCTTCTTCAACTACTTCACCCGTCTTGCTGAGGGGCTCAATTTGCCCGTCGAGGCATGGATGCTTGATACGCCGGCACATCCGGATGTCCCGGCATTTCATCCCTATGCTGGTCGCGTGCCGTTCCTCACCGATGAGCACCTGGCGCGAATCAATGAATACCTTCCCAGCACAGAGGGAACCAATCGCTGGAACTCCGAAAGAACCCAGCTATGGGAGCCCGATCTTCCCGAAATCTGGTGGGCGTTCGGCAAGATCGTCAACAAGACTCCGTCGACGCTGCCCCGCGCAATCAGGAGTTATGTGACCTTTGCTGTGGCAACATCCAATGGGTGCCGCTATTGTACGTTGCATACTTTGCTCGGTCTGCGCCGTGCGGGGATCGATCCGGCCAAGCTCGCTTCCATCAAGAAGGACGACTCGCAACTCAGTCCCGATGAGCTCGTGGCCGTGCAATTCGCCAGGAAGCTGACGCGACGTCCCGGAACAATTACCGACGCGGACTGGTCCACCCTCGTGAAGACATTCACTGAACAAGGTGCCCTGGATATCTTGTTCGGAGCCTGCGGGATGAATTATCTCAATCGATTCAACGACGCAATGCATTCACCATCGGAGGACATCCCGATCGCAAATTATAACGAAGTCTATGGCCAAGACTGGACGCCTACCCCGGTGTCTGCTCTGGCCAAGTAACTAAATGTACCTGCGGCTTGTGAAACTCGCCGCGGCAAATCCAACGCGCATGCAAGCAGATCGTTCAGCAGTCTTAGCAATGATCCCTACATGGAGAAGGTAAATGATTCTACGCAACATCAGTGTGCTTCTGGTGCCCTCAGTCTTCGGCGCCTCCGCCGCGCTCTGCCAGTACTGGTCGCAACCGGCGCCTATACGGCTTCATCCTGTGGCCGTCGCCACGCTTGAGAAGCAGGAACGAGCCCAGGCCAAAGCCACTGCGCGCATCGATCTATCCTCGTCCGGCGCCGGTCTTGTTGATCCAGCCGACAACCTGGAGCCGGCTGGTAGCGAGAATGTGCCCAATTACGTGAAGGCATTTGCATCGCGGCCAGGCGCTCCAGGTGCGTTCGCGCACGTGGTTAGGACTTTTCTCTATGGCGGCCTTGTCCAACCGGAAGTGAAGTTGGGCATGGCCTTGCGTGTGGCCCAGTTGAACTCCAATCCGTACCTCGCCGTTCATGCCGAGCGTCTGCTGCGTTCGACCGACGATGGCAAGTCCATCCTCGCCGCAATCGCAGCGGACAAGACAACCTCCCTCCCCATCGAACAGAGATTAGCCCTCAAGTACGCGGATGAACTCTCGCCGGAGTTTGGCGGCGTCGACGACAGCACATTCCGGGAAGTACGCGGCTATTACAGCGATTCCCAAATCGTTGAGCTGACTTTGACGGTATGCTTCTTCAACTACTTCACGCGCCTTTCCGAGGGACTCAATCTTCCCGTCGAGGCTTGGGCGCTGGATACGCCAGCACATCCGGATGTTCCTGCTTTTCATCCCTACGCAGGACGGGTACCGTTTCTGACGGATGCGCATTTGGCGCTGCTGAATTGGGATCAAGACCCTCCCATGAAGGAGATGGCCGAGCGCACAAAGTCGGGGATGGGCATGTATCTCCCAAATTCTGAAAGGACGATGTTGTGGGCGCCAAACTTTCCCCAGGCATGGTGGGCGTTCGGTAGCATCGCATCCAAGACCCCATCGACGCTGCCACGAGCCATTCGAAGCTACGTGACCTTTGCAGTCGCCACCTCGAATGGGTGCCGCTACTGCACGCTCCACACTTTGTTGGGGCTGCGCCATGCGGGGGTCGATCCGGGGAAACTGCTGGCGATGAAGAAAGACGATTCGCAACTCAGTCCTCAAGAACTGACAGCCGTCCTATTCGCGAGAAAGCTGACGCGACGCACCGGCACCATTACAGATGACGATTGGTCAAAGCTCACAACGGCGTTTGGCGAAACTGGAGCCCAGGACATACTTCTGGCAGCTTGCGGCATGAATTATCTTAATCGGTTCAACGATGCCATGCACTCTCCGTCTGAAGACAATGCCATCCAAACCTATCGCGAAGTCTATGGTGCAGACTGGACGCCAACTCCGGTTTCGGCTCTTGCCCATTAATTCCGCTTCGACGACCTTGCTGGCATTCTATTCGGTGCATGCGAACGCATTCTATGGATTGGACCACGAATGAGAAGTAACTACACCCTTACGGCTGTGCTTTTGTTTGTGGCAGGAATATGCAATCTATGTGGCCAGGCCGCCTCTGGCAACGGACCAGCAAAGCGGCCTCCTGCATCGATACATCTCATTCCTGTCAGTGTGCTTGAAGCGGAAGGGCGCGCCAGCACCAGTGCGCAGCCCAGGGTAAGCGTTGAAGGGGATGGTAATGGGCTAATTGCGGCTGTTGATGATCTGGAGCCATCCGGTACCGGTCGCGTTCCAAATTTTGTAAGGGCCTTCTCTGGCCGCCCCGGTGTTCCGGCAAGCGTGGCTCATCTTATGCGCGTCGTGCTTTACAGCGGCTCGGTAAGGCCTGAGACAAAGATGGCAATGGGCATTCGCGTCGCCCAGTTGGACAACAGTCCCTACGTCGCAGCCTACCTGGAGCATATGTTGCGCGCTACTGATGGAGGCACTTCAACGCTGGCCAGAATCCGCTCCGGCGGCGAAGCAGGGCTCTCTCATGAAGAAAGAATGGCGCTTCGTTATGCGACAGCAGTGTCCACAAATGCGAGTGGGATCGAGGATTCGGAATACCGCCGGGTCAGAGCCCTTTTCGACGACTCGCAGATGGTGGAACTCACGCTTTCCGTGTGCTTCTTCAACTATTTCACCAGGATGGCCAACGCATTCAACCTGCCGGTTGAAAGCTGGACCCTGGAATTTGCCGCCCGGTCCCCGGGACACGACTATGTGCCGCCGGCAGGTCGCGTAGCGGTTCTTGATGACAGCAGGCTGGCACTCTTGAGTAAAGATGACGCCTCGTTCAAGGATGCTGAAAAGCGCGGCCAGTCCTCGATGGGAATAGGACTTCCACATGGTGAGCGCATCATGCTGTGGAGTCCCGATGTTCCCCAGGCGTGGTGGGATTACGGACGAGTTCTTGGACCCTCGGTCACAATTCCCCGGATTCTCTTGCGTTACACCTCGCTCGCGGTTTCAACGGCAAATGGCTGCCGGTACTGCACGCTCCATGTGCTGCTTGGATTGAGGCGAGCGGGAGTTGACCCATCCAAGCTCCTTGAGATGAGGACAGATGATTCTGTGTTGAGTTCCGATGAGCGCTCGGTCGTGAACTTCGCCCGAAAGTTGACGCACCATCCAGAGCTCGTTGGCGGTCAGGACTTTAGGGAAGTCGAAGAAGCATTTGGGAGCAAGGGCGCTGCCGATATCGTGTTGCAGACAAGCTACTTTGCTTTCATGAATCGCTTCAATGATGCAATGCGGACGCCTTCAGAAGACCTGGCTCTTCAGAACTATCGAGAGATTTATGGCGCCGATTGGCACCCGTGAAGACCGGCCCCTGCCCGAACCAAACCTGACCGATGGCGGCAGGCTTACTCTCCCGGTCTGAAGCAAATCGAAAGGCCTTGGACCAAGCTCAAGCGACCACCGCGCGCAGCCATACTTGAACCAACGAGGTTCTCATGTAGGCTACCGCCAAATTGCTTCCTCGCATTACTGCCGAAGATGCACAAACATGGCCCGCATCCCTTTCGGCGCTCTACACAAGTAGGATACGCACCTTAAGTCGGAGAATCGTCCCTCTGAATGCGTCCCTGCTGTTCACTTGAGGTAGATTGTCAACTCGAATCGAGCGGCCTAGTACGCAGACATTGACGTTCCGATGGGGTGACCGTCCATCTGGAAGTTGACTTTCTGTGGACAGCTAAATAGTGGGGATTATGCATAGTGAACTGTTGGTCGAACGCTGTATCCACGGTGCGTTGACGCTAGCACTCCGCATAATCACGCCCTCCACATAATGCGCAATATGCCCGAAGCACATCGACAGACGGTGATAGAAATCTTTGGTGAAGAGCGCCTGCGCCCACTCGGCATCGATGAAGCGAAGGAAGTGATTTCCGAATTCCGCTTTGTCGGCCGCTGTCGAAAACTTGGTCGGCGTGAATTCTTCCGGGAGGAATGGCCCCTTTGGCATGAGAGCCTCCGTAGACGCCGCGAGCCAGCTTGCGCTGGCTCGTGCGTTGCCTTGATAGCGATCCGGCATTGGCCGGCAACGCTTGGAACTACTTCTCCCTGGTGGGAGAGTATCACTGCTTCCAGTTCGTGAGAAGAGAGATTTCAACTTGCAGGCCCGTTCTATCCAACGAGCGCAAGCTACCAGCCGTTCTTCACGGCGTTTCGCCGACAAGTTTTATGCCTGCGCTTGAGTTCGCGGTGAAGGTCGGTCAACTGGTCGATGGTATCGGCGCCGCTGACTTCGATCTCCTCCTCCGTGCCAAGCCACGGAAATCGCTCTTCAAGCAGATGAAGCACCCACTCGACAAATGTCCGCGGCGGGCGATTTTCTTGTGCCAAAGGATCACCTCAATCGTTGTTGTGAAGGAATGGCTGAATCACGATCCCATGCCATATCAGCCAAAGAGGCTGAGTTGCACAGGAGCCGCCGCGGCCGGCCAGGGCGTATCTTTGATCTCAACCCTGATGGGTTCGACAAGATGAATGCCGTCTCGATTCGGTGACGGAGTGGCGACCACGAAGTCCGGCAAGTCGAGCAGCGAATTGCTTTCCAGCTCGATTGACAGAGCAGGCTGAGGCACAATCTGCCCACGCTCCTTCTCAAGTTGCCGCCAGACGAGGTCGGCAGATTCCCCGACGCCGGCCTTTTCGACCAACTCGCGCGCCATCGCACTCATCAGGTCTTCGTCGGCGTCAAGCGCCATCAGGCCTTCGCCCGAGAACTTGCCCTCCAGCATCAGTGCGACGAGCATTTTCTTGCCCATCAGCCGCAGGCAGGTTTCTTGCATCGTCCCGGCATAGGTGACGAACTTCACCCGCACTGGATGACGTTGACCGATTCGCCAGGAGCGCCGGCTGGCCTGCCGCAGCGTGTGAAGGGAATAACCGGTCTCGTAAAAGTAGAGCGTCGGAAAGGCCAAGAGATCGAGGCCAGTTTCCACCAGCTTTGGATGGCAGACAACGACCTCGACTCCCGCCTGCAACTGCCGTTCGTACCAGTCCTCGCGTTTCTCCGTTGGTACGGAAGAGCGCAGCACGGCAACCCGGAAACCTGCCTGGCGCAGAATCGTCTCCAGCCGCAGCGTGACATCCTTCTCTCCGGTATAGGTGGCATAGACCTGGCAACGCCGCCCCTGTCGCAATTCCTCTGTTACATCAGCGATGAGCGCGCGTTCCTTGGCAAAGAGCCGGTCTTCGGAAAGATTGACCGGCGTGGCGGCGAGAAACCGAACGTACTCCCGTGTTGAGGGATCGAAGGCCCGCGCCCAGATGGCATCGAAATCATATGGGTGATCGGGGTACAGGAGCAGCGTGTTGAGCAGAATGCTCATCAGGCTCTTGTTGCCCCGGTGCTGGCGCATCGCCGAGCGAATATCGTCCTCCAACTCCTCGTAGGCCTTGGCAAGATCGGAATCCATCTCGACCGAGACTACGCTCTCGTCGTAGCGCGGCAGATTGTCCGCGATGTCTTCGAGCGAGAGAAAGGCCGTCGTATTCATCAGGAACTTGCCGAAGAGAAGCGGCGAGGCTCCTGGCTTCCGAACCACTTGAATTGTCTTCTTCGTGGACCGCGAGCAGGCGTTGTCCTCCTTGCGCACCTTTTCGATGGTTTCGAGCACGCCGTACTGTTCCTGGAAGTCGCGCCGCCCCTGGCCGCCGTAGGCAAAGCCTTCGCCCGCCATCGTGTGCGGTTCCATGCGATAGAAGATGTTGAAGAGATCGTCCGCATAGCCGCCCATCAGCGTGCCGGTCAATGCGATCAATTTACGGGCCGCGCGCTCCAGTACGCCCAAGCCGTTGCCCTGCGCCGTGTCACCTGCCAGCTGGTGCAACTCGTCCGCGATGGCGAAATCGAACCAGCGCCGCATATAGCGGCCCGCGAATTCGATGGGAGCCATGCGTTGGATGCGGTTGCGATTAGCCTGCCACAAAGCGGAGTACCGCGTCGTTCCGTTCTGTGGCCGAGTCAGCATCTCCGAAAGCTTCACCTTGTCTCCGAAATCGAGATAGGTCAGCTTTTGCCGCTCTGAATCGAGGATGGCAGCACCAGTGTCGGGATTGACGACGCCGCCCAGGTTCGGCCCCGACTTCGCCTTGAGAAAGACGTGCTCCCAGAAGTAGCCGAGTTTGCCCTTGTCTTTGCCGGTGATGAAGAAAGCCGGCGCCGGGCACTTCTTGCGCCACTCCCGGCGGCTCATCCGCCGCAGATCGGAGAGCGACAGACGCATCCCGTCATAAACAATCCGGCCTTTGCGCAGCTTGACCTCGCAGACGCCGTGCGCCTTTCTCGGATCGCCTCCGTTGCGCAGATCCTCAATCAGGAAGGCGCGGGCGCGCGGGATGGTCACCAGCACCTCCCGCGCCCATTTGTGCGTAATATGCGAGGGGCACATCACCAGTGTCGTCGAGGGCCGCCCATCGGCAAGAACATGGATTGCGCCCAGCGCCATGTACGTCTTGCCAGCGCCGCACTCAGCCACAATCCGTGCTGCTTTGGCCTTACGCAGGTACTTCGCCGTTCCGGTAATCGCCAGCGCCTGTGCCGGAAGCGCCTTGCGCAGCAGCGTCGCGATGCGCGGCGCAACGGCATCGGTTGTGTTCTGCAAAGGCGGGAAGGTATCGAGGATGCGCGATCCCAATTCGCTGGCATTTGCCCGTAGGTACGAGGATATATCGACTAGGCTCTCCTGGCTCATGCTGGAACCTCACGGCGGAACTGTGGAATGGGTCTTGAAAACAAGGAGGCAGGAGAGCTACTGTTCGTCCTCCTCCAGAATCTGGCGCAACGCCTCGAACAATGAGTGTTTCGGCCACTTGACCGGTCCATTCTCTACAGGGAAAGCAATCGCTTCTGATTTCAGCGCCGCCGAGATCCATGCGAGCATCTCATCGGCGGTGGCCGTCACCAGCACTGGTACACAGCCGATCCCATCGAGTGGTTGAAAGCGGCCTTCATCGTCGAGGATTCCCGAGATGTGTTCCGCCCACGCCGGCACGGCCGGAAGGCCAAGAAAAGTGGACAGCCACGCCCAGGCCTCGGCGGGAGCCTTGCGCGAAAGTATCGTCCGGCCCACGCTGCCATT
>Ga0326728_10022897_pt1 | contig 11529 bp, 13 predicted proteins | sample MB3enrmetagenome_FD_207602 | JGI IMG/M metagenome (GOLD analysis project Ga0326728, IMG submission 207602) | Lab enriched peat soil microbial communities from McLean, Ithaca, NY, United States - MB31MN | ecosystem: Environmental > Terrestrial > Soil > Wetlands > Peat | place: USA: New York... | reverse complement strand
TCGTGGGCGGAACATGAGTCGTGATTCCGGATCTCCTGGCGACGTCGGGAGGGTTCCTCCTCTCGTCCCCGGAGGGGTGCTTTCCAACCGTATGGAGCCGAGGGCGGTATTTAACGGGGCGCTCCGCCGCTCCGAGTCCATCGGACCCAGCGCCCACCGGCGAGGCCCACTGCCGAAGCATGCTAACAGTCTTTATATCGGCCCCCTCTACGCGACCTCGGAGCCTTAACTCATGCCCCGTAAATCTGCGCGAAAAGTGCCCGATGTCCCGGAACCCGGGACTCCCGCGCCGGAACCCCCGCTCGCGGAAGATGACTTTGTGTCGTCGCTCAAGACCGAGCTCTCGAAGACCCAAGAAGCAGCGAGCGCCCAGACCGGGGAGGACCTATCGCACCGGGCGGAGATCAACCGGAGACTGCTCCAGGACCTCTGGGAGGTCCACAATCAGTTCGAGGAGGTCTCGGTCCATCTCACCATCGACCCCTCGCAGACGCTCTTCGCGACGTTCACGGAGTATCCCACCAACTGGACGTTCAAGGAGAACTTCGACTTCGGCGCGGTCAAGACGATCGAGCTCGGGGACCGAGCGGCCGGATGGGTCGGCTTCACCCTCCGCTTCTGGTACTACCGTACCCCGGAAGGGAAGTCGCACCTGCGCGGGATCTTCGAGTGGTGCGACGGCGAGAGCTACCACCGCTACTCCGGTTGGATGCGGATGATGAGCCAGGCCGTCCTTTACGACAGCGCCGAGGACGAGGTCCATGTCGGCGAGCTCCACCGGGTCCTGAAGGACGTCGTCGTGCAGTGGTACTCCGCCCACCTCGCGCGCACCCCCGAGGCGCTCGTCGCGCACCTCAAGGAGAAGTACCCGAAAGGGGCCTCCTACGCGAAGGAATCGTACCGCTAAGCGCGGCCACGACCGCCCGGCACCGTTCGGAACCCGGGCGAACGCCCCAGTCTTGAAATAAGCCGGGGCTGCTCCGCGAACGAGCTCACTTGTCTCCGGTCCCAGGCCGGGGGAGTGGACCAGGGTAGTACGTGGCGGGCGCGTTGCGCGAGCACTTGGTCGCCTACTTCGAAGAGCACCACAAGCTCCTCGAGGCGGGGGCCCTCCAACTCCTCCTCTCCGACCGACAGCCCCTCGCGCTCTCGCGGGAGCTCCTCGCCCAGGCCGAGGGCACTTCCCCGTTCGTCACCCGGGAGATGGTGGAAGTCCTCCTGGCGCGTCGACAAACTCCGGGTCCGCGCGCGGCAGTGGCGGTCGCCGGCCTCGTGCCGAACGCCAACGCCCGTCGCCCGGCCGTTCCGTTCGAGCTGTTGGCGGAGGGGTTCACGGGGCCCCCGGTCGCGACCCAGCCGATCGCCGCCTTCGGGGCGCTCTTCCAATCCCGCTATCGTGCCCTGGCGCGGATGTTGAGAGGCCGACCGGACCTCCCGAACCTCCGACCGATCCGAGAGCTCCGGGCGTCGGAGGGCACTTCGTCGGTCATCGGGATGGTGAGCGAAGTCCGGGAGACACCCCAGCGCCACCATTTGATCGTCACGGTCGACGACGAGAGCGGCTCCCTCCAGACGCTCGTCCCGAAGGACTCCCCGGGGTCCCGGACCACTTTCCTCTCCGACGAGGTGGTCGGTCTCCGGTTGACGTTCGGGAAGGAGGCCGGCAAGATCCCTCGGGTCGCCCACGTCGAGCGTCCCGATATCCCTTCGACCCGCGCGATGGGTCGGTCGGCCACCGCCCGACGGGTGATGTTCCTCTCCGACCTCCATGTGGGCAGCCGGTCGTTCCTCAGCGACAGCTGGGCGCACCTGGTCGAGTTCCTACGCGGTCGCGGCCCGCACGCCGAGCTCGCTTCCTCGATCGACTTTGTCGTCATCGCAGGTGACCTGGTCGACGGGATCGGGGTCTACCCCCGGCAGGAGCGGGACCTCGCGATCAGCGACGTCGTCGAGCAGTACGCCGAGGTCGGGCGGCGCCTCGCGGAGCTCCCGGACCGCCTGACGATCGTCGCCATCCCGGGCAACCACGACGCGGTCTCCCCGGCGGAGCCGCAGCCGGCGCTCCCGGCGAACCTCGCTTTCCTGCTCCCTCCGAACGTCCGAGCCCTCGCGAACCCGTCCACGTTCGCGCTCTCGGGGGTCGTGGTCGAGGCCTATCATGGGCGGAGCTTCGACGACCTCATCCCGGCGATCCCGGGCGCCTCGTATGCCCGTCCAACCGAGGTGATGAAGCGGATGCTCCTGATGCGCCACCTCGCGCCGATCTACGGGGACCGCACCCCGCTCGCGCCGCTCCCCCGGGACGGCCTCGTCATCGACCCGGCACCGGACATCCTCGTCACCGGCCACGCCCACACGTACGGGGTCGACCGGTACCGGGGCGTACTCCTGCTCAACGCCTCGACCTGGCAGTCGGAGACGGAGTACCAGCGGATGCGCAACATCTCCCCTGTGCCCGCCCGCGCCGCGGTGGTCGACCTCGCGACCCTCGCCCTCGCCACCCTCGACTTCTCGGCGGGGCGCCCCACCGTGGGAGGACCCGAGACATGAGCCCGTACCCCATCGAGCCGGCCCGCGCCGCCGGTCCGATGCGCCTCGTGATCACGACGTACCCGTCGCGCGAGAGCGCGACGGAGGCGGTCGAGTCCGCGCTACATGCGGGGCTCGCGGCATGCGCGAACATCGTGTCCGCACAGTCCCGCTTCTGGTGGGAGGGTCGGGTCGAGTCCGCGGACGAGTCACTCGTCCTGTTCAAGACCACGCCGAAGCGGGTCGGGGCGCTCTTCCGGCACCTCGAGGCGAACCACCCGTACGACGTTCCCGAGGTCGCGGAGGTCGACGTGCCGAGGGTCGGTAGCGCCTACCTCCGGTACCTGGCGGCGACCCTCGACCCCGGGTCCCTCCCGCCCCCCATGGGGGGCGGCCCTACGCGTCGGGGAGCACGGCGAGCCCGGGGAGCTCGAGCCCTTGCACGAACTCGAGCGCCGCACCACCACCGGTCGAGATGAACTGGAAGCTTCCCGCGACCCCGAGGTCGTGCGCGATCCGCGCGGAGTCACCGCCCGCCGCCACGTGGTAGCCGGGGACTTCTCCGAGCCGGGCCAGAACCTCTCGGGTTCCGGCCGCGAACCGCGGGTCCTCGGCGAGACCGAGAGGACCGTTCCAGAAGACCGTGCGGGAGCGTGCGAGCACCTCGGCAAACCGAGCCCGAGTCTCGGGTCCGATGTCGCGGGCGACCGCGCCCGGCGGGAGGTGGCCGACCGCATAGACCGCCGGCTCGGGGTTCCCCGACCGTTCGATGACGACATCCGTCGGCAGGACCACCTCGGTGCCGGCCGCACTTGCCCGTTGGAAGAATCCGTCCACCGCCTCCTTGAGGTTCGGCTCGATCGGGGTCGCGCTGAGTCGGGCGCCCTGGGCGGCGAGGAACGGGAAGGCGAGTGCCCCTCCGATCAGCAGGGCGTCCGCGCGACCCAGGAAGCTCGTGAGTAGCGGCAGCTTGTCCGCGACCTTCGCCCCGCCGACCAGGACCCCGTAGGGCCGAGCCGGGGCGTCGACCAACTTCGAGAGTTCCCGGACCTCGCGTTCGACGAGCAGCCCCGCGAACGACGGCAGGCGCTTCGGAACTCCGACCGTGGATGCATGGGCGCGGTGGACGGTCCCGAACGCGTCCTCGATGAAGACCTGCCCGAGGTTCGCGAGCGCCGAGGAGAATGCCGGGTCGTTCGCCTCCTCACCCGGATGGAAGCGCAGGTTCTCGAGCATCAGGAACTGCCCGTTCTCGAGGCGGGTCGCCCGCTCGAGCGCGCGCACCCCCACGACCTCCTCCGCAAAGCTCACCGGCTGACCGAGGAGCGCGCTCAGGTGGTGCGCCACCGGCCGGAGCGAGAATCGCGGGTCCGGGTGGCCGTCGGGCCGACCGAGGTGGGAGAGCAGGATCGTACGGGCGCCCGCGGTCCGGAGGTGGTTGAGGGTCGGCAAGGCCTCCACGATCCGACGGTCGTCGGCGATCTGGCCCGTCGCGGTCAGGGGGACGTTGAAGTCGACACGGACGAGCACCCGACGACTGTGGACCGGAGCGGAGGAGATCCCGCGCTTCTCGACCATCAGCCCCCGCGAGGGTCGGGCCACTATGAGGGTTGTGGACCGGGAGGCGTCCGGGACGAGCGCGCGGTGATCTCGGCGACGATCGCCCGGGTCGCCGGGAGGTCGAGGCCGTGCGCCGCGGCCTCGCGAAGGATCTCTCCGGAGATGGCGTCGATCTCCGTCGGGCGACCTCGATCCAGGTCCTGGAGCATGCTCGAGCGGTTCGAGGCGGTCGCGCGCACGATGCGCTCGAAATCGCGCGTCACCTCCTCGCTCGTGAAGTCGAAGCCGACCGCCCGCGCGACGGCGAGCGCCTCTCCGAGCAGTCGGAGGGCCTCCGTGCGCCTCGGCTCCTCGAGGAGCTCTCCGTTCGTGACCCCTCGGGCGGCCGTGACTGGATTGATGGCCGCGTTCACGAGCGCCTTCCTCCAGACCTCCCGCTCGAACTCGGGGACCGCCTCGACCGGGACCCGAGCCCCCGCGAGCAGCATGCGGAAGAGGCGCGCCGCCCCCGCCGACGGACCCGCCTCGCTGGGAACCGGGAGGAGGACCTCCCCGAGCCCGGTCTCCCGGACCTCACCGGGGCCGACCCAGGTGGCCGGAATCGAGTTCACCCCTCGCACGGCGTATGCGGCCGGATCGGCCCACCCTCCGCTCCGTAGGGCGCTCCGCGCCGCGGCGAGGATCCCCAGCCCGTTCTGAAGGAAGAGGACCGGACGCGGGGAAAGGGCCCGAGCGACCTCGATAGTGGTCGGAGCGAGGGCGAAGGTCTTCGTCGTTACCAGCACCACATCCGAGTCGGTCCCGGTGGGGATCGAGACGGAGGCCTCGAGACGGACCACCCGGGGCCGCGGCCCCGAGACTCGGAGTCCCTGGCCCTGGAGCGCGGCGACATGGTCCGCCCGTCCGACGAGGAGGACCGAATAGCCCCCTTCCCGCAGCAAGGCCCCCAGCAGGCTACCCACCGCCCCCGCGCCGACGATCAGGATCTTCACGTTCGCTCGAGCGTCACCCGAGGCGACGCACCAGGTCGGTGAGGCCGGGGGTGTCGCCGAGGTCGCGCCGGAGCAGGTTCAGGAGCCCCTCGTAATAACGAACCTGCTCGCGCGCCTGCCGGACCTTGAGGAGGAGATACTCCTCCTCTCGGCGGAGCTGCTCGATCTCGGCCACCAGCTGGCGCTGGGCCGCGGCGAGCGACTCCTGTCTATCGGTAGGGGGGAGCGCCCGGGGCATTGCGGGTCACGTCCATTCGGGAACGGTCCAGCACGGCATCCACGGTATCGCGGAGGCGGTTGAGATCCTTCTTGACGCGCCGCAATCGGGATTCGAGTCGGCGCCGACGTTCGCGCACGTCCCGGAGGGAGGCTTCGAGGACCTCCGACCGGTTCCGCCATTTGTCCCGTTCCTGCACGCCGAGCAGGATCGAGTCCACGTCCACCATTGGGGGCGAACGGGGGACCTCCTGAATCAACCTTTCGGCGGAGGTGGGGGTTCCCGCGAGCGCGCATGTTTAAGCCCGTCGATGACTGGGTGGGAGGGAAGGGGACCTAGATGAGCGCGCTCGGCAAGATCGTAGTATTGGGGGCCGGGAACATCGGCGGCTCGCTGGCCCAGCGGCTCGCGGAATCGGACCTCGCGCGCGAGGTCGTGCTAATCGACATCGTCGACGGGTTACCGCAGGGCAAGGCGCTCGACATCCAGGAATCCGGCCCGATCCTCGGGTTCTCGACGCGGGTCACCGGCACCACGTCCTTGGACGCCCTCAAGGGGGCGGACGTCGTCGTCGAGACGGCCGGTCTCGCTCGCAAGCCCGGGATGAGCCGCTCCGACCTGCTCGAGAAGAACGCGGGCATCGTCAAGGGGCACGCGGAGGCGGTCAAGCTCCACGCCCCGAACTCGGTCTCGATCGTCGTGACCAACCCCGTGGACGTGATGACCTACTACTTCCGGGAGGTGAGCGGCCTCCCCCCCGCCCGGGTGTTCGGAGAGTCGGGCACGCTCGACACCGCACGTTTCCGTTCGTTCGTGGCCGAAGCCCTCCATGTCGCCCCCCGGGACGTCACGGGGTTCGTCCTCGGCACGCACGGGGACACGATGGTGCCGCTCCTTTCCCTAACGAGTGTTTCCGGAGTGCCCCTCACGAAGCTCCTTTCTCCCGAGCGGCTGGCCGCGATCGTGACCCGTACAAAGCAGGGAGGCGCGGAGATCGTGAACCTGCTCAAGACCGGGAGCGCCTTCTACGCCCCGACGGCGAGCCAGGCCGAGCTCGTCTACGCGATCGCCCACGACGAGCACCGGCTCTTGCCGGTCGCGGCGCACCTCACCGGGGAGTTCGGCGAGAAGGACGTCTGCGTCGGCGTGCCGGTCGTCTTGGGACGGCAGGGCGTGGAGCGGATCGTCGAGGTCGACCTCCTCCCGGCCGAGAGGGACGCGTTCCGGGCGAGCGTCGCCGCGGTCCGAGCGGACCTCGAGATCCTCGCGAAGCTGCCGAAGTGAGGGTGGGGAATCGATGGCGATGGCGGTGCCCGCGGCAGCGACCGGAGCGGTCGTGTTCGTCGACGTGAAGCAACGCCTCGGCACCCTGCGGACGACCACGGATTCCGCCGATCACGCGCACATCACCGTCAAGCCGGAGATTTGCGCCAAGTGCCCGCACTCGCTCTGTACCTTCGTCTGCCCCGCGGCGTGCTACGAGCGGATCGAGGGCCGTCTGGTCTTCCGGTACGAGGACTGCGTCGAGTGCGGGGCGTGCGACATCGCCTGCGACCAGGGCTCGGTCACCTGGAACATGCCTCGGGGCCCGTACGGGGTCCGGTACGCGTTCGGCTGACCGCCGGCCCGGCCCAGGTCCGGCTCGGCTCTCGGGCCGCCCCCCGTCGTACGGGGAGGTCTCCTTGCCCTCCTCCCGTGCGAGTCAAGGCTCAGCTTAAAACCCCAGTCGTCCGCTCGCGCTTCGGGAGGGCCGACGACGTCCGCCGCCACGACCACGCCCGAAGCGCCTCTCCTGTTTCCCTATCGACCACGCCGGGGACAGGAGTCGATCCTCCGCGAGGTCGCGGAGGTCGGGCAGCGGGGCGGTGCGCTCCTGGTCAACGCGCCGACGGGGAGCGGGAAGACCGTCGCCACGCTCGCTCCGCTCCTCGAACACGCCGTGCGGGCTGACCACAAGGTCCTCTACCTCGTTCGGACCCACTCCCAGGAGGTCCAGGTCCTCCATGAGACTCGCGCGATCGCCCTGCGCCTCGACCACCCAGTCCTCGCGGTCGGCCTACAGGGGCGCGCCCGCCGTTGCTTCCTTCTGGAGAACGTCGCCGAGGTGAAGGGCGCGACCGCCGAGGAGCATGGGAAGCTGTGCGCCGACCGGAAGCGGGCGACCGAGCGGATGCTCCAGGGAGAGGCGCCGCTCCTGCCTCCGCCGGAGCTCCCCGAGGGCGGCGAGATCGACCTCACCGACCTAGACGGCTGCCCGTACTACACCCGGGTCCTCCAGACGGACCTCGAAGGGCTGATCGAGCGGTTCCAGGCGAAGCTCCCTCTTCCCCACGAGTTCGAGAAGTATGCCCGGGAGGAGAACCTCTGTCCGTACGAGCTATCGAAGAAGCTCGTCCCGCACGCGCGCCTCATCACCGCGCCGTACGCGTTCTTCTTCCACCCGCACATCCGCGCCTCCCTGCTTCGTTGGATGGGCGTCGGTCCCGACCGGGTCGACCTGGTCGTGGACGAGGCGCATAACCTGCCAAACCACCTTCGGGAGCTCACGACCGTCGCGCTGCCGCTCGAGTCCGTGCGGCGAGCGCGGGCGGAGATCGCGGAGCGGGGGGATTTCCAGCTTCCCGACGGACCGAGCGCAAGCCGGTTCCTTGACATCGTGACCGCCGCCGTGGAGGAGCTGATCGAGTCCCTCGTGCGCGAAGAGGACGCGGTGCTTCCCCCCACGATCTTCGAGGACGCGTTGCTGACGGCCCTCGGTGGCACATCACATCGCCTCGATACATGGCTCGGCGCGCTCGCGACCTGGGGCGAGAACCTGAGGGACGAGCGTCGGCGGGAGCGGCATCTCCCACGGTCCTGGGTCCACACGGTCGCCCTGACGCTCCTATCCTGGCCGCAGCTCGACTCCCCCTCGTACGTCAAGGTGGCCACGCGCTCGCCCCGCCCCGCGCTCGAGGCGTTCGCGCTCGATGCGAGCGCTCCGGCCCAGCCGATCTTGGAATGCCACCTTTCCGTGCATCTCTCGGGGACACTCTCTCCCCTGACGGAGTACCGCGACTCCCTCGGCCTCGGGGAGAAGGCGCGTCTCCTCGACGTGCCCTCGTACTTCCCGCCGGAGAACCGGAAGTTCCTCTACGACCCGACCGTCACCACCCGGTTCGAGGAGATCCGGAACGACCCGCGCGCGATCACCCGACTCGCCGACCGCCTGGTCGAGGTCCTGGAGACGTTGCCGGTGAAGACGGCGGTGTTCTTCCCGAGCTTCGACCTCTTGCAGAAGGTCCTCGAGGCGGGCCTTCAGTCCCAGCTTCCGGGCAACGTGTTCATCGAGTACAGCCGGGTCCCGATGGGAGACCTCTGGCGGTCGATCGAGGGGTGGAAGAAGGACCCGGAGGGAACGGTCCTGCTCGGCGTCGCCGGAGGCCGGCTCTCGGAGGGGATCGACTACCCCGACGAGGAGCTCGAAGCGGTCGTGATGGTCGGCATCCCCTACCCCCGGCCGACCGCCCGGAGGGAAGCCCTGCGGGCCTACCTGAACACGACCACCGGCAAGGGTTGGGAGTACACGATGGAGGCCCCCGCCCAACGGGCGATCCTCCAGGCGTGCGGGCGGATGATCCGGTCCGAGAACGACCGGGGGATCGCTATCATCCTGGACCGTCGGGCCCCCACGTTCGCGAAGGTGCTCCCGGGGCTGGCCCCCGTGGGCGACCTCGCGGCGACGACCCGGGCGTTCTACGGACGCCGCGCCCGGTGGTCGCGGAACGCGACGCCCGCCCCGGTTGCCGTTCGGCCTCCCGCGGATGGCCCGAGCGACACCCAAAACCGATAAGTGGCCCGCGCGCGGCTACGGAACCCGTGATCATCACCCGGACCCCCCTACGCATCAGTTTCGCGGGCGGTGGCACCGACCTGCCCGGGTTCTACCGTACCTACGGCGGAGGAGCGGTGACGAGCGCCGCCATCGACCGGTACATCCACGTCCTTGTCAACGAGAAGTTTGACAAGTCGATCCGGGTCGCATACTCCCGCACGGAGAACGTCGACCGGCTCGACGACCTCCAGCACGGACTCGTCCGCGAGGCGATGCGCCTCGCCGGGGTCCACGACTCGCTCGAGGTCCATACGATCGCCGACATCCCGTCCGAGGGCACGGGGCTCGGCTCCTCTTCGAGCCTGACCGTTGGCCTCCTGAACGCGCTCTACGCCCACCGCGGGGTCTTGAAGGACCCGGCCGAGCTCGCGGAGGAGGCCTGCCAGATCGAGATCGACCGCCTCGGCGGGACCCTCGGTAAGCAGGACCAGTACATCGCGGCGTTCGGAGGGGTCGAGTATTTCGACTTCAAGGCGGACGATTCGGTCCACGCGTCCCCCATACCGCTATCGACCCAGGATCGCCTCGAGCTCAGCGACCACCTCTCCCTGTTCTATACGGGGGTAACCCGGAAGGCCCAGGGGATCCTCGTGAAACAGAACTCGCGGACCGAAGAGAACAAGGATTCGCTCCTCCGCCTGCGCGACCTCGCCGGCACGGCGCGTACGGCCATCGTGCAACGGAACTGGGCGCAGCTCGGCGAGGTCCTGGACGAGGGGTGGCGGTTGAAGCGCGGCCTGTCGAGCGGGATCTCCAATGACGTCATCGATGCCCAGTACGCCGCGGCGAAGGCGAACGGAGCGTACGGAGGGAAGATCACCGGAGCCGGAGGGGGCGGTTTCCTCCTCCTTCTCCATCCTCCGGAACGCAGCCGTCAAATAGCGGCCGCCCTGTCGCCGATGACGCGGATGCCCGTTCGGATCACCCCCGAGGGCTCGCGGATTCTGTTCGTGGGACGATGACCGAGCTACCGACCCTCGCCACGTACGTTCAGAACTACGTCCGGGAAGCGCACGCGGCGATCGACGCACCGTATCTCCTCGCCGCGGTCGAGCGGATCGTGCCGATCCTGCTCCGGGCCCGAGCGGAGGACCGGACGATCTTCTTCTTCGGGAACGGCGGGAGCGCGTCCACCGCGTCGCACTTCGTCACCGACATCGCGAAGGTCGCGGGAGGGACCCAGGCCCACGGTCCGGGGAAGCGGTTCAAGTGCGTGAGCCTGAACGACAACGTTCCGGGCCTGACGGCGTGGGGGAACGACATCGGATACGCACAGGTCTTCTCCGGCCCGCTCCAGGCGCTGGCGGAGAAGGGCGATGTCGTGGTCGCGATCTCGGGGAGCGGCAACTCCCCCAACGTCCTCGAAGCCGTACGGACCGCGCGCGCGATGGGCCTCACGACGATCGGCCTCACCGGCATCGGTGGCGGGAAGCTCAAGGAGATGGTCGACGTGGCGCTCGTCGTCCCGTCGAACAGCATGCAGCACACGGAGGACACGCATCTCATCACCCTCCACTTGCTGACCGCGTACCTGCGCGACGAGCAACCCGTCCGAGATTGATGACCGTCCGCGTCCGGGACTACATGATCCTGGAGGTCGAGCACATCCGCTCGACCGCGACGATCGGGGATGCGATCGGAAAACTGACCGGCAGCCGTCACCATGGTCTGCCCGTGACCGACCCGGCCGGCAAGCTCGTTGGCTTCGTGAGCGCGAAGGAGCTCCTCCGACACGCGGGCGAGGCCGACACCCTCATCTCGAAGATCATCCGACCCGGTACCTACACCGCGTATCCGGAGACCGGCCTCGACGACGCGGCCCGCATCATGTTCCGTTTCGGCCTCCGGGACCTTCCGATCATCGACGAGCACGGTCGGCTCTGCGGGGTCCTCTCAAACCTCGACGTCGTGCGTTCCCACTTCGAGCGCGCGTCGCCGATGAAGGCGGACACCCTGAAGCGCCTTCTGGCGGACCGCTACGGGCTGCCGTTTTCGTCCCGACGGGGACTCGTTCCGATCTCCAAGCTCACGCCGACACAGTGGAAGGTCTTCGAGGACGAGCTCGAAGGCCGCCGCTACGAGCTCGAGCGCGGGTTCGCCGAGCCGGTCCTCGTCGTTCAGAAGGGGGACGTGTGGATCCTGGTCGACGGCCACCACCGGGCGCTGGCGGCGCGCGAGATGGGTCTGACCCAGTTGCAGGCGTTCATCCTGACGTGCGACCGGCCCGAGGAGTTCGCGGTGAAGGAGACGGGGTTCGAGCGGATCGCCCGAGAGCACCATCTCACGACCGTCGCGGACATCGAGATCGACCACTCGAGCCACCACCCCTTGATCGAGGTCACGACCCAGCTCATCCG
>Ga0326728_10022894_pt1 | contig 11531 bp, 7 predicted proteins | sample MB3enrmetagenome_FD_207602 | JGI IMG/M metagenome (GOLD analysis project Ga0326728, IMG submission 207602) | Lab enriched peat soil microbial communities from McLean, Ithaca, NY, United States - MB31MN | ecosystem: Environmental > Terrestrial > Soil > Wetlands > Peat | place: USA: New York... | reverse complement strand
ATACGACGCTTCCCTGCCCCTGGTGATCGACCCGGCGATCTTCTACAGCACGCTCGTTGGCGGCTCCGGCGCCGACGCGGCCAACGCCCTGGCGGTCGATTCGGCGGGAGCGGCCTACCTGGCGGGCTTCACCGAATCCATAAACTTTCCCACGGTCAACCCCGCGCAGAATTTCAACGCCGGCGGCACCGATGTTTTCGTCGCAAAACTGAACCCGGCTGGAGGCGGGCTTGTCTATTGCACGTATCTCGGTGGTTCCGGCGACGATCGCGCGTATGGAATCGCGGTGGATTCCGCCGGAGCGGCCTACGTCACGGGATCGACAGCCTCGCCGAACTTCCCCATTTCCGGCGGATTCCAAGCGAAGCTCGCGGGAGAAACCAACGCTTTTGTCCTGAAGCTGTCACCGGCCGGCAACGCCCTCGTCTACAGCACGTATCTGGGAGGAAACTCCGCGGACTCCGGGAACGGCATCGCCGTGGATACCGCCGGTTCCGCCTATGTCGTGGGCGATACGGCATCCTTGAACTTTCCCGACGCCGGCTGGCAGAAAGCCAATCACGGGGGCCAGGACGCTTTCGTCGCCAAGGTCTCCGCCGATGGAAGCCGGTTGATCTACAGCACGTATTTGGGCGGTTCCAACACCGATCATGGCGCCGCGATCGCCGTGGATGCGTCGGGAGACGCCTGGGTGGCCGGAGCGACCTGGTCGGCCGATTTTCCGGTGGCGAACGCATTTCAAAGCATGATCGGCGGAGGCCAGGATGCGTTTATCGCTAAGCTCGACGCCGGCGGCGATACTTTGCTGTTTAGCTCCTACCTGGGCGGGCTCGGCGGTTCGCTCGGTTATCCGGAAACCGCCCAGGGGATCGCTCTCGATTGGCAGGGGAACGCTTACCTGACCGGAGTCACCAGCTCGACGAATTTTCCCTTGCTCAACGCGCTCCAATCGTCGCTCGACGGGGAGACGGATGCGTTCGTGACGAAGGTGAACGCTTCGGGAACGCTCGCTTACAGCACCTACCTGGGGGGTTCCGGGATGGACGCCGCCAACGCCATTGCGGTCGATTTGAGCGGCGCCGCTTATGTCGCGGGCTACACGTACTCGACGGACCTGCCGGTGGTCAACGCGCTGCAAGGTTCCAACGCGGGCGATTGCGACGCGTTCCTTGCGAAGATCGGGGCCGCCGGATCCTTGAGTTCGCTGACCTATCTCGGCGGAAACGGCCCCGATACAGCTACCGCCGTGGCGCTTGGCTTGGGAAATGTCTATCTCGCGGGCTGGACCCTGTCCACGAATTTCCCGCTGCGGAACGCTTACCAATCCGCCGATGCCGATAACTACGGCGCTTTCCTGACGGTTGTGGACTCCGGAGCGGCGCCGGTTAACCAGGCGGTGACGCCGGGTTCCGGCGGAGGCGTCTCCCAAACGTTCCGCTTTCAATTTTCAGACTCCAGCGGGCCATCCGATCTGACGACGGTTTCGGCGCTGTTCAATTCCTCGCCGAACACCGCCAATGCGTGTTCGGTGGTTTACAGCCCGGCCGCGAACAGTCTATCCTTGCTGACCGATTCCGGCGCGGCGCCGGCCAGCTCGCTTGCCCCCGGCAGCGGTACGCAGCAGAACAGCCGGTGCGTGCTGAACGGCGCCGGCTCGAGCGTTTCCACGGCGGGGAATGTGTTGACCTTGAACCTGGCGATTACGTTCCTGCCGCCCATGGCGGGTCCTGCAAATATTTATGTGCAATCCGCGGATTTGAGCGCCTCGACGGGCTGGGCGCTGAGCGGAACATGGACCATCCCCGCCATGATCGTCAGCCCGGTGGATTGGTCTTGGTTGCAGGGGTCCAGCGCGACCTTTCAATGGACGGGCAAAAGCTCCTTCACCGCGTGTACGCTTTCAATCAGCGCGATAGCGCCTGGGGGTACGGACATTTTTAGCGCAGCGCTGGGAAGCGGCTTGTCGCAGTTGGTGACCGGCCTGCCTGTGAATGGCGCGACTCTTTATACGCGCATCTCTTCGCAGACCGGCTCGGGCTGGCTGTATGTGGATTACGTCTATTACGCGTCAGTACCTGCGCCCGCGGGGATGATTAGCCCGGCCAACCTGTCGACCTTTCCCGGTTCCACTGTGACCTTCCAGTGGTCCGCCGGAACGGGCGTTTCCGAATATTGGCTCTATCTCAGCAGGGTGGCGGTGGGCGGGCGCGATCTGGACAGTATCGACGCCGGCTCGCAAACGTCATCTACGGTTGCCAATCTGCCTCTCGACGGAAGCACGATTTACGTGCGCCTGTCGTCGCTGATCGGCGGCGTTTGGCTGTACGAAGATTATGTCTACACGGCGGCGGGGCTATCCATAGCGGCCATGATTAGCCCGGCCAACGGTTCTGTCTTGAGCGGTTCCACCGTGACCTTCCAGTGGTCCGCCGGAGCGGGCGTCTCCGAATATTGGCTCTATGTCAGCGGCCTGGCGCCTGGCGGACAGGAGATCTACAGCGGCGCTCAGGGGACCAATACATCGAAAACCATCAACGGATTGCCAACCGATGGCAGAACGCTTTATGTGCGCCTCTGGACGGAAATTTCCGGCGCTTGGAGTTTCCTGGATTACAGCTATACGTCCGCGGCAATTCTGACTCAGATCCCGCCGCCAGCCAACTCGGCCGCGCTGGCATCCTACTTGGCGGCTACCCCGTTCTACACCTTCGACTTCTCCAGCTTTCCAAACTGGGACTTTGTTACCCCGCCCACGTCTTCTCAGCTCAGCGATGGCGTTCTCACCCTCGCTTTCAGCACCACCATGATTGAGTGGAACGCTAGCTTTCTGGGGTGGAGCGTAGCCCCCGATTCCGAGCGGCAGAGCCCGTATCAGAATCTGTCGCTGCTCGATCCCTACAACCCTCTTTTCAATCCGGAAAACGCATGGGATGCGCAAACCAATTGGTTTGGCATCCCCAATCTCACGATTACTCTTTCCCGTCCAGTTTCGGCATTTGGCTTCGAGGCCACGCCTGACGACGTCGGCACGATTGCAGCAACCTTCTACACGGCCTCTTCGGCGGCCCTGTCAATCACCGCGAACAACATGGCCTTTCCGCAATCCAGAATCTTCGCGGCCTCCGGAGCGCCCATCACGAAAATTACAATTGCACTCACAAGCGCCGATTATCCGGACTTCATCATTGGCGGGTTCCGTTATGCCCTGAGCGCCGCGCTTGCGCCATCGTCTTCACAAGCGGCAACCTCCGAATCGCCCGGGCCTGCGCCGCCCGCCATGATCAGTCCTGCCAATGGCGCTACCCTGCCCGGCTCCACGGCGACTTTCCAGTGGTCCGCCGGCTCCGGCGTCTCCGAATACTGGCTCTACCTGAGCAAGGCGGCTCCGGGTGGAAGAGATTTTTATAGCGGCGGCCAGGGGTCGAAAACGTCGGCGACTTTTGCAAACCTTCCCACTGGCGGCGGCCCTCTCTACGTGCGCTTGTGGTGGCAGATTGGAAGCGCCTGGCAGTACGCCGATTACACATATAAAACCGCGGCGGCTCCTTAACCGCCTGCGGCGCAGTGGGATAAACAGCGATGCTATACCGTATAATTTAATTACACGGTATGTATTAATAATACCGTGTTACTTTTAAGTACGGCGGTCAAGACGGCTGCGCGCCTTGCTCCATCGGCGTCGCCGAGGCATCCGCCAGAAGCTCCACGCCTCTTGTTCTTCTTACCCAGAGCAACCCGGCCGACTGCCGTCTGGCCCAAATTGCCGCGGTCGAATAGATGCGGTACTGCTTCCCTTCCCTGTTTGCGGAATCCTCGGCGGCCACCACCTCGATGGCGAGCTTTTTCTCAAGGCTGCGCAAGTTCGCTTTTACGGTAACCCAGCTCAGTCTTACCAAGCTGGCCAGCCGGTCATAGCCGATCCGGAGGGTCCGGCTTGCTTCGGGGTCGTCCCCCTCCGGTTCGCCGGCTTTCCATAGGGTCCGGTAGACTTCCTGTTCCGCCAGCGAGTGCCCATCCTCCACCCCCCTGGTCCGGATCACCCGCCATTTTCTGGGGGCGCGCATGGGTGAAGCTTTCTCGGTATTACTTTCTTGTACGAGATAAGCTTCTTGTACCGGATTATTTTCTTGTACGGTATCTTTACGTTGTTGTACGGGGGCTGAATCTTTTACCGTATCTGTTTTAGATACCGTATTCGATACTGGGGTTTCCGGCCCCGTAGCCTGGTCCGCCTGGTTCTCGGCCTGCCGCGCTGGAACGGGAGCGTCGAGAAAAGACACGAATCCGGACATGCCGGCATTGGCCATGATCTCTTCGTAGCTGATCGGCTCAAGCTCCGGCCGGGCCGATGGCTTCTTGGATTTGCTCCTGCTCCTTGCCTGGTTGTCCATTGAGCAGATTCATTATCTCCTCGAACGCCACGTTATAGTCCTCAAGGGCCTTGGACCGGGCTTCGAAGTCGGCTAGAAATTTCTTTGCCCTGTTGCATTTAGTGACCGTGGTATCGGTGCGGATGCCGTGCAGCGTGGGAATTCTGGTCCGGGCCGACAGGTCCTTCAGCGACTCCATCACCACCTCGGTGATCTGCAGCCGCCGATCGACCATCACCGGCAGCAGCGCCAGTGGTTGAATCTGGATTCCGATCAGGGAACTTAACATTCGCGCGGTCTCTATGCTGGCCGCCGCGCCTTGCAGGCTCAGCGGGTCCATGCTCACCGGAATCAGCAAAACCTTCCCGTAGACCATGGCGCAGGTCTGCAGCAGGTTGATGGATGGCGCCACGTCGATCAGAACCGCATCGTAGCCTTTCTCGACCTGGGTAAACAGGTTGTTGAAGACGAACTCGCGCGCAACCTGACCCATCAGGTGGCCTTCGGTCTTCACCGTTTCGCGATTCCCGCACAAAACGTCCACGCCTGGGCACGCTTCCACGATGCAGTCTTTGAACAGGTGGTTGTAAACGACGAAATCGTGCAGGTACTTGGCCGGCTTCAAACCCAGCACCGTCCCTATGGACCCCTGCGGATCCGTATCGATAACCAGAACCCGCTTGCCCCTGTCCGCGAGATAGCGCGCAAAGTTGGCCACGGTGGTCGTTTTGGCGACCCCGCCTCGCTGATTCGAGATGACCAACCGAATCACCTCGCGCCGTTCCTCTCCTGCAATAAGCGCCGTACAGCTTCGATATCCTCAAGTGTCCACAAACGGTACCGGTTAGCCGGATTTCGGCGAGGCTCCGGGATGAATTCGCGGCGAAGCCAGTTTTTCAGAGTTCGCTTTGTGACCCTTAGAATGTCGGCCACTTCAGCGGTCCGCAGGTACAGCGCTGTAACCCGATTTTGATCAGGCATGCGAAGGAATGATCATAGGACGCTTTGCCCGGCCTAGTCAAGGTAAAAACTAGGGAAAGTGGGGAAATGTCGCCTTACGAAGGGCTATTTCGCGTTTCCTGTACGGTATTACTTCGCTGTACGGCACTGATAAGCTCTACGGTAGCTCTTTATTATACCGTATTACTTTTTGTACCGTGCTGTTTCCGTACTTCAACGTAAAGACTGGTGGACAAAGCCGTTGTGTGACCGCCAGCTTTGCAGAACCGGCTCGCGCCTCCGCGTTCGTACCGCAACGTAAGATTCTCCGTACCGCAAAGGAAGATTTCCGTACTTCCACGTAAGCTATCCCGTACCGGAACGTAAGATTTTCCGTACCGGAACGTAACGAAATTTGACTTAACCTTCCTTTTTACAATAGCTTGGCGAAAGCCAAAGGTTTTTAGTGTTTATGTTTATAGTATTTAACACACAACATTTGCGCCCATTCTTGTTTTTGCTGCATGCTCTATGACACGATTGCATAAGACCGTTCATGCGCCGAAGACCTGTCACCCACCAACAGCAACTCCTGTTGCAGACCCCGCCAAGCCCATCACGAACCATCGTTCGAGTCGAGAAGAATGTAAATACCTTCGGTTTTTTCACGCCTTCCAGCAAACGCCTGCGGACCTCGTCGAAAACCGTTGCTCTTCAAGTCCGCACGGAGGACGGACAGAGAGTGCAAGCCAAAGCGACCATTTACCCCGCCGCCGAATTGGGATTGCCCACCACGGCGGACCAGGATAAATATTTCGCATTCCAGAAGCTGCTTGAGCAGATTCGAAAACAGGTGGGATCGGTTGGCAATCCTGTACGCTTTTCCTCAGCGGCCATGATCGAAACCATCGGGATGACCGACGGCGGCCGCAATTACCGCGAGATCTGGGAGTGGCTGCGGCGCATGACGCTGACCGGCGTCGAATCCGAGGGCGTAGTTTACTTCGCGGGACGGAAGAAATACGCGCGCGATGTTTTTCACGTTTTTCAGCGGTCGGTGGCCACCGGCGAGGTTCTCGAGGATGGATCCGTCGCCGAAGAAAACTACGTTTGGCTGAGCGAGTGGCAACTGGAGAACGTGAACAACCGGCACACGCTGCCGATCGACTACGACGTGTACAAGACGCTCCAGCAGCACATCGCCAAGGCGCTTGTGCCGCTGCTGCAGATCTGGTTTTACGCAAGCCGCCGCGACCAGTGCGCGGAGCGCAAGTACTCGGACCTGTGCTCGCTCCTGGGCCTACAACGTTTCAAGGCGCTGTCGCGGATCAAGCAGCAGCTCGGACCCAGCCTGGACGACCTCAAGGACAAAGGGTTTCTCTCGACCTGGGATCTGGCGAAAACCACGGACGATTCCGATTACAAGCTCTGCCTGTGGGCCGGCAGCGCTTTCGTCAGCCCCGCGGATATTCGGGCCGCGGAGAATCCCGAGCGAGCCGGCCTCTTGACCGCGAGGCAAGGCGAGATTCTGAAGGCCCTCGTGGAACGGGGCGTGCGCGAAGACCGCGCCCGGCAGCTTCTCATCGACCTGCCGGAGGACCAACCGGCGCTCGATCAGATCGAGTGGGGCGACATGGAGGTGAAGCGCAAGGAGCACACCCGCGAGCCCATTCAAAATCCGCCGGGATTCTACGTGTACCTGCTGAGCTGCAACTATCCCGTGCCGGCGAGTTTTGAAACCACCCACAAGCGCATGCTCCGGGAGCAGGCCCAGCAGCGCGACCTGGAAAGCCGCGCCGAGGAAGCCCAGCAGGAACTCGATACTTACGCTCAGAGGGAGCGCTACGAGGCGTTTCTGGCTGAGGAAACCGATGCCCACATGAAGGCCAAGATGGCCCGGGTGGCCGTCGATCGGCGCATCAAAGCGCACATGGAGAAGATCCAGGAAGGCGCGCCGCAGTACCGCTGGCCGGAGGCGACCCTGCGGGCATTTGCGCTGCGTAAGCTGCGCGAGGAAGTAGCGGGCGAGCTGGACCTGCCCAGCTTCGAGGAATACACCAAGAGGTCGGCGGACGCGCTGTTCTGATCCCGGGTGGATCTTCCCGCGCCTTACAGCAGGGGAACTCAGGTAGGTACGGTATAACAAAATACTACCGTATAGGCTTGCTTGTGCTATCTCAAGACAATACGGTATAAGATTGAATCAGTCGGGGAGATAGAAGCTGGAGCTTTCGGTGGGGCGGGCGTGAAGATAGCGGCCCGTGGTGGTGAGCGACGCGTGTCCCAGGGTGGCCTGGACCAAGTGAATGGGGGCGGCGTGGTCCAACGCGTGACTGGCGTGGGCATGGCGTAGCCAGTGAGGCGAGACGTTCTTTTCGAAGCCGGCGCGCCGGGCGGCGGCATAGACGATGCGGCGGACCTGGGAAGCGTCCAGGCGGCCGCCGCCGTTGCGGCTGCGGAAGATGGGATCGCTAGGGGCGCCGGCGGCGCGCTGGAGCGATAGTAGATCCCGCCAGATGTTGGGCCTAAGCAGCACGGTTCGGGTGCGGCATCCCTTGCCGAAGACAGTAATCTGGCCGCCGTCCCGGCGGGGCAGGGCATCGCGCCACGTGAGCCCGCATAACTCGGCGGCGCGGATGCCGGAGATGTAGAGCAGCCGAAGCAGGACACGGTCGCGGCCTTTTAGGGCGGCCTCGATCAAGCGGGCGACTTCGTCCTCGTCGAGGATGCGCTGGGCCAGAAAATCCCTGCTGGGACGGAGTTTGAGGGCGGCGCCGACATTGAAGGGCAGGTAACCGGTCTCATGCCCGAACGAAAGCAGCGATTTAACCGCCGTAATAGCCCTGTTCTGGCTGGCCACCTTGAGGCCGCCTTGCGCCAGGCGATCGGCATACGCCTGCAAATCGGCCAGGGTGACTTGCGGCAGCGGCTTGCTGGCAAATCCCTGAAATCGGGCCACTTCAGCGGCATAGGCCCGCCGGGTTTCAGAGCTGAGCTTGATGGAAAGCCACAAGTGGACGAACTGGGCGTCTCCGGGGAGTTGCTCCCCTACGGGACGTGGGCCGGCAGGTGACAAGGAGCGATCGGCTGTCCCACCGTCCGGCATGCGCATGATTATAGCACGATATGTTTTATTATCGTGCATTGGTGTAATATATTACGCATACGCGCATAATCGCGCGATATATGATAGACTGCCCATCGGATCTTCCATGCCGGATAAGCCCATTTGGTGCGGGCGTTTAGAACAGATTGCCCGGGATCTCGGCGAACTCCCCGATGCGTGGATCGATCGCTCTATCCTGGAGCGCTCTCTGGGAATAGGGAGGCGCAGGGCCCAGCAAATCCTGGCACCATGCGTCACTCGCCAAATCGGCCGCAACGGTCTTGCGAGAAGAGAAGCGATCCTGGAGCGCCTGCGGCATTTGGCCGCGGGCGAGCGGCAGTACTACGAGAGGCGGCGGCAGCGCCGCCTGGCGGAATACCTGGAAGAGTTACGGCAAGCCCGTTTGCGGCAGCCGCAGGTTCTGGTGGAAGCGCCGGTTTCAGTCATGAACCGGAAACTCGACGGCCTGCCCGCGGGCGTAGCCGTAGCGCCGGGAGAGATTACCGTCCGTTTCGAGAGCGCGACCGAAGCGCTGGAGAAACTTCTGGCGCTGGCCATGGCCATTGGAAACGATCGCGAGCGCTTTGAGCAAGCGGTTACCATAAGCGAATGAGCAGGCGCGCCTCCGCTTAAGCGATGAAGTTGTCCATCCTGATGCCGGTATATAACGAGGCCGCCGTGGTGGAGCGGTGCATCTCCCTCGTACTCGACGCGCCATTGCCCGAGAACATGGAGCGGGAACTTGTGGTAGTGGACGATTGCTCCACCGACGGCACTTGGGACACGCTCCAGCGCCTGGCGGCGAAACACCCCGAAATCCATCTCTGCCGGCAGCCGCGCAACCGCGGCAAGGGCGCGGCGGTGCGCGTGGCGATTGACAAAGCCGCCGGGGATTTCTCCCTGATCCAGGACGCCGACCTGGAATACGACCCCTCGGAGTATCCGCTGCTCCTGAAGCCGCTCCTGGAGGGCCAGGCAGACGCTGTTTTCGGCTCGCGCTACATGGCCGGCGAACGGAAGCGCGTGCTGCCATTCTGGCACTCCATGATCAACAAGGGCCTCACGCTGGTTTCCAACATGTTCTGCAACCTGCACCTGACGGACATGGAAACCTGCTACAAGGTTTTCCGCACCGATCTGCTGAAAAGCATCCCCATCCGCTCGGAGCGCTTCGGGCTGGAGCCCGAGATCACCATGAAGAGCGCCAAGCGGAACCTGCGCATTTACGAAGTCCCCATCAGCTACCACGGGCGGACATACGAGGAAGGCAAGAAGATCCGCTGGAAAGACGGCGTCAAGGCGCTGGGCGTGATTCTGAAATTCTGGGTGATCGACGATTTGTACTCCACGCCTTACGGCCGCGGCGTGCTCAATAACCTCACCGGAACGCCCCAGTACCTGAGCTGGCTGGCGCGGGAGATCCGGCCGCACGTCGGCGGTGAGGCGCTGGAGATCGGCGCCGGGATCGGGAACATCACGGCCAGGCTTATGGGCAAGCGCACGCTCTACGTGGCGGGAGAAGAAGACCCGCTGCATCTGCACGCGCTGCGCAACCGGTTTCTGCGCACGCCCAACGTCGTAGTGCGGCGCATCGATCCGGAGGTCCCGGAAGACCTGGCGGGCCTGGAATTCCGTTTCGACACGGCGCTTTGCATCAACGTTCTGGAATACGTGGAAGACCCCGGCCGAACGCTCGCCGCGATCCGCGCGACGCTGAAACCGAGGGGAACGGTGGTGGTGCTCGTTCCCAACGGGCCGGGCCTGTTCGGCTCGCTCGATCGAAGCCTCGGGCACAAACGCCGCTACAGCGCGCAGGAGGCGCGGCAATTGCTGGAATCGCAAGGGTTCGACGTGGAAGAGATTTACAGCTTCAACAAAGCCGGCGCGCCGCCGTGGAGGCTCTACAGCAAGGCGCTGGGCTTGAAAGACATCAACAAAGCCGTCCTCAAGATCTTCGACAAAACTGTCTGGCTTTGGCGCCGGCTGGACAGGCTTCTGCCGTGGCAGGGCCTGACCCTGATCGCCGTGGCCCGCAATCGCGAAGGCTCTCTGGGGCGGCGGGAGGCCGTTTGTTAAACTCTTCCATCGCCGGGGCTTCCGGAATGCAGAACAAACTTGTTTCCGCCGCGAAATGGATCGCCGGCTTCTCCGGCAAGAAAGTGCTCGTCGTCGGCGATCTCATGCTGGACGAATTCATCTGGGGCAAGGTATCGCGCATCTCGCCCGAGGCGCCGGTCCCCGTGGTGAACGTCACGGGGGAATCCTATTATCCCGGCGGCGCCGCCAATGTGGCGCGCAACATCCGGGAGTTTACCGCGGGTGCCGCGGTGATGGGAATCGCCGGGACGGACCCCCACGGCCGGCGTCTCGTCGCCCTTCTGGAGAACGCGGGCATCGATATCTCCGCGGTACAGCAGGACCCGGCGTTTTCGACGACCGTGAAGACCAGGATCGTCGCCCGGAATCAGCAAGTGGTGCGCGTGGACCGGGAACGCCCCGGGCCCTTGACGGCCGAACAGACGGAGCGTTCCATGCGGCTGCTGGATCCGGCCATCGCCGCCGTCGACGCGGTCATCGTCGCCGACTATGGGAAAGGCTGTCTCAACCAGACGCTGGCGGACTACATTTGCCGGCTGGCCGGCGAACGCGGCAAGATCCTGACGGTGGATCCGCACCCGCACACCTCGCTCGCATGGACCAACGCCACAGCCATCAAGCCGAACCGCGCGGAGACGTTTCTGGCGGCCGGTCTGCGGCCCACCGATCCCATAGAGCCCGCGCTCCGGGATGAGCCGCTTCTGGCGGCGGGCAGGGAACTGCTGCGCAAGTGGGGAACGCGCAGCCTGCTGATCACTCTGGGCGAGCAGGGCATGGCGCTGCTGGAGCCGGGCGCGCCGCCGTACCACACGCCCACGCGCGCGAAAGAGGTCTTCGACGTGTCGGGCGCGGGCGATACGGCGATCGCGGTTTTCACATTGGGCCTGGCGGCGGGAGCTCCCACGGCCGAAGCGGCCGAGCTGGCCAATTGCGCCAGCGGAATCGTGGTGGGCAAGCTGGGCACCGCATCCGTGACCGCGGCCGAACTGGAAGCGGCCTGCGCGCGGCCATGAGCAAGG
>Ga0326728_10022893_pt1 | contig 11531 bp, 11 predicted proteins | sample MB3enrmetagenome_FD_207602 | JGI IMG/M metagenome (GOLD analysis project Ga0326728, IMG submission 207602) | Lab enriched peat soil microbial communities from McLean, Ithaca, NY, United States - MB31MN | ecosystem: Environmental > Terrestrial > Soil > Wetlands > Peat | place: USA: New York... | reverse complement strand
GTGGTGTCCAAAGCGGAAGTTTGCTCCCTCATGCACCTCGCTGACGTGCACAGCGCGGACCAGAACCCCAGCAGCGAAGTCGCGGGCGGAGCTGCGGCCAAGCTCTGCTGTAAACGGAAGAACCAGGCAGGCGTCGATGCCGGTATCCGCCAGCAGTTCCAGCTTGCGCTGCAGTGGCGTGATCAGCGGCTGCGGTTGTTCGGGGCGAAGCACACGCGCTGGATGAGGGTCGAAGGTGATGGCCAGGGAGTGGCCGCCCAGAAATCGCGCGCGCGCGATCACCTCCGCAATCACTCCCTGATGGCCAAGATGCACACCGTCGAAGTTGCCGATGGTGGCGACAACCGGGGCATTCGCGGCAGGCAGTTCGTCGAGTTGGCGATAGATGATCAAGGCAGTTGTTAGTTGTCAGTTGCCGGTTGTCAGTTCAAAAGGAAAATGCGGGGATTCTTCGCTGCGCTCAGAATGACAATTTCTAGGGCGATTGAGGAGAACCAGTGGGGGCCGGGGCGATTTCGAATTGGAGTTGCAGGCCGTCGTGGGCGAGGCGGATGTGGGACGGTAGCGTGGCGTTGGTAGCGTCATGGTCCAGGCCGTGGGAGATGTGGGTGAAGAAGGCGCGGCAGGGGGAAAGCTGTCCGACCAGGGCGATGGATTTATCCAAATGCGAATGGGTGGGGTGGGGCTCGCGGCGCAGCGCGTCCAGGATGAGGAGGTCGAGGCCGCTGAGCAGGGGAAGGCTCTCGGGATGCAGGTCGCTCAGGTCGGTTAAGTAGGCGGCAGAGCCGAAGCGGAAGCCGGTGATGGTCTGGCGGCCGTGGGTGACGGGGACGCGCAGAAATTTAACTCCAAATAGCTCGACCTCCGCGCCAGGTGTGGTGGGGATGCGGTGCAGCGCGACCCGCGCCCTGGTGGGGTACTGGCGATCGGAGCTGAAGGTGTAGTTGAAGATGCGCTCAATGGTGAGTGCGGTCTGTTCGTCGGCGTACAGCGGCAGGCTGCCGGGCGAGTGGAAGCTCAAAGGGCGCAGGTCGTCCATGCCCAGCACGTGGTCGGCATGGCCGTGGGTGTACAGGACAGCGTCGAGGCGGTGGATTCCGGCGGCAATGGCCTGGGCATGGAAGTCGGGGCCGGTGTCGATGACGACGTTGTGCCCCTCCCATGAGATGAGGACAGAAGGCCTGGTGCGGCGGTTGCGCGGAGAAGGCGCGGGCCCACCTCCGCCGGGCGATACCGCTGAGACGCAGACGGCGCAATCGCAGCCGAGCGTGGGGACACCCATCGAGGTGCCCGTTCCGAGAAAGGTGAGAGTAGCTTGCATGGCTGGCTAGCGGACGATGGTGGGACGGCCCGGCGCGCCGGGTGTGCCGGGTGGGGGCGGAGGCTGGCGGTTGGCGGAAGAGCGGGCCAGGGCCTGGGTCACCTCCAGGAAACCCATGCGAATCTCGAACAGCGCATTGTCCATCAGCTGCGACTCGGCGGTCGTCAGGTTGCCCTTGGTTTTTTCCCCCAGGATGGCAAGCATGTCGATGCTCTGGCGTGCGCCCATCAGGTCGATCTTGGGTTGTTCGCCCGGCTTGGTAGCCCCACCAAGCTGCAGAATCGCAGTCATATAAATCGAGTGGACGATCTGTTCGAAGTTCATTGCGGGAGGATGTTCCATGCCGGGGTTGGCGGCTCGGACGGCGGTGTCCAGGTGGTCGGCAGTCTGTCGATAGGCGGTGTTGGCCTGCTCCATCTCGCTGGTGGACGGTGGGGAGGGAAGATTCGGGTCCGCGGACGATTCAGATCCGGCGAAGATGGGTGCGGCCGGCGGTTCGGGTGCGGCGGCGTGAGGCGACTTGAACTCGAGCGGTGGGGCGGGAGTGGCCGGCGCAGCAGAGGCGGCAGCGGGAACCTCGCGTACCTCCGGCTCGGGGGATGGATCGGCGTCGGGGCGCGGTGTCCCGTCCATGGTGAACTTGCGGCGGTCGGTGACGACGAAGGGCTTATTTGGTTCGGACATGATGTGCACTCTTTCCGTTGGTTAGGATTCTGCGGTCTGGCTACTTGAGATGCTGAGACTCTGGCCCTGACTTCCCCCGAGCCGGAAGTCTTTGACTAGGGGACTGCGTAGGGCAACGCGATCGGTGCAGCGGTGCCTCCGGAATAGCTCAGGGTGCACTTGCGGTCGAGCGCCTCGCGGCGAATGATGCCAAGGGCAAGCTGCACCGGCATCGCGCGTTCCGCAAGTGAAATGGATGCGACGCTGGTCAGTTCCGCCACGGGCTTGCCTTCCGCTTCAAGAAAAGTTCCCGCCGCGGGAAGGGTGCCGGCGAGGAGGAAGCCGGAGAAGGTGCGATGGACTGCGCCGCGCGAGTGGATGCGTTCCACGATCTCCTGCCCGAGGTAGCAGCCCTTGGTGAAGTGCAGGGCGCGGGTTTGGCCGGTCTCCTGCGGCAAATCGTGGGCTGTTTCCGTGTTGCGGATGTCAGTACCGTAGCGTGGTGTGCCCTCTATAATGCGCAACTGCTCCAGGGCTTCGCGCGATACGGGGATTGCGCCAGCGGCGGCGAGCTCCGCAGTGAGCGCGGCGATGGTTATCGAACCTGCCCAGAGCTCAATACGTGCAACCAGGGGGCTGTAAGCATGGAGGACGACGACAGGCGATCCGCGCCAGGACGCGGTCTGCATCTGCATGGGGTCGAGCGAAGCAGCGGGCAGGCCGATCTGGCGGAGCATGGCGGCGGCTTGCGGGCCAGCCATGCAGACTCCGGCGCGCTCGTCGCTGATGCCGGCCAACTCGACGTCGTCCATGATGATGTAGTGGTTCAGGTGGGCAAGCAGCTTCTCCACCTGGTCGCGGCCGGTCTCCAGCAACAGGGAGTCGGGCTGGCCACTCTCCGGAGCAAATGCAATCAGGTCGCCCTGGATGCGGCCCTGCGCGTTGAGCACGAAGTTGTAGCATCCCTCGCCGGGTTGGAGCGTCTGGATCGAGTTGGTGACCATGCCATTGAGCCAGCGCAGGCGGTCGGGGCCGGTCACTCGAATCCAGCCTGTGTCGTCGAGAGGAGCGACCCCGGCGGCGCGAAGTAAAGCAGCTAGCTGCGCTTCGCCGGCTAGGGGCAAAGGCTGCGGATCGGCGGATTGCAGGGCCGTGGTCATTTCAGAGGTCACGCAAATCTGCGTACACTGTTGATTATAGCGACCGGATTGGCCGGTTGTGCGGAGGTCGGATGGTGGGTGTGCTGCGCTGTCAGGTTGGGTTGAAGCGGTGGGCCGGACGGGGGACCGCACATGGTCTGCTGACGCTGGCCGTGGTATTGCTGTGCTTCACGGCCGGGCGCGCGCAGAGGTCGCCGGGGCCGGAATCGGCAGCGGGAGCAAGCGCCGCGGCCGCACAGAACGCTCCGCCATCGGCTCAGAGCGAGGCGACGCACCCTCCGCTGACCAAGGACCAGGCAAAGGACCTGTTTCGCCGAGTCGATAGGATTCTTTCGTTCGTGAGCACAGACACGGGACTGCCGATCGTGCATAGCGTCAAGCGCAAGCTGATTACCCGCGATGAGGTGAACAAATACCTGAGCCAGAAGTTCGAGGAGGATGCGGGAGCAAAGCGGCTGGCGCGAGAGGAGATCGTACTGAAGAAGTTCGGGCTGCTGGACCGCGACTTCCACCTGCGGCCGTTCATGATCTCGTTGCTTACCGAGCAGGTGGCGGGTTTCTACGACGACAAGACGAAGACCGTAAACCTGTTGGACTGGATCGAGCCGGACGAGCAGGAGCCGGTGCTGGCGCACGAGCTGACCCATGCGCTGCAGGACCAGGCGGTCGGTCTGACAAAGTGGTCGCAGGTGGGTTCGGACGCAATTGCCAAGAACGCGGAGGAGGACAACCGGCACATCCAGACGGACGAGGCAGACGATGCACGCGACGCTGTGACCGAGGGGCAGGCCATGCTGGTCTATTGCGACTACACGCTGCGCTCCACCGGCAAGACACTGCAGAACTCGCCGGAGAAGATGCAGCAGTTGAAGAACACGCTGTCGGACACCAGCGGATCGCCGGTGCTGGCGCGCGCGCCGTTGCTTCTGCAGAAGTCGCTGATGTTTCCTTACAACCAAGGGATGGGCTTCGAGGGCGCGATCCTGGTGAAGGCCGGAAAAGATGCTGCGTTCGGGGCGGTGCTGGCCAACCCTCCGGCTTCCACCTTCGAGATTCTGCATCCGGCGGCGTATATGGCCCATGTGCCGGTCCCCGTGTTGCGTCTTCCCGACATTCATCCGCTGCTCGACGCCCAGTACACGCCGTACGATGTGGGAGTGATGGGCGAATTCGACGTGCAGATCCTGACCGAGCTATTTGGCGGAGATGCAGCCGCGGCGGCGCTGACACCGGAGTGGAAAGGCGGCATCTACTATGCGGCGCAGAAGCGGTCGGCGCTGACCGATGCGGAGAAAAACTCCACCGCGTCGATTGCGCTGCTGTATGAGTCGAAGTGGAGGGACCAGGACGCGGCGCGGGCGTTCCTGCAAGTGTATGCGGGCGAGTTGCCGCGCAAGTACTCGGGGCTGGTGCGGCGCACCGGGGATGAGGCGGACCAGAGCGAGCAGGTCTACACCACCAACGAGGGCGATGTGCTGCTGTCGATCGACGGCATTGGCGTCTTCATCAGCGAAGGGTTTCCCCTGGAGCTTGCGCGCAAGCTGCGCGACAGTATAGTGAGCGTGCAGTCGGAAGGGCCGCTGGAGTTGGCTGGGGGAGAGATCGACTCCAGTGCTTTCGACCCGGGATTGTCTCTGGTTCGGACTTTTTCTTCGGCGGGGGTGATGAAGGCGGCGATGGGCTCGGAGGGCTCCGCCGTGGAACGATATACTTTACTTCAGCCATAGGAATGTTGCACAGGTGACCGGCAACGAGGATTGATGGGGATTCGGCGCGCTACGGCGCAGCCGGATGAGGAGTGAGCGACTTGCAGACGGCGGAGATCGGCATCATCGGAGGCAGCGGCCTGTACGCCATGCCTGGACTTACGGGAGTGCGCGAACAGGTGGTGGAGACGCCCTTCGGCGATCCGTCGGACGCATTCATCCTGGGCGAGTTGGAGGGGCGTAGCGTAGCGTTCCTGGCGCGCCATGGCCGAGGCCACAGGATTCTGCCCAGCGAGTTGAACTTTCGCGCCAACATCTACGCCATGAAGATGCTTGGCGTGGAGCGGATTCTTTCGGTGTCGGCCGTGGGATCGCTCAAGGAAGAGCACAAGCCGACCGACTTTGTGGTTCCCGACCAGTTCATCGACCGCACCTTTGCGCGGGTGGGAACATTCTTCGGCGAGGGCGTGGTGGCGCATGTCGGGTTTGGCGATCCGGTATGCGCGTCGGTGTGTTCGGCGATTGAGCAGGCGTGCGCGGAGGTTGGCGTAGTGGGCAAGCGCGGCGGGACGTATGTGTGCATGGAGGGACCGCAGTTCTCCACCCGCGCGGAGTCGAACCTGTATCGCAGTTGGGGCGCGGACGTGATCGGAATGACCAATCTGCAGGAGGCAAAACTGGCGCGTGAAGCCGAGATCTGCTACGCCACCATGGCCATGGTGACGGACTACGACTGCTGGCGCGCGGGGCACGACGATGTGACCGTCGAGCAGGTGGTCGCGGTGATCCACCAGAACGCGGACAATGCCGCGAAGGTCGTCCGGGCGGCGGTGGCACGTATGCCGAAGGAACGAGACTGCACATGCGCCAGCGCGTTGAAGTATGCGGTGATGACCGACCCGAAGATGGTTCCCCAGGCGGCGCGGGAGAGGCTTGGATTGCTGCTGGAGAAATACATGTAACGTATCTTGTCGCCTCAATGGTCTTGGATGCGTCCGTTAGTTCGTAATTAGGTTACATATTCAAACGTTTGTTTTGTAATTAGTTACATATTCGTTTTAGGAAAGCGGGAGTATGGCAATTCTGGTGGTTGGATCGGTGGCGTTTGACACCATTGAGACGCCGCATGGCAAGGTGGACCATTGTCTGGGCGGCGCGGCCACCTACTTTTCGCTGGCCGCGAGCTACTTCACCGAGGTACGCGCGATCGCGGTGGTTGGCGAGGACTTTCTGCCGGAGCATGAGGCGGTGTTCAAGGCGCGCGGCGTCGATATACAGGGCATCGAGCGCGCGCCGGGGCTGAGCTTCCACTGGACGGGGGCCTACGCGGGGACGATGAGCGAGGCGCAGACACTGGGCACCGACCTGAATGTCTTCGAGCGCTTCGAGCCGAAGATTCCAGAGGCTTACACCGACAGCGAGTACCTGTTTCTGGCCAACATCGACCCGTTGTTGCAGGCACGCGTGCGCAGCCACATGCCGAAGGTACGCATGGTGTGCGGCGACACCATGAACTACTGGATCGCGGCCCATGCCGAGAACCTCGCAAAAGTGCTGCGCAATCTGGATGTGCTGCTGATCAACGATGGCGAGGCGCGGATGCTCTCCGGTGAGCAGAACCCGGTGCGCGCCGCGGAGAAAGTGCTGGCCATGGGGCCGAAGTCGCTGGTGATGAAGCATGGCGAGTACGGCGCAACGGCGTTCTTCGGGGCACATTCGTTTCCCGCTGCGGCAGCCGCGCCGAGACCATTTCGCGCGCCTGCTTTGCCACTGGCCGAGGTGGTCGATCCCACCGGCGCGGGCGATTCGTTCGCGGGAGGGTTCTACGGCTACATCGCCTCCCAGCCGGAGTTGACGCCGGCGGCCTTTCGCCGGGCCATGTTCTACGGCGGCGTGATGGGGTCGTTTGCCTGCGAACGCTTCGGCACAGAGCGCTTGCAGGGTGTGACCCGCGAAGAGATTGACGCGCGCTTCGAAATCTTCCGGGAGATATCGCACCTTGAAGCAGCGGTCTAAATCGGAACGAACGATAACGGCGCCGCGCGGCGCGCAGGGCCTGCGCCTGGCAAGACCCGGCGCAAACATTGCGCTTCCCGTCTTCGATCCCGATGAAGTTCATCCGGCGGCGCGCGATGAGATCTACCAGGTAGTGATGGGCGCGGTGTTGCTGGGATTCATGGCGCTGATCGTGTGCTTCACGCGGGGCTATACCCTGCTGTATGGCGATGCGGTGGCCCACCTTGGCATCGCGCGGCGGATTTTGGACACGCGCAATCCTGGGCTGGTGCAGTTGGGCGGCGTGTGGCTGCCGCTGCCGCACCTGCTGATGCTGCCGTTTGTGCAGAAGATGGAGTGGTGGCAGAGCGGGCTGGCGGGCGCGTGGCCGTCGCTGGCGTGTTATGTGCTTAGCGTGGCGGGGTCCTTTCGGCTGTGCCGGCGGATGCTGGCGCCGCGTTGGGCGTTGGTGGCGACCGCGTTCTACGCGCTCAATCCCAACCTGCTGTATCTTTCCACGACCGCGATGACAGAGCCGCTGTTCCTGGCGCTGCTGATCTGGATCACGCTGCTGACGGTCGAGTGCGTGGAGGCGATCCGCGCGGAGCAGCAATCGCGAGTGGCGCGACGGCTGATCTGGCTTGGCGCGCTGATCTTTGCCGCGGTGTTTACGCGCTACGACGGATGGGTGCTGGGCGCGGCGGTGTGGTGCGTGGTGGTGTGGCAGCTTTGGCGCGCGCAGGGCATGTGGAGGCGCGTGGCCCCGGCGTTCGCGGTGTTTACCCTACTGGCGGTTGCCGGGCCTGTGCTGTGGTTGTGGTACAACCGGCATTTCAGCCACGATCCGCTGGACTTCGTGCGCGGGCCCTACTCGGCGAAGGCAATCGAGAAGAGGACCACGCCGCAACACTATCGCGGGTGGCGCGATCCGGGGTGGGCTCTGCTGCTGTACACGCGCACGGCGCAGGTGGTTGCGGCGGCGTGGGAGACGGGATTCGCGGTGATGGTGGCGGCGCTGGCCGGATTGTGGATTGCGCTGCGGCGAGGAATTGCGCGCGCCTCGCTGCTGCTGTGGATTCCACTGGGCTTTTATGTTTATTCGGTGGCGTACGGATCGGTGCCGATCTATATTCCGCAGCTCTATCCGCATTCGTACTACAACTCTCGCTACGGTCTGGAGATGCTGCCTGCGCTGGCGTTGTTTGCTTCGGTGGCGGCGGCAGCGATGGAGCGGCGATGGAGGGCCGCGAAGGGCGAAGGCATGTCCCAGGGGCTAAAGACCCAAGCCGAATTGGAAGCCGGAGTGCCGGGACTGAAGTCCCGGCCTATCCAAGTGCGGGCGTTTTATCTAGTGGCGCTGGCGCTGGCGGTGGTCAATCCGCTGGCAATGGTCTATGGGACGGAGTTGGTGCAGCAATGCGCGAGGCGGATCGAGCATCATCCGAGCAATTTGCTGGCAAACTACGCGCCTCCGCTGGTGCTGAAGGAGGCGACCGTGAACTCGATGAAGCGGGTGCCGTTCGAGCGGAACCTGGCGCTGGTGCTGGAGGACCTGCCGCCGGGCGCGACGATCCTGATGCAGGAGTCGGACTACATCGGAGCGTTGCAGGACGCGGGGATCCCGCTGCGGCAGACCATCAACGAAAGCGATTACGACAGTTGGCACGCGGCCCTGCAGGCGCCGGCGGACCATGCAGCGTTCGTCGTAGCGCTGGCTGGGGACGCGGTGTCGAAGGCGGTTGAGCAGCATCCCGAAGGGTTGCAGGAGTTGACGATACTGTGCAGTACGGGCCAGCCATGCGCGCGGATCTATCAGTCGGAGCGCTATGGGGCGGCGGGAGCGGCGACGTGGAGGTAATGTTCCTTGTGGTTATTGTTGAATTTGGATTGCCTGGAATGCTATCCTGAGCGGTAGGAATAATTCGTACCACTATTCGGAGGCTGTTTATGCCAACTGTCGAGAAGATCTCTATTGCGCTGCCGCCTGAGATGGTTGCCCAAGTACGACTGGCTGTGGATACAGGCGAGTATGCCTCGTCGAGCGAGGTGGTGCGCGACGCCCTGCGCGATTGGACGCATAAGCGACAGCTACAACAGAGCGGCGTGGACGAATTGCGCCGCCTGTGGCTGCAGGCACGCAAGGACAAGAGGCCGGGGGGCCGGCCCGACGCGGTCCTGGACCAGCTTGAGCGAAAGTATCAGGCGTTGGCGGATGCGGCGGGCGCGACACAATAATGCGACTTGAACTTTCAAGCTATGTCGAGGGCGATTTGCAGGAGATCGCCGAGTGGATTGCCCAGGACAATCCGCGCCGCGCGGTGAGTTTTATCCGTGAGATTCGCGATGCGTTTCGCAAGATTGGCGAAGGGCCGCTGCTCTATCAACTGCGGCCTGAGATCGGAGAGGATGCGCGGATGGCTGTTGTGGGACGCTATGTGATTCTATTTGGGTTGGCGATGAGACAGTCAGGATCGAACGCGTCGTCTTTGGCGGCCGCGAACTTTCTCCGCTGTTTCAGTAGAGGAAACAGAAGTGGCCATTCGATTGGCTGGATGGAGTAGTCTGTTGCCACCCTCCGATTCGCTTCGATGCGACGGAGCAGGATGGGTACACACCGAGTTGGAACTATGATTGCGACCTTACCGATTCACTTCAGCACGATCGAACAGATGGCGTTCTCACAGGGCACCACGATGCGCCTGCTGATGGCGTGCGCCATGGGCGGCCTGATTGGCGTGGAACGCGAGTGGCGGCACAAGGCCTCGGGACTGCGCACCAACATGCTGATCTGCATGGGCGCGGCACTGTTCACGATGCTTTCGGCGGTGATTGCGGGAGATGTAAGCCCGAACCGGGGGCAGATCGCGTCGAACATTGTGCAGGGCATCGGGTTCCTGGGCGCGGGGTTGATCCTGCATACGCGCAGCCGGGTGCTGGGGCTGACCAGCGCGGCCACGGTGTGGGTGGTGGCGGCGATCGGGATGGCCTGCGGGGCGGGGCTGTATGCGGGAGCGGCGCTCTCCACGGCGATCGTCTTCTGCGCGCTGCGGTTCATTGGCCTGATGGAGGGGCGGTCGGGATGGAAGCGCTACCCGATGCTGTACGAGGTGCGCGGGAGCGACCAGAAGACGATGTTTGCAGCAATCCTGGCAGTGCTGGACCGCGAGCATCTGCGGCTGAATATCGTGGAGCGGGACAAGCTGGGCGAACAGGAACGGGTGACATTCACCCTCTCTGCGAGCAGCGCACGGCATAAACAATTGCTGGCCGAGCTGGTGGCGAGCGACGCCACGGACAAGGTGGTTGCGTTCGACGATGAAGAGGATGACTGAGATCAAGGTGATTGGGCCGGCGACGATCCCGTTTGTGAAGGCGCATGCCTGCGGCAACGACTTCCTTATTCTGGAGGAGGCGGTCGCGGGCGGCGCTCATGCAGCGCTGGCGCGCAGATTGTGCTCGCGCAACACCGGCATTGGCGCGGATGGAATCGAGTTTCTCGATCGCGAACCTGCCCGCCGCGCAAACTGCGAGATCTTCCTGCGCCTCTTCAATGCCGATGGCAGCGAGGCTGAGCTTTCCGGCAATGGAACGCGCTGCGTGGCTGCGTGGCTGGCGCACAGCGAAGGATTGACGGAGGTTGCACTGGGCACGCAGGGCGGCGTGCGACGCTGCCGCGTGGTGGAGGCGAATCACCCCGTGTACCTAATCGAGAGTGATATGGGCGTGCCTCAGGTAATGGCGCGGACGATTGAGATTCCCGGCGTGGGCGCGGTTGCCGGGGCCATGGTCGACGTGGGCAATCCTCACTTCGTTCTGTTTGTAGAGCGCGAGGACTTTGGCGCGCACGGGATGATGTGGCAGGAGTTGGGCGCAAGGATCGGTTCCAATTCGCTGTTTCCGCAGGGAACGAATGTGGAGTTTGTAAAGCTGCTTTCAGCGGAGGAGATTGCGTTTCGCATCTACGAGCGCGGATGCGGGCCGACGATGTCTTCCGGCACCGGAACGTGTGCGGCCTCTGCTGCCTCGATGATTTTGCGCAGCACAAATCGCGATCTGATCGCGATTGCCGAGGGCGGATCGCAGCGTACGGTTTGGCCCGCCAACGACGCCGTAATGCGGCTGACCGGGCCGGCAGAGATTGTGTGCCAGGGTGAGGTGTTTCAGGTTGATGCGGCGGTTTCGAAGAAGCCTGGGGCGGTGAAAAGTTGAGCGCGGCGCGTGCACGTATGAAGCCTACCCCACTGCGCCCCGGCGCGACATTGGCTGTGGTGTCGCCGGCGAGTGCGGCAAAGCCGGAGCTGGTGCAGGCGGGGATAGATTGCCTGAATCGGTTAGGGTACAAGACCGTGCTGATGCCGCACGCGTTGGATTGCGGGCCGCTCTACTATGCGGGGACGGTGGAGCACCGCGTGGCGGACCTTCACGCAGCGTTCGCGGATCCGGGAATCGATGGGATTGTGTGTACGCGGGGCGGATGGGGTTCGTCGGAGCTGCTGCCGCATCTGGATGCGGAGTTGGTCCGCGCCAACCCCAAGGTTTTTGTGGGATACAGCGACCACACGGCGCTGCATGTGTGGCTGGCGCGAGAGGCTGGGCTGGTGACGTTCCATGGGCCGATGGTGGCGGCGGACTTTGCGCGGGTGGAGGGCTTCGACCAGGTAAGTTGGAACCATGCCATCGCCGGCG
>Ga0326728_10022892_pt1 | contig 11531 bp, 10 predicted proteins | sample MB3enrmetagenome_FD_207602 | JGI IMG/M metagenome (GOLD analysis project Ga0326728, IMG submission 207602) | Lab enriched peat soil microbial communities from McLean, Ithaca, NY, United States - MB31MN | ecosystem: Environmental > Terrestrial > Soil > Wetlands > Peat | place: USA: New York... | reverse complement strand
AGGAGCTCTATTCAAGCGAGCTCAACCGGAGGCTCGGGGAGTACCTGGCCAAGAGCGCTTCGGGGAGGGGCATACTCAAATCCGCATACCGGAAGGGCGTGCCGGTCTACATCCCCGCCTTCACGGACAGCGAGATGGCCCTCGACGTCGGCACCTACAGGCGCAGGCAGATAATCCGCGGCGAGCCGCCCCTCAAATACAATCCCTATTACGACCTGGAGGACTACACCGAGCGCGTGCTCAAATCCGAGCGCATGGGGATATTCACCATAGGAGGCGGTGTTCCGCGCAACTGGGCGCAGCAGGTCGGCCCGTACCTAGATATAATAGAGAGCCGCATAGGCCAGGGAGGCGGGTTCCGCAGGTTCCACTACGCTGTGCGTATCTGTCCGGAACCGGCATTCTGGGGCGGTTTGTCGGGGTGCACGTACTCCGAAGGTGTCAGCTGGGGGAAATTCGTCCCTGAATCCGAAGGCGGCAGGCAGGTCGAAGTAATCGAGGACGCCACAATCGCCTGGCCCATGGTCGTGAAGGCGGTCATGGAGAGGCTGGAAAAGAACCCGGTCAAGTGAAAGTCGAATCTGTTATAAACTCCAGCCAGCATCATCTCTCCGGCGCGTGCCTAATGGCTCTCCGAGCTTTTAGCGATGAAGGATGAGTTGAACAGCACGCGCCACTCCTTCTGGCGTCGATGCCCAAATGATTATAAACTTCCCTCTCCAATATAATATTCTAGTTCTATATGGCACGAGGCGGAATGCGAGCAGTTCTGCTGCTTCAGGATGGCACTGCGCTCCATGGCGAAGGGTTCGGAGCGCGAGCGATTTCTCAGGGAGAGCTCGTCTTCAACACCTCGATGACCGGATACCAGGAGGCGCTCACAGACCCGAGCTACGCCGGGCAGATGCTCCTCATGACCAACCCGCTCATAGGCAACTACGGGATAAACAACAAGGATTTCGAGAGCGATAAAGTTCAGCCGCGGGGCTTCGTGGTGCGCAGCCTGAGCCCTGATTTCTCCCACATGGAAGCCACCGAAGGAGTGGATGCGTTCCTGGAACGGCACGGCGTCCCTGGCATAACCGGAATAGACACGCGTTTCCTCGTCCGCAGGATAAGGACCAAGGGCGTGATGCCGGGGCTGCTCGCCACCTACGAGGGCGATTTCGACCTGAAGAAACTGAAGGTGGATTTCGATTACTCGGGCAAGGACTTCGTGCGCGAGGTGACGACGCAGAAGCCGAAAACCTTCGGGACAAAGGATGCCGAGGGGAAGCGCGTGATCCTGGTCGACTACGGGGTGAAGATGGGCATAGTGCGCGAGCTCGTCGCAAGGGGATGCGAGGTCGTCCTCGTGCCAAGCTTCTCGACCGCCAAGCAGATAGAATCGCACAAGCCGGACGGCATCGTGCTCTCCAACGGGCCAGGAGACCCGGCGATACTCACGGAAGCGCACGGCGTCATACGGGAACTCTCCAAGAGATATCCTGTTTTCGGGATTTGCCTCGGCCACCAGCTCCTCGCCCACGCATTCAAAGGCTCCACCTACAAGCTCAAATTCGGGCACAGGGGCTCGAACCACCCGGTCCTGGAGCGGAAGACCGGGTGCGTCTCGATAACGACGCAGAACCACGGCTATGCTGTCAATCCGGAGCCCGCGCCAGAAGGTTTCGGGATCACGCACCTCAATCTCAATGACAATACGGTCGAGGGCATGGAGCACAGGGAGCTTCCGGTGTTCAGCGTGCAGTACCATCCGGAGGCGAGCCCAGGGCCGCATGATTCCAAACAACTGTTCGACAAGTTCATCAAAAGCATGGAGGGGCGGAGATGAGAGCGAAGAAAGTGCTTGTCATAGGCTCGGGCCCCATAGTCATAGGTCAGAGTGCTGAGTTCGACTACTCCGGCACACAGGCCTGCAGGGCGTTGCGCGAGGAAGGCATAAAGGTAGTGCTCGTCAACTCCAACCCGGCCACTATACAGACCGACAAGGAGACGGCTGACCGGATATATATCGAGCCGCTCACAGTGGAGATCATAGAGCGCATAATCGAGCGCGAGAAGCCGGACGGCATACTCGCCACAGTAGGCGGCCAGACCGGGCTCAACCTAGCCATGGACCTCCACCGGAAGGGGATCCTGAAGAAGCACGGCGTGGAATTCATGGGCACGGACGCCGAGGCAATAGAGAAGGCCGAATCAAGGGAGAAGTTCAACGAGACCATGCGCTCCATTGGTATCCCCCTGCTGCCAGGACAGATAGTCCACGATTTCGAGAGCGCAAGCAAATTCGCTGAGAAGATCGGATATCCGGTGATTGCACGGCCTTCATTCACCCTCGGCGGGACGGGCGGCGGAACAGCTTACAACGAATCTCAGTTGAAAGACATCCTTGACCTTGGCTTCCGCCTCAGTGCGACCGGCGAAGTGCTAATTGAAAAATCCGGCATAGGTTGGGGCGAGTTCGAGTACGAGGTGATCCGCGACGCGGACGGCAACTCCGTCATCATCTGCACGATGGAGAATTTCGACCCTCTGGGTATCCACACCGGCGAGTCCATAGTCGCGGCTCCGGTGCAGACGCTCTCCGACAGGGACAACCAGATGCTTAGAGACGCATCCATCCGCATAGTGGGCGCCGTAGGGGTGAAGGGCAGCTGCAACGTCCAGTTCGCGCTAAACCAGCAGACCGGAGACTACGTGGTCATAGAGGTTAACCCTAGATTATCCCGCTCATCGGCGCTCGCCTCCAAGGCCACCGGATATCCGATCGCGCGCGTCGCCACGAAGATAGCGCTCGGGAAAAAACTCCACGAGGTGAAGAACGCCATAACCGGCACGAACGCCGCGTTCGAGCCGGCCCTGGACTATGTAGTCCTGAAGATACCTAGGTGGCCCTTCGACAAGTTCTCCAAGAGCAACCGGACGCTAGGGACCATGATGAAGAGCACGGGCGAGGCGATGGCCATAGGCCGCACGTTCGAGGAGGCGCTCATGAAGGCCATGCGCAGCCTGGACGTCAAGCCGCCAAAAGCCGTCAGGCCCCAGTGGCACCTCAATCCGGCGACTGACCAGAGGCTCTACGCGATCTTCGAGGCGTTCCGCAGAGGGATGTCTGTCGACGAGATGAACAAGGAGACGAAAATCCACAAATGGTTCCTCCAGCGCGTGGCAGGACTGGTATCACTGGAGCGTGAAATAGCAGAAAACGAGCTCACGAAAGAAATGCTGCTCCGTGCCAAGCGCGCCGGATTCCCGGATTCCTCAATCGCCGAGCTCAAGGGCATGAAAGAGCTTGAAGTGCGCTCGCTGCGCAAGAAACTCAAGATCCTGCCCACGTACAAGATCGTGGACTCCTGCGCTGGGGAGTTCGAGGCGGTCACGCCCTATTATTATTCCACATACGAGCAGGAGAACGAGGCCTTAGCTGATAAATCGAGGAAGGTGCTTGTCATAGGCTCGGGCCCGATACGCATAGGACAGGGGATTGAATTCGACTATTGCTGCTCCCATGCGGCCTTCGCCCTGAGGGATTTAGGCATAAAGAGCATAATGGTGAACAACAACCCCGAGACCGTGAGCACGGACTTCGACTCCAGCGACCGGCTCTACTTCGAACCATTGGTCTTCGAGGACGTCATGAACATAGTCGAGAACGAGAACCCGGAGGGTGTGATCGTGCAGCTGGGCGGCCAGACCAGCCTCAACCTGGCCCACAAGCTCTCCGACGCGGGCGTGCGCATACTCGGGACCCAGCTAGAGGGCATAGACGTTGCCGAGAACCGCGAGCGCTTCAGGCAGCTCTCGGAGAAACTCGGCATACCCCAGCCGCCGAACGGCACCGCGACCGGAGACGCAGAGGCGCATACAATCGCGAGGCGCATCGGCTACCCGGTGGTGGTGCGCCCAAGCTACGTGATTTCTGGGAGAGGGATGGCGATAGTGAACGACGACAACGAGCTCACGGCCTTCATGGCAGGCGCAGCTGAGATAAGCGGGGGCTCGCCGGTGCTCATAGACAAGTACCTGGACAACGCCATAGAGGCTGAAGTGGACGCCATAGGGGACGGAAACGATCTGTTCATAGGGGCGGTGATGGAGCATATCGAACCGGCAGGAGTGCACTCTGGCGACGCAAACATCGTGCTGCCTCCGCTGCGCATGAGCGAGGATGCGAGGAAAACGATAGTGGACTACAGCGGGAGGATCGCCAAGTCGCTGACGACAATAGGCCTCATCAACATCCAATACGCCGTGAAGGACGGCAAGGTCTACATCCTGGAGGCGAACCCGCGCGCCAGCCGCACGGTCCCCTACGTGAGCAAGGCCATAGGCGTGCCGATGGTCAAGCTCGCAGTGCGCGTCATCCTGGGCGAGAAGCTAAAAAACCTCAACCCCTCATCCAAGGGCAAGGTGTTCGCGGTCAAATCCGTGGTGTTCCCGTTCCTGAAGCTGGCTGGCACCGACATCTCACTCGGTCCGGAGATGAGGAGCACCGGGGAGACCATGGGGCTCGGGAAAACGTTCGAGCTCGCCTATTACAAGGCACTGATGGCCGCGGGAGTCTCCATGAAGCAGAGCGGCAATGCGCCGGTGGCCTTCCTCAGCCTGCGGGACGAGGACAAGAAGATGGTTCCGGAGCTGGCGAAGGTGCTCGAATCATTAGGATTCGAGGTCTGCGGCACGAAAGGCACGGTGGAAAGCATTCCCGGCGCCTGCACTATACCGAAGATCGGCCAGGGCTCGCCGGACGTGCTGGACACCATACGCTCGCGCAAAGTCGGCATAATCATAAACACGCCAAGAAGGGGCGGAAGCTCGAGCACGGACGGCTTCAAGATAAGGCGCGCGGCGATAGAGCAGGGGATCCCCTGCCTGACCAACATAAACACGGCGTTCGAATTCCTCAAAGCATTGAAAGAACTGAAGGACAAGCCGCTGGAAGTGCGCACGATAGAAGAATGGACGCAATAAATTACCGAAAGGTATATTAAATTATCTTTCGGTAAATAATTATGTCGTTCCGGTCGTTTGTAGGGCTGCGCCTGCTTGAATGGTTTCTCGCAAATCCCACAGAGCGGATACATTTCAAGGAACTGTGCCGCAGGCTGGGGCTCGCGCCGCTGTCAGTGAAGCTTTATTGCGATGAATTCCTCGCCCAGGGTTGGATCCTGGAGGACAGGACCGCAAACCTCAGGATATTCCGTCTGAACAATGAGGACTACCGCGTCAGGGCCATGAAACGGGCGTGGATGCTGCAAACCCTGGGCGAATTGAAGATAGAAAGTGTTGTCGATGATGGAGCCATTTCGTTCGCACTATACGGGAGCCATGCCTCTGGCGAGTTCGACGAAAAAAGCGACTTGGACCTTCTCGTGGTAGGCAGGAAGGAAAATGTGGATTATAGTCGTGCGGAAAAGCTCGGGGCTGCTATAAAAAAACAGGTCCAGATAACTGTGATACCATTGGCCAGGTGGGAGAAGAGCAAAGCCACTGATCCTTTCATCATGTCCGTTGTCAGGAATCACGTCATACTCAAGGGGTTGACTTTATGACATTCGATGATTGCATCAAGAAAGGCCTGATCAGGAAATCCGAAAACACGAAAGAGAAGATCGAGCAATCCCTGGTCCTGGGGGACAAGTTCCTGAAAGCCGCTGAGAAAAACCTCAAAATGGAGGAATATGAAGTATCAGAAATCATATCCTATAACGCGCTGTTCCATTATGCCCGCGCATTGTTGTTCCAAAAAGAGTATAACGAAAGAAGCCATGCCTGCCTTTTCCTGGCATTGAAAGAGCTTTATCCGGACCAGAAAGAGCTTTTCGACAGGGCGGACAAAATCAGAGTCGAACGGCACAACCTCCAATATTCCGGACTGGTCACGGACCTGGAATCGGTTGAATATGCGCTCGAGTTCGTAAAGGAGTTCAGGGATAAGGCAAGAAAACTGCTGAAACGCTGAGATTGCTGGGAGTGCGCACGGTCGAGGAATGGACGGGCTAGTCCGTCTCTATCCTCGGCGCAAGATAATAGGTGACCTGGGCGCCCTCGACCTCGTATTGGAGCTTCATGGGCCTGTCGGTCTCTAGGTTCACGGTGACGATCGAGCTCGCGCTCGTAGCCTTTATCATGTCCTCCAGGTACTGGAGCGGGAACGTCGCCCTGGCGCCCTTCTCGGTCTTTATCTCCGAGACCTCGCCGCCTCCCGCCTCGAACTCCTCCTTCACGTCGCCGTTCTCGCCCCTGACCTCTATCAGGAACGTGTTCTTGTCCAGGAGCAGCTTCACATGGGAGCTCACGAGCTTCGCGTCCTTGAGCGTCTCCTTGAGCGCGTCTGCAGTGACCTTGGCGTAGCTCGTGTAATCTATCTTGGGTTCGCGGGACAATCCCTCCCCTATCTCGATTAGCGGTATCTTGAACATCCTCTTGCGCTTGTCCGCGAAGAACTTCACCACCAGCCGGCCGTCCTCGAGGCTGAGTTCGGCCTTCTCGCCCCTCTTGCCCCTGGCGAGCACGTTGCTGAGCTGGTTGATGTCCAGGCCTATCTTCCTCTCCTCGGGTACGCTGTACTCCACGAAGGCGGATTTGGGCATGTGGAACGACACCATGGAAATCTGCGACGGGTCCATGGCCCGCAGGTGCAGGCCGTCCGCCTTCACCTCGAACTGCCCTTCTTCCACAAGGCTGACTATCGAATCAATGGCTGACTTTAGCGCAGGTGCCTCCTGTACAACGAGTTTCATAAAAACGCCTCCCGATGCTCCTGTGATTGAAAGATAATAAAAGACTAGCGGAACCGCTTCAGTGCCGCTTAAGCATTCGATAGGCGCGAAATAATAGCAAACCCAAGGCCGAGCACTTTCATGAATCGGACCCGCTCAGAACTTCGGTTTCAGATGAGCTGGAAGGGTTTCCCAGAGTCTTTCCTGCGTATGCATTACAATCCCGGATATCAGCTGGTTCTCCAGTGCATCAGTGACGGCACCCCACTCTATCTCCTTTCTTCTCTTCATCGACCAGATGTCCTTGAAATACCTGTTCGAGATTCCCAGGAACGCCATATTCCCCATGAGTCCCAACCCCTTGGTTGCTGCTTCGCCCCCAAGACACCGCGCTATGTCGTGGCAAAGCTGCATAGAACTCGCCAGAGCGCCAAGTCTTCCAGCGGATTGCAGGCAAGCTTCTTCAGAAGACAGATTGCCGCCGCTGTGGATTAGCTTGTGAAGCACAAGGCTAAGCTCCCTTTTCCTGTAATCGGAAAAGGCATCCGTGGGGACCTTCTCGACCGTGGCTTCATTGAACGAAGGCGGTGTGAAATCTGCGATATCGTTCACAAACTGCACGAGCATGCCATAAGCGACGCACCACTTTGTCAGTCGACTAGTTTCCGCAACGCCCGCTCCGGCAACAGCAGCCGCGAGCGCGCCTATCCCCTGATAGTACGCCGCATTGATGCAATACGCCCTTCTCAGCATAATCATGGCAGAATCGCATCGATGCACAGGCAGGTCGAATCCCTTCGCGCTTTCATACGCCAGGTATTGCCCGTAATCGAATATCTCGGAAGACCACCTCAGTATCCTCTCTTTTCGAGAATCAGTCTCGCTACTCATCATGCCGCATGCCAGCTCCCTGCAGAGATTCCCGGCTATGGCATGCCTCCCGATAGTGGGATTTTTGGAAAAATCTATGCCGCCTTTATTGTCGAAAATCCTGTTGTGGAGGTACATCGAGGCCACAAGAAGCTCTATCGAGGCAGCGACACGGACGTGCGCTCTCCAGTCGATACCATGACTTTCAAGTGCGGCCGAGAAGATGGTCGCCCGCTGGAGCGTGTGCCCCTCGGCCTTTTTCAATGGGATATCTAGTAGAGCATCTGCGTAGGACTGGCCTTTTGCCTCAAGCGCCTCCTTTATTGCAGTGGCGACTTCTTTGGACACCTCCGCAGAAAAAACCAAGGCCTCATCCTTATCGAATATCGTTGTTTTTGACACGTACTACAACTTATCAAAACAACTATTTAATGCAAACCAATAAAAATCTTGACAAACATATGCATTATTGATGAAAAAAGATGCACTGTCAAGCAAAATCGACCAAATAGACCTAAAAATACTCAAAGAGCTTGATGAGAACTGCAGGCAATCCCTTAACGTCATCGGAAAGAAGGTGAGGCTCAGCAAAGAGGCCGTTTCAAAACGCATATCGAAGCTGGAAAAAGAGAACGTTATCCTCGGTTATCACGCCGTCATAGACCCATCCGCTATCGGATACCGCTTCCATCGGTTTTACCTCAAGTTCCAGGGGACCGGCCGCGAGGACGAGATGAGAATCCTCGGCTATATACAGTCGCTTCCGCAAACTTGGTTCCTCGGAAGGATCTCGGAGAAGTACGACGCGAGTTGGATGGTGCTCTATCGTTCTCAGGAGGAACTTCACGAGCTGTGGGACGCCTTCACATGGAAATTCGCCCGCTTCCTCCTCAGCGTCGAATCAGCTCCATACTACGAAGCGATCCATTACCCATATCCCTTCCCAAATGCAGCAAAAAGGAACGCACTCGTGGTCGGCGGGAAAGATGGCGCCGTGAAGGTCGACGAAAAGGACGTAAGAATCCTGGCTGCGTTCGCAACGGACGGGCGCATCAGGTTCACTACGCTCGCCTCCAAAGTCGGGTTGAATCCGCTTAGCCTCAAAAAGAGAACCGAACGTCTCAAAGACGAGGGCGTAATCCTCGGTTTCAGGCCGACGATCGATTTCGCGAAGTTCGGTTGGGAATACCGCAAGCTAGACGTTTTTCTCTCTGATAAAAAGGCGGAAAACTTGTCGCTAAGCGTCATCCAGAGCCATCCGAATCTGGTCTATATCGACAAGACCATCGGTTCCGCCGACATCGAAGCGGAATTCTTCATAGAGCCCGATGAATTCGAATCCCTCCTTTCCGAACTTAAGGATAAATGCGGGTCGATGCTTAGGACCTACGACTCGTTCCGCATCACGCAAGTGCTTACGCTCAGATATTTCTGAGATTCATCATTCCATCAAACACTCAGTTTTTTTTCAATAACCAGAATCTACGTATGGCAACTCAATAGCTACTCTTGCGGTCATTGCCTTTCGGCTCTGCTGGGACGGTGATTTCATTGTTGCCAATGGTATTATGGTGCCTCGGGCTTATAATCCTTCATCCGGTCTCTGCCTCGGCGCTCCTAGACTGACATTACCCCTGTATTCGCCATTCTGGATCAAGGCGACTACCTTCGTGCCATCCGATTTATCACCGCAACGTTCATCGACCAGAACCGGTGCGAAGGGTCTCGGTAGATCCCGGCAGCGTGGCCGTGCATTGCTCTGCCGGCGTTCGCCATGCACCAACACTTCTATGTTCTTAACTCCCATTTCTCTCACCTATAGGTTCCTGAATCCGGCGGCGGCGCGGGCGGCATCTGCGGTGGCTCCTGGGGCGCCTGCGGCTGCATGCCTATCGTGATATTGGTCTTCGTCCTGGCGATCAGCACCGAGCCTACTATGAAAAGCACGACGCCGAGCAGGATCTCTCCTGAGCCGGCGATGTGCAGAAGCGAGCTAAGGAACTCCCCGACTCCGAGCAGAACGAGCACGATCCCGGCGATTATCGCGAAGTCCGCTAGCATGTAGAAAACGAAGGACCGCATGCCCCTCATGGCGTTCTCCGCCGTCCTCTTCTCCTGCGCCTTCTTGCTGTCCATTCAATCCACCTTGTGCTGCCGCGTCATCACGCCCGCTTCTCGCAGCAGGGCGAGCGGCTTCTCGCCTATGGGGTAGGCCGAGTTGTAGATGACCTCCCCTATTCCGGCGTTGATTATCATCTTGGTGCAGAGCAGGCAGGGCGAGAAGGTGGTGTACACAGTTCCGCCCTTTATGCTTATGCCGTGGTACGCCGCCTGCACTATGGCGTTCTCCTCCCCGTGGGAGCAGTAGCAGTCCTCCAGGTTCTTGCCCGCCTCGCTGAAATTATTGCATCTCGGGCACCCGCCGTCATCGCAGTTCCTGGTGCCGCGCGGGGTCCCGTTGTAGCCGGTGGACACGATCCTCCTGTCCTTGACTATGACGGCGGCCACCTTCCGCTTCACGCAGTTCGAGCGGGACGCGATCACCTTGGCTATGGACATGAAATAGTCGTCCCAACCCGGCCTGTTCCTCTTGAAATCGGCCGACACCTCGCCCAGCGAGCGGTCCACCAGGTCGTAGAGCTCCACAAGGTTCGCGTCGTTGCCTATCACCTTGTCGGCGAGCTTGACGGTCTCCTCCAGGTTCTGCTTGGTCTTCTCGGCGTTCCTGGCCTCCATCTTCTCGATCTTCATGAACGCCTCGAAGGTCTTCGGGTCCTCCTCGCGGTCCCGCGCCCTCATCCTCGCGAACCGGACCTCGGGGGCGGCGCTGATGTGGAAAAGGAAGAACCCATGCAGCTTCTTGAGCTCCATCGCCTCGGCCGGGTTGCGTATGGAGTCTATGACGTAATTCCTGTCCGCCTCCATCTTCGCCGCGGTCTTTATGGCTAGGATGCCTGGGCCGAATTCGGAGCGGAGCGTGTTGCCCTTCTCGATGAGGTGCTCCCTGGTTATCTCCTTGCCGTCAGCCTTCAGCTCCTCCCTTATGACGTCCGAAAGCGAGAGGTAGTAGAACCCTTTCTTCTTCAGGTAATCCGCTACCGTGCCTTTCCCGGCGCAATTCTCTCCCGTGAGTCCTATGATCATATGCCCACCAGAAACAGTCTGGAAAGTTAATTATCAGGAAGCCTTATTATGCTTTGTTCATGCCGGCTATGCCCCAGTGGAGCGCCGCCAGCGCGATAGGGACCGCCCAGAGCAGCAATCCCGGCTCGCCGAACTGGCAGAGCGGGAGGAACCAGCTGGAGAACCCGAAGAAGTGGCCGGCAGCCAGGGAGTAGAATGTGCAGAGCGAGAGGAACTCCGAGGCCCTGCCGGGCCTGGCCTTGTTCATCGCATAGACGATGCCCGCCCAGAGGGATATCCAGAGCACGCTGGCTATGGCAGGCCCCCAGGGACCGAACTGCAGGAGTATGAGGCGCGTGGCCGGGTCGGCTTCCTGGAGCGGGTTCGCATAAGTGCCCTTCACGGTTATGAGGATATCCAGAGTCCCGAAAACGAACCAGAGGCAGATCGGGATCAGGAACGACCCAAGCTGCGGGCCGAGCCTGCCTCTTACGAAGATGTATATCCACGCGCCCATGGCGACGAGGATGGAGAAGAACGTGACCAACTGGAACGTCAGTACTTTTCCGCTTCCGAGGATGCCTGTGAAGACGCACATGGCGATCAGAAGAACCTTCTCTGCATCTGCTTCACTTCCTCGAACACGGCCTTCTCGTCCCCGCCCAGCATGTCCTTCTTATCCTCCCACATCTTTATCTCGTCCGGGGTGAGATATACGTACAGCACTTCGTTCTCATTGACGTTCTTGCCGTAATTGATGCCGTCGCAGGATATCGCCAGCTGCTGGCCGACCGACGCCTCGTTCACCTTCTC
>Ga0326728_10022891_pt1 | contig 11532 bp, 9 predicted proteins | sample MB3enrmetagenome_FD_207602 | JGI IMG/M metagenome (GOLD analysis project Ga0326728, IMG submission 207602) | Lab enriched peat soil microbial communities from McLean, Ithaca, NY, United States - MB31MN | ecosystem: Environmental > Terrestrial > Soil > Wetlands > Peat | place: USA: New York... | reverse complement strand
CCGGAATGCGCCGCGCCTTGACGCGCCGGCCAAAGTAATCGGCCAGGCGCTCTATCCGGGCGACATTGCCATGCCCGGCATGCTCTTCATGGCGACCCTTTTTGCCGGGCGCCCGCACGCGCGGGTGCGGGCCATCGACACGACCGCCGCCAGCGACGTCCCGGGCGTGGTGGCCGTCTTCACGGCCAGGGATGTGCCGGTCAACGAATACGGGCTCCAGGTGCGCGATCAGCCGGTCCTGTGCGGACCGGGGTCGGCCAAGCCCGGCAGCGACGTCGTGCGGTTCGTGGGCGACCAGGTGGCCCTGGTGGTGGCCGAAACGGAAGCGCAGGCGCGCGGGGCGCTGGGATCGATCCGGATCGAGTGGGAAGACCTGCCGCTGGTGCTCGACCCCGAAGCAGCCATGGGGCCAGGGGCGTACCAGCTCCATCCGCATGCGCCCGGCAATATCACCTATCAGTATCGCATCCGCAAGGGCGACGCGGCGGCTGCACTGGCGCAGGCGGCCGATGTCGTGGTGGAAGGCGTCTATGAGACGCCGGTGCAGGAGCATGCCTATCTCCAGCCGGAGGCCGGCATCGCCTACCTCGACGCCGAGGGCCGGATCACCGTCGAGGTGGCAGGCCAGTGGACGCACGTGGACGCCGAACAGATCGCGCACGCCCTGGATCTGCCCATGGAAGGGGTGCGGGTGATCTATCCGGCCATCGGCGGCGCGTTCGGGGGCCGCGAAGACATGTCGGTTCAGATCACGCTGGCACTTTGCGTCTGGCGGCTGGCGCAGCGCGGCATCCGCCGGCCTGTGCGCACCCAATGGAGCCGGGAAGAATCCATCGTCGGGCACGGCAAGCGGCATGCGATGAAGATCCGGACGCGCTGGGGTGCCAGGCATGATGGGACGCTGGTGGCAGCCGAGGTGAACGTGATCGCTGACGGCGGCGCCTATGGCTACACCAGCAACAAAGTGCTTGGGAACACTACCCTGACGTGCACGGGGCCGTACGAGATCCCACACGTGGCCGTGGATACCTTTGCCATCTACACCAATAACGTGCCTGGGGCAGCCTTCCGCGGCTTTGGCGGGCCCCAGGGCCATTTCGCCGCCGAGAGCCAGATGGACCGGCTCGCCGAAGCGCTGGGCATGGACCCGGTCGAACTGCGCCTGAAGAACATCCTGACCGGCGAAAGGCTGCTGACGGTGGGCACACCGATCCCGGGCGGCGTGGGTTTGACGCAGACGGTGCTGGCGGCTGCCCGGGCGGCCGGGTGGACCCAGGGGGAGGACGGCAGCTGGCATAAACCTGCCATCATGAGTGCACCCGCCGATGTCACCCTGAGCGGGTGTGCCACGCAACCCTCCCAGCGAGACCTGTCCAGCGAAGGGTCCGTTCTGCCGATGCCGGCCGAAACGGATGCTTCGCTGGCTCCACGCTGCGGCCACGGTCGTCCCTCCGACCCGCTCAGCATGACAACGGACGGGGCTCCGACCGTTGCCGAGGGTTCTGGTTCGACGGTCCGCCGCGGCATCGGCTTCGCCTGCGGCTTCAAGAATGTGGGCTTCAGCTTTGGCTATCAGGAACACAGCTATGCGCGCATCGAGCTGGACGGCGCGGCAGGGATCGAGCGGGCAGTCGTTTACTACGCCGGCGCCGACGTGGGCCAGGGCAACCACACGGTAGTGGCCCAGGTGGCCGCCGAAAGCCTGGGCGTGCCCTTCGAGTGTGTTCAGGTGGTGGCCTCCGACACGGCGCAGATGGGCGATGCAGGCAGCGCCTCGGCCTCGCGCTTGACGTACATGTCGGGCAACGCCGTGCGCGGCGCGGCCGAGCGGGCTCTGGCAGCGTGGCACGCTGAAGAGCGCCCCGCCGTGGGGGAGTACGTCTACCTGGCGCCCAAGAGCACCAGAATGGATCACGATACCGGCTACGGGATGCCGAACTTCGCCTACGGCTATGCGGCGCAGGCCGTTCAGGTCGCCGTGGATACCGAGACCGGCGAGGTGCGCGTCGAGCGCTTCATCTGCGCCGACGATGTCGGCCAGGCCATCAACCCGCAGCAGGTGACCGGCCAGATCGAGGGTGCCGTCGTGCAGGCGCTCGGCTACACGCTGCTGGAGAACTTCAAGACCAGAGAGGGCCAGGTCCTGACCGACCGCCTGAGCACTTACCTGATCCCGACCGTCCTCGACGTGCCGGAGCGGCTCGAATCCATCATCGTCGAAGTGCCTGACCCCAACGGCCCCTTCGGGGCGCGCGGGATGGGCGAAATGCCCTACCTGCCTGCGGCGGCGGCCGTGGCCAACGCGGTCTACGACGCCACGGGCGTGCGCTTCAGCGACTTTCCGCTGACGCCGGAACGCGTGTGGCAGGGCTTGCGAGACAATGGTGGGCCAAAATCACCGCCAGCACCCAGGGCAACGTGATCGCATAAGCCGCCAGGACGTCGCTGGGGTAGTGCACCTCCAGATAGGCGCGGCTGGCGCCCACCAGCAAAGTCCAGGCGGCCCCCGCGCCGTAGATCCAAAAGCGCCGCGGCGGCGCGACACGCCTGGCCAACAGGTAGGCCAGCGTGCCGTAGAGCGCCAGCGCGGCCTGGCTGTGGCCGCTGGGGAAGCTGTAGCCGAGCGCCTGGACGAGGGCCGGGTGCAGCGTGGGCCGGGCCCGCGCGAAGATCGCTTTGGCAGCCAGGTTGAGCGCAAAGGCGCCGGCGAGGGCCACGATCGGCGCCAGCGCGTCGGCGCGTGCGGTGCGCCACCACCACAGCCCCAGGAGGATCGCCAGCAGGCCGGCGAAAGGCACCGCGGCGGAAGCCGTGATGGCTTCCATCACGCGGGTCAGGCCCGGAGATTCGAGGGCAAACAGGGCATTCAGGATGGCCTGATCGAAGGAGAAGGCCTGGTGCAGGCAGACTTCCCGCGCCAGGCCGGCAAAAGCGGCGAGCGCGAGGCCGGCCACGACCAGGCCGGCCAGCAACGGCCATCCGAGCTTCAGGCAGCCGCGCGACCACTTCATCCGGTTTCCTGCAACTCTTCGACGGCTTCGTCTGGCGCCGGATCTGGGGCGGGAAGGCCGGCACGATGGCGCCGCCGGGCCGCCTCGAGCAGGCGCGGCATCGCCACACTGTAGCACCAGTGGAGGAGGCCCCGCGCCGGGTAGTCGTACGCCCCGATGCCCGGCACGAACTCGCCACCGAATCCTTCCTTGAAGCGATAAACGCCCCACATCGGGTCGCTTTCAGCCAACGCGTCTGGCGCACCCCACCAGTCGTAGCGCGCGCAACCGGCCTCCCTGGCCCAGCGCATGGCCGCCCATTGCAAAGCATGGTTCGGCATGAGCGCCCGCGAGCGCGCCGTGGACGCGCCGTAGAAGTACCAGGCCGTCGGCCCGAAGCGAAACAGGATGAGGCCGGCAACAGGCGCGCCCGCCACCTCGGCCAGCAGCAGGTGCGCCAGCCCGCGGGCGAGAAAGGGCTCCCAGATAGCCTGGTAGTAAGCATAGGGACGCACGAGGAAGCCGTCGCGGCTGCCGGTCTCCAGGTACATGATGTAGAAGGCTGGCAGGTCGGCGCCCGTGCCGGCGCGCACGCTCACGCCGCGGCGCTCGGCAAGCCGGATGTTGTAGCGCCACTTGGGCCGCATGCCGGCCAGCAGGGCGTCCTCGGGCAAGCTGAGGTCACTGACCACCGTATTGCGGAACTGGACCTGCTCGGCCGAGGGGCGCCACCCGCGGCCTGTCAGGGCCTCGCGTGCTGCCTGAGCCGTCGCATCGCCGTGCACATCCGGATCGATCTTGACAAAAATTGCGCCGGCCCGGCGAGCGTGGCTCTCCAGCGCGGCAAGCACGGACCCGGCCAGAGAGAGATCCGTCCAGTCGAGGATGGGGCCTCTGGGGACGTATGCCACAGCCGGAATCAGGCCGGGCAACCCATAGGGAGACCATGTGGTCTCCGGCAAGCCGCCCAGCCGTCGCACCAACATCGCCGCGGCCGCGGCCGGGCGACCCTCGCGTGTCCACAGCCAGTGCACGGCGCGCCAGCCCGTTTGGGCCTTCGTTTCGCCCCACGCCCAGGATTGCAGGATGTGCGGGCAGGGCAGCTGCAACAGCGCAGCATCCCACGCCTGGGGGTCGCGGATCTCGTTGAAGACTGGCTCGGCCATGCCTGTCCTTTCTAGAGCCTGTGCCGATATGCGCGGCTCGGCCGCGGCAAGGGACTCCTGCATCCGAGCGAGGCCGGGTAAGGCTAACGTCGGTCTTGAAGGTCCTCGCTCACCAGCCTTGGGCAGCGCCACGCGCCCGGGAAATAGCAGCTTGTAGAGGCGCACCGGTAGGGGCCGGGCTTGCACGCGGCCCATGCAAGCTTGTCACTCCTCCGGCTTCGGCACCCCGGCAGTCTCCCCGCCGTCGACAGGCAAGATGGCACCGGTGATGAAGCTGGCTGCGTCGCTGGCCAGGAAGAGCACCAGGGCGTTGACGTCATCTACCGTCCCCACGCGACCCAGGGGTATGCCGGCGACGATGCGCTCGACCATGGCGGGAGGAAGTTCCCCCTCGCCGTACAAGCGTTCGACCCCGATGACACCCGGGACGATCGCGTTGACACGGATGTGGTGAGACGCGGCCTCCAGGGCCGCGCAACGTGTCAAGCCGATGACTCCGTGCTTCGCCGCCACATACGCAGACATGCCATGGCCATATCCCTGCAGGCCGGCCGGGCTTGCTGTGTTGATGATGCTGCCACCTGCCCCGCGCATCACATGTATTTCGTGCTTGAGAGAGTAAAAAATGCTGGCGAGGTTGAGCGCGATCGTGTCGGCAAAGGCGTGAGCGCTCAGCGTCTCAAGAGGCTCGAACGGGGGCATGCCGCCCGCGTTATTGAAGGCAATATCCAGGCGCCCGAACTCGCTTACCGTATACTCGATCAGCTGGGCGACCTGTGCCTCATCTGTCACGTCCGTTCGCACGAAGCGTGCCTCATGCCCTTCGCTACGGATCGCGCCGGCGACCTCTTCCCCTTTTTCTGCCCGCCTGCCGGCCACGACGACGGCCGCGCCTGCTGCGGCCAGCGCCCGAGCCGCAGCCGCACCGATGCCCGACGTCGAACCGGTTACGAGAGCAATCTTGCCGTATAAAAGACCCATCGGGGGCTCCTCTCCAGGTAAAACTCGCCCTTGAGGTCCATGCACGTAATCATTGGGCCTCGCTCTCGGCGCCAGCCTCTTCGGAAGGGTAAAACTCGCCCTTCAGGTCGACGCACGTAGAGCTTGTGAAGGAATAACTTCCCGAACCTGTCACCCTGAGGCCGACTCCCTGACCCTGCCTAACGACTCAACGTGTCAGGCCGAAGGGTCCGTGCTGCCTATGCCGGGCGCAACAGATGCTTCGCTGAGGTCCCGCCGCGGCGCTGGTTGTCTCGTCCACCCGCTCAGCATGACAGCAGCGGAAGGTATTGTCTTACAGGTCCTTAGGCGCCGCCGGCGGGCACGAGGCCCTTGTCTACAGGGCCTCGGATCGGGGCTTCCGGTTGGACAAACGCAGCCCTAGCCGGTAGACGGCGTAGCCGGGCGGCGAGAGCGGGAGGTCCCAGGCGCCCGTGAAGCGCACCACCTGCCCGCCGAAGCCCTGCTTGAAGCGGTAGACTCCCCAAAGACCTTCGTGGCCCCAGCACTCGGGATTTGCGAAGGCCTCGGGGTTAGCGCCAACTTCATCTGGGATGCCCCACAGATCGTAATAGCGGCAGCCACGCGCCCTGGCCCACCGGATGGCGGCCCACTGCAAGGCGTGGTTGGGCATCAGGCTGCGACCGTCGTCGGCGGAAGCGCCCCACATGTACCACGCGTGCGCGCCCAGGGCGAAGACGGCGATGGCTGCCAGCAACTGGCCTTCATGCTCGGCGACGAGCCAATCGGCCAGGCCGGCGGGCACGAAGAGCCTCGTGGCTGCCTCGTAGTAGTCCGGGCTGTGCACGGCAAATCCGTCGCGCTGCCCGGTCCTTGCCATCAGGCCCTGGATGCCGCGAAGGTCGCCTGCGGTGCCCGGGCGCACGCAGACGCCTTTCTTCTCGGCAAGGCGGATGTTGTAGCGCCACTTGGGTTTCATGCGCGCCAGCAGCGCCTCATCGCCGGCGTCGAGATCGATGACCATCGTGCTGAGTGGCTGCACCCGCTGCGCGCTGGGCCGGAAGCCCAACGCGCGCAGCTGCGAGCCCAGCTCGGACGCGGCGGGCAGGTCGGGCTCGATCTTGAGCAGGGCAGCCCGCCACCGCCGGCACACGCGGCGCAGCTCTGCCAGCAGGGCACCGGCCTGCGCGGCATCCGCAAAATCTGCGAGCGGGCCCTTGGGGACATAGGCCAGGGCCTGGCCCCACGGCAGCCTGCGGAAAAGCAGGCTGGCCCCGGCGATGATCGGGGCGCCGGGGCCGGTGCCCTCGGACACCACCGCCCGCCCCGCGTCCCAGCCGAATCCCTGCTTCAACCGGGCCCAGCGGCTGGTCTGCAAGATGTGACCGCACGGGTGAGCGGCGACGAAGGCATCCCATGCCACCTCCGCGGGCGAGGGTCTGGTCTCGAGCATGGCTGCGATTATACCCTTCGCGGCGAAGGTGCGACAATATTGCACCGGAGATGCGCTTGACGTCATGGCAGGGGTTGGGTTACATTATCTCGCCGTTCCACGGCTGAACCACAGAAACCCATCGATGGCAGGTCAAAGGGATGCAAGGGTTCCTTGTCTACGGTTGGCGCGAGGTGCTGGCGCGCACCTTCGCCGGTTGCGACGCACAATACGGGGTGACGCCCGAGTGGCTGGTTAACCCCGATACCGGCCGGCGGCTGAAGCTGGATTACCTGTATCCGGAAATCGGCGTAGCCGTCCGCTTCGTTGGCCTGGAGGGGACGGCGCGCAAGCGCCGCAAGAGCGACGATGAGGTGGCGGCGGACGAAGCCCGCGAGGACCAGCGGGCCGCGGTCTGCCTGGAGCACGGCATCGTGCTGCTGAGCATCAACCCAGACGGCGACCCACGCGAGGCGCTGCGCGGCATGGAGATGGGCCTGGCGCGGGCGACCTCCCGCATGGCGCTCGGCAAGGCCTCGGCGGCCGCGAAGCAGCGCGGGATGCGCCTGCTCAGCCAGGCAAGGGCCCGCACTGGCGAGTTCACCACGCGCCTCACCCGCCCCGAAGCTCTGCGGAGCTACGCCGAGCTGTGGTGGGACCGCGAGGCGGCGCTGGTCGCGGAGGCCGGCAAGCCCGCCGCGCCGGCCGGGATGGCCCCGCCAGGCCCCGGGCCGGCCGCCCGCTTCACGATCGGGATGAATGTCGTTCACGAGCGCTTTGGGCCGGGCCAGGTCACGGCGGTGCAACCCGATGGGAACGACCTGGCCGTGACCGTCAACTTCGGCGGCGCCGAGCGCACTTTCCTGGCCAGCCTGGTGGGGGCTAAGCTGCGTGCCGCCTGACATTTCATCACGGAGAGGACAAGGATGTCTACATTGCTCGTCAAGAATGCGGCGCTGCTGATCACGATGGATGCCCAGCGGCGCCAGATCCCCCAGGGTGGGCTGTTCGTGCGCGAGGGGGTCATCGAGCAGGTCGGGGCGACGGGCGACCTGCCCGCCGAGGCGGACCGCGTGCTCGATGCGGGCGGCATGGTGTTGCTGCCGGGCCTGGTGAACACACACCATCATCTCTACCAGACGCTCACGCGCTGCGTGGCCCAGAATTCGGTGCTTTTCGATTGGCTGGCCACGCTCTATCCGGTATGGGCCGGCCTGACGCCGGAGATGGTCTATGTCTCTGCGAAGGTGGGGCTGGCCGAACTGATGCTTTCCGGGTGCACCACGTCGAGCGACCACCTGTATATTTATCCGAACGGCGTGCGCATCGACGACGAGATCCAGGCCGCGGTCGAGTTGGGCATCCGCTTCCACGCCACACGCGGCAGCATGAGCCTGGGGCGCTCGCAAGGCGGCCTGCCGCCGGACAGCATGACGGAAGACGAGGGGTTCGTCCTGCGCGAGAGCCGGCGGGCGATCGAGCAGTTCCATCAGAGGCAACGCTTCGGCATGGTGCGGGTAGCGCTGGCACCTTGCTCGCCTTTCAGCGTCACGGCTAACCTGCTGCGCGAGAGCGCCTCCCTCGCCCGCTCCTACGGCGTACGTCTGCACACGCATCTGGCCGAGACCCGCGATGAGGAGCAGTTCTGCCTCGAGAAGTTCGGCGCTCGCCCGGTCGAATATGTCGAATCGCTGGGCTGGACGGGACCCGACGTCTGGCACGCCCATTGTGTGCACCTGAATCCGGCCGAAGTGGCCCTGTTCGCCCGCAGCGGGAGCGGCGTGGCCCACTGCCCCTCGAGCAACATGCGCCTGGCGTCCGGGATCGCCCCGGTGCGCGCCTTGCGCGATGCCGGCGTCCATGTCGGGCTTGGGGTGGACGGGTCGGCCAGCAATGACTGCAGCCACATGCTGGCCGAGGTGCGCCAATGCCTCTTGCTGCAACGCGTGAACGGTGATCCCGCGGCCATGGGCGCCGCCGAAGCGCTGGAGATCGCCACGCTGGGCGGCGCCGCGGTGCTGGGCCGCGACGATATCGGGGCCCTCGCCCCCGGCATGGCCGCCGATTTCATCGGCTACCGCCTGGACCGCCCCGACTTCGCGGGCGCTCTCCACGACCCGCTGGCAGCTTTGGTCTTTTGCCGGCCGCCCCAGGTCGACCTGAGCGTGATCGACGGCAAGATCCGCGTGCAGGACGGCTGCATCGCCGGATTGGATCTGGCACCGCTCGTCCACCGGCACGGCCAGCTCAGCCGCGCGTTGCTCGACGGCGCAAACATCTGATGCGTCTTGCCGGCCCCGGGCCACCATCAGGATGCGATGGTCCGGTTGACAGAACCGCAGCCCGGTGTTATGATCGTTTCTGACGCGGTGCGTCACACCGCTGAAATCGAGAGCAGCCCAAGGAGGCGCAGCATGGCAGCGGATACCGATGTAAAGCAGAAAGTGTGTGAAGCACGCCAGCAGACGCGCGCGGCGGCCCAGAGCCTGACCGACCTGGCGCATGCCTTCATGCTGGTGGGCATCGGGGCCGTGGCCCTGACCAAAGACGAAAGCAAAGCGCTCGTCGACAAGCTCGTCGAGCGCGGGGCCGTCGCCGAACAGGAAGCGCGCAAGACGATGGGTGACCTGGGCCTGCGCTCCAGGATGGGAGGCAGGCAGGGCCGCATAGAGAAGCGGATCGAGGCGGTCCTTTCCCGCATGAGCATCCCTTCGCGGGAAGAGGTCACCAGGCTGAGCGATAGGATCGCGGCCTTATCGGCCAGGATCGACGCCCTGACCGCCGAGCAGGGAAACAAGCCGAGTTGATCCCTGGCTCATGGGGCCAGCTTGAATTCGCGCAGCACGCCAGGATAGAGAGCTTCGACGCCGCGGAAGAGGCCGCCCAGGCTCAAGGCCCGCAGCATCGACCCATCGAGCCGGCACTGGCCGCTGAAAAAGGCATCCTGGAGCCTGATCTCGCCCATCCATATCTGGTGTAGCACATCCATACGTACGTGGAGCACGAGGTCGGGGCGTCCCGCATCGACGCCGCACGTGAAGTGGGGCGGTTGCGACCTGGCGTCCACAGTGAATTGGGCCGGCGGATCGCTGATCTCGAGGCGCAGCACGAGGTTGCTGCGCCTCAGTTCGCTCATGGTCTGAGGGTCGGCCATACTCCGCTTGAAAAGCTCCGACATGACCTTGCACACGGTCGCGGTGTCAGGGTAAAGGGCCACGGTGCTCCGCTTTCGTTGATCTCAGGAATGGATAAGGATAACAGCCAGTGATAGAGGGCCGAGGATCACGGCTCGGCCCGGAAGGGCGTGCCGGCCAGATACTCGGCCAGGGTGCCGGCGCGCCGGTCGCGCTCCGATAAGGTCGGCTCGGCGATGGGCCATGGAACCTGGAGCTGTGGGTCGCACCAAAGGATGCCCCGCTCGTGCTGGGGGCTGTAAACGCGGCTGGTCTTATAGAGCACCTCGGCCTCGTCGCTCAGCACGCAAAAACCGTGCGCGAAGCCCTCAGGGATGAAGAGCTGCCGGTAGTTCTCGGCGCTCAGTTCCGTGCCGTACGACTCGCCGAAGGTCGGCGACCCGGCGCGGATGTCGACGGCCACATCCCAGATGGCGCCCCGGATGACGCGAACCAGCTTGACCTGCGCCGCCGGGGGCAGCTGGAAGTGCAAGCCGCGCAACGTGCCGCGCACGGAGCGCGAGTGGTTGTCTTGCACGAAAACCGTGTCGATGCCCTGGGCGTGGAACGTTTCCTGGTTGTAGCTTTCGAGGAAGAAGCCGCGTGGATCGCTGAACACACGCGGCGTGACGACGAGCACGCCCGGAAGCCTGGTGGTCTCGATCTGCATGGTCTTGAGGCACTCCTTCAGATCAGGTTGATTTCAAGTACCTATGGCCTGGCCGTGCTCTGAGGTTGCCCGCCCCCCGGCGAGCTTGCGCTCCAGGCGCTGCAGGCGCCGCCTGAGGTCGGCCAGAGCCTCGTTCCGCGCGGCGCCAGGCGGCCAGCCGCTCTCCACGATGGAGGCGGCCCAGGCAGCCCAACTGCGTGCGCTGCGGATGTCCCCGGTGTGCCACTCGTGGTGTTTGGCGAGCTCCAGGTAGGGGGTCAGGTCAGCATCGCGGACCGTCGTGATCCATGTTTCCCAAAGCGCAGCCGCTTCCTCGCGGCGCCCCGCACGCTTGAGCCAGAAGCCGAAAGCGCGCAGCATCTCGGCTTCTCCCTCGACGCCCGGCGGGCCGGCCAGCGCGGCGCGATACGCGGCTTCGCTGGCCTCGGCCCAGCCCAGCGAGTCGTAGCAGCGAGCCAGGCTGGCACATTCCAAAGGGTGCAGGCCTTCGACGCAGCGCGCCGCCTGGGCACGCTCGAAGAACCGGGCCATGTGCGTTGCCAGCGAGGCCATGCTGGTGATGTCTTCCTGGTTGTGATAGAAGACGCGGGTCATCAGGTGCGTCGCCTCGCCGCCGCCTCCCTGATAGAAGTCGTGATAGATGCCCGGAATCATCCAACCCGGGACGTCGGCCGCGCTGCGCAACCGCCCCAGGACCTTGCGCTCCAGTTCGCCCAGCGCGCACGAGCCGAGGTGCGCTCGCCAGAGGCGCCGGGCAGGGGGAAGCAAGTCGAGATGCGGCGCGCCGGGCAGGGGTGGCGCCAGTCGCGCCAGGAGAAAGCGATTTTGGAGCAGGGGCAGATCAAAGGCCCGCCCGTTGAAGCTGACTATGCCGGTGCAGCAGCCGAGGGCTTCTGAAACGAGATGGAGTTGGGCCCGTTCCTCGGCGGGGCTGCGCATGAAGTACTGGCGCACCACAAAATCGTCTTCGAACGTCCCGATGCCGATCAGGAAAGTATAGGTGCCGGCGTCGAGCGCCAGGCCGGTCGTTTCCACGTCGATGAAAGCCGTCGCCGCGGGATCGAGCGCGAACAAGGCCGGGTCGTGGCCCAGCGCAGCCAGGGCCTCACGCGGTACAGCCAGCAGCGAGCCGAGGTCCGGC
>Ga0326728_10022890_pt1 | contig 11532 bp, 10 predicted proteins | sample MB3enrmetagenome_FD_207602 | JGI IMG/M metagenome (GOLD analysis project Ga0326728, IMG submission 207602) | Lab enriched peat soil microbial communities from McLean, Ithaca, NY, United States - MB31MN | ecosystem: Environmental > Terrestrial > Soil > Wetlands > Peat | place: USA: New York... | reverse complement strand
TGGGCGCCGAGGGGTGATACTTGGAGAGCTTGCGCGCGGTCTGTCCCGACTCGGTGAAGAGGGCGATGCCGTGCAGGTCCAGGTCGTCAGAGGCGTGGGCCGTGGCCTCGCAGATGGTTTCGGCGATGGAGAGATGAGTCCTGCGCTGTATGCGGCGGTCAGAGAACTCCGTCTCTTTGATATTGCGCTCGGCATCGACGACGATGCGGGCCATCATGGAGACGGCCTCGACCGGGTACTTGCCCACGGCGGATTCTCCGCTGAGCATGACGGCGTCGGTGCCGTCATAGACGGCGTTGGCCACGTCGGAGACTTCGGCGCGCGTGGGGCGCGGGTTTTCGATCATGGACTCCAGCATCTGCGTGGCGGTGATGACCGGCTTGCGGAGTTCGGCGGCGCGGCGAATGATGCGCTTCTGAATGGCGGGAACCTGTTCCGGCGGCAGCTCGACGCCGAGGTCGCCGCGAGCCACCATGATGGCGTCGGCGGCGGCGAAGATAGCGTCCAGATGCTCGATGGCCTGAGGTTTTTCGAGCTTGGCGATGATCCAGGTTTCGCCGCCCAGGGCGGCAACGCGATTGCGCACCAGGCTAACGTCTTCCGCGGTGCGAACGAAGGAGACGGCGATGGCGTCAACGCCGTTCTTGAGCGCGAATTCCAGGTCTTCGGCGTCTTTTTCCGTCAGCGAGGGGACGCGCACCGGAATGCCGGGCAGGTTGATGCCCTTGTGCTCGCCCAGCATGCCGCCGTTGACGATCTCGCAGATGACGTCGCCGCTCGAGACTTCATGGACGCGCAGTTCGATGAGGCCGTCGGAGAGCAGAATGCGCGAGCCCTGCTCGACGTTGTCCGCCAGGGTTTTGAAGGTGGTGCCCACCAGTTCAGCCGTGCCTGGAACGTCGCGCGGAGTGATGGTCAACTGCCGGCCGGCCGTGAGCAGCACGGGCTGGTGGTCCTTCAGCGTGGAGGTGCGAATCTTGGGGCCTTGCAGGTCGCCCAGGATGCACAGCGGCTTGCCCTCCTCGCGGCTGATTTTACGGATCATCCGCATGACCGCCAGTTTCCCCTCGTTGGAGCCATGGGAAAAGTTCAGGCGAACCACATCCATGCCTGCGCGCACCAAGTTCCGGATTACAGGTTCGGTGTTGGAGGCCGGGCCGAGCGTGGCAACAATTTTGGCGCGGCGCCGGGAGGCTGGATCGGTCAGGCTAAGAGGCGCGAAGGACATAGGGACCTCCAAGGAAAGTTGAATGGGCCAAGAACCGGAAATTGGGTCGGCCGGCTACATCGAATACATGGATGGGAGCACACCTCCCCTTATTATTATGCGGGAGACGCAGTGAATGGCCGGTGAAAATTGTTACCGTCGGGAGCGTTTCGGTTTGGAGCCTACGGAAACCTTCTCCTGTCGTTCCCGAAAAAGCACGCCGTTCAGCTCCGCGCCCAGCAGCGCGCTGAGCGAGGTGATGTAGAGCCACACCAGCGTGGCAATGCCGGCGCCAAAGGAGCCGTAGAACATGGAGTAGTTGGCGATGCGCGTGACGTAGAATCCGAAAGCCAGCGTAGCCGGGAACCAGACCAGGGTGGCGGCCACCGCGCCTGGTCCCACCAAGTCCCAATGCTCCTTGCGCTGGTGGAGCGGCAGAATGTATCGAACAAATAAAAACGCAATAAAGCATCCGACTCCGACAATTGCGAAAAGCGATGGATTTGTAAAATCGAGCACCCGCGCGCTGTGTGCCCTGCCAGAAACCACCGCATTTACCATGTAAGCAGTCCACACACCAGCCACAATCACTAACAGAGCCAATCGTCTACGGCTCCACAAATTGGCATGAGTTTTCACGTGACCTGTACCGAAGTGGTAAAGAGCGCCGAGGACACTGACGCTGGTGACAAGCGCGATGGCCCAACGTACCATGCGCCAGAAGAAGAGCACGAAGTGATGCAACTCATGAGTGGAGTTGTCGATCATCCACGCCTCGATCTGGCGGCCGAAGACCAGCACCAGGGTAGCCACTGAGAGCGGGATCAGCACGATAGGCACCAGCAACAATGCCCTGAGTCGCCGCTGCCAGAAGCCCCAATGATCTTGCGGCAGCTGGTAAGCGCGGCGAAAACCTTCCATCAGCGAGAGCATCATCCCCAGGCCGGCAAATACGGAGAGAGAGGCAGCGGAGTAGATCAACTGCGTTGAGCGGATGTGGTGGGTCTCCATTGCGGACTGCAACGGGGACATGGCGCCTTCGGGCAGGAACTGCTCAAAGGCTGCGCGCACCTCGCCCACCAGGGAGGTTCCCTCCGGCGCCTGAGCCAGCAGCGCAGTGAGGACAACCAGCGCGGGAAACAGGGCCAGCATACCCGAATAGGCGACGGCCTTGGCCGAGTTGAGCACATCGTGCTCCAGCGCCAGCCAGAGAGCCTTCCGGAAGCTGCGAATCAAAGATGCCATAGGGGTCAATAGAAAGAGTAGAGCATCAGGCCGCCTTCTGCGAAGAGGGGCGGCAACTATGTCCTAATCGATTTGACTGTGAACGACAGTTCAGGGAATAGTGTAAACGGTCATCGCGCTAGCGAAAGATGGCGGAACAGGCTCTCGAAACAGCCGGGAATCTGGGAGTCCCATTCGTTCCAGTCGTGGCCGCCCGGTTTGGTGTGGAACTCGTAGGCGAAGTCGCGGCCTTTGAGAAGTGCCGCGAATCTCCGGTTGGGTTCGAGCAAAGCCTCCTGCTCGCCTGCGGTGAGATAGAGATAAGGAGTCCGCGCCGGATCGGCGGTGCGAACGAGGACGAATGGATCGCTCTTTCGACGTGATTCGCTGCCCTCTGGACCGAAGATGGAGTGGAATCGCATACCCTGACCCCAGCGCCGTAGGCTGAATTTACGGCTGGGTGCGTCAATGGCCGGGCTGATCGCGCCCGCGAAGACAAATAATTCCGGACGGCAAAGCGCCAGTTTGACGGCCGCGAACCCACCCATCGAGACTCCGACGATGGCGCGATTCACGCGGCTTTGTGCAACGGGGAAACGAGCCTCCACATCGGCGATCAGGTCGTGGACGAGGTAGTCTTCGTATTTGTCTTCAGGCTTCTCTACTGCATTCATGTAATACGATGAATCTCCTTCCGGCATGACCAGGATAAGACCCCCGGAGCTCCCGCTCTTCGCGGCATAGCGGGCAACATCGGAGTAATTCGACCAGTTTCTATAGCTGCCCCCGTTGCCATGCAACAGATAGACCACAGGCAGCTTTTGACCGGGTTCAACCTTGTCAGGGAGAAAGACCCGGTAGGGCATCTGGCGTTGAAGTGCCATCGAGTAAAACGTTATATCCTGTACGGAAATACCGGAAGCCAGCCGAGGATGGTCGTGATCTGGCAATTGGTTAGTGTGACAGCCCACCAGAGAGATGGCAATAGAGCCAAGACCCGTCAGGATTGGGCGTAAAATTTTTCTCTTCTTCATAGAGAAATCGATTCTAACTCAACTCTCCATAGGTCAAGGCAGGTACACTATGCAAGAAAAGGAGATGACCCATGCAAACCCGGATTCAGGGAACGACCATGCCCGTGCTCGATGTGCAGCTTGAACCCAACGAGAGCGTATTCAGCGAGAGCGGGGAACTCTCGTGGATGACCGCTTCCATCCAGATGACCACCCATACGCAGATGGGCGGGGGCGGGGGAATCTTTGGCGCATTGAAGCGCGTGGCCGGGGGCGGAAGCCTGTTCATGACCGAGTACCGTGCCTCAGGGGCCACCGGCGAGGTGTCGTTTGCCACCAAGGTGCCGGGGCATATTGTGCCGGTCGAGGTTGCGCCCGGCAATGAGTACATGATTCACCGGCACGGATTTCTCTGCGCCACGACGCAGGTGACCATCGGGGTGGGCTTCCAGCAGTCGCTGGGGGCGGGCATTTTTGGCGGCAACGGGTTCCTGCTGCAGAAGGTGGGCGGCCAGGGAACGGCGTGGCTGGAACTATCCGGCGAACTAATCGTGAAGAACCTGGCCGCGGGCGAGGTGCTGAGGGTGCATCCGGGGCACGTGGGCGCATTTCAGTCCACGGTGGGCTTCCAGATCACCACGGTTCCGGGAATCAAGAACATGATCTTCGGCGGAGATGGCCTTTTTCTGGCCGTGCTGCAAGGGCCGGGAACGGTTTGGCTGCAGACGCTGCCGATTTCGCGGCTGGCGCAGCAGATTGCCGAGTACCTGCCGCGCACCGAGAGCCGGCAGGTGGGACCAGCCGCAGGCGGCGCGCTGATTGGCGGGATTGTAGGGTCGATTCTGGGCGGGGACCGGTAGGGTTAGCAAGTCAGCGCCGAGTGGCTCCCAGGCCTCAACATGAGGCCTGGGAAGTCGATCTTTGCTTCGATATAGATTAGTAGTGCCGTTCTCTTTCCATGCCGTGAAGGGCATGCTCGAGGGATTGCCGAGCCTCGTCAACGTGCCGAAGCGCGCGCTCCTGCAGCCCGCGATGTCCAGTCTCATCGGTCCCAATTGCGATGTCCCGGTGTGCTTCATTCAGAAGAGTCAGCGCCGAACGCAAGGGGCGATTGGGGTCTCCCCCGCTTTGAGGAGGGGGAGTGTGGTGGGGGTTCCCTCCCTCGTCTCGCACCGCCGCTTTCACTTCCTCGATGGCGCGTTCAATTTCCTCGATGGCATGATCCCGCGCGCCGGCAAATCCCGGCCGGTGATCCGTTTGCAGCAGTTCACGCGCCTCCCGCAGGTCGGAGAGGGCATGGAGATAGTGGGGGCGTTGGGCCTGAGCCGGCGTTCCCAGAGCAAAAAGCAAGAAAGCCGACAGCCCAAGAATTGCTGTGGCAAGTGACTTGAACATACGCATTTCAGTAGCACCTTTCATGGGTAAATTGGGATTCAGAACTACCCGCCAGAGAGATTAACACATTTTTTTCGGTGATCTCGCACCCCCGCGGCGTATACTTTTGCTGTTTTGAAAATCCTTGTTTGGAGAGGAGTCCATGCCCAGTACTCTTCGTTCTTTTATTCGATTTCCATGGATAGGCCGCATCGCGATTGTTCCGCTTATAGCGGCGGTCTCGCTCTTCGCTCAGAGTGCGTCCGGTCCCGGCACACCGGCTACCCCAGCCGTCAGCGCACAGGCGCCCGCAAGTGATGCCGGTCCGGCTCCCTGTCCGCCCAGCCCCAGCACAGAGATTCCAATCAACTCAACCATTGCGGCCAAAGTGACGGGAGTGCTGGACTCCGGACATCTGAAGGCGGGTAAGGAGATATGGGTGCAGGTCGAATACCGAATGAGCCTTCCCGGATGCACGCTGAATGTGGGTTCTGCCCTCTACGGCCACATCACGGCCGCCATTTCTCAAAAGAACCCGAATTCCTCTGAGCTCTCGATGGTGTTCGATCATGCTGATTGCGAGGGCCAAAAAAAGAAGGAATTGCCGCTGCGGCTGATTGCCCTGGTGGGTCCTCCCGAACCATCGGAGAACATGCTTGATGATGCGCCCATTGTTATGCAGGGCGCGGGCCGGAGCGCAGCTATCCCCGGCCTGGTTGCCGCGTTCCACGATGTCAATCTCAATCCCGGAGGCTCATCGCTATATGTGCGTCCAGGAATTGTCACCCGCATGCCCAAGTTAAAGCTGGAGATTACGGGAGGGCCGGGATGCAGCGCTCGTTTCTCCAGCACAAATCGCAGCATTCAACTGGTGCCTGGGTCGGAACTTATTCTTATCCCGTAAATGTATCCCGGGCGCGATGGCGGGCGGATTAATTTTTTGCCTCTGCGCTGAAGAGCAGCGTCGGAGACGCATACCGAGAGGGTTTTTCCTTAGCCCTTCTATCGGACTGCCTGCGCCGCGGCTTCGACCGCAGCTTTCATCACGCCGCAGTAGGAGAAGAAGCGGATCAGGCTTCAAGTGAGGGCAGGCAACCTATCACGGCTTGTTTACAGCAGCAGGCGCGATCGGGATCAGCGGCGTATTCGCGGCCACGGCCACGGTGAACTTCATGTCGGGCTTGATCTCGGCATCGCCGCCGTGCATCATCACTGCGGGAACCGACCCCACAAGAGTCACCCACATGAAGACGGTCCTTTTTGTGTGGTCGATGCCGTTTAAGCGTTCGCTCCCTTGCAAAGCAATAGTAGTCCCATTCACAGTCAACGAATGAACGGCGAATGCGATGTAACCCGGAATACCGGCCATGCCAGGCTGTTTCGCCAAGGTAATGGCCGCATCGACTGGGGTTCCCTTGGGAATGACAACGGCATTGCCAACTTTGACATCCTGATCGAGCAGGATATTGATCTTGTCACCCACCTTGGCGTTCTTCGGGCTCATACTCGTGCCGGTGACCAAATGCAGGCGGGTTTTGGCATGAAGCACTCCATCGGCCGCAATAGTGAGAGGAAACACAGGCACTGCAGGGCCATTGACTGTGTAATTGGCGCTAGTGAGCTGGCTGTGTGCCATGTTGGGAGCTGCGGCGAAGGCCTGCAGTTGCGTGGTGGCGTAGATGGTAATCGGGCCAGTGTAGCGCCGGGATGATGTTGTCGGGGACCAGCCGGTGGTGGTGTAGTAGATGACCGCGCCGGGCGTGGAACACGTGATGCTCACCTTCGTTCCAGGCTGTACTTTTCCAGCCTTGACGGAAACTTTTGGCGAGCTGGTGATGGGACCGATTGACGCCGCGGCTTGATCCTCTCTTGCCCATTCTGCATCAACTTGCTGTTCGTTATCTTCAGCTCGTTGCTGATCTTCTTCATTCGATCGCGTTACTTGCTCATCAAATTGATGATTAAACTGCGCAGCTGCATCATCCTGTCCAATTGCGGGCGTATTTCCAAGGACTGGTACTAATAAAGCGCCACAAAGAACTGGCATAAAAAATACGGCTTTCATTTTCGTTCCTCATTACTGGATTGAAATTCCTGCATGTTTAGAACCACAGTCTTGAATTAAGTTGCGAAAGTTCCAGAGTTATTCTTTCGCGGCTTTGATTTCAGCTTCGACCGCAGCTTTCATCACGCCGCAGTTGGAGAAGAAGCGGATCAGGCTTCCGGCGAGCGACTGCCGAGTCTCGAAAGCAAAAGCAGGAATGCTCACGCGGGGCTGGGTTGTATCCGCCATCTTGAGTTCGCCGGTTCCCTGCGCATCGAGGATAAGTGCGGTGAGTTTGCGGGCCATGTCGAGCGGGAAGCTTTCAGCAACAAAGACCAGTTTGCCGCGGGTGGTGATAACCACCGGGCCTTCGCTGGTGGAGTAGACCTGTTCCTCATCGGAAGAGATGGGTGGCGGGAATACCGTGAATCCAGAGGAGCGGCCGGCAGGTGTGTTGCGTTCATCGGTTGTATCGAGCTTGACGCCGGAGTATTTACGGCCCAGCTCATCGGCGTAGATGCGCGCGAAGTCCTGTGCGGAGGCGGTGTTCTTCCACACCGAAAGATAGAAGAGGGCGATGGAGTTTGTGCTGGCCTGCTCTGCGGGGGTCGTGGCGCTGAGCTTCTGCCCGGCCCAATAGAGGCCGCCGTCCCAGGCCGGGGTCAGGCTGCCGGCGGCCTGTTCGCCGCCGAAGAGCTCGGTGAGAATGCGCACGTCGAGCTGGCCGACCTGGCCGATGTCGTAGGGCTTGTAGAGCTTGTCCACCAGCGGGTGAATGTTGGGCAGAAGGGGCACGGCGGGCACGTGCCGCTTTTCGTACTCGCGCGGGTTGATGATCTCCCAGCTCGAAGTAGGCGGACGATCCATGGTCCCGGCAAAAGCCGCCGCCTGGCCCTGGTCCATCCACACATCCTGCTCGAAGCTGAGTCCCTCGCGATAGGGGAAGAGCATCGATTCAGAGAGCAGCAGCGGCGCGCGCGCCAGCACGGGAGAATCTTCCGATCCGGCCATATGCTGACGGACGACGTCCATTACTTCGGGATCTTTAATGAGGCTCTTGCCCATGGGCTTGAGCATGTAGTCCATCATGACGGCCGTGGCCTGGCCCTCGACGACAGCCTCGCGCGCCGTGTCCATCTCGTCCCTGGCCAGATGGTCGGTGTCGTCTGAGGAGTTGAGCGAGACATCGTCGGGGGTTTGATCGTTCCATTTTTCCAGGTCGGAGTGTTGGTCCTGCAGGGCGTGGGTCAGCTCGTGGGCCAGCACCGGCTTTTGCTCTTCGATGTCTACCCAGTCCAGCATATAAACGGTCTTGGTTTTGGAGTCGTAGTAGGCCTCAATCTGCTCCTTAAGCAGCGCCAGCAGAAAGGGCTTGAGGGCGAAATCGCGGTCCAGCAAGCCGAACTTTTTGAGCACAATTTCATTGCGCTGGAGGCGCTTGGCGCTCTCGTCTTCCTCGAATTTTTGTTTGAGATAACTTTCGACCTCGGCGCGGGAGGTGATCTGACGCTTGACGGTGCTCTTGATGGGCAGGCCGGTTTCGTCGGAGGAGAACTTGATCAGCTCATCGACGAGCGAGAAAAGTTGCAGCGCCTGCTCGGGGGTGATCTTGCCAGCCACTTGCGGCGGGGCTGCTTGCGGTGGGGTCACCTGCGGTGGGGCCAATTGCGCCTGCGGCGCGGCTGCCTGCGGTGGGGTCACCTGCGGTGAGGCCAATTGCGCCTGCGGCGCGATGGTTGCTACCAGACAAAACGCTGCCGCCAGGGCCCATCCGCGAACGATTCCATGCTGCTTGCTCATCGATTCTTCCTATCTTCTTTCAAGGCTATAATCAGGATGCGGCATATAGCGCGATTTCCTCTGAAAAATTGCGCCTGAACCGGCAAAAAGATCCCCTATGACCGAAACGGACACCCCCAAAGTCATCCCGGCAGGCAGCCCCACTCCGCTGGCCACGATGCTGGAGCAGTTGGCCCCACCGCAGGCGACTCATCCAGGAGCGACGAAATCAGTGCGAGCGAATAGCGAGCAGTTGGCCCCACCGCTGGTGGCCTATCGCGGCGTGTTGACCCCACGGGAGTTGGACGCGCCGGGCAGGGAAACGGCGGCGCTGGTTTCGAGAGCCGCTGTGCACGATCTGGGCTGGCTGCGGAGGGTGGCGGTGCGCGGCGAAGACCGCTTCCGCTGGCTCAGCGGCATGGTCACCAACACGGTGAACGACCTGGGGGCGAACAGCGGCGCCTGGAACCTGGTGCTCAACGCGCAGGGACGCATCCAGGGCGATCTGTACGTTTGGCGCGAGGGCGAAAAGTTGGAGCTGGAGATTGCCGCCGACCAGTACGACCGGCTGCTGGCCCACCTGGAGCGCTTCATCATCATGGACGATGTGGAACTGGCGCCGTTGAGCGAGGATTCGGCGCTGGGGCTTGCCGGTCCGTTGGCTGCCGGTGTGTTGACGCGGCTTGGCCTTCCCGCGCCGGCCGAGCCGCTGACCAGCGCGCGCGCTGCCTGGAATGGCCCAGACGGGAATGGCTCAACCGTGCGCGTTGTTCACGGCTACGGCGCGCTGGCGCCGCATTACGAGATTTGGGGGTCAGCGGCGGAGATCCCCGCGCTGTGGCAGGCGCTGATGGAGGCCGGAGCAATCCCGGTGGGAGCGGCCACTCTGGAGGCTTTTCGTATCGCGGAAGGGATTCCCGCTTATGGCATCGATATTGCCGAGCGCGACCTGCCCCAGGAGGTTGTGCCGCAGGCGCAGTCGGCCCCACCGCAGGTGGCATTGAGTTTTAACAAGGGCTGCTACCTGGGCCAGGAGATCGTGGAGCGCATCCGGTCGCGCGGCAGCGTTCACAGGCATCTGCGGCATTTGGAGTTGTCTGGACCCGTTCCGGCTGCGGGGGCAGAGCTGAGATTGGACGATGGAGCGGTTGCCGGCGAGATCACCAGCGCGGCGGAGTTGCCGCTGAGGAAAGGGTTACGTGTCTTTGCTTTGGGCATGATTCGTGGCGAGGCAGAGATCCACAATCAACCTCTCTCTTACACTGCCGGAACGGCCACGGGCGCCGCTCGGATTCTGGCCGCGCCGCCCGTGCTGGAAGCGAACTAGCGAAGTCAACGAGTTTGCAAATCAACGAGGAAGACGAAGAAACGGAAAACCATGAGCGATAAACCGAAGTTTGAAGTGATTGACCGCCGCAAGATGAAGGCGGAAGAAGAGCATGAGAGCCAGCAGCAGCCGGCGACTCCGGCGGAAGCCGCGCCGTCGACAGGCGGCGGCCCACATCTGGTCGTCAACGAATCAAAGTCCGAAGCAAGGCGGGCGCCCGCACCCGCTGCAACTCACAAGGTTGCGGCGGAGGCAGAAGCTGAGTTGCCTCCACCGCCCACAGCCCAGGAGAGCCGCGAGCAGAAGGCGGCTTACGACGCCTCGGCGCAGCGGCTGGAAGACATGGTGCGGGCGCAGAACCCCGCCGCGGGCGCGCCGCCGCAGATCAGCTTCGAACACCTGGTGCAGCAGTTTTACGTTTCCGCGATGATTCAGATGGGCGCGGGCACGCAGGAGGGACAGCGTCCGCGGGTGGACATCTTGGGCGCGCGGACAACTATCGATTTACTGGGTGTGCTGGCGGAGAAGACCCGCGGCAACCTGACCGAGGCCGAGGACAAAGTGCTGCAGACGGTGCTGTTTGAGGTGCGGATGGCCTTCCTGGAACTGACCAGCATGATCACCGCGCAGGGCGTGCAGCCGCCGCAGCCTCCGAAGAGGGCGTAACGGGCTGGCCACGCATGGACGGTTTACTCACATTTCTGGGGACGGGAACCTCGATGGGAGTACCCACGCTGGGGTGCGATTGCGCGGTGTGCGCGTCGGCTGACCCGCATAACCGGCGGCTCAGGCCCTCGGTGCTGTTGCGGTGGAACGAGCCGATTGGCGGGCGCGAGCGCATTGTGGTGATCGATACCGGCCCGGACTTTCGCGAGCAGGCCTTGCGCAACGGCCTCACCCGCGTGGACGCGGTTTTTTATACCCACTCCCACGCCGACCACATTTTGGGCATGGACGACCTGCGCCCGCTCAGCTTTGCGGTCTTCCGCGAGGGAGGGCCGATTCCGCTCTATGCCGAGCCGGAGACGGCCGAGGCACTGGAGCGCATCTACGAGTACACTTTTTCGCCGCGTGCCACTTATCCCACCCGCGCGCGAGTCCAACTGCGGCCGCTGGCCGAGCGGACAGCCGTTCACGGCGTCGAGTTTCTGCGCGTTCCGGTGCTGCACGGGGAGATGGAGATTGCCGGCTTTCGCTTTGGCCGCGCTGCTTATTTGACCGACGTGAGCGCCATTCCCGAATCAAGCTTCGCGCTGCTCAGAGGGCTGGACCATCTGGTGGTCTCCGCGCTGCGCCACCAGCCGCACCCCAGCCACGCCACCGTGGAGCAGGCCGTTGGCTGGGCGCGGCGCATCGGCGCGCGCCACACCTGGCTCACGCATATCGCCCACGAACTGGGGCACGAAGAGACCAACCGCATGCTGCCTGACGGCATTCGCCTGGCCTATGACGGCCTCAGCCTGCCGGTGAATCTGGAGATCGCGGATTGATGACCGAAAACATGACTTCTGTATATCATTCAATCGCGGAGATTCCCGCCGGCTTCGGCCCCTGCGTGGCCGCC
>Ga0326728_10022889_pt1 | contig 11532 bp, 11 predicted proteins | sample MB3enrmetagenome_FD_207602 | JGI IMG/M metagenome (GOLD analysis project Ga0326728, IMG submission 207602) | Lab enriched peat soil microbial communities from McLean, Ithaca, NY, United States - MB31MN | ecosystem: Environmental > Terrestrial > Soil > Wetlands > Peat | place: USA: New York... | reverse complement strand
TGTCCGCGAACTGATTCGGCAAGACAAGGAGCGGCGCTTAAGCAACCTCGAACAGGAACTCGTCGCTGCCGCCAAGGGACGGAAAATTGAAATTCCGGTAGCTGAAATCCGCCGCAAGGGCTTGATCCCCGTTCTCCGCGAGCGCGCCCGTCGGCGATGAAAAAGGACCGTCTTGTCCTCAGCGATGCGGCTGTCGCTGACATCGTCGAACAGTCCGAGTGGTATTCGGCGCAGTCGGGAAGCGCACTCGCTGGGCGCTGGGACAGGGCAGTAACGGCCGCCTTACTACGCGTGGTGAGCCGCCCAACAACGGGAGCGCGGTGCGCATTTCAATCTTCGGAACTTCGCGATGTGAGACGAACGGCGATTCGGGGATTTCCCAAGCATCTGCTTTTCTACAGTTTTGACTCCGGAGAGGTACTTATCCTCCGCGTGGTGCACGGCGCACGAGATTTGGAACGTCTCCTGTAGATTCACACGCGCAGGCGACTCGTGCGTCCGCTAAAATCAATTGACATCGTTCGAATACGAACCAACCGCGAAATGACAAGCAGACGACCATGAAAATTGGAGTTCTAGCTTTACAGGGCGATTTCGATGCGCACCGCCGCCGACTCGAAGAACTCGGCGCGGAAGTTGTTCTGGTGAAGAAACCCGAGCAACTAAACGAAATCGACGGCCTGGTCATTCCCGGCGGAGAGTCGGGGACATTTCTCAAGCTGCTGGGTGCGGACGGATTCGTGAAGCTGAAAGATTTCGTGCGCGCCAAGCCGACCTTTGGCACGTGCGCGGGATGCATCCTGCTAGCGACTGACGTGGAGAATCCGAAGCAGGCCGGATTGGGCGCGCTCGACATCACCGTGCGCCGCAATGCTTACGGGCGCCAGATCGACAGCTCCATTCGCGAAGGTCGATTTCTTGACGAGCCCATCGAAATGGTATTCATCCGCGCTCCGAAGATCGAACGCGTGGGCGCGGGCGTGGAAGTGATCGCGACCGAAGGCAGGGACAACGTTCCGGTGATGGTGCGCCAGGGCAAGACGCTGGCGGCAACGTTCCATCCTGAATTGAGCGACGATCCTCGCATTCACAAATATTTTCTGGAATTGGTGGCGAATCGGGCGGCGCTCGACAGCTAAAGCCGCTGCTGTAGCAGGTTTGGGCGCCATCGCTGAAGTGCCGCTTCCAAGACAATCCGGGAACGAACTGAAGCGGCGTTTTTTTTGCTGGCGTGAAATCAGGAAGTGATGCCGAGGGGGCTCTCGGCAAGAAAGCGACTAGTTGCTCAGATGACGCCGAACCAGGGTGGCCAAGCCAACCAGGCCGCCTCCGAGTAGAACGAGAAGACCAGCTTCCGGAATCACAGAGGATCGTACGACGGTAGTTGCGGCAAAAGAATTCGAAACCAGGACAAGGACGAGCAAAACGACAGGGCCCAAATTTCGCACGGATGAAACTCCTTTCACACTAGACAGTTGCAAGCTGTTCTCCAACCGGTCGACATTCACGATTCCTTCAAAGAGTCGTTTTCTGCGGCAGATTAGGCCCGGGACGATGAGAATCGGGAAAGTTTTGCAGAGCCTAGGGTTTTCTCCTATGCACCGCTTTGCACATTCTTGCCATTCGGCGGCACATTTCCGGCTCTGGTTGCGGGGTTTGGAGGGAAATCGAGTGATCGGCGATCGGATGATCGGGCGATCTAAAAGAATCCTGTGGCTTCAAGATCGCCCGATGGTCAGGTGGCGCGATTCACAGGAGTTGGTCAATCTTCGCTGCCAGGATGAAGTCCGACTCCGTCAGGCCGTCCACGGCGTGCGTCCAGGTCGTGATCTCGACCTTGCCCCATCCCAGCAAGATGTCGGGATGATGGCCCTGCTCCTCGGCCACTTCGCCAATGCGGTTCACGAAAGCCAGTGCGGACTTGAAATCGGGAAACTTGCAGGCGCGCGCGATGTGATGCTCATTGACGATCTTCCACTGCGCAGGATCGTGCAGCAGACGATGAACGTCGGATAGGTCTTTCCCTTTAAGCGGCGGCACGCCGCCGCGGCAGGGAACGCAGTTTTTGTTGGCGAGACTTTGATCTCTCATAGTGCTTAAGATGCCGGATCCGTGCGAGGGACAGGGCGATGCCGCTAGGGCGGTTGCGTCTCAACGCCATTGGACGGGGCGAAGCCCCGTCCCCATACGAGCATGGCTAGAACGGAATATCTTCATCCGTAATCGGAGAGCTGCCGGCTGGCGCGTGTTCCGGTTCGGGCGCGCTCTGGTCGAAATTGTTGCCGCCCGCGGATGACGCGGCTCCGCGCGAACTGCCAGGGTGTTCGCCGCCACCGCCGCCTTCTACGCGTCCGCCGAGCAACACCAGATCGTTGGCCACGACCTCAGTCATGTACTTCTTCTGGCCGGTCTGCTTGTCGTCCCAGGAGCGGGTCTGCAGGCGGCCTTCGATGTAGACTTTGCCGCCCTTTTTCAGATACTCGCCGGCAATCTCGGCCAGCCGTTGCCAAAGCACCACGTTGTGCCACTCGGTGCGATCCTGCCACTGTCCGTCCTTGCCCTTGAAGCGCTCGTTGGTGGCCAGGGTGATCTTGGCGACCGGCGTGCCCTGCGGCGTGAACTTCACTTCGGGATCCTTGCCAAGGTTTCCAATCAGGATGACTTTGTTTACGCTTTTCATGAGTGCGGGCTCCTTCGAGAACGCTGACCTTCGAGACGCTCACTATAGCAGAATTGGGCGGCCCAGAGGCAGTGTCGCCCGTACAAAGAAAATGTGATGAATCGAACCAGGCGCAGCCCGGAATGGGACTCCCTTGCTTTCTACCCTTTGCGCGATGCCCGAGCCTTCGATGAGTTCTGTTTTACTCTGAGCTTCACTAGTCTTTTGATCAATCCGTAAGGGATTGGTTGGTCGAGTGGAAATCGCAGATTGCCTTTCTCTCCGGCATAGGGTGAGGCCGCCTTCTCTAACCTCGCATCGCCCCGGACGGGTGGAAAGAACCCGATGTGCTTCTTGAAGGCAGCAAAGTGAACTAAGGCACCCTCAAGGGCAAACGTTGGCATGTTGTAGCTGATGGTCTCCTGCGCATCGGGTGCGGCGTTCCTGATGCTCAAGCGTATCTTTTCGAGGATGGCCTGAACCTCAGGAGAAAACGATGCAATGTACTTATCAATGCTTTTGGGAGCGGCACGAACGGTTGGCATATTGCCTTCCTTTACGCAAGGAACTGAAACAGCATCAAGTAAACGATCACTCCCGTCACCGAAACATAGAGCCAGATGGGGAACGTCCAGCGCGCAATGGCCCGATGCCGGCCAAATTGCCCGCGCAGTCCACGGGTCAGCGTAATCAGCACCATGGGCACAATAACGATCGCCAGAATCGTGTGCGAGATCAGAATGCTGAAGTAAAGTGTGCGAATCCATCCCGTGCCGCGGAAATAGATAATGCCTCCGTGATGCGGCCAGTGGTAGTACAGGTACGACACCAGGAAGAGGGCAGAGGTGGCGAACGCAGCCAGCATCACGGCGCGATGGGCCGCCATCTTGCCGCGCGCGATGAGCGCACGTCCGGCAACCAGCAGCACCGCGCTCGATCCGTTGAGCGTGGCATTAATTTTCGGGAAAATCGAGTAGTCGGTCATGGGTGAAGTCTAGTTGTACGAGGAACGGAGCGGATTGGCAAGGTCGGAGGCAAGGTCAGAGGTGAGAGGTCAGATTGCAGGGGTCAAGAACAAGGGCGGGTTTTACCTCTGCAATCTGACCTCTTACCTCTGACCTCTCGCTCCGTCGCCCGCTTGCGTATAAAATGTGAACACGATGCCTGACGTGGGGATCCCTCAGCCGCCAGCCCCGGCGGCTACAAAAGAATCTGGTCCGCGCCCGCTACCGGTGGTGGCAGTGTGGGCGCGCGATCTGCTGGTCTCGCTGGCCATCTCTGCTTTCATCATTATCTTTCTCTACCAGCCGGTAAAGGTGGAGGGCACCAGCATGATGCCTGGCCTCGAAGACCAGGAGCGGATCTTCGTCAACAAGTTTGTTTATCGCTGGGAGCCCATCCAGCGTGGCGACATCGTTGTCTTCCGCTATCCCCGCGACACCTCGAAGAGTTACATCAAGCGCGTCATCGGCGTTGCCGGAGACCGAATTCGTATCGAGAACGGTCAGGTTTTCGTGAACGGCGAGGCGCTCGACGAAGACTACGTTCCCAACGATTACGCCGATGCCCGCTCGTATGGCGAGGTTGTGGTACCACCGGACAGCTTCTTCGTCCTCGGCGATCATCGCACCATGTCCAACGACAGCCGCGACTTCGGTGCCGTGAACGAACGCTTCATCTACGGCAAAGCCGTCTTCGGATATTGGCCGATGGAGAAGCTGGGACGGCTGCGGTAAGGCAGCTCTCAGCTATCAGCTGTCAGCTTTCAGTAAACCCAAAAACACACGGTAAATGGTAGCTCCATCCCTGCGGTGAGATTTCACTGATAGCTGAAAGCTGAGAACTGATAGCTTTTCTGCGACAGCTTTCTGCTGACACTATCTCGCTCACCTGCTAGAATCTCTAAAATCCACTCCCAGGAGTTCCAATGCAAGCGATCCTTGCCCTCGAAGACGGCAGAGTCTTCCGAGGCAAAGGCTACGGCGCTAAAGGCGAGTGCTCCGGCGAAGTCGTTTTTAATACTTCCATTACCGGCTACCAGGAAATTTTCACCGATCCCTCCTATGCCGGGCAGATCGTCGTCCTGACCAACCCTGAAATCGGAAACTACGGCACCAATCCCGAAGACAACGAGTCCGTGCGTCCGTACATCGAGGGGCTGATCGTGCGCGAGTTTTCGAAAGTCAGCTCCAACTGGCGCTCGCAGCAGGTGACCGACGAGTTCATGGAGCAGTTCAGGATCCCAGTGCTCGCCGAGATTGACACCCGCGCGCTGGTTCGCCACCTGCGCACCTACGGCGTCATGCGAGGCGTGATCTCGACGCTCGAAGAAGACACCGACAAACTAGTCGCCAAGTCGCGCGCCATCCCAAAGATGGACGGCCAGGATCTCGCCAAAGTCGTCTCCACCAACCGCACCTACGTGTGGGAGACGGGCGAGCGCTCACACTTACCCGACGAAATTGTCGGCGTCAAAGACGAGCCGGCGCGCTTTCACGTGGTCGCCTATGACTTCGGCATCAAGCAGAACATCATGCGCAAACTGCGCGGAGAAGGCTGCAAGGTAACGGTAGTCCCGGCGCAGACCACGGCGGAGGATGTGCTGGCGTTGAAGCCCGACGGCGTCTTCCTGTCGAACGGCCCCGGCGATCCCGAACCCTGCACCTACGCGGTCGACAACATAAGGCGTTTGATGGGCCGCCAGCCGATTTTTGGAATCTGCCTGGGGCATCAGTTGGTCGGCATTGCGCTTGGAGGGAAGACCTTCAAGCTGAAATTCGGCCACCACGGCGGAAATCATCCGGTGAAGCAGTTGGCCAGCGGCAAGATCGAGATCACGGCGCACAACCATAACTTCGCCGTCGATCCCGATTCGCTGCCGCAAAGCGAAGTCGAATTGACCCACATCGATCTAAACGACCAGACGCTGGAAGGCATGAGGCACCGGAATTTGCCGCTGTTCACCGTGCAGTACCACCCGGAAGCGGCGCCCGGCCCACACGATTCGCACTATTTGTTTAAGGATTTCGTGCGGATGATGGAGGAGTGGAGGCGGTGAGAACTTGGCCGATCGTTTTCGTGCTCAGCGCGGCGACCCTAACTCATGGGCAGAGGGTTGAGGTACCTGTCCAGCCTCAAACCTCGACCAGGCCGACCGTCGAGATTTCACATATCCGCGGCTATCTTGCCGATCCGACATGGGCGAGGATTCCTAACGCAGTGATTACTCTACAGAGAAGGAAAGCCGGTGTCTTCGTCGATGTCCAATCCGTTAAATCGGGTCCGGCAGGAGAGTTCGATTTCGGCAAGGAGCCACCAGGTGTATATCAGCTCGTCGCAAGCGTCCGAGGATTTTGTCGAATTACTCTTCCGATTAGAGTTTCGGAGAAAGGCTGGCCGGCGCTAAGAATTGCGGTTCCCGTGGGCGTCACTGACACACCTTTGGGGTATTGCGACGACCGGTTGAAGATCGAACGGTTAGAGGAGTGATCTTTGAACATACGCGCTAATGGCGAACGACTAGCGACCAACGACTGATATCAATGCCTAAACGAACTGACATCTCGAAAATCCTGATCCTCGGCTCCGGTCCCATCGTCATCGGCCAGTCGGCGGAGTTTGACTACTCCGGCACGCAGGCTTGCAAGGCGCTCAAGTCCGAGGGCTTTGAAGTTGTGCTGGCTAACTCGAACCCAGCCACTATCATGACCGATCCTGAGTCGGCGGACCGCACTTACATCGAGCCGCTAACTCGCGAGTATCTCGAAGAAATCATTCGCGTCGAGCGCGAGATGTCGCCCAGCGCGGGCTTTGCCATTCTGCCCACGGTTGGCGGGCAGACCGCGCTCAATCTCGCCATCGAACTTTCCGACACCGGCGTGCTCGAAAAGTACAACGTACATCTGATTGGCGCGCAGATCGGCGCCATCAAAAAGGCCGAAGACCGCCTGTTTTTCAAAGACGCCATGCAGCGCATCGGGCTCGATGTTCCGAAATCGGCGCTCGTCAACAATTTGAAAGATGGCATTGAGTTCGCCGGCAAAATTGGATTCCCCGTCATCATTCGTCCGTCGTTCACACTCGGTGGCACCGGCGGAGGCATCGCCTACAACCGCGAAGAACTGATGGAAGTTTTGGCCCGCGGCCTCGATCTTTCGCCCGTGCATGAGTGCCTGATCGAAGAATCCGTTCTCGGCTGGAAAGAGTACGAACTCGAGGTGATGCGCGACACCAAAGACAACGTCATCATCATCTGCTCCATTGAAAACTTCGATCCCATGGGCGTGCACACTGGCGATTCCATCACCGTCGCCCCGGCGCAGACGCTTACCGACCGCGAGTACCAGGTAATGCGCGATGCGTCGATTGCCGTGATTCGCGAGATCGGGGTCGAGACCGGTGGATCGAACATTCAGTTCGCCGTAAATCCTTCGACGGGACATATGGTGGTGATCGAGATGAACCCGCGCGTCTCGCGCTCTTCCGCGCTGGCATCGAAGGCAACCGGTTTCCCGATTGCGAAAATAGCCGCCAAGCTGGCCGTCGGTTACACGCTCGACGAGATTCCGAACGACATCACGCGCAAGACTCCCGCCTGCTTTGAGCCCACGCTCGACTATGTTGTCGTAAAGATTCCGAAGTGGCAGTTCGAAAAGTTTCCTGGCGCCGACGAATCGCTGGGACCGCAGATGAAATCCGTCGGCGAAGTGATGGCCATCGGCCGCACGTTCAAAGAAGCGTTGCAAAAGGGAATTCGCGCCCTCGATACCGGTAAGAAGGTGGGATCGGAGAAGATCGAACCGAAGATCCTCACGCAACGCCTGGTAACGCCGCATCCCGAGCGGCTTTCCTACGTGCGCTACGCTATTCGACAGGCACACACGATCAAGCAGATCGCGAAGATGACATCGATCGATCCCTGGTTTCTCTACCAGCTCAAGGAAATTAACGACATGCAGCTGGAGTTGGAAAAGCATCCGATGGAATCGATTCCCACCGCGGTGCTGCGCGAAGCCAAGCGCATGGGCTTTTCCGACGGGCGTCTCGCTGGGACCTGGCGTCTCGACGGCAAAGGCGGCCAGGAACAAGTTCGCCACTTCCGCAAGAAACATGGATTGAAGCCGGTTTACAAGCGCGTCGATACCTGCGCCGCGGAGTTTGAGAGTTACACGCCTTATCTTTACTCGACTTACGAAGATGAAGACGAAGCTACTCCGACCGCTAAGAAGAAAGTCGTCATTCTAGGTTCCGGCCCCAATCGCATCGGGCAGGGAATTGAGTTCGATTACTGCTGCTGCCACGCCAGTTATGCGCTGCGCGAGGATGGCTACGAAACCATCATGATCAACTGCAATCCCGAGACGGTCTCGACCGACTATGACACCAGCGACCGCCTCTACTTCGAGCCGCTCACGCTCGAAGACGTGTTCGCAGTCTGCGAGCACGAAGCCTCGGGCGGCGCGCCGGTGGGCGTGATCGTGCAGTTTGGCGGGCAGACGCCGCTGAATCTTTCTCTGCCGCTCAAGGCCGCGGGCGTCAACATCATCGGCACCACGCCAGAATCGATTGATCTCGCCGAAGACCGCAAGCGCTTCGGCAAGCTGCTGGAGGAACTCGACATCCCGCAAGCTCCCGGCGCCATGGTCGCGTCGGTCGAGGAGGCGGTAGAAGCGGCGAAGAAGATCGGATTTCCGGTGTTGGTGCGTCCTTCGTACGTACTCGGCGGGCGAGCGATGGTCATCGCCTATGATGAAGACACGATTCAGCAGTATATGAAGCAAGCGGTCGAGTACTCGCAAGACCGCCCCGTGCTCATCGATAAATTTCTCGAAGACGCGATTGAAGTCGACGTGGACGCGCTCTCCGATGGCGAGGACGTGGTGATCGGCGGCATCATGCAGCACATCGAGGAAGCGGGCATCCACTCCGGCGACTCTTCCTGTGTGCTGCCGGCGGTGGATATCCCCGAGCCCCTGCTCCAGCGCATGCGCGAATACACTTTCAAGCTGGCGCGCGCGCTCAAAGTGATCGGCCTGATGAACGTGCAGTTCGCGATCCCGCGCGGCAACGGCGCAAGAGGCAACGGCCATCATGAAGCAAGGGTCTACGTGCTCGAAGTGAACCCGCGCGCCTCGCGCACCGTGCCCTTTGTTTCAAAAGCTACTGGCGTGCCCATGGCCAAGATTGCCGCGCGGCTCATGACCGGGCGCAAACTGCGTGAGTTCCTTCCGGAATATGTAGAGCGCGGCACGGATTTTGATACGGGCCGCTGCTTCTATGTGAAATCGCCGGTATTTCCGTGGTCGAAATTTCCCGGCGTCGACACGGTTCTTGGCCCCGAAATGCGCTCCACCGGAGAAGTCATGGGCATCGCCGACAATTTCGGCGAGGCCTTCGCCAAAGCCCAGATTGCCGCCGGCCAGAAACTGCCGACCGAGGGCACGGTGTTCATCAGCGTCACCGACCATGACAAGCCGCAGATCGTCGAGGTCGCGCACCGCTTTGTCGACATGGGATTCAGACTCGTGGCCACGCACGGCACGGCCGACATCCTCGAAGAAGCTGGCTTGGCCGTTGATCGCGTTTACAAGGTAAAAGAAGGACGCCCAAACGCAGTTGATCTCATCAAAGCCGATCGCATTCAGTTGATCGTCAACACGCCGCACGGACCCGACCCCTACTTCGACGAGAAGGCGATCCGCCGCGCCGCCGTCACCGGCCGCATCACGACCATTACCACGCTCTCCGCTGCCCGAGCCGCCGCGCAAGGTATCGCGGCGCTGCAGCGCGGAGAAGTGCGTGTGCAAGCTCTACAGGCGCTGCACGCGGAGAGAATCGCTGCCAAGTAGGGCAGAGCAGATTGGATCAGGCGATGCGAACGACTAATGATTAACGACCAGCGACTAACGACCACCAACTATCAACTATCAACCGAGGTCCGCCATGCTCTTATCCGGAATCTTCCCGCCGATTACGACGCCCTTCTATCCCGATGGCGAGGTCTATTACAAAAAGCTCGAGGCGAACGTCGAGCATTACTCGCGCACGCCGATCGCCGGCATCGTGGTGCTCGGTTCGACCGGGGAAGCAATCTTGCTTTCCGATCAAGAACGCCGCGACGTGCTGAAGGCCGCGCTGGCGGCCGCCGCTCCTAATAAAGTCATGATTGCAGGCACCGGCATCGAGTCGGCACACGAAACTCTGCGGCTAACGGAGTACGCCGCCCAACTCGGCTACGACGCCGCTATGGTGCGCACTCCGCATTACTACAAGAAGCAGATGTTGCCGGCGAACCTGCTGGCTTTCTATCGCACCGTCGCCGACCGGTCCGCGCTGCCGATCATCATCTACAACTTCCCGCAGGCCACCGGATACGACATACCCGCCGAAGTGGTGATCGAACTCGCCGGCCATTCCAACATCGCCGCCATCAAGGAATCGAGCGGCAACCTCGACAAAGTGAAAAAGATGGTCGAAGGCACGCGCAAAATTAATAGGCAGGCCACGGTGACGGAAACATTCGAGGCCGTGACACCACGCATGTTGAAGGCCGCAGCCGCGGAAAGCGAGAAACAGAGCAGGGAACTGATAAGCGTCGCCGCGCTTGCAGGCGAAGCGCCCTCGCCCGTCCACGAAGGCAGCGCTACGAAACCTTCGTCCTCTGGCGTAACCGTCGTTGGCAAACTCAAAACACGGCAGAAGGAAGTGGGCTTTCAGGTCATGGTCGGCGCCGCTCACCAGCTCGAACCGTCGCTCGGACTCGGAGCAGCCGGTGCTATTCTCGCCTTCGCCTGTCCTGCGCCGACCGCATGTTACGAAATCTACGCCGCGCTCAAAGACGGAGATACTGCGCTCGCCCGCGAAAAACAAGAGCGCGTGAAACTGGCTTCCCAGCGCGTGATCAGCGAACTCGGCATTCCCGGCGTCAAATATGCGATGGACCTTAACGGCTACTTCGGAGGTCCGGCGCGCCTGCCGTTCTTGCCGCTTTCGGGTGAGCAGAAGGCGGAGATTGAAAAATTGATGGTGGGAATCCGCAGTTAGATAAGCACGCTTTGCATTGCCCGACTGAACGATCCGCGAGGCAAGCTGCGGAACTGATCTCGCCTGTGGACGCGCGCGAGGGTATCATTGTTTTCCTTAAGAGACGGCGGCCGCAATGGACAGCCCCATGGAAAACGCGAAGGCTAAGATCGGAGCAAAGCCGCCCTACCGCTCCGGCCATCTGATGTGCCGGACGCCATTATGGGGTGCAGCGGGCTTTCTTGGCTGTGCCTACTTCACGTGGATTTCTTTTAGCCACGTCAGTCGCCACGAATATGAATGGCCGCACGACGCCTGGACCACGGCGACCTACATCGTGTGGATCCTCTTGCTGGCAGGCTTGGCGCTCGACACGCGCTGCCTGCGCGAGAGATTATTTTTCGGCTTGCTGGTCGTCAATTTTGTGGCGGGCTGTGGGTTGACGCTGTGGCGCAACGTTCCGTCCGCCGATGTGCGTACGGCTCGAATCGGGACCGGCGCGCTCTGGGGGCTGGCCGCGCTGATGAGTCTGACTACGCTGAGAAGAACGGCGGAGCCTCGGAAGAATAACTATAGAGTGTCATCCTGAGCGAAGCGAAGGACCTCTGAATTTGAATCCGCCCCTATGCACAGGTCTTTCGCTTCGCTCAAGATGACAGTTCAGATTGCGTCGTGAATTTACGGGACGCGGCACTCCGGCGCAAGCATAGATCAAATTATGGACTTTGAAATCTCTCCCGGGCAGGTGAAGTCGCTGCAAGCGAGCGGAGAAATATTCACGCTGCTCGATGTTCGCGAGGCTTGGGAATACGAAGCCGCGCGCATCGCAGGGGCAAAGCACATTCCGATGG
>Ga0326728_10022888_pt1 | contig 11533 bp, 5 predicted proteins | sample MB3enrmetagenome_FD_207602 | JGI IMG/M metagenome (GOLD analysis project Ga0326728, IMG submission 207602) | Lab enriched peat soil microbial communities from McLean, Ithaca, NY, United States - MB31MN | ecosystem: Environmental > Terrestrial > Soil > Wetlands > Peat | place: USA: New York... | reverse complement strand
TGGCGGACTGAAGCTGATAACATTTAGACATGTCTGAAGACGCGCTTTTCTCGCTGGCCGGCCAAGTGGCGGTGGTGATAGGAGGAGGCGGTGTTCTCGCCGGGGCAATGGCTGCGGGGCTGGCGGAGGCAGGCGCCGACATTGCCATCGTGGATGTGTTCGCGGAAGCCGCGGAAGCCCGCGCGACGGCCATTGCGGCGCTGGGGCGGCAGGCCATCGGCATCCATTGCGACGCCACCAGCAAGGCCGATCTGGAGAAGGCGCTGGATACAGTGCTCCAACGCTTCGGGCACGTGGATACGCTGATTAACGCGGCGGGGGTGAACTCGGCCACGCCGTTCTTCGAGATCAGCGAACAAGAGTGGCAGCGCATCCTGGATATCAATTTAAAGAGCGTTTTTCTGGCGTGCCAGGTGTTCGGCAAGGCGATGGTGGATGCGGGCCGTGGCGGCTCCATCATCAACATTTCGTCGGCTTCGTCGGGGCCGCCGCTGTCGAAGGTATTCACTTACTCGGTGACCAAGGGAGGGGTGAACCAGATCACGCAGTTCCTGGGGCGGGAGTTGGCGCCGTACAACGTCCGGGTGAACGCCATCCGGCCGGGGTTCTTCCCGGCCGAACAGAACCGCAAGATACTCACCGAAGAACGCGTCGCCAGCATCATGGGACACACGCCGATGAAACGGTTTGGGGAAAGCTCGGAGCTGGTGGGAGCGGCGGTCTACCTGGCATCGCCGCGGGCATCTTCGTTCGTGACGGGGGCCATCATAAGCGTGGATGGCGGGTACACCGCCATGACGATCTGAGACTATTGCGGGTGCTCCGGGTAGGGGAAATACCAAAGCAGGACACCCTTGCCGACCCGCTCGGCGGGCGGGATGTAATCCGGCCAAAGCCGAAGTTGGGGATAGGCGTTCCACAAACCGAGCCGCGCCCATTTCAGGTAAGTCAGGCTGACCGCATTCCAGCCGGGAGAGGGGTGGGCCAAATCCATCTCGCGGATGGGAGGGAAGCCGTGCTGGCGTTCCAGGTCGGCAATGAAGAGCTGGTTGAACGTGAGCTCGCGGGCGCCGGCCTGGTGCAATCGATTGGCCAGCCGCTTCATGTCCTGGCCCCAATCGAGGTCGGAATCCACCACGATTTTTTCCGGCTGGCTACCAGCCAGCTCGTTGAAATACGGCAGGTAGTCGGGGTGGGCCAGCAAGGAAGAGCCGGCAAACCAGGCCACCAGCAGGGCCAGGGCGACCCTCATCCACGGGCGCGCCCGCGATAGTTCAAGCAGGCGCACTGCGGCGATGGCCGCCAGAATGGAAAACGCCATGTAGACCGGCAGGATGTGACGGACCCCGATATTGATGCGGCTGGCCAAGCCCACCAGCAGGACGCCGGCCGCAAAGCACACCGGAATCCAGGCGCGCCGGTAGGGGCTTGATTTCCGAAGCGCCAGGACCACTCCATAGCCCAGCAGGAAGAGGAAGGCGAGCGGCGTTTTGACCGCCAGCACCAGCGGGTAGAAATACCAGAAGCCGGTGATATTGCGCCGGCCCAACAAATAGGTGGGATGGCCGGTGGAGTTGTGCCGCATCACGGCGCGGATGCCGTTGAAGACTTCCGGCGCCGGCAGGCGGAAGCTGGTGAAATCGGGCGCTCCAAACGAGAACCGGTAGCCGGCCCAAATCACCAGCAGCCCAAGCAGCACGGCCAAACCAAACGACGGGAGGCGGCGTTTCACGGCGGCTGCCAGCCAGCTCAGGGTGGGCCGCTCGGCGGAGAGAAACCAAACGAGCGCCACGGCGAGCGAAGCAGGAAGAAACGCCAGGACGGAAAACTTGGAGAGCACGGCCAGGGCCGCGCACACGCCAAAGAGCGCGCCGGTGAGGGGGCCGGGCTGTTCCAGCCATGCCAGGGCGGAGACGAACGCGGCGCCCAGGAAAGCGGTCAGCGCCATATCGGTGGTGGCCAGCCCGGCGTGCGCCAGCACGGGCGGCAGAAAGGTGAACAGGAACACGGCCACTACCGGGCCCAGAGGGCACCCCGTCGAGCCGAAATAGCGCTTGCCCCAGCAATACATCACCAGGCAGGCGATCCAGAAGAAGGGCAGGATTCCGAGACGCGCCAGCGCCAGTGTGAGGTCGTAATGGCCATCACGGTAGAGGATTTTCGTGCCTTCCCGGGGCACCTCCAGAGTGTCTGGTTTAGGGGACCCCTGCGATCGAATACCCAGCAGATAGGGGCCCAGGGCCGCTGCCACCCGCGCCAAAGGGGGATGCTGGGCTTCATAGGTGTAAGTCCCCCGGTCGAGCCATTCCATGCCACAGGCGATGTGGTTGGGCTCGTCGGAGGTGTGGTTGAAAACCGTGTAAGTGGAAACGATGCGGATGGAAGCCACCAGAATCAGGACCAGGACAGCGGACCGGGCATGGCGCTCCAGGAAGGCGATGGCGGGGGGAGCCGATGGACTGGCAGCTTGGGCGGGTTGGACGGGTACCTGGCGCTTTGGCCGCCTTCGAGGCATATACTTCGAATCTAGCATCGGGAGGAAGCGGCGAACCGACTACCGCGGCGGCACCCGCACCTCGTAGAAATTGTCGTTTTGCGCCACCAGCAATTGCGGACGGAGACGGCTGGTGAAGGTCTGGAATACGGGGTGGTTTTCAATCAACAGAAGGGTCGGATGGAAGGTAGCCAGGGGCAACTGAGCGGGGACGAACCGGCGCCGATAGAATTCGGAGATGGCGACGTGCGCGCTGTCGCCGCTGGTAAAATACTTCACCACGCTCGAATCACGCGAGACCACACAGAGGACCCGCTGGCCCTGAGCCTCCAGGTTGCGCGCCCTTTCCCCGATGGCTGTCACGGGAGGATAGAAAGAATAAGAATACTCCTCGGAAGACTGTCCCACACGGGACATGTACTTGTAGCCATCGGTGAACCCAACGAAGAGAATCAGAAAGATTAGGGGAGCCTCCAGCAACCGGACCCTGGTTATCACGAATCCGAAACCCAAAGCCGCCAGCAGCAGGTAGACCGGCCAAACCATCAGCAGGCGCGTGAGGCTGGGGCCGGTCCAACCGAGACCCAGCATGGCGGCGACCCAGGCGGCCAGCAAGAAGGCCATTACGGGCCGGCCGATGAATCGCTTCACCTGCCAGAGACCGATCAGCATAGCCGCGGCAACGATCCAGTGAATCGGGTTGGCGCCGGTTAAGGTGAAACCGGAACACACCCCGTCGAAGCTGAAACTGGAGGTAAGGGTGTGGCGATAGGAGTCCGGATAATAAAACGGGAACAGAATGGACCACATGGTATTGGTTGCCAGGTTTGCCAGGCTGGACGCCGCACCGCGAGCCACGTAGTCGCCGCGGGTGAGGAAATCTTTGGGGCGCTGAACGAAGAAGACCAGATTGGGAATCGATACCACGAACGCACCGGCCAGGATGGCGCCGTAGCGGCGCAACAGAATGGCTTTCTCCCGCCAGTTCCGGGCGAGGCGGAAGGCCGCGTATAGAACGAAGGCAATGGGCAATACACGGGCGGATGTATAGGCGTAGACGCTTAAGCCGAGCACCGCTCCCGAGGACAGGGCGATCTTGCGACCGGCGCCCGATTCCACGCGATCGAGCAGAAGAGCGAATACGCCGAGGAAGACCGGAACGGCGATGGCGCGCAGTCCGTTCATGGCATAGTGGAAGAGCCAGATGGAGGTAGCCCCGGCCAGAACGGGAACCCAGGCGGGCACGGTATCAGTCACGCGTTGGACCAGTTTCCAGAGCAGCCAGATGCAGGCCAGCGCAGAGATCCAACTCACCAGTTGAATGGATAGGATGGTTGGTCCGAACAGCCGGATCATGCCGCCTACCAGGTACAGATAGAGAGTTTCGGCGGAGAAGCCCACGGAGAAAGTCAGGACTTCGAAGTGATGGCCGCGCACGAGGTAGATCCCGCGCAGAGCTTCCTCGGCGACGTCGTTATTGAGGCCGGGAGGGACGCGGGCACGGGCGCAAAGCAGCAGCGCGGCATACACCGCGAAGATGGCGATGACCGGGACGAGAGCGTTCCGGCGTGAAGATTTGCGAGGCGGGCCGGCGACGGCGCGCTCAAGCCTCTTGGGTCGGTCTTGGCGCATGAACCGGAACTTCCATTTTGGATTCGCGGCTCGTCAGCATACGCCCGGCCGCCTTCCCCCTTGATCTTCCCACATCATCGGCGCGAAGCGCGGGCGGGAGCGCGTGGCGGGAGGCGGCGCGGCGGGGTGGGGCGCATCGCGCGCAGCAGCGCACGTACCAAGGCACCCATCAATGCCAGGAATAAAATCGCGAGCAGGACCTGCGGCACGAGTGAGCCCTCACCGGATGGGCCGGCAACGTCGTCGCCGAGGAACTTAAGGTTGTAGTCGTGACGCTGCCACCAACCCTGCCAGCCTACAGCGTCCTCGTTCAGCTCCTGGCGGAGGCGCGCTTCGACGCGGGACGCAACTTGCTGAGCGGCGGCGTCCGGCGCGTGATACGCGGCGAGTACGCCGAGATAATGCCGGCACAGGGCGAACTGGTGCTTGAAGAGCCAATTGTGCCAGACGACTGCGGAAAGCTGGTCGCGGGTGGGCGATCCCATCTGAAAGTCGCCGGACGCAAGGTTCAGGCCGACGGTGAAAACGGTTCGTCGGGGAGTGTTTTCGAGCGCTTCGACGCGGGCCTGCACGAGCACTCCGAGCGAGAAATCGACGAGACAGCCGGCCACGATGGCGAGCGCGGCTACCCGCCGCCAGGGGAAGGCCGCGGCGATCAGCGACAGCCCCAGAGCTTGCAAGGCGATCAAAGTGAGATGGGCGGAACCAAAGAGGTCCCTCTCGCCAACCACGCCGACGCCGACGATGACCAAGCAAGGGATCAGGACGCGCCAGAATCGCCATTCGTGGAGGGCGGCAGAACGGCGGCGCACGAACCCCCATAGCAGCCACACCACGAACGGGCCTCCCACCAGGCCCATGCTGAAGATCAGATTCACCTGGTAAAACCCGAATGCGTTGTCGCGAAGGACGCCCTCGGGATTGGGCTGGCCGGTAAAAGCCAGCCCGTGGCGCAGCACATAAGGCACGATCGAGTCCACCAGGTTGGCGGCGATCTTCGACAGGTTATTGCCCTGATACTGCTGCGAGAAAGTCACCGAGGTGTTGGACTGGAACGTCGCGCCGGGACCGAACACCGCAATCGACCACGCGAACCAGGTGGCCAACAATAGCGCACAGGGGACGAGAATGGCGGCCAGTTCCCGCCACTTGCGGGGCCGTTTCCAGAAAACGCGCGACAGGTAATCGAATCCCAGCAACAGGCAATAGGGACCGGCCGAGTAGTGCACCAGCAGCCCGGCCGACAGAGCCAGGAATGCGGCCGCCATCCGCCCCCAGTCGTTCTTCCTGCGAGCGGCCAGGTAGAACCAGAATGCCAGGACCACGAAAAAAGCGGAAAGGGATTTGGTCCACGGGTAGGTGGCGTTCTCCATCACCATGGGGTTGAGGGCGAAGAGCGCCACCAGCGGCAGGATGCGCGGCCGGCGCGCCAGACCCAGCGCCGGCAGCATCAGGCAGCAGGGGAGAAACAGCAGCGTATTGAGAAAGGCGCTGGCCACCTGGAAGAGCTCAAAGCGGTCCTGAGTCTGCGCCAGAAAAAACGCCGTGAGCACGTTCATCATGGGCGGCCTGGCGGGCAACACCAAGTTCGTGGCGTGCGCAGGGAAACGGTGCAAGAAGAACAAAGACCGCTGGAAATGTTCGAACCAGTCGCCGAACCAGCCGAGCCCGGAATAGTTCCGGATCATGGCCAGGATCACAATCGTCCACAGGAGCAGAAATGCATAACCCAGGAGTGCGCGGCGAACGCGAAACGAACGGAGCAGTCCGGAGAAGTCTTTGCGGGCCAGAATGGCCAGCAAGACACAGATCAGAGACACCGCCACGAAAGCGCCGGTTTGGATGGCAGCGCCGCTGGCGCCGTGGGGGCTGAGGCAGTAAATGCTCCACGATGCGAGATAGAGCAGTACGAGCGACAAGGCAATGCCGCCCGAAAGCTTCTCCATGGGGCTCCACGGCAGCCTGCGGACGCAGTAAAAGCCCGGCGCCAAGCTGCAAACCAAGAGAAGGCAGAGGAGCAGCCCCGACTGAAATACCAACATGAGCCGACCGATCTCAGTGTAGCGCTGGCGGTCTTGCCGCCGGCGTGTTTCAGTCCGGGGCAAACCCCACCGGCGGCAAGGACCGCCGGCGCTACGTTCGCAACTCCAGTACTGGGACAGGGTTTACAGCATATTAAGATAAGTGGTTAGCCGTGCGCCCTGATCGGTCCTCTTCCAGGTTTCTTCGGGTGCTGCCGCTGTGTCTGACGGCCGCCGCTTTGCATGCGCAGGTGCTGGTCTCGCTGAGCACCACGGCGACCACTCTTCAGGGCAACCAGACAGCATCTCTGAGCGCGCTGGTGACGGGGTCCGCGAATACGGCCGTGACCTGGAGCCTGAGCCCCAACGTGGGAACTCTGGGCCCCGGCAGCAGTCCGGGGGCGGGCGGCATTTCGACCAATACCTATACCGCGCCAACACTGATTTCCAGCCGTCAGACCATCACCATCACGGCCACCAGCGTGGCACAACCGACGCAGGCCGCGGCCGTGCAGATTGAGCTTCAACCGATCGCCATCACGGTCCTGGTCAACCCCTCGAGCGTCACCCTGAATGCCGGACAGACGCAGCAGTTTTCGGCGGTTGTGACGGGGATCAGCGTCACCGGCGTGACGTGGAGCATCAGCCCGCAGGTGGGCACAATCGATCCCAACGCCGGTCTCTATACGGCGCCCGCCTCCATCACCACCAGCCAGAAGGTCACGGTCACCGCCACCAGTGTTTTCGATACCACTGTGACGGGGACCGCCAGCATCACGCTTCAGGCGCCCGTGGCAGTCACGATCAGCATCTCTCCAACTTCGGTTTCTCTGACCGACGGCCAGTCGCAACAGTTCACCGCGACGGTGACAAACAGCAGCAACACCGCCGTGACCTGGTCCATCAACCCGCAACTGGGGACCATCACCAGCACCGGTTTTTATACTGCTCCTTCGCCGATCAGCGCATCGGCGAACGTTACGGTGACGGCCACGAGCGTGGCTGACACCACCAAGTCGGCCACCGCCAGCGTCGCGCTCAGCCACGTGATCGGGGTGGGCGACGGCGCGCCCAATACGTTGCTCCAGCAGCAGTTTGTCAACGCGTTCTACCGGGGCCAGTTCAGCACCATGGTTTCACTGCCGCCGCTGGGAGAAGTGAAGGCGTGGGGAACGACCGGCTATATCCAGGAGTTTGCCGCTGCGAGCGGCACATCCGGCGGGACACTGGCGCTGGTTACGGTAAGTTCCACCGTGGCTCCCCTGACCTCTCCCGGCGTGAGCACGGTGGTGCAACTCCTGGCCGGCGTGTATGCCTACTACGGTTCGATCGGCGTGAGCACGGCCGGCTATCCTCTGGCGGACACGCAATTCTGCCCGTATTTCGACACCGTCAACAACTGCACGTACGATTCTTTCGACAAGGGCTACGCGCTTTTTGTGTATGCGATCGCGCTGCCGACGGGGCAGGACTTCACCATCTCGGGGGGTTACTACACGGAGTGGACGGCTCTCAGCGGCGCCTCGGGAGGGCCGGGGCGTCCGCTTACCGCGGTAACCGACATAACGGCTTCGACGAGCACCACGGCCAGCGTGCAGACGTTCGCCTACGGGGCGATCTACACCATCACGTCGGGGCCGAACAAGAACGACGTTTTCGGCGTCGAGGAGCCGATTTACGATTTGTACGTGGCCCAGGGAGCGGAAGGCGGATACCTCGGTCTGCCCACGTCCAACGTGCTGGTGGTCGCTTCCACGGGAGCCTACCAGCAGACGTTTGAGGGCGGCACCCTGGAATACATGCCGGGCAGCCCTCCCGTGGTGCAGTTGCCGGTGGAGTCGGTGGCACTGGCGGGCGCGCCCACGGACAAAGCCGACACTCTCAACCTGGGCGATACCTTGACGCTGACGGCGACGCCGCTCGATACTTACGGCAATCCGCTGACCAACCGGCAGGTTTCCTGGAGCACCAGCAATGGCAACGTGATTGCCATTCAGGCATCTGGTGCGACGGGCGCGACGGCGGTGCTCACAGCCGTGGGCGCCGGGACGGCAAGCGTGGTGGCATCCAGCGAAGGAGTGAAAAGCTCCACCTTCAACGTGGTGGTGACCATGAGCTGCTGCCTGGTGGGGGACGGCGCGCCGGCGGCCGTGCAGCAAGCGTTCCAGGCCGCGCTGGCGCGCAATAAGATATCGGTCGAAATACCGGTCGAAGACCCCGCCGTGCGAGCCGGAAGCGGTTACGTGCAGATGGTCGAATCGAGCGGGGCGAATGGCGCCGTGTACATGGTAGCGGAAGCGGACCAGGCGGGCGAAGCGTACGTGGTGGGCGGCGCCGTGCTCACCCGGTACCAGGGTTTAGGTGGTCCGGCCGGCGCCCTGGGATATCCCACCAGCGACCAGTCCGCCGGGGGCACGCAGCAGTTTCAAAACAGCGCCGCGCTGGCGGGCAACCCGGTGCGCCTGGTGAGCGGGATCATCCTTTCGAAATGGGCGCTGTTGAATTACGAGACCGGCGCCGCGGGCGCGCCGCTCGCGGAAGCGACCACGTTCTCGACTTTGGGCGCCAACTCGGGCGCGATGCAAGTCTTCGCCAACGGCGTTATCTACGGGGCGACGGCCGGGCCTCGGGCGGGGCAGGCGTATTTCGTGAGCGGCCTGATCCTTGCCTGTTACAACGCTGTGGGCGGGGCGGCGGGCAGCTTTGGCATGCCGGTGAGCGACGAAACCGTCAGCGGGAGCTTGCATCAGCAGAACTTCGAGGGCGGCGACATCACTTACTCGGCGGGCGACGCCGCGGCGGTGGCGCATCCGGCGCCTAAGGCCCCTCCGGGAGTGGTGATTACGCCTGCCTCGATTACGGCGGGCGGCAGCGCGCAACTGGCCATCATCGGGTTTCCCAACAACAGCACGATCCGGGTGTCGGTTACGGGAGAGCCCGGCTTTCTGGTGACCACGGCGAATGGCGCCTACAGTTGGAACATGTTTATTCCGCTGTCGTCGAAGAGCGGAACGATCAGCATCCAGGCGGCGGACACGGGGGGAACGTCGACGGCCAGCGGCACCCTTACCATCAAAGGTTTTGATCTGGCAAGTAACCGGATCGCCATTGCCAAGGTGCAGGGCGACAACCAGACCGGCTTGCCGGGGGCATTGCTGCCGCTGTCGTTGAGAATCGCTCTGCTGGATTCGTCGGGCACGCCGGTAGTGGGCGCGCCGGTGGTATTCCAGGCGTCGCCGGGAGCGCAGCTTTCGGTCACCACGGCGTCCACCGACAGTTCCGGGCAGGCGGAAACATGGGTGCGCTTGCCGGCTTCCGTGGGAGTGACCCTGGTGACCGCCAACTCGCCGTCGATCGCGCAGAGTCCGGTGACGTTTGGCGCGCTGTCGGCGGCTTCGACTTTGTCGAACTTCCCTCAATTGGAGACCGCCGGAAGCGCGCTGCTGGGCAATGGACCGGCCACCATCGCGCAGAAAGGCGCGCTGCTGACGGCGGTGGCGTCGATTCTGCGGTATCACCAGAACCGCGGCGAGCTGGGGTCGCCCAACGGCATGGCCGATCCGGCAGCGCTCGACCAATTCCTACAGGCCTACTGCGTGGCGGAATCGACGGGCGGGCAGCTCTGCGACGGCTTCCTTTCGAATCCCGCCTCCGGTGAGCAGATTGTGAATCTCTGGCGGGCGGCGGCATTCACGGGCGGGGTGGATGTCACGGCGCAGACTCCCACTCTCACCACCATCGCCGACCTGGTGGCGCAAGGCGAGCCGGTGCTGCTGTCGCTGGGACTATCTCTCAACGGCACGCTGGCCGGCGGGCACTTCGTGACGGCCATCGGAATAGCGGCGGACGGATCCATTGTGATTCAGGACCCCAGCCCTCTTTTCGCGCAAAGCAATCTGAACGCTTACTTGAATGGGTTTACGGCTGGCGGCGGAACATGGACGGCCGGTTTGCGGGGCGTGGCGCGGTTTGCCCTGAGCGGCCCCAGCGGCACGCGGTTCATGGTGGGGGCGCTATCACAACCAGCCGGCCTGATGCAGAACCTGGCGCTCGAAATAAACTCCGCGGCGGGCTCGTGCGGGTTGGCGCTGGATCTGCTGGACGCGGTCGATTCCTCGGGGAACCCCCCGGCGGCGGGCGCCTTGATTTCGCGCATCGACGTGTGCGACGGCAGCCAGCCGGCCTACCAGATCGCGGTGGGGGCCGCTCAGGCGTATCGCGCCTTCGTGACGGACCTGGCCTCGGGTGGTTCATCGATGGATATTTCGGGGAACGCGGTCGAAACCTACAAAGCCTCCCGGCCGTTGCTGGCCCTGGCGGTGGTGCCGCAGGATGTGAGCTTCACGGCCGATGCCGTGGTCAACGCCGCTACCTTCACGAGCGGCATCGCGCCGGGCGGCATCATGGCGATCTTCGGCACGGGCCTCGCGGCACCGGGGGTGCCCTCTGGGCCCGCCACCACGGTAAATATGGATGGCACGGCGGCGGCGGTGCTGTGGGCGTCTCCGTTTCAGATCAACGCCCAGGTTCCGCCGGGCATGACGGCGGGGGTCCACACATTGAGCGTGAGCTCGGTGTATGGGGCCGCGCAGCAATCCGTAAGCGTGTCCGCGGTGGCGCCCGCGATTTTCCTGATCGGCAATCCTGCGGCGGGTGCGGTGTTGAACCAGGATTACAGCCTGAATGGACCAGCCAACCCGCTGCCGCGCGGACAGGTGCTGATGGTGTACGCAACCGGGTTGGGAGCAGTGACCAAGCAGGGACAACTTTCGGTCACCTCCATTCCGGTGACGGCGGTGGTGAACGGCCAGGAATTGCCGGTGGGATTCGCCGGGCTGGCGCCGGGCTATGTCGGTTTATATCAGGTGAACGTGGCGATACCGGCGGCGACTCCGCCGGGACTGGGTGTTTCCCTTACCCTCAAAGAGGGGGGGCAGCTTAGCAATTCCGTGATTGTGGCGCTCCAATGAAGAAAAATGGGACCTTTCGGTGCGAAACCATTGACGCGGAGGCTCCCGGCATGGTTTAATCGGGCGAGCTAGCAAAAGGACTTAAGGTGGCAGACGCCCCGTTTTGCATGGAAGGGAAGGAATTTCTCTTGACACGGGGCGGGCAATCGGGTATGAATAGGTTTACCGCGTCTGGTTTTGGTGTGCAATCTTGTGTTTGTTTCCGGTGAGCACGGAAGATAAGACAGTAAAGACCATGTGCCCCGGTTGAGACTTCAGTAAGGCCCGGCGGCCGACTTGACGGCCGCTGGAAAATTGGCTCTCCGCCCGACACGGAGAAGTTCCCTAGGTTGACTGAACGGTTTGAGGCTTGACTTTGAGGCTCAGGTTGGGAAGAGAACTTCGACCGATTCAAATTTCGCAAATCTACAAGGAGA
>Ga0326728_10022887_pt1 | contig 11534 bp, 10 predicted proteins | sample MB3enrmetagenome_FD_207602 | JGI IMG/M metagenome (GOLD analysis project Ga0326728, IMG submission 207602) | Lab enriched peat soil microbial communities from McLean, Ithaca, NY, United States - MB31MN | ecosystem: Environmental > Terrestrial > Soil > Wetlands > Peat | place: USA: New York... | reverse complement strand
GCCCCCATCGTCACAGAAATCAACCCTGAAGGCATTTTTTATCCAGCAGAAACTGAACATCAGCAGTATTTCAGCCAACACTCACAAGCCCCCTACTGCCAGGCGGTGATCGCCCCAAAAATCAGACAATTGCTTCAACAGTTCGGCACATTGATGCAATCATAAAATCCGGGACGAACGACGCAAGTCCCGGTTATGATATCCGCCAGGGATAATTGCATATACATTTCATATATTTTATGAAATATAAATTCACAACAATGTCGGCAGAACGACCAGGGCGGCGGTATTGACATGCGCGCGCCCATTCCGGTCACGATCGCCTCGAAAATCAGACAAAGCCTGCTGGATCGCGCGCCTGGCATTGCATGGCGCTGGTTTTTCCTCAGCTGGTTTGCCAGTTCTTTGGCACTGGAAGGGGGCCTGTTATATCTGACGACCCGGCGGCAGCATGAGCATTTCCTCCATCAAGCCGATTTCATGGGGTATATCCTTGAAAACACGCTGAATTCGAATACGCAGATCATCGAGGGATTGGCAGATATCGTCGATGCAGAACCGCATATCGATGAAGCCATGCTCGATCATTTTGCCGATCAGGCGGCATCCCACTTCAAACACATCTACACGATGGGCGTGCAACCCAGGGTTCAACAGTTTCTGCGACCGTCTTTTGAAGCAAGCCGCAGTGCGCGTCTTGGACGTCCTTTCGAAATCACGGAAAGTCTGCCGCCCACGGGGAGAAACTGGAACCGATCGTCCACCATCCGGGCGGCCCCTGTCCGCGAAAATTATTATCCGTGGACCATGCAAGTGCCGCCGCCGCCCGAACAGGCGGACAGACTTGAGGGACTCGACCTCCTGAACGACGAATTGCTGGGGCCATCGCTGGTACGCGCGCTGCACAGTGCCGAAATCGAGATGACACCGTCGCTTCGGCTTTCTGACGGCAGCAGCGTCGTCGGCTTTATCAAGGCGGTGTACTCTCCCGACCCGCCATCCCAGAGCCCGTTGATGCGACCCGAAGAAGCCATCGGCATGGTGACACTGTTTGTCCGGAATTCGGGCCTGCTGGACCTGACCAAAGAGCAATCCAACACCATGGACATTGCACTTGTCCGTCAGGAAGGGGCTCCAGGCACAGGCGATCCCACCGTGTTTCAGCATCAGGCGAATCAATCGCCAAACCGGATCGACAACTTGCTTCCAAAATTCGAGCAACGGATTCTGCTGGACGACCCCTATTTCCCGTACGAACTCGATATTTCCTTGCAGATGCGACTCGCCACGGTATCGGCCGGCTGGGCGGCGGCGCTACCCCTGCTTGCCCTGTTTCCGAGTGCATTGATCCTGATGCTTTTCATCGTCCGCCATCAGGCAAGACGCCGTGAATCGTTCGCCGACGAGACGCTGTTCCGTGCTCGCGCCCATGCCATCGTCACCTTGCAGGCCATCAGCGACGCTGTCATTACGGTCGACCCGCTACACACCGTGCTATACATCAACCCTGCGGCAATAAAACTGCTCGACACCACAACCGCGCAGGCAGTCGGCCATAACGTAAACGACGTGTTCGACCTCCGGTATGAGTTTTCCAGCCAATTCGTTCGTCACCCACTTGATGAATGCATGACGCAAAACACGATGGTTGAGCTGGCCGAAAACAGCTATCTGCTTCGCCACAATGGAGAAAAACTGCTCATCGAAGGGACCGCCTCTCCGTTGCAGGACAAGACAGGCGCGGTCATCGGCAGTGCGCTGACCTTTCGCGACACAGCGCCGCTTCGCCGCCGCATGCTGGACGCATTGGAAAACAGCGAAGCTCGCCTCAAGCAACACGAGAATGAACTGGCTCATGTCACCCGGGTAACGTCGATGGGCGAAATGGCCTCCGGCATCGCCCATGAAATCAACCAGCCCTTGTCCGCCATCATGAGCTACTGCCAGGCCAGTCTGAGCCTGCTTGAAGACGAAGAACCCAATATCGAGCTCATCGCCGGCGCGATCCAGTCAGCCATCACACAGGCCGACCGGGCGGGGAAAATCGTGCGCAGACTAAGAGAATTCGTATCGAACAAAAAGCGTCACCACACACCCGTCGATGTAAACAATGCTGTCAATAACGCGCTGGGATTATCAGAATTCGACCTCGCCAACCAGAACATTCACCTCGACTTCAGGCCCGGGGCTAACATTCCGCTGGTCTATGCCGATACCATTCAACTTGAACAGGTTATCCTCAATCTGATCCGTAATGCCATCGATGCCATGCAGAACCACCCCGAACCCGCCCATTTGCAAATCGAGACCCGCTTTAACGCCGACCGTGTATGCATCACACTCGCCGACAACGGCAGCGGCATTCCCGAGGAAAACCTCTCTCGGCTTTTTACACCGTTCTTCAGCACCAAAATGACAGGAATGGGGTTGGGTTTAACCATTTGCCAGACGATTATCGAAAATTTCGGAGGGCGCATCAGCGCCTTCAACCGAGCGGGAGGCGGGGCCGAATTCGTGATCGAATTACCGCCGCTCAAACAAAAACAACTGGACTCTCTTACTCACCCGAACAGACAAACACCATGACTCCCACCATTTACATCGTAGACGACGACCCGGCGGTTCGGGACGCTCTGGCTTTGCAAATCAAGACCCAGGGACTCAAAGTCGTGCCCTGTGACAGCGCGGCGGCGTTTCTCGAAGTCTGTAACCCAAGAATCATCGGTTGCGCCATTATCGATATACGCATGCCACTGGTCACCGGACTCGCACTGCAGGAAATGCTGATCGAACGCAAGCTCAACATCCCGCTGGTATTCATCACCGGTCATGGCGACGTGGAACAATGCCGCATTGCCTTCAAAAACGGCGCCGTCGATTTTCTGACAAAACCCATCGATCATCAGCGACTGCTGGACAGCCTTCGCCGCGCGGTCCGCATCAGCATTCAGCAGCAGCGTCAGGAGGCCGAGTCCCAGGACGTGCACAACAGGCTATCCCGTATCAGCAGCCGCGAACGCGAAGTGCTCGAACTGGTTGCGCTCGGCTTATCCAGCAAGGAGATCGCCCGCGAACTCAATCTGTCGCCCCGTACCGTAGAAGCGCACCGGGCCAATCTGTTCAACAAACTGGATGTCACCTCGCTCGCAGATCTGATTCGGTTTTATCTCACAACACTTGAGGCAACCGGCTTGAAACTTGACGCAGACGACACGGCCAACAACCGGTAAACTAGCCCCCATGCAAAGCCTGTTTAAACATGTCGGCCTGGTGGCGCGACACAGCAAACCGAATATTGTTGCCTCACTGCGCCAGCTGGCTGACCATCTGGCCACCCAGGGGATCAACGTTTACATCGACAGCGAAAGCGCGTCCTCCTCCGAAGCGGGTCCGCACAAGCTGATCGACCGCATGGACATGGGGAAACTGGTCGATCTTGGCATCGTTCTGGGGGGGGATGGCACCATGCTGTCGATCGCCCGCCAGCTCGCCCCGTACCGCGTCCCGCTGGTCGGCATCAATCAGGGCCGTCTGGGGTTCATGACCGACATTCCGCTGCATGAAATGCTCGACTCCATCGATGCCATCCTGCGAGGCGAGTTCATCCCCGAAGACCGTATCCTGCTGCATACCTCCGTCATTCGCGAAGAAGCCGAAGTCGCCAATGCCCTTGCGCTTAACGATGTCGTCTTTAACCGCGGCGCAATGGGTTCGATGATCGAATTCGAGGTCTTTGTCGACAATCAGTTTGTCTACAGCCAGCGTTCCGATGGCCTCATCATTTCGACCCCGACCGGATCGACCGCCTACGCGCTGGCCTCGGGCGGCCCCATTCTGCAACCGACCGTACAGGGGATTGCACTGGTACCGGTATGCCCCCAGTCGATGAGCAACCGCCCTATCGTCATCAGTGACGCCTGTGAAGTCGAGTTCATGCTCACACGGGGTCTCGACGCACGCGCGCACTTCGACGGCCAGTCGCAATGCGACCTGATGGAAATGGACCGGGTACAGATCCGCCGCTACCGCAACCCGCTGCGCATTCTGCACCCGCTGGATTACAACTACTACGCCATGCTGCGCCACAAGCTGCACTGGGGCGAGCGCCTGATCTGAACACCGGAAACCGACCGCCATGCTGTTATCGCTTACCGTCAAGGATTTTGTCATCGTCGATGAACTGACGCTGGATTTCGCCCAGGGCTTCACGGTCCTTACCGGGGAAACCGGCGCAGGCAAGTCCATCATGCTCGACGCACTCGGACTTGCGCTCGGAGACCGCTCCGAAGGCGCCCAGATCGTCAGGGAAGGCGCTGAACGCGCCGACATTACCGCCAGTTTCGACTGCAGCGGACGCAACGACATTGGCGCCTGGCTCGCAGAGAATGAGTTGCAAGGCGAAGAGGGCGAACTGATGCTGCGCCGCCTGATCGACAAAAATGGCCGCTCGAAAAGCATGATCAACGGTCAACCCGCCACTTTGGCCCAGCTCAAGCACATTGGCGACACTCTGGTCGACATTCACGGGCAGCACGCCCACCAATCGCTGGGACGCCCGGACACCCAGCGCATGCTGCTCGACGCCTTCGCCATGGCGGAACAACAGAGCCGAGAAGTCGCGCACGCCTGGCAAGAATGGCAGAGCGCCCATCGCGCCCGCACCGACGCCGAGCGCAACGCGCAGTCGGCGCAAATCGAACGCGAACGGCTCGAATGGCAAATCGGGGAGCTCTCGGCGCTGCAATTGCAGGCCGATGAATGGGAAGGGCTCAACCAGGCACACTCGCGCCTGGCACACGCCTCCGAACTCGCACAAAGCGCACAGCTGGCGGTTGATGCCCTGTCCGAAACCGACGGCAACTGCCTGTCCGTACTGGCCACCGTACAAGGCCGGCTTTCGCGACTGGCCCACCTGGACTCCCGGCTGGCCGAGTCATTGGCGTTACTTGAGTCCGTCGACGCCGAGCTGCATGAAGTCGTACACGGCTTGCGCGACTATGCCAGCCAGATCGACGAGGATCCGGCACAGTTGCAAGACGCCGAACGACGTATCGACGCCCTGATGGGCATGGCCCGCAAATACCGCTGCCAACCCCAGGAGCTCCTTGCCCGCCTGACCGAGTGGAAAGCGCAGCTCAACGCGCTCGAAGCCGCTGCGGATATCGGGGCGCTAGAACGCACCGAAGCCGAGCTTGAAGCACGTTACCGCCAATGCGCAGAGGCCCTGAGTGCGCGCCGTCGCAAAGCGGCGGCCACCCTGTCGAAGCGCATTGCCGGCGAAATGCAGGAACTGGCCATGGCCGGCGCCCGCTTCGAAATCGTTCTGACGCCACTCGACACGCCGACGGCCGGCGGACTGGAAACCATTGAATATCAGGTTGCCACCAACGCGGGCACGCGCCTTCAGCCGCTGGCAAAAGTCGCCTCGGGCGGCGAACTGTCGCGCATCAGCCTTGCGCTGCAAGTCGCGATCAGCCAGGTTGCCAGCGTTCCAACCCTGATATTCGACGAAGTCGACGTCGGTATCGGCGGCCGTGTCGCCGAAGTCGTAGGAAAAAAACTCAAGGCGCTCGGAAACCGCTACCAGGTCCTGTGTGTCACTCACCTGCCCCAGGTTGCCTCGTGCGGCAACCAGCACTGGCAGGTCAGCAAACACAAAAAGGGTAGCCAGACCGTCAGCCGCATCGAAGTGCTCAGCATCGACGAACGCGTACAGGAAATCGCCCGCATGCTGGGTGGTGTGGCCATTACCGAGGCCACGCGCAAGCATGCGGCCGAGATGTTGTCGCTGAATTCGGTCACAACCCCCTAGCCAAAACAGCCGCCAGCCGCTAATATAGCGGTCCACATAGGAAGCGTGGCAGAGTGGTTGAATGCACCGGTCTTGAAAACCGGCGTGGGAGCGATCCCATCGTGAGTTCGAATCTCACCGCTTCCGCCAGTCTCATCAGAAAAGCCCCGATCTTGCGGGGCTTTTTGTTTTGACAAACGCCGGCATTCGCTACCCGATTATGATTGCCTAACCCGTCGGCCAGGCCATGAGAAATCATTCAAGCAAATTTACCAGGTGGCTCGTCATTGCCGCCGCACTGATTTCTGGCATGCCATCCCTCGCGCATGCCGCTCCGACCGCGGCGATGCCTGGCGTGACATTGTGCGTGGACGATAATTTTCCGCCTTTTGAATATGCCGATCCGGCACTTAAAAAACTCGGGCAGCACGTTGTGCGCGGGTCGACCATCAGCCTTGTAAACGGCATCCTCAAGCCCTATGGCATTCCATACCAGATCAAATGGTATCCGTTTTCGCGCTGCATGGCTGAAGTTGAACAAGGCTCGATCGATGTCGGACTCGATGCCTATTACGACCCGGATCGCGCACGGATGCTGACCTATTCAAAACCCTATTTTTCCTTGACCCCACAATATTTTTATTCAAAAAAACGCTACCCGAACGGCCTTAACATCACAAGCACGCAGGACCTGAAAAAATACAAGGGCTGCGGCATTCACGGCTATTCCTATCTGCACTATGGCCTGCGCGCTCAGGATCTGTTCAACAACGACTCCCTGAGCGATGCCGGACTGGTACACATGGTGCAGTACAACCGTTGCGATTACTTTGTAGAAGAACTTGAAGTCCTTCAGGGCCTGGCACTGACGGAACAAGCGATACTCAAGATTCCGGACCTGGGACATGCCTCCGTTCCTGGCGCAGAGTCCCCGCAACTGTATTTCTTTTTATCAAAATCCAGCCAGACCACCCAATGGCTACTGCCCATTTTAAATCACGAGATATCCCGCCTGAAGGCAAAAGGCGATGTCACGCACCTGGTCTCGGCAGAGCTCAGACGAAACCCGGGCACGCCCCCTCATTAAAGGGTTCGCACGCAATCTGCCAAGGCGTATATCATCGGCTTTTCTTCCTTGCCAGAGGCGCACCATGGATCACCGGAAAATCGGCATCATCGGCGGCTTGAGTCCAGAATCCACAATCAGTTACTACCAACATATCACCCGCCGTTATGTCGCCGCCTATGGCGATGACAGCTACCCGGAAATTCTGATCTACAGCGTCAACCTGCAAAAATATCACGACTGGCGCGACCAGGGCCGGTGGGATCTGATCAGCGCAGCGCTGGCCGAAGCCGCCAATCGTCTGAGCGACGCCGGTGCGGAATTCGGCTTGATCGCCACCAACACCCTGCACAAGGTGTTTGATTCTGCCCAGGAACAAAGCCGGTTGCCATTGCTGCACATCCTGGACCCCGTGATCGAGGCCATTCAGACATCCGGATATAATCGGGTTGCCCTGCTCGGTACGCGCTTCACCATGGGAGAAGACTTTTACCTATCGCATTTACAACGCCATGGCGTACACGGCCTCGTGCCGAGCACAGCGGATCAGCAGCGCATCCACGACATTATCGTGACCGAGCTGACACGCGGCGTATTGACCGAGGCTTCGCGTGCGGTGTTTCTCGACGTGATTGGCAAACTGGCAAAAGAAGGTGCGCAGGCGGTCATTCTCGGCTGCACCGAAATCCCGCTATTGGTCCGCCCTGCGGATTGCTCGCTGCCATTGTTCGACACGGCGGCCCTGCACGCCGAAGCCGCCTTATGGCAAGCCGTGCGAGGCCAGACCCAAATAGAGACCCCGCGATTGAAGCTGCGCCAGGCCACATTGGGAGATGCCCCGTTCCTTCTGGAATTGACCCGTGATCCGCAATATATCGCCAACATCCGGGACACCGGCTTGCGCCATCCTCAGGATGCCCGTGATTACCTGGAGCGCGTCTATCTTGCCAGCTACCGGCAACACGGCCATGGTTTGTGGATGGTTGAGCACAAGACAGCGGGTACGCCGATCGGCATCTGTGGTCTGCTGTATCGCGAAGCCATGCAGGAAACCGACATAGGCTATGCATTCCTGCCGGCCTGGCATGGCCAGGGTTATGCATTCGAAGCCGCGCAGGCCTGTATGCAATGGGGGCGGACCACGCTGGGGAAACAGCGCATCATCGGATTGTGCTCACCGGAGAACCAGGCTTCTGCACGCCTGTTGAAAAAGCTTGGCCTGAACTTCCAGGGCATGACCGCCATGCCACCTCACGGACAGACCGGTCTTTTTGTCTGATGGCACACAGATACAACGCCCCACAGGGGCTTTTTTCTTGCCCTGATGCGCCGGAGAGGAATAGGATCGCATCTTTCTCCTGCGCGCCGTACCGTCCATGCCCAGCCGATACCTGAAGCCGCTTTTTATTGCCGCCACCCTTCTCGCCACTCCCTTTGCTTGTCAGGCACAGACGACACTGCGCCTGTTTGCCGCAAGCAGCCTGACGGGCCCCCTGTCCGAGCTGGGACGCCAATTCAGCGCGCAGACCGGCATTCAGGTCGATATCGAATTCGGCCCATCCGGCGTCCTGCAAGAGCGTATCGAAAAAGGAGAGCCGGTCGATGTTTTTGCCTCGGCCAACATGACTTATCCGTTGCGACTGGAAAAGGAAGGCAAGGCCGCTTCTGCCGTCGTGTTTACCCGCAATCGTCTGTGCGTTCTGGCCCGGCCGGACCTCGAGCTGAACACGACGCAACTGCTGACACGACTGCTTGCCCCTGCCACACGTATCGGCACCTCGACGCCAGGCGATGATCCCGGGGGGGATTATGCGTGGATGATGTTTGACAAAGCCGGACGGGTTGTACCCGGGGCGGATGCCGTACTCAAAGGCAAGGCCATGATGCTGGTGGGCGGCCGACATTCCCCCGCCATCCCCGCGGGTCAGGACCCGATGAAATACTATTTGCTGACGCGCCATCAGGTAGACACCTTCGTGGGCTATTGCAGCACACGCACTCCCGGCACCGACACGCAGATCAACCGCGTCGAACTGCCTCCGGAACTGGCCATCGCGGCCGACTATGGCGTCAGCGTACTGACGCGTTCAGCCGTGCAAGGCGATGCGGGTTACCGGTTTGCCCTGTTTCTGCTCAGCCCGGCTTCGCAGCGCGTCATGACCCGATACGGCTACACCCCGGTGACCGCAGAAGCCGCAAACGGCAACCGGGCGGCACAGCCATGATCCACACACGCAACGCAGCCAGCCATGACAGGCACTTGATCATGCCCTTACGCGCAAGGCTTTTGATGCACTGGACAGATACATCCCCAGCAACATAAGCAGCACACCAAGGCAGCGCAGCATCCCCGGCACCTGCTGCTGACGCTGCCAATCGATCAGTACGGCAAACAGCATTTGTCCGCCGATCACGAGCAACGCAGCCCTCATCGCACCCAGCCGGTTAAAGACGAAGCTATTGACCGCGACAAACAACGCACCGAAAAACCCACCCAGACAGGCACCGGCAGGAAGTGTCGCGTACCCGGCATGAGCCCCGCCCAGGACCAGCAAGATAAGGCTCAGAAACAGAAAACCGACCGCATGATTCCACAACGAAGCCTGAAACGGTCCGGCGCTCATACTGAGTTGCCCGTTCATTGCCCGACTGATACCAATGACCATGCCGTTGATCAGCGCCAGAATAATGCATAGCGTCATCTGTCTAGCCCCCGAAAATAATCATTGCACTACCCGACAACACGCATGCCACGACCAGAAGGTCCGCGGAACGGATATGCCTGACCGGCACGCGAAGCCAGCCAAAATGATCGGACACCAGACCGAACATCACCTGCCCCACCATCATCAGCGCAATGGCGCCGGAAAGGGATAACGGCCCGTTGACCGCCAGCGCAGCCAGAATAACCGTAAACGCTCCGGGAATGCCGCCCAGGTAATACCACAGCGGCGACCCGGACGACGGCGCAATCGCGCCAGCCCGTCCTGACAAGCGGACGGAAAGTGCCACCAGCATCAGGGCCACCACGGCGCCCACCCCATGTGCCAACCAGGATGAAAATACCGACGATGTGTGCCGCGCCAGTTGGCTGTTGCTATCGATCATCATTGCAAGTAACGCACCACCACCAATCGCCAGCATGCTGACCTTGAGTTTTCTGAGCATTGCGTTCTCCTCATCGATTCGCCCGGAGCGCAAAGTAGCATGGCCGTCTTGTCGATCGGTATGACAAATGTCACAATCACGCAGCCATATCGCCGAGACACCGCTCGATGGACCCTCTGATTGCCGCCTACTACCGCCACTTCCGGCTGGACCGATTCATCCCCGAGGAACTGATCGGCCACTTCAGCATGCAACACTATGAAAAAGGACAGCCCATTTGCGAAATCGGCCAACCGATCGACTCACTATCATTTCTGGTCGAGGGGCGCGCAAAGGTTTTCATGCCGATGCCAAACGCCAGGCAATTGCTGCTGTGTTTTTATGAGCCGCTACAAATGCTCGGCGATCTTGAGATGTTCGAGGAGCACCCTTGCACAGTGACCGGCGTTGAAACCCTCACCCCCTGTGTTTGCCTCAAACTGAAACGCGCGACCGTCATGACACATCTGGCGGATAACCCGGTTTTTCTGCGGCAAATGTGTATGTCGTTAGGGCGAAAACTTGGCCGCGTCAATCGAAATAGCGCACTCAATATGCTCCACCCGGTCGAGAACCGCCTTGCCAGCTACATTCTTGGCACGGCAAACCGTGATACGTGCCCACTCCCCGAATTCACCGGCAACCTGACTCAGGTTGCCGATTTTCTGGGCACCAGCTTTCGACACGTTCACCGGACACTGCAAGGGTTTTGTGCGATCGGATTCCTCGTAAAACACGGAACGCGTTATACGATCCTGAACGAACCCGAACTGCAAAAGCGTGCCGTCGGCATTTTTCAACAACCCGGCGGACTTGACGAATAAGGGTTGCCGCACCCCCGCCATTCAGCGCCGAGACGCTGAAATGATTCAGGATGAACACATGCCAACAGCAGCAATTTTTGATATGGATGGCCTTCTGGTGGATTCCGAGCCCTTTTGGGAGCAGGCGGAACAGGATGTATTCGGTGCATTGGGGCTGGAATTGACAACAGAGATGTGCTCACTGACACGAGGCCGACGCATCAGCGAGATTGTGGGCTACTGGTATGCACGTATGCCGCTTGCAGGCGATATTGCGTCCACGTCAGAAAAACTGCAGGCACGTGTCGCCCATCTGCTGGAAAAAAACGCCAGCGAAATGCCCGGCGTCTCCCATGCCATGGACCTTCTCGTCGAACACGGTTTCACACTGGGCCTGGCCTCGTCGTCACCACGCCCCATTATCGACGCTGTTCTCGAAAAGCTAGGCATTGCATCGAGACTGAAAGTCGTCGTATCGGCCAACGCGCTCGAATACGGCAAGCCTCACCCCCAGGTCTATCTGCATTGCGCACGACTGCTGGGCGTCGAGCCAACGCACTGCATTGCTTTTGAAGACAGTGTAACAGGCCTGCTGGCATGTAAATCGGCATCAATGACAGCAGTGGCCATTCCAGACCCTGCACAGTTTAGCGACCCCCGATTTTCAATCGCAGACCTCCGGCTTTCATCGCTCGCAAACCTGAGTAGCGAACACTTGAGACAACTG
>Ga0326728_10022886_pt1 | contig 11535 bp, 7 predicted proteins | sample MB3enrmetagenome_FD_207602 | JGI IMG/M metagenome (GOLD analysis project Ga0326728, IMG submission 207602) | Lab enriched peat soil microbial communities from McLean, Ithaca, NY, United States - MB31MN | ecosystem: Environmental > Terrestrial > Soil > Wetlands > Peat | place: USA: New York... | reverse complement strand
CATGGCCCCAGCGTATTCAAGACGGAGTTTGCGAGGCACGCGGGGAGGTTATGCCACAAGAAGGCAGGCTGTCAACTTAGAAATGCACTTATCTATGGGTTGACCCCCTTTTAGCTGGCGCTGATGCGGAGCTACCGGGCGGGCCGCCAGTCCAAGACCTTCAACTGGAGTTGCCGGCGGCCATTGTATTGGTTGATTTGGGGGCTAAAGGCTAGGTCAAAGGGGGGGGTGGGGAGGGTTTCGTTGCCCGCGCCCCACCAGACCGCCTCATGAGTGGTGAGTCCGTCGGTCACCCGGAGTTTGAGGTGCTGCTTCTCGGCGCCCATCCGATGCGGAGGACTTTTGAGGATGAGGCCGTGGGCGGAGAATTGGACGGATGGGTTGCCCTGGCCGTTGGGCCTGAGCAGGGCGAGTTCGGCCAGCAAATCCAGGGTGATATCCGCCAGGCCGACCTGGGCATCTAGACGCAAGGGGGGGGTCAAATCCTCGAGTCTGAGGATTTGCCGGGCGAGTTCATTGAGGCGCGCGCGAAACCGGTCGAGGTTTTCGGCCCGCAAGGAGAGTCCGGCGGCGGCGGCGTGGCCACCGTGGCGGAGGAGAAGGCCGGAGCAGCCGCGCAAGGCGGCAGCCAGGTCGAAGCCGGCGATGCTCCGTCCCGAGCCGCGCCATTCCACGCCCTCGCCGCCGAGGATGATGGCAGGCCGGTAGAACTGCTGGAGGACGCGCGAGGCCACAATGCCGACAACGCCGATATGCCAGGAGGAGCAGCCCTCGACGATAACGAAGTCGGTGTCGGCGTTAAACCTGGCGCGAATGGCAGCGATGGCTTCCCGGGAGATGCGGCGTTCAATTCTTTGGCGTTCGGAGTTGCAGGCATCGAGGTCTTGAGCCAGGGGCACGGCTTCGGCCAGGTCGCGCGCCAAAAGGAGGCGGAGGGCCTCCTGGGCGGTCTCGAGCCGGCCTGCGGCATTGAGCCGGGGAGCGAGTTGGAAACCGACTTCGTAAGCGCCCAGGGGAGCGGGGGTTTGGGCGGTCTGCTTCAAGGCGATGAGGCCGGGGCGCTGCGTCGCGTTGAGGCGCTCGAGGCCGGCGCAGACAAGGATGCGGTTCTCGCCCGTCAGGGGGACGATGTCGGCGATCGTGCCGAGGGCGACCAGGTCCAGGAGGGGGCGCAGGTCGAAATGGGCGACGCCGGGCAGGCCGGATTCGCGGCCGCGCTTGACGAGGGCATGGGCCAGCTTGAAGGCGAGGCCGACAGAGCAGAGTTCGGTGAAATCGGAGTGGCGGTCCAGGGGAGAGGGGGTCGGGGCGGATGGGGAGCGGAGGCGAGGATTGACCAAGGCGAGGGCGGCAGGGGCGGGCGAGGCGGGCTGGTGGTGGTCGAGCACGATGACATCGACCCCGCGTTGCCGCAACCAGGCAATGGATTCGACGGCAGTGGAGCCGCAATCCAGGGCCAGGAGCAGCGAGGCGGGGAACTTCCGAGTGCAGTTTTCCAGGCCATCCAGGCTCAAGCCGTAGCCCTCGTCCAGGCGGTGAGGGAGGTAAGGATTGACCTTCCAGCCCAGGGGTTGCAGGACCTCCATGAGCAGGGCGGTCGAAGTGACGCCGTCCACGTCGTAATCGCCAAAGATCACCACCGGCTCGCTGCGCTCGCGCGCCTGGAACAAGCGGTCCACGGCCGCCGCCATGTCCGGCAGGGCAAAGGGGTCGGCCAGGTGTTTGAGCTGGGGCCGGAGGAAGGAACGCGCTGCCGCCGGCTCGCCCAACCCCCGGTTCAACAGGCATTGCGCCAGCAGGGGCGAGATGTTGATCTTCCTGGCCAGCTCTCCGGCCAACTCCGGCCGCGAAGGCGCCAGGGACCAATGAAATCTCATATTGGACACGCCACTACTGTTGCCTTGGAAGGGCGGGTGTTTCAATAGTTTTATCTCGGCGGGCGGCGAGGATCGAGAGCAAGATGGAGAGGAGGACGATTGCGGCGACGACGAGCAGGGAGACGGAAGTAGGGATTTCGATTTGGATTCCACGAGGCGGCAGGTCGTGGGGGTCGAGGAGCATCTTGGTTCCAATGAAGACCAGGACGAGAGAAAGGCCGGACTTGAGGTATCGGAAATAGCCGAGGGCGCCGGCGAGGACAAAATAGAGGGAGCGCAGGCCGAGGATGGCGAAGACGTTGGAGGTGAATACGATGAAGGGCTTGGTGGTGACGGCGAAGACGGCGGGAACAGAATCCATGGCGAAGATGAGGTCTGTGGTTTCGACGGCCAACAGGACCAGCGCCAGGGGTGTAAGGGCCAGCCGGCCATGCCAGCGGGTCGCAAATCTCTGCCCCTCGAAGCCCGGGGTCACAGGATAGAGGCGCCGCGCAAAGAGGACGACGCGGTTTTTCTGGGGATCGATCCTGGTTTTAGCAAACATCATTCTAAGGCCGGTGAACAGGACGAAGGCGCCCAGGAGGTAGAGCACCCAGTGGAGCAGGGCTATGAGAACGGCCCCCAAGGCGATCAGGAGGCCGCGCATGAGCATGGCGCCCAGGATGCCCCAAAACAGGACCCGGTGCTGAAGCGCCAAGGGGACACTGAACCAGTTGAAGATGAGGGCGATGACAAAGACGTTATCCATCGAGAGGGAGAATTCGATGAGATAGCCGGTGTAGAATTGGAGCGCCTCCTTTTGCCCGCGCACCGCGCCCAGGGCCAGCCCAAAGAGCATGGCCAGGCCGACCCAGAGGGCGGTCCACGCCAGGGCCTCCCGGAGCTTCACCACCCGGGCACGGCGATGGAACACGCCCAAATCAAAGGCCAGGAACACCGCCACACAGGCCAGGAAACCCACCCAGTGCCACCAGGCAATGTCAACCACCGCGAACATAGACATTCCGCCCCAACATCAGGCCACAATCGAAGCAGGTCAGTTGGCGAGTGTCGAGTGTCGAGTGTCGCCCCTCGACCCGCCCATAAGGTCCGGGTCTGCAGGTCAACCAGCGGGCGAGGCGCCGCGTTGGCCGCGCGCGGCTGCGATGGTTTCTGCGGCCATTTGGCCGGCGCCGATCAGGGGGCGCTGCCCTTTGTGCCACCAGAGCACCAGGGCGCTGGCGATGTAGATGCTGGAATAGGTGCCGGTGACGATGCCGATAAGGAAGGCAAAGGCAAAGTCGTTGATTTCGCCGCCGCCGAAGAGAGCCAACGAGGTCGTGGCCAGGAAGACCGTGCCAGAGGTGATGATGGTGCGGCTCAGGGTTTGGTTGAGGGACAGGTTCATCACTTCTTTGAAGGTGCCTCGAATCCCCAGCTTGAGGCTCTCGCGGATACGGTCGAAGATGACGATGGTATCGTTGGTGGAAAAGCCGATGATGGTGAGGATGGCGGCGACGCTGGTGGCGTTGAACTGGCGTCCGGAGATGCAATAGAGGCCGATCGTCATCAGGACGTCGTGGATGACGGCCAGGACGGCGCCCACGGCGAAGGAGAACTCGTAACGGAAGGCGACATAGACCAGAATGCCGAAGAGCGAAAGCAGGGAGGCAATAACGGCCGAGCGGGTGATGTCGCTGCCGACGGAAGCGCCGACGTGTTCGCGGCCCCGGACGGTGAAGTTGCCGGGCGCCAGTTGTTTGAGGGTGCTCATCACGACATCGTTGGTATCGGAGAGCGTGTCCAGGCGCAGGGCCGGGATGCCGGTGCCCAGCTCTTGCTGGTACTGAATCCTTGGGTCCTTGACGCCGGCGGCCTCGAGGGCGGAGCGGATGCGGGCGGGGTCGATCCTGTTCTTGAAGAAACAGGTGACAGTGTCGCCGCCGATGAAATCGCGGCCGAAGGTGGTCTTGCCGCGGTAGAAGCCGTAAGCCACGCCAACGGTGATGATGACCCAGGAGGTGATAAAGGCGGGTTTGGCCAGCTTCATGAAGTCGAGCTTCATCGTGGCAGGGATGAGATGGAACATCTTGATGGACTTAAGCCAGCCGCGGTCGACCAGCCAATCGAAGATCATCCGCGTCACGACCAGGGAGGTGAACAGGCTGGCAGCCACGCCAATGGTGAGGGCGACGCCGAAGCCTTTGATGGAACCGGTGCCCATGAAGATGAGGATGACCGAGGAGATCAACGTGGTGACGTGGGAGTCGAAGATGGTGCTGAAGGCGCGGGCGTAGCCGGCGGCGATAGCGCCGCGCAAGGATTTGCCTTTGCCCTGTTCCTCGCGGATGCGTTCGTAGATAAGGACGTTGGCATCCACGGCCATGCCGGCGGTCAGCACGATGCCGGCGATGCCGGGCAAGGTCAGGGTGGTGCCGACCGAGCACATCACGCCCAGGAGAATGATGATATTGGCGATGAGGGCGACATTGGCGACCATGCCCGCGATGAGATAGTAAAAGAGCATGAAGGCCGAGACGGCCAGGACGCCAAAGATGGAGGCCCTGACGCCGCTGCGAATCGCGTCCGTCCCCATGGTCGGGTCCACCTGGCTGGAGGCCTCGAGGTCGAGCGGGGCGCGCAACGGGTTTTCGAGGACGTTGGCGAGGTCTAGGGCCTCATCATAGGTGAACTGACCCGTGATTCGGCCGCTGCCGGTTTCGATGGGTTCTTCGATTCTGGGGGCGGAGCGGACGTCGCCGTCCAGCACAATGGCCATGCGCTGGTTGACGTGTTCGCGAGTGACCTCCGCGAATGTCTCGGCGCCTTTGGCGTTAAGGGTAAACTCGATATCGGGCCGGCCCATGTTGTCCCGCTGGGCCATGGCCCTGGAGATGCTGCTGCCGGTCAGCTCGGGGCGCTTTTTGACCAGGAGATTCTCGGTTTCCATGCGCCCATTGCGGTTTTCTTTGAGCTTCATGACTTCATAGCCCGGCTCGATGATGCCCTGGTCCAGCAGTTCCTTGCTCTGGGGGTTGACCATGCGGAATTCGAGAAAGGCGGCGCGCTTGATGGAATCAATGGCGTCCTGCTGGCTGGCGGCCGAAAGGCCGGGCAACTGGACCAGGACTTCGTCTTTGCCCTGCGGTTGGATGAGAGGTTCGGCGACGCCGAAGCGGTCGACGCGGCGGCGGAGCACCTCGACGGCCTGGGAGAGGGCGGCGCCGGTATCGGAGATATTGGTCAGGGCGCCGGTCCTCATTCTCACCAGGAACGAGGTGCCGCCTTGGAGGTCCAGGCCCAGCCGGATGCGGCCGGCGGCTTCGCGCTGGAGCCGGTTGAGGATGTAGCGGGTGGGGTCGGTTTCGTCCTTGGCCTCAAAGAACGGGAAATACCGGGTGACATCGTTGGTGCCGATGGCTGCTCTGAGGTTGTCGTAGGGTTTGGCGGGGCTTTTGGACTGGAGTTCCTGGGCCCTTTGCATGATGGCGGCAAAGGCGGCATCATGAGCTTGGGCCCGCTGGCGGAAATACTGGATGAGGTCGCGTCCCTCGGGGGGGTAAAGCTCGTAAAGGGACCACAGGATGACCAGGACGACCAGGACAAATCTCCAAAAATTATTGCGATTCATGGGAACAAACTAGGATTCTCCGGACACTCCGCCGCGTTCGGTGATTTCGGCGACTGCGGCCTTGGTGATTTCGAGCTTGGCGTCGGCAGAGCGAACGTTGAGAGTCTTGTCTTTGACGGTGATGACGACGGCAATGAGGCCGCCGTTGGTGATGATTCTGTCGCCGGGCTTGACCGTCTTGAGCATCGCGGCGTGTTCTTTGGCCTTCTTCTGCTGCGGGCGAAGGAGGACGAAGTAAAAGAGGACGAAAAGCAGGACGAGAGGCACCAGGCCGGTCCAGGCCGGAGCCCCTCCCTGTTGACCGGAGGGGGGCGGCGAGCCCATCCCCAGCACCGGTCTGCCACTTGATAAAGTCATATTCTTAAATGAGCCGTTCAATCTACGGATGCAAGCACATTTGGCAAGCCCAGGTTTAAGCCGGAAACAACCTTGCTCAGGAATTACAGCACTTTTCGCTATCCATAGGGACTATATTCGGGATACCCTGACGTGGAAAGAACAAACATTTATGAAGAGCCTTAAGACTTTCGCTGCGGGAAGGCGTGCATCTGGGTCGTGGTTGCTCCGGCTGCTTGTGGCTGCCCTGGGGACCGGGGCGCTTCCAGCCCCGGCCTTCACGCTGCTTTCGTCCAATCAACTTATGTCGGTGAACGTGGACCACGCCCCGGTGGGGACTTGCTCGACGCTTGCCTACGGCTTCATCGGCCCGCAAGGCCGCATCAAGGGCGATTGGTGCGGTTTGGAGACGTCCTCGCCTGACATCCCGTACTATAATATCGGCACAGGCGTGGGTGGCGGCGGCGGCGTGTTCATCGCCCTGTCCGGCGCGGCCGGTGTGCAGGCCTTTCCATTTCTCGCCTCGCCCGCCAGTGTTTCTCCCGGCGCGACCTTCTTTGGCGTCACCAACCTCCAGCGGACGCTCACCCCGTGCATGGACCAATGGACCGTCGAGAACGCCGGGCTGAGCTTCACGCATTATACCCCGGCCTGGTTCATGGCCAGCCTGGACACGGCAACCCTGGCCGACAAGAAGCGGTTCTTCCTGCCTGCGACCTGGGTCGTGCTGACGGTGAACAACACCAACACCACACCCGAAGACCTTTATTTTGGCCTGCCGGCCAGCGCCACGCAGGTGACTTTTGCCAATGGCGCATACCAGGGTTTCGCGCTCGGCGAGGCGGCGCTGGCGGCGCAAACCGGGAGTTGCGACTTGTTGAGCGGCCCCAGTCTCATGGCGGCGTTCAGCGGGATGACCCAGGGGTTCGCGTTTCACGTGGCCGTTCCGGCGGGCCAGACCGGGACGCTAACGGTGGTGATAGCCTTTTACAGGAGCGCGGTAGTGGATTCCCGGATATCGGGGTCTTATTATTACACGTCGCTTTTTGGTTCGGTCGACAGCGTGATTGACTCGGCTTTCGCCGGATTGGCCGACGCCCGGACGCGCTGCGGGCAAATGGCGTCAGCGATGGCCAACGCCGGCTTGAACCCCTATCGCCAATTCCTGGCCTGCCACGCCCTGCATTCCTACATGGCGAACACGGTTTGTTTGGTCGATCCGAGCGGGGGGGTTCACTGGTGGGTGACCGAGGGGTTCTACGGCTACATCAACACGTTCGATCTCACGGTGGACCTGGCCCTCTACGAATCGCAAATGCACCCCTGGACACTGCGGAATGTGCTCGATACCTTCTCGGGCGCGATCCCGCGCACCGATTACAGCTTCGACCACCCGCTTTACGACGCCCTGTCCGGCACGGAGGTGTCGGAAAACGGATACTCCTTCCACCACGACATGGGCGACTGGCCAACCTCGAACGTGCCCGGGACCGACCCGGCGTTCGATGACTACATGGGACAGGAACAGCTCGAGAATTGGATTCTCTCGGCCGGGCTCTACTGGAGCCGGACCGGTGACGGGGCCTTTCTGGCCACGAACACGGCGGTCCTGGAGGCCTGCCTCAACTCGATGCTCTTGCGAGACGATACCAACGCCGCCGCCAGGAATGGAATCACCAAGAACATCAACCGGCCCGAGGGCACTACGTTCGACGACCTGCCCGCTTCCCTCCAGGCGGCGGGCTACAGTGGCAGGCTGGCGGTCAGGAACTGGGCCAGTTACCTGGCCTTGCAGGCCATGTTCGGCCAACTCGGCGACGCTGCTGACGCGGCGACCTGTGAAACCATGGCCGCCGTTGCCGCCCAAACCATTGCCAATCTGTGGACCCAGTATCAGGGGACCCTGGGTTACATTCCCGCCCTGTTGGACGGCAGCGACACGAGCGCTATCATTCCGATGGTCGAGGGTTTGGCCTATCCGCTGGAGATGGGACTGACCAACGCGGTTGACCGGACCGGCGGCCCCTACGCGTCGATGCTCCTGGCCCTGTCCAATCATTTGGAGGCGATCCTGGTTCGGGGCCTGTGCCTGGATGCCACCAGCGGCGCATGGGACATGACCAGCGCCAGCGGCTACGGAAATGCTCCCAACACATGGCAGAGCAAGATGTACATCGCCCAACACGTGGCGGAAAAGGTCCTGGGGCTGACCGGCGCCAATGTGAATGGGACCGTGGACCAGATTCATGCCACCATTCAGGTTCAGAACGCCCCCTTCCAGGAGTGGTCGGACCAGACCGACGGCACTGGGGCCGACCGTTTCCTGGGAGGCTGCCATTATCCCCGTGGCGTCACCAGCGCGCTATGGTGGCTCAACGCCACGAACAATCCGGGCTACCCGGCGCCGACTTCTGCGCCCGCCGCGCCCAGCGGCCTCTCGGCGCTGGCCGGCAACAGCCGGGTAGTGCTCTTCTGGAACGGAGTCGCCCTGGCGGCCGGCTACAATCTCCAGCGAGCGACAGTCAGGGGCGGGCCTTACACGCCAGTGCCCGCCGCAATCACGGGCGCCAGCTTCACCGATACCGGCCTGGTCAACGGCCTCACCTATTATTACGTCGTGACGGCCACCAATCAGATCGGGCAGAGCCTTCCGTCCCCTGTGGTCAGCGCGACGCCGCACATCGCGGTGCCTACGGCCGGGACGAACATTACGGCGAAGGTGAGCGGCAGGAATCTTACTGTGTCGTGGCCCTCGAGCTATTTGGGCTGGATTCTGCAGACCAACGCGGTGGACGTGGGGAACAACCTCGATTGGGGCGACGTGCCGAGCTCGGAGAACAACTACCAGGTGACTTTCCCGACGACCAATTCGACGAGTCGAACCGAGTTTTTCCGGCTGCGCTATCCGTAGTCTCGATCATCTTCGGCGCTGGACGGCTTTGAGGCCGTCGGGGGCGGGGGCGAACATGTCGGAGGGTTTGAGGTCCAGTTCTTTGGACATGAGCAGGCAGTACTCGAGTTTGCCCATGTTCGGGTAGCGGCCGTTGGAGCCGAAGGAGAATTTGGCCCCGGCGGCTTTGGCGAGTTTCAAGAAGGGGAGTTTGGGCAGTTTGTAGCTGGAGCTGATTTCGAGGGCGACACCGTATTTGAGGGCGGCGTCGATGACTTTCCGGCAGCGGGGCGGGGTCCAATAGGTTTCCCATTCTTCAGCCAGGCCGGCAGGGAGCCAGGTGGTGTTGGCGAGGATGTCGAAGGGTTCCTTGGCCATGACCTGGACGTGCCAATCGACGAAGCGGTCCATGAAGGCCTCTTTGTCGCGCATGTCAACTCGCTGGGCGGCATCGGCTTCCCAGAGCTTGACGCGGCGTCCGTCTCTGTCCGGGAAGGTCATGGCGTCGGTGAGGACGTAATCCAGTTGCCCGAGGGCCTCGGGGGAGAAGCAGGTCATCCAATCGATCCACTCGGCCTGAACGCCCTTGAAGACCGGTTTGCCCTCGAGCATTGCCAAATAGTCTTTCAATTCGGCGTCGCTGCTCAACACCCGGGGGTATTTGTTTTCCTTGGTGCCGGCGTGCTCGACGATGCCGAACTTGACGCCGCGCTGCCTGGATAATTCGAGGGCTTTATCGATGGTGCTGTTGTCCAAGTGAACGTGGAAGTCGGTCCAGCGGAAGCCGGGTCCGGCAGAGGCGGCGGATTCCGCGCCCAGGATGTTGAAGGGACGGGCCAGGGTGGGAAGGAGCGAGGCGGCGGCGGCCCGGCCAAGAAAGCGGCGGCGCGAGATTGAGGGCGTCATAGCAGTCATAGTGTCCAGATTCCTCATGTCTTGAGGATTTGTCAAACCAGGGGGCTTGTCAACGCCGATTTGCGCCCGCCCGGGATTCTGAGCACGGCTGATTCACCCGGTTTTGGGGAGGGGGTAGTGTGCCCTGCGCTTTGGGCGGGCTTTAACTTAACCCTGTCCGAGAGTCGACGTGCCGTGGGTTTGTGAACCCTTTCCGGCGCCCAGCACTCCCGCGGGTCGTATGGGGTCCGCCAGGTGTGGGTGAGGCGTGGCGGACCGGGTCCGCCGCACCCCGGGAGTATTTTGTGTTTTGAGCCTGTTCGTCCCGGCGTTGACTGCACGGCCCTCCTGCGGCCTACGGCGCCGTCGCCCGATAGAACCGGTGGCTGAAGCTGCCCGCTGCCGGTTCGACAATCTGCGTAGAGGCATTGGTCGCCACGAAGCTCGTCAAGGGCGTCCAGTTCACCAGGTCGGTCGAGCCGCTGACCGTGTAGCGCCATCCTGCAATTCCGTTCAGGGTCAGTTGCATCGAGCCGCCCGGCTGCGGCGCCGGGGGCGTCAGCACCGGACCGCCGACCAGGGCGACGCTGTTCCAGGTCCCCGCGGCGACGGCGACCACGCCGTTCAGGCCCGCCGGCACGGTGGACTGGCCAAAGCCAAAGGGATCGCTAGGATTGTTTGGCTGGCCAGCGCCCCATCCCAAGACCGTACCGTCGCTCTTGAGGGCCAGCATGTGGGAGAGCCCAACGGCGATGCCGGCCACTTCGCTCAGTCCAGGCGGCACGGCGCAGTCGCCGTCGTCGCTACCCCCCCACGCGACGACTGTGCCGCCGCTCGCGAGGGCCAGGCTGCTCCCGTATCTCGTGGCGACCGCCTTGAAACAGGCTCCGCGCTCGACCGGCGGCATGACGATCGGGACCCAGCCCGCGACGGCGCCGGCTTGCCCGGCGAGCGGCTGCGCCTCGCCGGCCAGGGCCGCGGCACAGACGACCGTCAGTAAGAGTGCTCTTCCTGCGTTCATATTACTCCTCAGATTACGTTGACTCGAAATCAAATGCGAGCGCGGCAGCCGTGCGCGGTGGCGGAGGCGCGCGTGGCAGCTCCGTTAGGAGCGCCATGGTTATAGCAACGCGGCCAAACAAGGCCTCTCTCAAGCTCCGTCAGGAGCGGCACGTTGACCCCTGGACCGCGCGATCCTGATATGCCGCTCCTGACGGAGCTTTGCCCACGCGACCCGCTGGACTATAGACATGGCGCTCCTCGCGGAGCTTTGCCGACGTGGCGGGTGGGCGACCGCCGTTGGCCCATGAAACATCGAGTTCGCCTTAGTGGTCATGAGCATAAATACGTCACCGGATTCATGTTCATGTCCACTTAGGGGCCCATTTCGTACTGAGATGCCGTGAGCGACTCGGCCATCGGATTTCGGATTTCGGATTTCGGATTTCCTTCGGATTTCGGAGCTTGGCGCCTTTGAACGGCGGCCTACGGCGCTGTCGCCCGATAGAACCGGTGGCTGAAGCTGGCCGCTGCCGGATCAACAATCTGCGTGGAGGCATTGGTCGCCACGAAGCTCGTCAAGGGCGTCCAATTCACCAGGTCGGTCGAGCCGCTGACCGTGTAGCGCCATCCTGCAATTCCGTTCAGGGTGAGCTGCACCGGGCCGCCCGGCTGCGGCGCCGGGGGCGTCAGCACCGGACCGCCGACCAGGGCCACGCTGTTCCAGGTCCCCGCGGCGACGGCGACCACGCCGTTCAGGCCCGCCGGCACGGTGGACTGGCCAAAGCCAAAGGGATCGCTGGGATTGTTTGGCTGGCCAGCGCCCCATCCCAAGACCGTACCGTCGCTCTTGAGGGCCAGCATGTGGGAGAGCCCAACGGCGATGCCGGCCACTTCGCTCAGTCCAGGCGGCACGGCGCAGTCGCCGT
>Ga0326728_10022885_pt1 | contig 11536 bp, 10 predicted proteins | sample MB3enrmetagenome_FD_207602 | JGI IMG/M metagenome (GOLD analysis project Ga0326728, IMG submission 207602) | Lab enriched peat soil microbial communities from McLean, Ithaca, NY, United States - MB31MN | ecosystem: Environmental > Terrestrial > Soil > Wetlands > Peat | place: USA: New York... | reverse complement strand
CAAAGCCGGATTGGATCAAGAGGACGCCGTTGGGATAGTCGCCTTCCTCGGCGATGACCGGCTCCTGCGGGCGCGGGCCGCCGGACTGGAAAAGGCGTTTGTACTCGCCCGACCAGTCATAATCGCCATAGGTGCCGAATTCGGTGGCGGCCATGACTTTTTTCAGGGTTTCCTCGGAGAGGCGTTGAAAGATGGGAATTCTGCGCAAGGCGGCGGCCAGGGCGCGTTCGCGGTAGATTTGGTCAATGTGCCGGCTCAACTCCTTGTCGTATTTCATCAGGTCGCGCAAGCCCTGCCAGCGAATTTCCAGCAGTTCGGACTCCTCGCTTTCCGCGAAAACAGAGGCCGTGCGGGGCATGCGGCTCAGGGCGGCGATTTCGCCAAAAAACTCCCCCCCTTCGATCAGGGCCGTTTTATGTTTGTCGAGAATGCGGGGAACGTCCTGGAGACATATTCTGACTTCTTCGCCGTGGGCGTCGTGGGTGGAAGCGGACAAGTCTTTGCTCAAATCCCGGACGCTGATGCTTTCCGGCTCCTTTTGGAACGCCCAGAGTTGGGCCACGAGCTTGAAAATGTTTTTCCGGTGAAAAAGGCGGCGGCCGAGCATGGCAGCCGGCAGTCCCTGTCCCAAGACCACGCGAACCATGCCGGACAAGACCAGAAAGGCGGAGGTTCCGTAATCCCCTTCCCGCATGACAATTTCCCCGCGGCGGCAAGCGTGGACGCGGGTGTCGTTTTTGAGGATGTCGCGCAAAGGAAGGCGGCCGGGGAAATTCTCCGTTTTCATCCGGGAAAAAGGGGCGGTGGACAGAAGGCGCTCCACGGTGGCGTCCGACATTTTGGGATCCAAGGCGGCGTCCCAGCGTTGCGGACGGTCAATAGATGGGGGCGGATTGGGCATGGCGTGCCATCCTCAGGCGTCAATCACCAGGTCTGTTTTGGGTTTGCAGATGCAGGCCAGACACGAGCCTTGTTCGGCGCTGGCGCCGGCGGGGGCCAGATAATCCACGCTGCCCGATTTGATGGCGACCAGACAAGTGCCGCAATTGCCGGCGCGGCAACCGGCGTCTATTTTGACGCCGTTGGCTTCCGCAAAATTGAGGAGGGAGGAGGCGGCCGGAGTCCAGTCAAAGGTCCGGCCCTGACGGCTGAAGGTGACCTTGAGCTTGCAGGGCAGGGCCGTTTCCGCGGCCGTGGGCGGCGGGGCCGTGGTCTGGACGGTGGCCGGACCGAAGGCCTCATAGTGGATGTCGTTTTCCGGCACGCCCCAGGCGGTGAGGCCCGCGGTCATGCTGTTCATCAAAGGGCCGGGGCCGCAGAGGAAATAATCGTAGTTGTTGGAAGGCAGCAGTTGCTTCAACAAGTCCACGCTGACGCGCCCGTTGTGGTGGTAATCGCGTCCCATCACATCGCTCTTTGCCGGGCGGCTGTAGCAAACATGGAGCCGGAGGTTTTCGTGTTGGGCGGCGGCTTGCTGGAGATCCTCCTTGAAAATGTGGTCCGCGCCGCCGCGGACGCCGAAGAAAAGCCACACCTGGGTTTTTGCCCCGCTGTCAATTATCGCGTGGAGCATGCTCATCATCGGCGTGATGCCGACCCCGCCGGAAATCAGGACCGCCGGCCTCGGTTCGGCCAGATCCAGGAAGAAATGGCCGCCCGGAGCTTTGACATCCAGAATGTCCCCTTCCCGCACGGTGTCGTAAAAATAGGAGGAAACCAGGCCCGGTTTGCCATCGCCGGCCCCGGGCGGCGGGAGGGTCTTCTTGATGGTCACTCGATAATAATCCGTTCGAGGGCTGTCGGACAGCGAATAGCAGCGGATAACCGGTTTGCTCTGGCCGGGAATGTTGTTTTGAAAGGTGATGTATTGGCCGGGCTTGAAGGGCGGCAGCGGCCGTTTGTCGTGCGGGGCCAGATAAAAAGAGGCAACGCCTTCGCATTCGAGCACCTTGCGGGCCACTTCAAATTTCCGCCAGCCATTCCAAATGAGCTTGACGGGATCGGCTTCCTGGAAGCGCCGTTGGGCGGCTTGGATCTCCTGGCGCAGCCGTTCGCGGGCCAGCGCCTGCTGGCCGCGTTCGAAGCAGACGCGCCGAAAAGCTCCCCACAAAAGCGTCAGGCCATACAGCGCCATGATCCCCAGCAACGCCCAACCGGCCAGCAATCCCGGATTCCCAGCCACGGCGCTCCAGGCGTCGCCCAGCAATACCAAGTTGGCGAGGATCAGGGTTTGCATTTTCAGTGTCGAAGCGTATAACACCCCTTCGTGCCGCGCAATCAATTACTCGGCCAACAAAGGTTCCCCATGAGCGCCCCCGTGCAAGTGGCCGTTACCGGCCCGTTCGATGACCTGCGCTCCCCGGCGCTGCGCTTTCTGCAGGAAGCGGCCCGGCTGGGCGAGGTAACCGTGCTCCTTTGGCCGGACGGCCCAACGCGCGAACTGGACGGAAAGCTCCCCCAATTTCCCCTGGCGGAGCGCGCCTATTTTTTGCGGGCGCTTCGTTATGTGAAAACCGTTCTTCCCGTGACGGGCGCCGTCACCGCCAATTCCCTGCCGCGCGCCCCTGGATTCCACCCCGCTCTCTGGGCGTTGGAAGAGGCGCGGGCCGGCCCGGCGCAGCGGGAATTTTGCCGGATGGAAAGTCTGCCCTGTCGAGTGCTCGGCGGCGAACAGTTGCGCGGGTTTCCGCCGCCGGCAAGTCCCCCGGCGCCGGCCGGTGTCGCCCGCAAGAAAGTGATCGTGACCGGCTCGTTTGACTGGTTTCACTCCGGGCATGTGCGCTTTTTTGAGGAGGCCGCCGGCTTGGGCGACCTTTATGTGGTGGTGGGTCACGACGCGAACATCCGCCGCCTCAAGGGCGCAGGCCATCCGCTTTTCCCGCAGGAGGAACGGCGGTATATGGTTCAATCCATCCGCTTTGTCACCGAGGCCCTCCTTTCAACGGGACATGGATGGCTGGACGCCGCGCCGGAAATCGAACGTCTCAAGCCCGACATCTACGCCGTCAACGAGGACGGAGACCAGGGCGGCAAACGCGAATACTGCCGGGAACACGGCATCGAATACCTCGTGCTCCGGCGACTCCCCGCGCCCGGCTTGCCCCGGCGCTCGAGCACCGGCTTGAGAGGCTTTTAGCGCGCTGGAAAAGGCCGCCCCCGCGAGCAGTCCTGCGGCTCTCACGGAGTGCGCGCCCTACCTGGAGCTTTTTGCGGAGCCGGTCGGGGAACTGGACGAAGAGCTGGATCCCGCCGAACCACTTCCCTGTCCGCCCTGTCCGCCGCCGCCGCGAATTTCAGCAGGGGCGGATGCAGGCGCGTTGTAGGACGGCGCGTTGTGTTGGGAGGCGGATGCCGGCGCGCTGTAGGCCGGCGCGTTGCGCTGCGGCGGATTGAAGGACGGCGCGGCTCCCGGCACCGCCGGCGGAGCAGGGTTGAAGCCGCGCGGGCTGTACGACGGATAGCCGACGGCAGGAGCCGGCCCGGAGGGAGACAGGACGCGGCGGACATCGCCGGCGCCCGTCCATGACGGCCACCCGGCCGCGGACGCGGCGGATGACGGAGTGGTCCGGGCGGCCGGGGGCTGGAAATTGCCGCTGATGAAACCGGGCCGGGCCGGGGGCGCGGTGTAACTGGAGCGCGGCGTCTGGACGGAGAAATCCGACGCCGCCGCGGCCGGACTGGTTGAAGCCGCCCGCGCCATCGCTGCCTCCGCCGCGGCCGGGCGCGGGGTCTTGTTAATCAAAACCGGGCGGGCCGGCGCCTCAGCCGGCCGGACAACCCGCGCGGCCGCGTCCGGGCGAAAAACCGCCAGACTTCTCGCGGCGGCCTTGCGGCCGGCGGCGTCCGGCGAGGAGACGTCCTGCATCGTAAATTTCGGCACGGGCGCCTTTATCGCCGCCGCGATCTGGGCGGCGCTCACGCCGGCGTTGAGGATTCTCCGGCCGGAGAAGGAATAGTTATTGACTGGCGTGCTGCTCTGGAACAAGGCCGCCGCCCGCGCCGCCGGAGCGGCGAAACGGCCCACATTGCGGGCCAGAAAATGCTCTTGTCCCACGAAAGTGAACGAGGCCGCGCTCAAACCGTAACTGACATCCCATCCGCCCAGCCCCGCGCCGGCGAACAGTCCCACCCCAGGCTGAAAAAGAACGCCCGGCGGCAACGCCGCCCAGCCGGCAAAACCGTCGGTTGTGTTCCTCCAGGCCACCCAGGCCGGAGCCCAGACATCGCCGGGGATCCACACCCATCCGAAAAGCCCGTCCCGGCTCCATCTCCCATAGTGAAACGGCCCCCAGCCCCAGGAATAATCCGACGCCCAACACCAGCCATCGTCCGTCAGCACCCAGCAGCCCCGGTCGCGATACGGCGCCCAGCCCGCATCCACCGCCGCCGCCATCGGTTGCCAGCCCCAGCCGTCCGCCGTCTGCACCCAATTGCCATAAGGCGCCAGGCTGTCATAAAAATAGCTGTCCTGCGGATTCTGCAACGGGGGCGGCTCCGCCGCCGCCGCGGGCGGCACGTCCAGCATATTGTCCGGCGCGGCCGCCATAACGGCACTCCCCGCGGCCGGCGCGCGCGGCGTCTCCGGCGCCGGGGCCGCGGCGGGCGGGGCCGCCGGGGCGGGGGCGGCGTCCGGGGTGGCGTCCGGCTTTTTCAACAGCGCGGCCACGACCTTGTCCGACACGCCCAAATCAGAAAGATACAGAATTTCCTCCGCCGACGGGTTGTAGGTTTGCCCGGAATTCTGGATATAAGCCAGGATCGTGTCCTCGCCGATATGCGCCTGCGCCAGTTTGATGATTTCCGCCAGCCCCGGCGACAAGTCCGCCGGCAGCGCCGGCATGCCTGCGGAAGCCACCGCCGGGGACGGGGCCGGCCCGGAAAAGTTCGCCGGAGCCACCGCGGGCGGTTGGGCGGGCGCATCGGTTGCCGTGCCGCCGGGCTGGCCGTTGCCGTCGAATCGGGCGAAGGCGCCGATGAGCAGAACACTGGCTGTTCCGAACAAGAGGAGCCAGATCGAACCTCCAATAGTTTTCGGATTCATAGCTTTATCGAGCATGGTGCTTTGGAAACGCCGCCACAAGCTTAATTCGTTCAGTTCATTGACTCGGGTTGCTTGGCAAATCCACTATATGAGACGAACGGATTCCGGCCATATTCATTGCCGGGATGGGGCGCTTGTGCCATCATGCCGGGGCCTTGCCTTAAACCTGGGTTTGGAACGCCTGGATCGGACTGACCGTTCCGCAGCCCACGCACGGCACGGCGGCGACTTGCGCCCCGCAATGGGGACAGACTCCCCCGCAGGCGAAGACGTCAAAGTGATTGCGGCATTGGCCGCACATCCAGAACGGCCCCAGCGGCGGCGCTTCCCGGCAGGCCGGACAGGCCAGACCCTGGTGTTTTGGCGCCGCCGCCAGACGCGACAAAGCCCGCGCCCGTTGCAAGCCGTTCCAGCAATACAAAACCACCAACAAACACATAAACCCCAGCCACAAGGAATGGATGTACATCGCCAACAAAATCAGAGCCGCCACACCCGCCAATCCAACGGAGGACGCAATCATCAGACTGCGCGCGTAGCCGCAAACAAACCAAAGCAACGACTGAACAATTTGCCCGCCATCCAGCGGATAGATGGGCAGGAGGTTGAAAATCAACAGTGCCAGGTCAATGGTCAACAAGCCGTAGAGGAACTGGCAGGCGTCCCGCTGCGTCACCGGCCAGCCCATTGTTTGCGCCAGGAAAACCGATCCCGCCAGGATGGGGAGCAACGCCACGTTGACCAGCGGACCGGCCGCGATGCACCACAGGGTCGCCCCGGGCCGGCGCGGCGGAGAGACATAAGCCACCCCGCCAAATGGCCAGAGCACAATTTGATCGGCGCGCCCCCCCACCTGTTTGCAGGCCAGGGCGTGGCCAAATTCGTGCATGGTGACGATGGCAAACAGGGCCGCATATTCCAGCGCCGGCCACAAATAGGTCGAATAAAGTCCCCGGCGCGTCTGGATGCCGTAGTAGGCCAGCAGAAACCAAGACCAGTGCAAATACACGTCAATTCCCGCGAAGCGGAACAAATGGATGGATCCTCGTTTGGTTGGCACAACGGCGCCCATCCTACGCCGCCCCAAAGAATTTGCAATGCCCAAACCGGGGCGTGGGAAATTGCGGATTGGGCCAATTCAAGGTTCTTGCGCGCTTTTTCCTGACGAATTTTAGTTGGGGTTTGATGGGTTCCCATGACTTTTCCATTGACGAAAAGTTATGGCGACCCCTCTCACGACAAAACTATTCTGATTCGACGTTTCCACTGCTCGCCGGTTGAATTGCGCTTCACGCTCCGGCGTCAAAGACTTGGCGATTACGCGCCCACTTTTTCGATTAAACCGACGAGCGCCGAACCGGAAACAGAAGGCGTTTCGGATAATCGAGTGAGCTTCAAATTGTATTTATCAAGGATTTGAGCAACCCGGTCTTCTCCCAATCCGGTTTGGCGAGCGATCCCGCTCATCGTGCGCCATGTGTACTCAGGACGGTCCAAAGCCTTGAACACCTTGATTTCGTCAGGGTCGGTGACTGTTTCTTGCCAACGCATGTTCTTATTCTCCCCGGTTTTCAGGATTTTGCAAGCTTTCAGGTTTTACATTCTTGAAGATCAAATCTTCGATCTGGTCTCGCAAGGCTGAAGGATCGAGTTCCGGTGGCAAATATTGTTCTTTTTCGAACAGCCAACATTCAGGCTTCTTCCATACAAACAGAGTCACGAAGCCTACGACGCCAATAAAGAGCCAGGTCATCCACAAGAACCCGTTCCAAATGCGCTCTTCGGTAAGTCTTGAACAGGTTAGAACGATTGAGAGCGTTGACTCAAGAATCAACAGCGTCAGCACATAAAAACCGAGTGGCGTTCTCACTTGCTGCAAGATCTGAGTGCGCTTCATCGCTCTGCTTTTTTGGGTCTGTGCCATAATCTACAGGTGATTTTGGGCCAATTCAGGGTTGTTGCAAGCTCCTTTCTTGACGGATTTTTGGACATCGCCGGCGCACGTATGGGAGGGGAAGGCGTCTGCCTGCCGGCAGTCCTGATCGCCGCCGCCCGTCTCCGCCCGCGCATAGCGGGTATATATTCTTTGGTTGGGTGGAACAGGCGACCCGCCTGTGCCGGTCGGCGACTCGCCGACCGGAACCGAGAGGGACCCACTACAGTTGCGACGTAGCGCTCTTGCCAATGGTCGTATTGGACCGGCCGCCGGGCCACTGGCCCGGCGGGACGGGCGAGTCGCCCGTGCCACCCGGGAACTTTCCTTTCACCTCTGGTCAATCCGCGCTGGGGAGGGGGCGTCCACGCTTTGTTTCCGACGCGTGGGGCAATGCGCCCGCGCCCAACCCCCCGCATTTCTCCCCGCAATTTTGCGAAAATCCATTTCCGCGCTATATTGCTCCCATGCCTGACCAAGCTCAGAAGAACCGGCCGGTCGCTCCGGGCAGCGGGGGCGGCGGCGATGGACCCAGCGCGCCAAAAGTCGAGAAGCCCAACACCGAGGAATTGCTCAAACGCATGCGCAAGGTGGACCCCGACCAGGCCAAACGTTACCGCCAACGCACCGGGCAATGAGCGACACCCCAATCGCCGGCGACTTCCTTTCCCTCCTGGCCGGGCGCAAGCTGTTGCCGGGCGATGCCGCCCCGGCCCGCGGCGCGCCCGTGGAAACCCAGGCCACCACGGTTTTCGCCTTCCATTACGCGGACGGTGTGCTCATGGCCGGCGACCGCCGCGCCACCGCGGGCAATGTCATCGTCACCGACCGGGTGGAAAAGATCATTGAAGTGGACGCGGCTTCCCTCCTGGCGGTGGCCGGCGTGCCGGCGACGGCCTTTGAGATGGCGCGCGTGTTGCAAACCTCCTTCGAGTATTACCGCCGCAGCCAGTTGCAGCCGCTCAGTTTGCCCGCGCGCGTGCGCGCGCTGGCGCGGCTCTTGCGGGACAATCTGCCGATGACCCTGCAAGGCGTCGGCGTGGTCGTGCCCCTTTTTGCCGGCGTGGATCACGGCGTTTCGCCGCCGCAGGCGCGCATTTATTTTTACGATCCGCTCGGCGCGCAATTCCAGGCTGTCGGATACGCGGCCTCCGGCTCCGGCGCGGGCACGATCCGCAGCGTCCTGAGCTTTGAGGAACGGCACGGCAGCGCCAAGCCGTCCCAAATGAATTTGCGGGAGGCGGTGCGGTTTGCGCTGGCCCTCCTGATCACGGCGTCGGAATTCGACGCCGCGACCGGCGGGGTCAACCCGGCCGCCGAAACCTTTGCCACCATCAAGGTGCTCAAACCTTCCGGCGTGGAAATTGTCACCGACCGGCAACAAAAGGAGTTTTTGCATGACTGAAGAGCCTTACCGCTGGCTGGAGGCGATGGCCAACCGCCGCGAATATGTGCGCGACCAGCTCAAGGGCGGCTCGCCCGTTTTTGCCGTCAGTCTGCCGGACGGAATTCTGTTGCTCGGCGTGGGCGGCGGCCAGTCCAAGGTGTTTGAATTGTTCGACCGTCACGCCCTGGCCGGGCTGGGGCACCCGGCGGACATGGAAAAAGTGCGGCAGGCGGCGATAGACGCCGCGCATCTGGAGGCGTTTACGCGGGCGGCGGAAGACGTCAGTTTGCGGCGGCTCATCAGTTTCGGGTTAAGCCCGCAATTGAAGACGCAGTTTGACCAGATCTTCAGCGCGCCTTTTCTGGTGGAATTGCTCCTGGCGGAACTGGGCGCCGAGCCGGGCCAGGATTTGCTGTTTCGATTGCACTTCGACGGCGCTTTCCAAGTCCAGTCCGGCGGCGCCGTCATGGCCGCCAGCCAGCCGGAAGCGGAGTCCGCCGGCCAAAGCTGGTTGAACGACGCGCTGCGGGACAAAAGCAGTCGGCCGGAAGTTGCGGACCTGCTGTTGCAGGCCTGGTGGTGCCAGGTGCAAAACAAATGGCTGGCCGAATCCGTCCCCGACGCCGCCCAGCGGCAGGCCGGCTGGCGCGAGGCGGTCCGGGGCAAGACCGTCGAGATCGGCTGGCTGGCGCGCCACGGCGCCCGTCCCGCCCGCTACCAGCCGCTCACGCTGGCCGATCTGGGCCTGTGAGAATTGTGAAATGAACCGCATCGTTGGCTTGGAAACGGAGTACGGCTGCCTGGCGGCGGACGATCCGGGCGTCCCCGCCGCCATCGCCCGCGCGCGCAACTGGATTTTCCAGGAGCAACGATTCGGATTGATTGACGTGCATCAGCGCGATTGGGATGAACCGGCCGGCAACGGCGGTTTTCTTTTTAACGGCGGGCGCTGCTACCTGGACATGGGCCACCTGGAGTATTGCACCCCGGAGTGCTTGAACCTGTTGGATGTCTTGCGCCACGACCAGGCGGGCGACGCCATTCTGCTCCAGGCGGTCCGGGGGATGGGGATGGAGGACAGAGTCAGTTTCATCCGCAACAACGTGGACCACTATTCCGGCGCCACCTTCGGCTGCCACGAGAATTACCTGGTCCGCCGCGCCGCGCCGCTGACCGAGCCGAACCTGCGCTCCCTGCTCGCCTTCCTGACCTTGCGCATGCTCTACACCAGCGCCGGCCGCGTGGGCACAACCGTCGCGGCGGAAGCGCGCGGCGAATGGTCCCGGCCCGGCCCCGGCGCTTTGTTCCAAATCAGCCAGCGGGCCGATTACATCAACAACGATCTGTTCGAATGGGTGCAATTCAACCGCGCCATCATCAACACCCGCGACGAGCCGCTGGCCGACGCCCGCAAATATCGCCGCCTCCACCTGCTGCATGGCGACACCAACGTCCTGCCCGCCAGCCTGCTGCTCAAAGTCGGGACCACCTCCCTGGCCCTGGACTTGCTGGAGAGGAACTGCCTCCCGAAAATCATGCTGGACGACGCCGTGGCCGCCTTCCGCCAGCTCTCCCGCCAGCCCGACGGCCCGTGGCCGGTCCAGCTTTCCGACGGCCGCCGCGTCGAGGCCGTGGTCCTGCTCCAGCAGTTCCACCGCAGGGCGCGCGAGGAACTGGGCGGGCGCGATCCCGAAACCGACGCGCTGCTCTCCTTGTGGGAGGAAACGCTGGCCGCGCTGGCCGCCGATCCGGAGACGCTGGTGGGCCGGGTGGATTGGATCACCAAGCGCTGGCTTCTGCAACAGTTTTGCGACCGGGAAAAAATCCCCTGGAGCGATCCCTGGCTCAAGTCCCAGGACCTGGAATATCACCAGATTGATCCGGCGCGCAGCCTGGGACTGGCGGTGGCGCGGACGCCGCCGCCGTGGGAGATTACGCCCCCGGACGCCGCGCGCGCCGCCTTGCAGCCCCCGGCCAACACCCGCGCCTGCGCCCGCTCGCGTGTCATGCGCCTGCTCCAGAGCGAACCGTGCTCCTACTACATTGACTGGGAGATCATCGGCGTGGATGGCGGCGACGCCCTGCACCTGCTCAACCCCTTCGACCCCAGCCCCAAAGACGCGGAAAACTGGATGCAATTGTTGACACAACCCTCCCCCCGCCCGCCCCATCCGTCCGGGAAACCCAACGGCCTCCTGTAGCGGCGGTCTGCGACCGCCGCATTTTTTCCCCGCCGGGATCACATCAGGCCAGAATTGGCAACCAGGACCAGGAAGCCTGGAAACGATCTCCCGCCTGAAAATTTGGCGCTTGACGCCCGCCGGCGCGTCTGGCAACATCCGCCCCAAGTGATTGCGGACAGAAGCCAGTTCGCCCGCGCCGCCGGCGCGGCGTCAGGAATGGGCGGCGCGCCCGGGAGCAATTCCTCGCCGGTATTTTTGACCCTGTGATGACCAGAAACCAGATCCGGCCGCGCGCCGGTCTGGATTGAAAAAGAAGGAGACCCAATATGCAACAGACCCCAAGGCATTTTTCCCGTTTTGTGAATTCCGGCGCCTGGTGCGCCATGCTTGCCGCCTTTTCTTTGCAAGCCGCGCCGGCCATCACGGCGGTCGTCAAAAACCCGGAGCCGGCGGGCAAATATGAAAAGCTCGAACTGACGGTGGCGCTGACGGCCACTTACACCAATGCCTACGATCCGGATCAAATTGACCTGTCGGCGCAATTCACGGCGCCCTCCGGCAAACTCTGGAAAATCAACGGCTTTTACAACGGCGCGGTGTGGTTGATCCGCTTTGCCGCCAATGAGACGGGCGATTGGAAATACGCCGTCAGCGTCAAGGACGCCACCGGGACGGCAACCGGTCCGGCGGGCGCGTTCACCTGCGCGGCTTCCCAACACCACGGGTGGGTCAGGGTCGCCCCGAACCAGAGGTATTTGTGTTACGACGACGGGACTTCGTTTTACGGAGTGGGCGCATGCCATGCCTGGAGCGTTTCCACCAACACCCTCGATCAGATGCAGGCGCTGGGATTCAACACCTATGTCTATTGGAACGGCACCTACGACTTCGACGGCGGAAACAGCCTGATCGAATCCAGAGCGTCGGGGCTGGGAAAATACGACCAGGCCAAATGCGCCCGGCTCGACAACCTGCTGGACTGGTCGGAGGCG
>Ga0326728_10022884_pt1 | contig 11536 bp, 8 predicted proteins | sample MB3enrmetagenome_FD_207602 | JGI IMG/M metagenome (GOLD analysis project Ga0326728, IMG submission 207602) | Lab enriched peat soil microbial communities from McLean, Ithaca, NY, United States - MB31MN | ecosystem: Environmental > Terrestrial > Soil > Wetlands > Peat | place: USA: New York... | reverse complement strand
ACCAGGACTTCAAGGACCCCGACACCGGCCAGCTCATGAACCGGGAGCTTTTGAACCAAGAGCTTTCGAAAATCGAGAAGCCGGCAGGCATCGCCAATCCGAAAGACTTCCGCAACGAGGTCGTAAAGTTTACACTGAGAGCGAGGGCACAGCGCGGCGGCAAGAACCCCTCCTGGACAAGCTACGAGAAAATCCGCGAGGTCATCGAACGCCGCATGTTCAGCCAAGTGGAGGATCTGCTACCTGTGATAAGCTTCGGCTCCAAGAAGGACAGCGAGACCGAGAAAAAGCATAGTGAGTTCGTGGAGCGCATGGTGGCACGCGGCTATACGGAGCGTCAGGTCCGCAGGCTCGTGGAGTGGTACATGCGCGTAAGGCAGGCTGGCTAACGAACCGTGCACATTATCGATCGGCGCCGCGACGCGAGCGGCAAAAGTCTCGGCAATCGCCAGCGGTTCATCCGCCGGGCGCGAGCATTGGTCAGGCATGCGGTCCGCGAGGCATCGAAGGACCGCAAAATTACGGATACCGGCCGCGGCGGAGAGGTTACCGTCCCGGCCGACGGTGTGCGTGAGCCGAGCCTGCGGCGCGCTGCCAAGGGAGGCATGCGGGAATACCTCCTCCCCGGCAACAAGAACTATATAGAAGGAGATACGATCGAGCGGCCGCCTTCGGGCGGCGGCGCGGGCGGCGCCAGCGCGAATGGAGAGGGCGAGGATGAGTTCCGCTTCGTCCTTTCGGACGACGAGTTCATCGATCTCTTCCTCGAGGATCTGGAGCTGCCCGATCTCGCCAAGCGCCAAGTCATGGGCGAAGAGAAGAGCCAGCCCAGGCGCGCGGGCTACCGCTCCTCAGGGCCTCCCTCGCAGCTTTCGGTCCCGCGCACGATGCGCAACAGCCTTTCCCGCCGCATCGCGCTCAGACGGCCGAAGCCGGACGAGATTGCGGCGCTTGAGGACCGCCTTAAGGAACTGGAGGATGCAGGGGCGGATGAGGACGAAATCCTTAGCCTTCGCGCCGAGCTCGAGAGGCAGGGCTTGCGCGCCCGCGCCATTCCGTTCATCGATCCCGTCGATGTGCGCTACCGGCGCTACGAGTCCGTGCCGAAGCCCGTGGCGCAGGCGGTGATGTTCTGCCTCATGGATGTTTCGGGCTCGATGGACGAGCATCTGAAAGACCTCGCAAAGCGGTTCTTCAGCCTGCTCTATCTCTTCTTGAGCCGCCGCTACCGCTATGTGGAGGTGGTCTTCATCCGCCACACGCATGAGGCGAAGGAGGTCGACGAGGAGACGTTCTTCCACAGCCGTGAGACCGGCGGTACTGTCGTTTCCACCGCGCTTGAAGAGATGATTCGCGTCCAGGCGGACCGTTTTCCTGCGAACGCATGGAACATCTATGCCGCTCAAGCGTCGGACGGGGACAACCTGCCAATCGACAACGAGAAGACGGTTGCCCTTTTGAAAACTGTTATTCTGCCTTTGTGCCAATATTACGCTTACATCGAGGTCGGGCGCGAGCCGGAGGAGCGCCGCCGCGGAGGAGAGCCGCCAAGCACGCTCTGGCGCGCTTATGACCTTATCCAGTCTCCACAAATCCCAATGGCGATGCGCAAGGTTCGCGACCGCCGCGACATTTATCCTGTGTTCCGCGAACTCTTTGAGCGGAAAAGCCACGCAGCGTCAACGGGGGCGTGATGAAGATTAAGCCGGCCAAGAACAAGCTTCTGTTCGAGGGTGCCGATTGGAATTTCGAAACTCTTGCCAGAATCTACGATGGCGTTGCTGAAATTGGTCTCGGGGAGCTTGGGCTCGACATCTACCGGCCGCGTATTGAGGTTATAACCTCCGAGCAAATGCTCGACGCTTACGCCTCGACGGGCATGCCGCTGTTTTACCGGCACTGGTCGTTCGGCAAACAGTTCGTGCGCAACGAGACCCTCTACCGGAAGGGCTGGCAAGGCCTCGCCTACGAGATCGTTATCAACTCGAACCCCTGCGTGGTCTATCTTCTCGAAGAAAACACCGCCACGATGCAGACGCTCGTGCTTGCGCACGCCGCGTTCGGCCATAACCACTTCTTCAAGAACAACTATGTCTTCCAGCAGTGGACCGACGCCGACGGCATTCTCGATTACCTCGCTTTCGCGAAGAACTACATTGCCGAGTGCGAAGACCGCTATGGCGTATCCGAGGTGGAGCGCGTGCTGGACGCAGCTCACGCGTTGCAAAATCAGGGCATCCATCGCTATCCTGGCAAGCGCACCATCGATTTGCGTTCCGAGGAGAAGCGCGAGCGCGAGCGCCGCGAGCATGGGGAGCGCCTGTTCAACGACCTCTGGCGCACCGTCCCGGAGCAAGGCAAGAAGACGAAAAAGCGCTCCGAACGGGACCGGCGCCGCGCGCTGCTTGGCTTGCCGGAGGAGAACATCCTTTATTTTCTTGAGAAGACCTCGCCCCGGCTGAAGCCGTGGCAGCGTGAAGTGATCCGCATCGTCCGGCACATTGCGCAATATTTTTATCCGCAGCGCCAAACCAAGATGATGAACGAGGGCTGCGCGACCTATACGCACTACGAGATCATGCAGCGCCTCGTCGACCGGGGCCAAATTACCGAGGGCGCCTATTTCGAGTTCCTGCATTCGCATACCAATGTCGTTGCCCAGCCAAACTTCGACGACAGACGCTATTATGGGCTCAACCCCTACGCGCTCGGATTTGCGATGATGAAAGACGTCGAGCGCATTTGCGTAAGCCCGCAGGCCGAGGACCGCCAATGGTTTCCGGATATCGCCGGCAACGGCGATCCGATGGGTACGCTGAAAGACATCTGGGCGAATTATCGCGACGAGAGCTTCGTATCGCAGTTCCTCAGTCCGCATGTTATTCGCAAGCTCGGCCTCTTCCTTGTCGTCGACGATTACAAGGAGAAAGACCTTTCGGTGGACGCGATCCATAATGAGCGCGGCTATGCGAGGGTCCGCCGCGCTCTCGCCCGCCACTACGATGTTGCCCGGCACGATCCGGACATTCAGATCGTGGATGTGGATCTGGAGGGCGACAGGCGCTTAGAGCTGCGCCACCATATCGTGGACGGCGTCACGCTCGACGAGGACGATACGGAGCGCGTGCTCCAGCACCTCGCCAATCTATGGGGCTATGAGGTCTATCTCATCGAAACCGCCGGCGAAGGCGAACCGGCAACCAAGCATCACGCCGAGCCCGTTCATCCCTTTGTATAGCGTGCGCTCATCTCTTGCGACGCCGGAGGAGATGGCGGAAACAGGTTAAGCCCCCCTCTCACCCCAGCCCTCTCCCAGCAAGCTCGCCTTGGCGAGCTTGCCACTCAAAGTGTCCGCATTCGCAGGCGAATGCGGACGGGGAGAGGGAGTCTGCTGCGGTCCTCTCTGCGCGGTGGTGCAAGCGTCCTTTCTCCCCTTGGGGAGAGAGACAGAGTGAGGGGGTCTTCCCAGCGATTCCACAATAGCGGGACAGACGCTAGGCGCGGCTATCCCGGTTGGCTACAGCGGAGATGCCGAGTGCGGCCGTAACCGCGTTGACGATGCCGCTGGCATTGAGACCGGCAGCCTCGTACATGGCTTCCGGCTTGCCATGGTCCATGAAAATGTCCGGAAGTACGAGCGGCCGGACCTTCAGCCCGTGGTCGAGCAGCCCATCGCGGGCCAGAAACTCCAAAACATGGCTGCCAAATCCGCCGCCTGCGCCCTCCTCGACGGTGACGAGAACCTCGTGATGGCGGGCGAGCTGGCGTATCAGGTCACGGTCCAAAGGCTTCGCAAACCGTGCATCGGCCACGGTCGCCGGAAGACCCATCGCGGCGAGCTTTTCGGCGGCCTTCAGGCTCTCGTGAAGACGGGTCCCAAGCGATAGAATGGCAACGGCAGAGCCTTCGCGCACGATCCGGGCTTTACCGATATCGAGCGGCACGCCTTCTGCCGGCATCTCAAGGCCCAGGCCTTCGCCGCGCGGATAGCGGATCGCGCTCGGCCTATCGCCGATCGCAGCAGCGGTCGCGACCATGCGCTTGAGCTCCACCTCGTCCGATGGCGCCATGACGACGAAATCGGGCAGGCAGCAGAGATAGGCGAGATCGAACGCTCCGGCATGCGTCGCGCCGTCGGCGCCGACAAGGCCCGCCCGGTCCAGCGCGAAGCGGACGGGTAGGTGCTGTACGGCGACGTCGTGCACGACCTGGTCGTAGCCGCGTTGCAGGAATGTCGAGTAGATGGCGGCAAATGGCTTGAACCCCTCGACGGCGAGGCCGGCGGCGAAGGTGACGGCATGCTGCTCTGCAATGCCGACGTCGAAGCAACGGTCCGGGAACTCTTTTTCGAAGAGATCGAGCCCCGTACCCGACGGCATGGCCGCGGTGATGGCGACGATCTTATCGTCTTTGCGGGCTTCCTCGATCAGGCTTTCGGCGAAGACTTTCGTGTAGCTCGGCGCCCCGGGCTTGCCCTTGTCTTGCGCGCCCGTCACGACGTTGAACTTGTTCACGCCGTGATATTTGTCGGCGGAGTTCTCGGCGGGCGCGTAGCCCTTGCCCTTCTGCGTCACACAGTGGATCAGAACCGGCCCGACATCGGCGTCGCGGACGTTGCGAAGTACGGGCAGAAGATGATCGAGATTATGCCCGTCGATGGGGCCGACATAGTAGATGCCGAGTTCCTCGAACAGCGAGCCGCCCGTCAAAAGGTGGCGCGTAAACTCCTCCGCCCGGGCCGCGCGCCGCTCCCAAACCTTCGGCAGCTTATGGGCGAGCTGTTTGCCGAAATCGCGAACCTTGAGGTAGGTTTCCGATGAGGTCATGCGCGCAAGATACGCCGATAGCGCTCCGACGGGGGGCGCGATCGACATATCGTTGTCGTTCAAAATGATGATGAGGCGCGCGTCCATCGCGCCTGCATTATTCATCGCCTCATAGGCCATGCCGGCGCTCATGGCGCCGTCGCCGATCACTGCGATGATATGGCGGCTTTGGTCTTCGCCCTTGAGATCGCGGGCGACCGCCATGCCGAGGCCTGCCGAGATCGATGTCGAGGAATGGCCGGCTCCGAAAATATCGTACTCGCTTTCCGAGCGCTTCGTGAAGCCGGACAGCCCCCCAGGCTGGCGCAGCGTCCGTATGCGATCGCGCCGTCCCGTCAATATCTTGTGAGGATAGGCTTGGTGACCGACATCCCAGATAAGCCGGTCGTGAGGCGTGTTGAACAGATAATGGATCGCGACCGTCAGCTCGACGACGCCCAACCCCGCCCCCAGGTGACCGCCAGTTACCGACACCGCTTCGATCAATTCAAATCGCAGTTCGTCAGCCACCTGCCGAAGTTGATCTGGATCGAGCTTTCGAAGGTCTGCGGGAAACCGTATGGTATCGAGAAGCGGGGTACGATTGCTGATGGTCACTTCAACACTTTCCTTCAGAATTCACTACTGCTAGCCTATGCGGCCCAGCCTTTCAGAACACCGAATTTTTTGTCGCAAATGCGGAAAAGTCTTCGCCGGCACCGGAAGGCAACACTGCAAGAAAAATATGCGAGCACAAACGCTAAGTTTTTTCTTCTCTAACGAAAGAATCAGACTCACGCCTGAAGTTTTCTAGCAGTCATTAAGCCGGTGGCGTTCCATTTGTTCCAGGATCGAGCGCAACGGTTCCCGCGGGAATCCCTTGCGCATTGAGCGCGATGCGCTCGACTTTGGCCTCCGCGCGCTTCAACAGCTGATCGCAATGAGCGCGCAAGGCCTCTCCGCGCTCGTAGATTTCGATGGATTGCTCGAGGTCTACGTCGCCTCTTTCGAGACGCGTTACGATCTGCTCAAGTTCTTTTAACGCCGCTTCGAAACTCATGCCCTTGATGTCTGCGAAGGGGTTGCGCGCCTGCCGGGGCGCGGGTGGCTCTTTGATTGCATTGCTTTGCATGACCGTTCCCTAAAAAGCCTCTAGTAACGCCTGCACGTGAACTGCAACCGAGCGGCTCAGCGCCGTGAGATCGTAGCCGCCCTCCAGCATTGAAACCAGCCGGCCTCCGCAGCGTTCCCGCGCGACTTCTATCAACTTTCGTGTCACCCAGGCGTAATCGTCTTCGACGAGGTTGATGTTGGCCAGCGGATCGGATCTGTGGCCGTCGAACCCAGCCGAAACGATGATCAAGTCCGGTGCGTGCCGGTGCAGCGCCGGTAGAATGACCGATTCGTACGCCTCGCGAAATTCCCCGCTGCCGTCGCCGGCCCGCAGCGGTGCATTGACGATGTTACCGGACTCGCCGCGTTCTGTCAGGCTCCCTGTACCCGGGAACAGAGGCATCTGATGGGTCGATGCATAAAGAAGGGACGGATGGGACCAAAAAATCGATTGCGTGCCATTGCCATGGTGGACATCGAAATCCACCACGGCGACCCGTTCGGCTCCGTAGGCCGCTTTGGCGTGAAACGCTGCGATGGCAGCGTTATTGAATAGGCAGAAGCCATTTGCCTTTTCGATCTCGGCATGATGTCCCGGCGGGCGCACCCCGCAAAGCGCGTTCGAGGCAAGGCCCTGCATCACCTCGTCCACGGCTTGGATGCCGGCGCCGGCTGCGCGCAGCGCGGCTTCCCAACTGCCCGGCGACATTATGGTATCGCCGCCGTCGAGCGAAACGAGATCCTGCCGCGGCTGGCTTTTCTCGATAAAGTCGAAATAGCGTTCGGGGTGCGCGCGCACAATTTGCTCGCGCGTTGCTCGTGGCGCCTCAACATGATGGAGGTTCTGAAATCGCTCATGCGCCAGGGCTTTTTCGATAGCCCTCAACCGGTCTGCCCGCTCAGGGTGCCAATCGCCCGTGTCGTGATCGAGGAAGGCATCGTGAGTTATATAAAGCGTAGACATGGACCGGCCTCAACCGCTTTGCTTGCTCACCAGAGCTTTCAAGGAGACCGGCGGCTTGCTGTCCTCGGGAATAAAAAAGTCTGGGGCCAGATCCTCGCTCGGGTCTATGCGATAATGGTCGAAGTCACGCTTTCCGCTCTCCCAGAGCAGCGTGTCGTCGATGCAAAAGTTCCCTGTGAACTCCCGTGAAGGCTTCGTAAGAATGAGATGCGCGGCATCGGCCAAGATGTCCGCCTTGCGGCTGGCGCGCATCAGCCGGTCGCCGCCGAGCAGGTTTGCGACGGCCGCGGTGGCGATCGTGGTGCGCGGCCAAAGCGCGTTCACGGCAATACCGTGCGGCTTAAACTCCGCCGCCATGCCCAGCACGCAGAGGCTCATATTGTATTTGGCTATCGTATAGGCGACGTGAGGCGCAAACCACCGGGGATTGAGATCGAGCGGTGGCGAAAGCATGAGGATATGCGGATTGTCCGCCTTCATAAGATGCGGGAGGCACAGCTTCGAAGTCAGGAACGTGCCGCGGCCGTTGATTTGGTGCATCAAATCGTAGCGCTTCATATCGGTCTGCGCTGTTGGCGTCAGGCTGATTGCGCTCGCATTGTTTATGCAGATATCGATGCCGCCAAATTGCTTGACGGTTTGGGCGACGGCCGCCTGCACCTGCTCCTCGAAACGGATATCGCAAAGTATGGGGAGCGCCTTCCCGCCCTCCTGCTCGATCTCGGCGGCAGCGGTGTAGATCGTTCCGGGCAATTTGGGGTTCGGATCGCCGGTTTTCGCTGCAATCGCAATGTTCGCGCCGTCTTTTGCTGCGCGCAGAGCGATTGCCAAGCCTATGCCACGGCTTCCGCCGGTTATGAACAGTGTCTTTTTGTTGAGCGATCCCATTCCCGATTTTCCTTTTCAAGTCCCCCCTCACCCCAGCTTTGTGCTTGAGGAGTAGACCCCCTCACTCTGTCTCTCTCCCCAAGGGGAGAGAGGACGCTTGCACCACCGCGAAGAGAGGGCCGCAGCTAGCTCCCTCTCCCCTTGGGGAGAGAGTTGGGGTAAGGGGGCCTTTGCTTGTTGTGAGGGGGTCTTTCTCTATCCTTGTGCCACCTTTGGCGCTTTTTGTACAAACGCCGAAAATGCTGCCATGGCCTCCTGCGATTTAATGCGCTCCAAAAATAAAGCGCCTTCCTCCTCCATCCGGCTCTTGATGGGCGCCGGGTCTCCCTTGAGAAGCCGCCGTGAAATCCGGACCGCTTCGCGCGGCTTGGCGGCGAGCGCCTCCGCTGCCTTGAGGGCCGCGCCTTCCAACGTCTCCGGCGGCACGATATGGTTGACGAAGCCCGCTTCTCTTGCCCGGTCCGCCGTAAACGGCTCGCCCATGACAAGAAGCTCGAAGGCGCGCGCATGGCCCATCAGCCTCGGTCCGAGCAGGCTCGAAGCCGCTTCGGGAACGAGCCCAAGATTGACGAAGGGCGTTTGAAAGAGCGCGCGCGGGCTCGCGAATACGAGATCGCAATGGAACATCAGCGTGGTGCCGATACCGATAGCCGGGCCGTCGACGGCGGCGGCGAGCGGTTTTTCGTGCTCCGCCAGCGCCTGAAGAAAGCTGAACCCATGCAGGGCGGCACCGCCTTGCCCCACCGCGAGGAAGTCCGCCAAATCGTTGCCGGCGCAGAAAATCCCGGGCTGGCCGAGCATCACTGTGACAGCGATACCATCGGCAGCGTCCGCGGCCTTAAGCGCGTCCGCCAGTGCCCGGTACATCTCCCCCGTCAGAGCGTTCTTCTTCTCCGCCCGGTTCAGCCTGACCGTCTGGACGGCGCCCTCTTGGGCGATTTCAACGTGCGCGCTCATCTTTATCGCGTCCCCAGAACCGCATCTGCCTCCGTTACGGTTTCGTATCCGTGGGTAACCGCATGTTTCAATCCGGCGGTCTCGACCATGAGGCTTTCCGCGAAGTGCCGCGCTTCGACCGCGCGTGCACCGGCATTCACGCCCTCGCCGCCGCGGGCCGCCGCGAGCGCGCCTCTCGCAAGGTAGGTTCCCCCCGCCGTAAGTCCGAACAGCCGTCCGAACGGCGTGGCGCCCGCAAGCGCTGCGGCCTTGTTCTGGGCAAGCTGGCGCTGAAGCCAATCGCTTGTCTCTTCGAGGGCGGCAACGCTCTCCTCGAGACACTCGCCCATATGGCCGAAGGCAGGCTCGTTCGAGGCCTTCACGGCGCTGACGGTTTCCTTCAGGCGAGCGATGAACGCCTGAACGGTCTCACCGCCATTCGAGGCCAGCTTGCGCGTGACGAGGTCGATGGCTTGAATGCCGTTCGTACCCTCGTAAATCGGGGCGATGCGCGCATCGCGGTAATGTTGCGCCGCGCCCGTCTCCTCGATGAAGCCCATGCCGCCATGCACCTGAATGCCGCTGGAGGCCACCTCGACGCCGATATCGGTGGAGAATGCTTTGGCAACGGGCGTCAGTAGCGCAGCTTCGGCGTGAGCGCGCTTGCGCTCGTCCGCATCGGGCGAATGATGCGCGATATCCATCGCCACCGATGTCGCATAGCAGATCGCGCGCGCCGCCGAGGTCTTGACCTTCATGTCGAGCAGCATCCGCTTCACATCGGGGTGCTCGAAAATAGGGACCGAACCATCCGGCCCCCCCGTATCGCTCGCGCCCTGCTTGCGCTCATGCGCATAGGCAAGCGCCTGCTGGAATGCGCGCTCGGCAATGCCGACGCCCTGGACGCCGACGCCGATGCGCGCCTCGATCATCATGGTGAGCATGGCGTAGAGGCCCTTATTGGGCTCGCCGACCATCCAGCCAACGGCGCCGTCCTTGTCTCCGTAGTTCATAACGGCGGTCGGGCTGCCGTTAATGCCCAGCTTGTGCTCGAGCTTGGCCGCATAGGCGTCGTTGCGGGCGCCAAGCGAGCCGTCGTCATTCACGAAAAACTTCGGGATCAGGAACAGCGAGATGCCCTTCGTACCGGCAGGCGCATCGGGCAGGCGGGCCAGCACCATGTGGATGATGTTGTCCGTCATCGGATGCTCGCCGTAGGTGATGAAAATCTTGGTGCCGGTGATCTTGTAGGTGCCATCGCCAGCCGGAACCGCGCGGCTCTTGAGGAAGCGCAGGTCGGAGCCCGCATGCGGCTCTGTCAGCTGCATCGAGCCCGTCCACTCGCCGGTGACGAGCTTCGGCAGATATTTCCTCTGCAGCTCCTCCGAGCCATGCGCGATGATCGCGTGCACGCCCGCCTGCGTCAGCAACGGATTGAGGCCGAACGCCATATTGGCGCCGTTCCACATCTCGGTGAGCGCCATGGAGAGCGCGAGCGGCAGGCCCTGGCCGCCATGCTCCTTCGGGAAGGCCACGCTGCCCCAACCGCCGGCGACCCATTTGCGGTAGGCCTCGGTGACGCCTTGCGGCATCACGACCTCGCCGTTGACGAGCCGCGCGCCTTCGGTATCGGATGCCCGATTCGTCGGCGCCAACTCCTCGCCCGCGAAGCGCGCCGCCTCCTCCAGGATGGCGTGGACCGTGTCCCAGTCCAAATCCTCGAACAACCCGCGCTCGACGATCTTCGATAGTCCGGCAATGTGGTTGAGCGTGAAGGCGATATCAGCGACGGGCGCGCGATAGGTCATCGATCCTCCCAGTTTGCGCTTGGATTGAGTGCAGGCTTGCCGCCGCATTTGTTCCGGTTCGTCACCCAAGCAGGCGAAACTTCACAGTAATCCGAAACGCGGCGGCGGAAAATAGCTTTGTGCGCAGGATAGGCTAGACGTGTTATAAACGAAAAGCAAAGACCGCCTGAAGCTTTTATAAAGCAAAAGCACTGCGTTGCCGGCATAGCCGCGAACCGCCATGGTCATGGCTAGGCTTGAGCGAGGCCCAAGGTGTCATCGCACTTATCCGCAAACTAGCGCCATTCGGCTAAGATGCCGGATAATCCGCAAGCGGATTTCCGGCATGACACCGCGGGTCATAGCGGAAGCCGCCGGCCCGTAGTGTCATCGCGGAAAGCGCATCGCGCTTATCCACGATCCTGACCTGTTTCGCGAAGATGCCCGATAGCCCGCAAGCGGGCTTCCGGCATGACATCGCGCTTCTGTCATCGCAGAAACGCGCCTGCGCGTCATCCGCGATCTTCGCGGTTCTTCCGCGTCCGGCGGTGTGGTAGGCTGCGGCAGATAGTTGCTTTGGGAGATTTGCGATGCGTGCGCTTGCCATTCTTCTTTTGTGTTTTGCGTGTGGCGGGGCGGCGCGTGGAGACGGGCAGGCCAAGGGCTGGCTCGGCGCGGCGGTCGAGGACCTTCCGGCAGAAGAAGCGGCGAAGACGCATGGCGTGAAGGTCGCGGAAGTTACGGCAGGCGGCCCGGCCGCGAAAGCCGGGATCGAGACGGGCGATATTATTTTGTCGCTCGACCGCGTCGAGGTGGAGGACAAGGCGGGGTTCGAGGCCGATCTGGCGGCGAAAGCGCCGGGCACGGAGATCAAGCTGAGCGTGCGGCGCGGGGCGAGCGAGAAGCGGCTCGCCGTAACGCTCGGCGCCCAGCCGGTGGAGCAAGTGCGCGCGGAGCCGAAGGACGTGCCGATCCTGCAGCTCGACAGCGGCGGGCAGATGGCGAACATCAACGGCGTCGCCTTCACGCCGGACGGCAAGTTC
>Ga0326728_10022883_pt1 | contig 11536 bp, 9 predicted proteins | sample MB3enrmetagenome_FD_207602 | JGI IMG/M metagenome (GOLD analysis project Ga0326728, IMG submission 207602) | Lab enriched peat soil microbial communities from McLean, Ithaca, NY, United States - MB31MN | ecosystem: Environmental > Terrestrial > Soil > Wetlands > Peat | place: USA: New York... | reverse complement strand
GCCTTTGCCGGTTTGCCTGCTGAGCGGCCGGAGTCCGCTCGCGCTACCTTGGCCGCGCGCATCGCTTCAGAAAGGGGAAGAACCGAGTTCGTCCTCGTATCGCTGATTGGCGGGCCGGACGGGAAGCTCGTCGCGTACCCAACCAACAAAAGTTCCGGTTCAGTGACCGCGTTCGGGCAGGCCGACGGGTTCTTCAAGGTTGAGTCGCAGTCGGAGACGGTTGCCCAGGGCGAGGAAGTGGACGTCACTTTGATTGGCGCGCATCACAAATTGGCGGACCTGGTGATCATCGGAAGCCACTGTGTGGGGCTCGATGTGCTGATGAGCCGGTTGATGAGCGAAGGAATCTCTGTAAATTCGCTCAGCGTGGGCAGCAGCGGCGGACTCGCTGCCGCCAAGCGGGGGGAGTGCGATATCGCCGGAATCCATCTCATGGACCCTGTGACAGGCCAATACAATCACCCCTTCCTCACCGACGATCTGGAACTTATCCCCGGCTACGAGCGCCTGCAAGGAATCGTCTTTCGTGCCGGCGACGCTCGCTTCGAAGGCCGGCCCGCAGAGGAGGCCGCAGCCGCGGCAATCGCGGATGCTTCATGTCTGCTGATCAATCGCAACGCCGGCTCCGGCACCCGCATCCTCATTGACCGGTTCCTGAAAGGTGTTCAGCCCTTGGGGTATACCAAGCAAGCAAATACGCACAATGCGGTTGCGGTCGCGATTGCCCAGGGCCGGTCCGATTGGGGCGTAGCGATCGAGACTGTTGCACGGCAATATGGGCTTGGATTCCTCCCGCTACATGCAGAACACTATGATTTTGTTGTGCCCCGAAGCCGTTCTCAGAGGGCCCCGGTGGCCAGATTCGCCGCCCTGTTGCAGGACCCGGCGGTCAGAGAGGCTCTCAGCCGGCTTGGTTTCAAAATGAAAGACGCCATCGCTGCGTGCGGGCCCCTGACTGAATGAGAGTTCCGCGAAATGAAGTTATTAGAGCGGAATCCGGGCAACAGTGCCCACTCTGAATTCGCGCAGGGTGGCTTTTTCTTAAGGAAGAAGCCACTTGACGGGCGTGCTCTTGGGTACACCTGCCCGGATTCCGCTGTAGGCGCGATGCGCCAACCGGGAGCGGGAATAAGGACAGTAGACCTTAAATGAGTAGCGGCAAACAACTCGCTATCCTTTCGCCTCAGAAGAGGCGCCCTATCCCTCATGCGCGCTACTTGAACATTGTGTTCCGAACGCTGCATTTGATCGCCATCAGCCTTCTCGTCGGCGGACACGCCTTTGGCGCATCCGCCGGTCACCTTCGGCCCCTGTTATATGGCGCGATTGTCACAGGGGCGGGCATGCTCGTGGTCGACGCGTACCCGTCGTTTCAGTTTCTGCATCAGTGTTGGGGCGTGTTCCTGCTCCTCAAACTTGCCCTGCTGTGCGTCATTCCATTTGCGTGGAGTTACCGCCTGCCAATCCTGATTGCAGTCATCGTGATCGCATCGGTGGGTTCGCACATGCCCAAGAAGTTCCGTCATTACTCGCTGATCTACGGACCGGAACAGAAGAAATAGACTGATGCCGGGAATGGTGGACTCGTTTTCACGCGCTAACAAACCGGGCATAAAAACTGCGCGCAACCGTTACATCGGTTGTTCCCTTGATGATGGCCCGGCCGTCGGGGAAAAGCGTCAACTCGTAGGGCTCGCGCCAGAAGCGCAGCGCGAATTCGTTGCGGCGCACGGCGCCTTGCTTGAGAAGCCGTTGCTCCAGTTCGCCCAGGTCGATGGTTCTTCGTTGCTCATGGATCTGAACCGAGTTTCTTCCGCAAAGCGTGATGTGCGGCCGATTCTCTCCGGAAAGGTGCGGAAACTCGTGTTGTGCGCAACATCTGCAATCGGCCCGCGCCGTATCTGCCGGAATCTCGGCATAATCGTTCCACCAGACGTCCTGCGAGAGCAGCGTCCGCCGCATCAGTGACTTTGCCCCAGTCAGGAACTTCAATGCTTCGGCAGAGGCAAGCGCCCCAATGCTGGCTACCGCCGCATTCAATATCCCGGATGTTTCACAAGTCTCCAGCGCCCCGCGTGGAGAATCTGGAAACATGCAAGCCAGACATGCGGTTTCACCCGGCAGTATGTTCATGGTTACGCCCACGCTTCCCACGGCTGCGGAATAAATCCAAGGAAGGCGTTTCATGACCGCAAAGTCGTTGATCAGATAGCGTGTTTCAAAGTTGTCGGTTCCATCCATGATCAGGGAACAGTCCGCGAGCAAAGTCTCCACGTTGTCGGGAGCCAGATCGGCGACCTGCGGCTCGATGTCCACGCCGGAGTTGCATTGTGAAAGCTTCCTGGCGGCTGCCACGGCTTTGGGCAGAAACTCCGCGGCGTCGGTCTCGTCGAACAGGCTCTGCCGCGCCAGGTTGCTTGTCTCCACGTAGTCCCGGTCGATGATCCGAAGGAATCCGGTCCCGGCGCGAGCCAGCAGAGAAGCGATAGCTGACCCAGTCCCGCCGCAGCCTACGATAGCCACTCGCGCAGCTTGCAGTTTCAACTGACCTTCCTGGGCGATGCCGCGAAAGAGAATCTGGCGCGAATAGAACTCGCTGGAAGGCAGCGTCACGGCCTATCCTCCGCCCACCATGGGGAAGATCCCGAGGCGCGCATTCTCATGAAGTTCCTGGTCCAGCTTCGCATACTTGGAATCAACTAAGACAGTGCCAACCTGCGACGCATCGATGCCAAGTTCCTCCACCGCCTTCCGGATACTGGTCCCCGGAGGAAAATCCCGCATCTGCTCTTTAAACCTTCCGATGCGGAAGTTGGCGAAGAGCCTGACTTGAACCTGCATAGGAGAATTCCACATCTTTCTAAAATGCAAAACCCTGGGCGGCATGGAAGAACTCTCCGTTGCGGCCCAGGGCGTGGTGGTGGTTAGAAATTCCAGAACGCATCGATCTCTTGCCCGGTGAAGTCCCACTTCAGGTTATGTGGGGGCAGTTCCTCGGCGCTGAAAAACTCAGGAAGACGGTCCTGCTGACTGGTCAAACCGGCGGCACAGTTGAACTCGTGCTCAATCTTGAGAACGTACGAGCCGAGTTTGGGTATGTAATCCTCTGCGGTCTTATTTGCGCCGGAGCGCGCATTGAGCATATCCACCAGTGCCGGGACGCACTGCGGGTCGCCGCTTATCGCCATGTCCGCGAAGAGGCATATTCCGAAAGAATCAACAGCCGCGCCGGCAAACTGCAAGTGCCGCGAGAGCTCGACTTGCCCATCTTTCTTATGCCCGTCAATTGCGCCTCCCAGAGTGGGACCAACGGCGTATCCGGCGGTATGGTCTGCGCCCATGGGCGACGTCGCATAGGTAATGCCTTGGCCTTTGATCGGACGAGGATCATAGGCCGGGATCGCCTGGTTCTTTACGGTCGCCACCCGAGTCACGCCATACACGGTCCCCGTGGTGCCGGCGCCACACCCGATCACTCGGCCCAGCGGCGTCCCCAGTGCAACCTCTTCTTTAAGAAGCCGGATCACACCGGCGGCATCGCCGAATTTCAAGATTCCCGCCTCCATGGCTACGGCCATGGCGCCGGACATTTCGATCGAATCCACGCCAATGTCATCCATCAGGCGGTCAGCCGCGGCGATTTGGTCAAGACTGTCGATATCGCAACCTGGACCAAGCAGGGAAATCGTTTCGTACTCCAGCCCGGAGGTCACAAACTGCTTCTCTTCATCGACGTACACCTGGGAGCACTGGATAATGCAGCCCGGCGCACAGCCATGACTGGGCTCGCCGCCCCTGGCAAGGATCGTCTCCCGCATGGTTTCGCCGGAGACCTTTTCATGATTGGGGTACTGCCCGTTCCGGAAGTTGTACGCCGGCAGAGCTCCAGCCTCGTTAACGGCATTGATTAACATCGCCGTCCCAAAGGGCTTCATCCCATGGGTGATTCCAGGCTGATTCACGATCGACGTGGAGAAGATCTTCGCGGCTGTCCTGAATTTTTCCGGATCCGCCAGCGTTACTCCTTTGCAACCCGTATCGTCGATTGAGATCAGCTTTACCCTTTTCGATCCCATGACCGCGCCCAGTCCACCGCGGCCATGGCTGCGAACCTTTCCGTCCTTGTCCCGGACAGAAATATTGGCGCCGGTCATTTTGAATTCGCCCGCAGGCCCAATGCTGAGGCAGCCGCACTTCTTTCCGACCTGCTCTCCCATCGCGTCGAACACGGCGAAGTTGCCCTTGCCGACGAGTTCTTTCTCCTCTTGAATCCTGGCGCCAGACTTATCGATGTGAATCCGATACCAGGCGTCCTGTGCGGGGGCGCCCTCGATAATGAGGGCTTTTATCCCGAGCTTCGCCAGCATCTGCGCAGTGGTGCCACCAGCACTGCTCTCCTTGATTCCGCCCGTCAAAGGGCTCTTGGCGCCGGCAGAGAGACGGTTGGTGTTCACTGCCGTTGTTCCGCTGAGTATCCCGGGGGCGAACACCAGCTTGTTGTTGGGTCCCAGTGGATGACAGTTCGCGGGAACCTCTGCAGCCACAATGGTTGAAGTCAATGCTCGGCCGCCGAAGCCGGCCCACGCTGCCGGGACGGGTTCGCTCTTGACGCTAAGGTCGGACAAATTGATACGTAGAATCTGATCCATGATCGCTCCCTGGTTCGGGCACGGCGCACGACTTTTCTTTTGTGGGTGTGCCGTTTGAATTATACGTTAATCTGAGATACGAAATTGGAAGGGTTGTGCTGCTTGCCGAAGAATTACCAGTGGGTGCAGGCGGCCTTAACCCTGGTCAATCTCGACCAGCACGACAAACGGTTTGCTTCCGCGGGGAAAGTGGCGTTTCTGATGCCGAGAATGGTAGATTCGCTTTCATGCGCCAAAAAACCGGGCTCCCTGGTTTTGCTCGAGTTTGGGCACTGTGTGATATTTCGCATAGCAATGACCAATTTTTGTCGTAATATTGACTTGAACACTCTGATTTCGACTTGATTCGAGCAGTCGAATCACGATAACTGTCCTGTAAACACGACAAAACAGGGTGCGCCAAGCAGGCTGAAAAAGGGTCCAGCTTCTGGATCCGCCCTGTTTCACGGGAGACAGGAAAGTGACGCCTCGACTTGGCGCCGCGAGGAAAAGGGAGCCTTACCTCCCTGCAACTGCCTTCAGTAAGGCCCATACATAATATTTTGAAGGGAGTACCGACAAATGATTCGGTTCATTCTCCGTACCTTTATAGTATTGGCCCTGCTTTCGTTGAGCGCAGCCACCTTTGCCCAGAGCACGCAAGTCACCGGCACGATTACCGATCCCAACGGGGCGGTCGTTGTTGGAGCCAAGGTCACATTGACCTCTGAAAGTACACACGCCGTCCTGACGGGGGTAACCAACGATCAGGGCGTTTATGTTTTCACCTCTGTGCCGGCGGGCGAATACACCCTCGCGGTCGAGGCCAAGGGCTTCAAAACCGCTTTCGCCAAGGCTACGGTGGCCGCGGGTCAGAATACAGTCAGTTCCAACCTCGTTCTCGCGCTGGCCGGAACTACGGAGAACGTAACCGTGTCCGCAGGATCGTTTGAGAACGCCTATCGCGTGGATACCGTCGCGCCGGCCACGCCGCTCGGACCGACGCCCATTGTGAACCTTCCTTACACCATCAACGTGATCTCGCGCCAGTTGATCGACGACACCATGTCGAGAAATTTCAAGCAAGTGGCCAAGTACCTGCCCCTGGTTTCTTTCCAGGAGATGCAGGGCCCCGAGATTCTGCGCCCTGAAACCCGCGGCATGCAGGGAACCAATATGCAGGGCGACCGCATGGATGGAATGGGATTTGCGGTTACCGTGCCCTTTGCGCTGGAGGAGTACCAGCAGATTGAGGTTGTAAGCGGCGTGGCCGCCTCAATGTATGGCCCCTCCAACCCCTCCGGCACCTTTAACTTCGTCACCAAGCCTCCTACCGAAGAACCATTTCACGAGGCCGAAGTGGAATATGAAAGCCGCAGCGTCCTCACCGGTCACGTCGATCTGGGCGGCCGCTTTGGTCCGGACAGACTCTTCGGCTATCGCATCAACGGGCTGGTGGGCGATGGCACCGGCTACGTGACCAATAGCCAGCTTCGCCGCCAGTTGGCCGACGGAACCTTCGATATTCGCCCCTTCGCCCATACCACGATTGGCGGCAACTTCAGCTACTACAACCTCTACCAGCATGGATACCCCGGCTGGTTCTCCTACAATCCGACCCTCAACCCAACGAAGACCTGCACTACTGCCTACAACTCAGGGTGTTTTTCCAAACTGCCGGTGAATGCCCCCGACCCGGGGCGCCAGGGCTATGGACAGCGCTTCCTGGGCTCCAATACCAACAACCAGATCGCCGAGGTGCGGGCAAATCACGATTTCAGTGAGAACTGGCACCTGTTCCTCGGAGTGTTCCATCAGATCAGCGTGCGCAACCTCACCACAGCGGTCAACGCGCTCTATGACTCCACGGGCGATTACCAGTCGGAAGCGGAAAACATATTCCAGGGCACCATCTCCGGCCGATTCCAGGTGAAGAGCGACCTGGGATACGTAACCGGCAAATTCAAGACGGGCAAGATCAATCACGAGGTGGTGTTCGGAAGCACCGGGTACAGATTCGGTTCCTGGCAGCCCAAGAACTCACTCACTTCCGCGAATGGAGCGCTGGGCGCGCAATTCCTGTGCGAGCTTGGCAACTCCAGCGTGTGCCATTTCAACATCGCCAACCCGATGATCGCTGCAAACCCCGGCTATCAACCGTACACAGGCGAATTCAGCCTCTACGTTTCTAGCATCATCCATCAGCAGGGATTCAACTTCGGCGATACCATCGCGCTGACACCGCGCTGGCTTTTGAGAGTGGCTGCCAGCCAGGACTGGACCTGGACGAACAACTACACAGAAACCGCTGTGCCTCCCAGCAAGGTGAATACGGTGCATTCGATAGGTGCCGGCAATTACATGTCTCAGAGCGCGAGCCCCAGCGGCAGCGTGATGTACAAGCCAAGGTCCAACCAGACCGCCTATGTGACCTTTGTCGATAGCATTCAGGCCCCCGACATCGCCCCGGCGAGTTCGCCCTATTCTTCTAAAAGCCCGTCCGCGGCCGGAATAATTGTCGCCAACGCCAGCCAGCCGCTTCCGCCCTATCGCAGCGTCGAATTCGAGGCCGGCTACAAGCTCGAGTCGCGCCGGATAAACTTCATGGCCGATCTCTTCCGCATCCGCCGGCCTTACGCCGATGTGTTCGAAACTTCAACCACGGTTGGGTACAATTGCGGCGGGACTCTGCTGACAGCGAACAATATCTGCGAAAACGACCAGATTATCGGCCAGCAGATTAACTACGGCGCGGAAGGCATGCTCTCCGGTAACATCACTCATAACCTGAGGGTCATCGGCGGAATCACCGCGCTCGACCCCAAACTGACGCAGACCTTCGTTCTTCTGCCGGCCGGCAATAAGTATGTGTCGCCCACCTGCACCGATCCCAAGGGTGTACCCGCTTCCGCTCTGATTTGTCCATCCTACGTGACCAACAACAAAATTCTCGTGGGCGACGCCGATTACAAGTCCAATATCCTTGCCGAGTATCAAGTGCCGGCGCTCTCCACAGGGTTCTTCACCTTTAACTGGCAGCATGTCGGACGCCGTCCCGCCGACGATATGAACAGCTACTATGTGCCCGAGTACAACACCATCGACCTGGGCGGCCGTTACAGCGCCAAGGTCTTTGGAAGGCTGACAACCTGGCTCCTTACCTTCAACAACGTCTCCAATGTTCACTACTGGTCGACTCTGGGCCCAGGCAGCATTACGGGACAGAGCTCTGCCGACCTCGCACACCTTGGCGAGCCGCGCTTGATCACGGCTTCAATGCGGTACGAATTCTAAGAAAGACGCCCGCTTTCGAGCGCTGTGCCTTGCCAACCCCCAAAAGGGCGCAGCAAAATCGAAAGCGGGCTTTTTAGCGCAGTGTTTGAAACTTCCAAAACAGGAGAAATCAGGATGACAAAGCAACCTTATCTCCGGGTAGCAGGAATGTGCCTCGCGCTGCTTTCTCCCGTCTTTGCACAGAACACTGCGTCTTCAACCGCTTCCTCACAGCCCCAGCCCGCAACCAGTCAGTTAATCATCTATCATGCCGGGAGCCTTACTGCCGCCTTCACGAAGATTGAAGCCGCATTCATGGCCGAGCATCCCGGCGTCGCCATCGTCGACAAGTTCGGCGGCAGCGTGAATCTGGCCCGGCAAGTGACAGTCGGCGGCGAACCGGCCGATCTCTATGCCTCAGCCGACTACGAAGACATCGATGTCCTGCTCAAACCGAAGTGGGCAGACTACACCATTCGTTTTGCGCAGGGGGCGATGGTCCTTGTCTACAAAATCAACGATCCTAATCCGCTCGCCAAGGTCGACGCGATCGCCGATCCCGGCGTCCCCTTCAATCCCAACAGCTACCCGCCAGCGATTCCCAATGTGTCGCCCGACTGGTACAAGATGCTGTCGCAGCCCGGAGTCCGGATCGGAGGCGGCGATCCCTCGACCGATCCGGGAATCTACCGCGGCCTGCTGATCATGCAATTGGCCGAGAAATACTATCGCCAGCCTGGTCTCTATAAGGCGCTCTACAAGAACGACACTTACCACGAAGGCGACAAAACACCCGCCGCCCCCGCCGATGCCCGTTCGCTTATTGACCGGAGTGATTACCACTTTGCCTACGAACACGGCGCCCTGGCCACGGCGCGCACCGACCCCAATGTTCGCCTGGCGCGGCTTCCGGCCGAGATTGGCATGTCGGATTCCTCAATGGAGTCTCTCTACGCGCAGGTTTCGCTCTCCATCTCGGGTCTCGCCAGCGACGATCCCCACGTCACCATCACTGGCAGCCGGGTTACATGGGGCATTACTCTCCTCAACAAATCAATGAACACCGCAAACGCAATTGCGTTTCTCCAGTTCCTCTTGACTCCGGGAAAAGGCGGCGCTCTTGAGCAAACCACCGGCCCGGAGCCTATTCTTCCAGCTGTCGTCAGCCAGGACGACTATGCGAGGATTCCTGACGTTCTTCGGCCCCTGGTAAGGACGATTTCACAACGGTAAGCCTGGGCAAAACCCTGCACGGCGGTGCTTATTCGTGCATCAGAAACCTCGAGCGGAACCAGAGTAAGCGTGCCCTTGCGTTCAGTCGTGAAAGGTGGCTTTTTCTTGAGGGAAAAGCCACTCAACTGACGTGCTTTCGGGGTACATCTACTCTGGTTCCGCTGTAGCTGCTGCGCTTCCTCATCGGTTCGTATTCGTCAGGCTGCTTTTACTTTGGCATCGGTACGGTCACAACCTGGGGATAATAAATGTTCAGTTCCGTCATCAGCTTCTGCACAGATAAAGTATTGCAAACGTACGTAAAAAGAACCTCCCCGCCTGCTTCAAACTCAGGGTGTTCCTTGCCCGCATAGCAAAAGGTGTCCTTGTCATGCTGCGGCCCGGCGATCATCTCAGGAATGTGGTAAATCACTGTTCCATCTGACCACGGTCCCGTGAACTCAGGTGCAGTGCGCAGGTAAATTTTACCGGAGAGAATAGCAGGGTCAATCAGCACGGCAACCCATTCTTTGAGCTCCGGGTGATAGCGAACTGACATTTCAGAAGAGCCCAGATGCATCACTTCCTTGGCCTTCGCAGGGACCAATCCCGGCTTCCATGTGTTGTCTGCATCAAGATACTCAAGATGCTCCACAGGTTTTTTGAGTCCGCTCAACGGAATGCGCGTCAGCAGCATCGGGCGGTTGCCGGCTTCATACAGCGTGAAAATATAAACGTAATCTCCTTCAACCAATGCCGTCGCTGATGGATACGCCTTCACCCCGTCAGCCACCAGTGGGGAATAAGTAATCTTCCACTTCTGCGGATCGTCACCGGGATTGCTGATGCGGGCAAGATCAGCTCCACAGGTTTGAAAGTTCAACGCCCATGGCTGTGGGGTCTCCGCCGGTTTCACGCACAACAGCGTCACCCACAAGCTGCCGCGCGCATAAAAACCATCCATCGCCCAATACCAATGAGTTGGATCCTTGGGGACAAAGAAGCTCGCCGGCTCACCCTTGGCACCGCGCTTGACGGAGTAAGTAATATGCCAACCGGTTTTGGCATCACACGTTGAGATGCCGATCGTGCTGTGCGTCATGCGTGGGTTGTCGCCAACCACCAGCCGCTCCGGGCCATAAAGCGTGTCTCCAAAGATCCACACATCTCGCCCGTCTGGCAAGGGAATGGAATAGGCATCATCAGCGCCCTGCCAGCTCAATGTTTGCCCATGCTCAAGAGAAAATTGTGGATGGCAGCCGGAAGCATACATTGGAACAGCAACAGAGAAAAATAGCAGGCACAACAAACCGCCTATGGATTTCAAACTCATCATGATCGGCTCCAGACTGCATCGGCGCTAGACAAAGAATAATGTGCATCCAGCAGCCACCTGCGTGACTGCTGCTTAGATCACCTTTGGAAGATGGCCTGATCAATGGTTCACGTGCTTATTTGCAGGCTCCACGCCGCTTGATTTCATTCCCGAGAGACTCGAGGAACTTGTTGATCAGCGCGATGCTCCGGCGAAGCTCCTTGTGACGAAACTGGCCCAGGAGAGGGAAAAGTCCCGGAGGCTCAATGACCGGCTTTTGATAGCATCCAAGCGTTTCTCCCACCGCCATCGCGACACTCTCAAGCACTTCAGGATTGATGGATCCCAGCATCTTGCCGAGAATGATGGTGTTCCGAATCGCGCGCACCGATTCGGCGGACTTCGCTGCATCGACCGCGGTCCCAATGAGCCTGTCGCTCGCCCCTAGGGCGCCGCGCAATAGCTCAAAGACTCCATGTTGATGGAGCTTTTCGAGTAACTCGTAGGAATCGAGCAGGGCTTCTGCGTGCTCCAGCGGAGCCTGCTCCAATCGCTTGCGCAATTCGTCGCGGGCATCGTGGGGCGGTAATTCAAGGGCAATGGGCCGTGCCATCTTGATCTCCTTGTGTGCTGCTTCTGCACCAACGGTTAGTGGGTTTGTATCTGAACGACCCGATCACCGGGTTGACGATAGTCCTTGCGCTTCCACTTCCTCTCCACTTCGACGCCGCTTTGAGGCGTGGGATTTCCATGACGCGGGTTAGTTCGTGGCAACGGATCTTCGCCTGCTTCCCCCAACACGCGAAGCTGCACGGATGTTTCTTTATAAGCTGGAGTGTGCGTAACCATGTCGGTATAGCTGCTGGTAAGACGGTTGACCGGCTCATCCGTGGAGTTCATGGGCATGTATAGCTCCTTCCCATGAACTCTTGTGGTGATAACGGCCTGTGCGCGTAGCTTCCCGTATCGCGACGTGAGTTGCACCCAGCTGCCGGTCTTGATTCCCCGTTCTTGCGCTAGTTCAGGAGACACCTCAACAAAGGTGCAGGGCGTCTTCTCGCGAATGCCTTCTGTTCGATAGGTCATGTTGCCTTCATGAAAATGTTCG
>Ga0326728_10022882_pt1 | contig 11536 bp, 10 predicted proteins | sample MB3enrmetagenome_FD_207602 | JGI IMG/M metagenome (GOLD analysis project Ga0326728, IMG submission 207602) | Lab enriched peat soil microbial communities from McLean, Ithaca, NY, United States - MB31MN | ecosystem: Environmental > Terrestrial > Soil > Wetlands > Peat | place: USA: New York... | reverse complement strand
TTGCGCAGCGGCGTGGGCACGCAGATGTTGACGGTGTCCAGCTCCGCGAGCGCCGCGAAATCGGCGGTGGCGCGCAGTTTGCCCGCCTGGACCAGCGGCCCCAGCACGGCGCTGGGCACGTCCAGCACGTAGGAATCGCCGGCGTTCACCTGGGCCACCTTCCGTTCCCCGATGTCGATCCCGGTGACGCTAAAGCCCGCCTTGGCGAACTCCACCCCCAGCGGCAGTCCTACATAACCGAGCCCCACAATTCCGACCCGGGCGGTGCGGGCCCGGATCTTCTCCGCAAGCGCTTCTTCGTGGGTCTTGGTTCCCCGGCTGGTGCTGTCCATGCTTCTCCACCCTTACAAGTAGTATTCCCCGGCAGCGACAATCTCGGCGGGGCCGGTCATATAGATATCGTCGTCCCAGCGAATATCGAGAGGTCCCGCGGGCGTCAGAACCCGAATCGGCGACTGTGCCAGGCCGCGCAGAATGGCGGCGGCGACGGCGCCGGTCGAGCCGGTCCCCGAGCTCATGGTTACCCCGACCCCCCGCTCATAGAAACGCACGTCCAGGGTGTGTGGGTCCACCAGGCGCACAAAGGAGACGTTGGTCCGGTTGGGGAACAGAGGATGCGCCTCGATTTCGGCGCCCAGGGTTGGCCAGTCGAAATCCAGATTGTCGACGAACACCGCGCACTGCGGATTGCCCAGGTTGAGGAGGCTGAGCTCCCGCTCCCCGCTCCCCAGCGGCAGGCGGAAGCGCAACCCGCCTTCGGCCACGGCCGGGACGCCCATGCGCATTTCGAACGAATACGCTAAGCCGTGGCGCTCCAGCAGCCGCAGATGCTTCACCCCGGCGCCGGTCGAGATCCGCACCCGGTCGCCCTTCACCAAGGCGGCATCCATGAGAAACGCCGCGGCGCATCGCGTGCCGTTGCCGGAGATTTCGGCTTCGCTGCCGTCGGCGTTGAACAGGCGGATGACGCCTTCGCACTCCGGCGGCTTCTCGGTGGGCACTCTCACCAGCAGCCAGCCATCGGCGCCCACCCCTGTGCGCCGGTCGCAAATGGCGCGTGCGGAGGCGGGCAGATTGTCCCGTGGCGCGTCGGAAGCCCAGGTCAGCAGGAAATCGTTCTTGGCGCCGTGCGCCTTGACAAATGGAATTCTCATCGAACCCGCCGGTAAATCTCGATGGCCGGCGCTCCTTCAACCGTAATAGTCTTCACACAATCATATCTCGGCCCGCTCGATCTAGCCCGGCCCATCGTCAGCGAGACCGGATCGCCCGCCACCGCGACCGCCCACTTCTCCCACAGGAACAGGTCCGGACGCGCTACCGCAGCCCACCACAGCGGTTCGTTACCCTGGTGCAGAGTCTCGCGCAAGGGGATGCCCGCCTGCTGGAACACGCCCGCCAGGTCGCCGAAGAAGAACAGAACTCCGTCTCCGGCGTGGTACTCGGCGCGCAGGAAAACGGCGGTCTGGCCGGTCCAGGCGCGGCGCGCGACGGAGTTCACCTGGCTTTCCTTCCAACAGATCCATCCCACCTGCCGCGGAAAGGCGACCCAGCCCGAGATCCCGGCCAGCACCACCAGGAGCGCCGCCAGACGGCGGAAGCGCGCCGGGGCCACCGCCACCAGGGCGCCGGCGGCCAGCGCCAGCAGAGGCAAGGCGGCCAATCCGTAGCGCGTGTTGTAGTAACTGAACGGCCAGAGCTGGGGCACGAAGATCGGGGTGCCCGAGGAATACATGCTGCAAATGTAGAAGACCGGCGGCAGGGCCAGCAGCGCCAGCGGCCAGAATACCTTCTTCAGCAACGCCGCGACGGCCCCCGCCGCGCCCAGCCAGACCAGCGGCCAGCCCGCGCACAACTGCACCGCCGTTCTGAAGTACAGCCAGGCTTTGGCCCACTCGTGGTCGCCCGGGTAGCGGGCCAGCCCACGGTCCAGAGCGAGCTTGTAAATGGCCTGCGCGGAATACGGGCCGTTGTAGAAATCGAAAGCGTTCCCGGAGTACCACCAGTTGTGCGCCAGCCAGGCCAGCGGCCCCATTCCGGCGATCGCGGCGAAGACCAGGGCCGTCAGCCGCCGCCGCTTGGCCGCCACCAGGAAGTACAACGCCACGAACGGGATCAGGAACCAGCCTTCGTAGCGCGCCAGCGAGCCGGCGCAAGCAGCCAGGCCGGCCGCAATCGCCCAGCCGAACCCTTGCCGCTCGCGGAACCGCACCGTGAAGTACAGCAGGGCCGCGAGCGTAGCCAGGAAAACCGCCTCGCTCATGGCGATCGACTGCAGGTAAAGCAAGTTGGGGTTGAGGGCCAGCAGCAGGCAAGCGGCCACGCCCGCTTCCCCGCTCGAGAAGGCCCGCCGCGCGGCCAGGAACACCAACAGTCCCGCCGCCACGAAGCAGAGGCCCGACGGGATGGCGCCGGCCAGCCCGGTCTGCCACAGCCAGTCCGAGCGCGCGAAGGGCAGCATCAGCAGGTGCGGCAGCGGCAGCCATACCGTGCCGAATTGCCGCCAGCCGGGGGTGCGTGAGTCCAGAATGCTGCGCGCGATGTTCAGGTGCGCCGTGGCGTCGCCGTAATAGAGCAGCGAGCCCTGCGCGCAAAAGTACGCAATGGCCGCGGCGCTGAGGGCGGCGAGAAACGCCAGCAGACGGAGTGGCGCTCTAGAACCCGGTGAACTCTCTGAATTCCTGGAAACGGCCATCGATCTCCGCGCGCGTCAGCGTCCGAAAGCGATCCACTCCGAACTGCTCGCAGCAGAAGCTGCCCATCACCGACCCGTAGATCACGGCGCGCCGCAGCTCCCGCGGATCCCCGCCGGCCCCGCCCCGCCCCGCCAGGTATCCGAAGAATCCTCCCGCGAAGCAGTCGCCCGCGCCGGTCGGATCCACCAGGCGCTCCAGCAGGTAGCCCGGCGCCGTGAAATGGCCCTCCGGCCCGAACAGGACCGCCCCGTATTCCCCGCGCTTCACGATCAGCGCGCGCGGCCCCATCTCGAGAATCGCGGCGGCGGCGCGGCGCAGATTCGAGTGGCCCGAGAGCTGGCGCGCCTCACTATCGTTGATCAGCAGGAAGTCCCACTCCTTGATGGTGGCCAGCAGCTCCTCGCGGGTTTCCCGGATCCAGTAATTCATGGTGTCGCCGCCCACCGCGCGTAGACCGGTCATCTGGGCGCGAACGCTGCGCTGCAAGGACGGCTGTATGTTGCCCAGGAACAGGTAGGGCTGGCTGCGGTAATGCTCCGGCAGTTGGGGGTTGAAATCCGCGAACACGTTCAGATCGGTGCGCAGTGTGGTGCGCTCGTTCATGTCCGCCGAGTACGTGCAGGAATAGAAGAAGGTCTTTCCGGGCGCGTGCTCCAGCCCGGCCAGGTCGATGCCCCGCCCGGCGAGCAATTGAGCGTCTTCGCCGCGGAAATCGTCGCCGACCACTCCGACGATCGCGACCTCCGTAAAGAAACTGGCGGCCAGCGAAATGTACGTGCAGGCGCCGCCCAGCATTCGTTCCACGCTTCCTGCGGGCGTTTCAACGCCATCGTACGCCACCGAGCCCACCACAACCAGCGACATGGTTCGATTGTAGCGTACCCGCGCGCGGCTACTGGAAAAGCCTGCCCGAGGCCCGCGAAGCCGGCGGCTGGCGGCTACAATGGAAGTTCATCGATGGGGATACTGGGTCTCGCCTGGCGCAACATTCCCGGAATCGCCGGCCTCGCGGTCGCGGTTTGGATTCAACTGCTGCTCCGCCGCTGGCTGCTCGAAAGCCATGCGGCGAAGCGCTGGCCGGCGGCGCGCCGCGCAATCCGGATCGCCACCGCCCTCCTCACGGCTTGGGTGGTCTACGGGTTCCTCTCGAATTTTCCATTCGCGTACTTGCGGCTGCCGTCGTCAACGGCCCTTGCCTGGCTGCGCGGGAGCGCGCTGGCCTGGTCGATGGCCTCCATCGTCGCCTTCCTGCTGCTCCCGGTTTACCGGCAGGCGCCGCGTTTTAGCGGGAAACGCCGCGTATTGGTGCGCGCCGCGGGAAGCGCCCTGCTGGCCGCCCCTTTCGCGGGAATGGGTTTTGGCATCTTCATCGGGCGCCACGATCTGCGCGTGCGCGAGGTGGATGTGCCGATTCCGGACCTTCCCCGCGACCTCGATGGCCTGCGCCTGGTCCAGATCAGCGACATCCACCTGAGCCCCTTCCTCAGCGAGCGCGAACTGGAGCGCGCCGTCGGCGTGGCCAACGAGCTGCGCGCCCACCTGGCGCTGGTCACCGGCGATCTCATCACCGGCCAGGGCGATCCGCTGGACGCCTGTCTGCGGCAACTGGCGCGGTTGCGGGCCGACGCGGGCATCCTGGGCTGCCTGGGCAACCACGAGATCTACGCCCGCTCCGAAAACGCAACGGCCTCGGGGGGCGCGCGGCTGGGCATCCGGTTCTTGCGGCAGCAATCCCGGCAATTGCGCTTCGGCAATGCTACGCTGAACATTAGCGGAGTGGACTATCAGCGCATGGGAATGCGGTATTTGGCGGGCGCCGGCAAGCTCCTCGCGCCGGGTATGACCAACCTGTTGCTCTCGCACAACCCCGATGTGTTCGACGTCTCTTCCCAATTGGGTTTCAACCTCACCATCTCCGGCCACACTCACGGCGGCCAGGTGAATGTGGAGATCCTGCATCAGAATCTGAACGTGGTCCGATTCTTCACGCCTTACACCTACGGACTGTACCGGCTGGGACCGGCGGCGCTCTGGGTGACCCGGGGAATCGGCACGGTGGGAGTTCCCGCGCGCATCGGGGCGCCGCCCGAGATCGCGCTCTTACGCTTGTGCGCTACCTGATCCTCAGCGACATACACGCCAATTGGGAAGCCCTCCAGGCCGTCCTGCGGGATGCCGAGGGGGATTACGACGAGATTCTCTGTTGCGGCGACCTGGTGGGTTACGGCGCCGATCCTAATCGCGTGGTCGACTGGGCTCGCCAGCGCGCCAAACTAGTGGTTCGCGGCAATCACGACAAGGCTTGCACCGGGCTCGACGACCTCGAGTGGTTCAATCCCGTGGCCCGCTCCGCCGCCACCTGGACCATCGCCAGCCTCACGCCCGGCAATTTGAGTTACCTCCGCGACCTGCCCAAGGGCCCCGTGGTGCTGGATTTGTTCCAGATCCTGCACGGTTCGCCGCTCGACGAGGACGACTATCTGGTTTCCAATTTCGCCGTCACGCAGATCGTTCCCTACCTGCAAAGACCGGTCTCTTTCTTTGGCCACACGCACATCCAGGGCGGCTTCCTGTGCCGCGGCGACGAGGTGCTGCGCCTCGCCCGGCCGGAGGGCGAGGAGAGCCGCAAGGCCTTCGAGATCGAGCGGGATGTGCTGTACCTCGTTAACCCCGGATCGGTCGGACAGCCCCGGGACCGGGACCCACGCGCCGGCTACCTGATCTACGCGCCGGACGAGCGGCGGGTCGAGTTCCGCCGCGTCCCCTACGACGTTCCCGCGGCGCAAGCCAAGATCCGCGACGCCGGCCTCTCCGCCCTGCTGGCCGACCGGCTCGGAATTGGCGGGTGACGAGTCACTGCAAGTTCAGAGCCACCGCGTTCGAAGCTACTCCGTCCGCGACAACGTACACCCGAACGTCGCCCTGGCCCGCCAAGCTTCTGGGAATCGAAATGTTCACCTGATCCAGGCCGGCGTCGCCGCCTTGCGCGGCCGCGTAGAGCACCGGCACGCTTTGGCCGGCCACGTAACATTGCACTGTGGCCGCGCCGCGGATGCCCGTTCCAGCCAGCGCAACGTACAGCGTGTCGCCCGGGGCGCCCAGCGTCAGCGGCGTGGGCAGACAACTTCGCACCGCCGTTGCATCGCAGTTGTACAACTGCTCGTTGACCTGCTGATTGGACGCCGTAATCCGAAAGGCGTAAGCCGCCGCCACGCCTGCGCCGTCCAGATTCATGCTGTAAAGCCCGGGAGCGGAAGACGCTATCTGGAGGGACCCGGTCAGCGCCGCGGTCGAGCCGTGCAGCACCGCGAGCTGCGCGCTCCCCGCCGCGAGTCCGGCCGGAATCAGAAGATTCACCTGCCCCGGCGCGACCGCGAACAGCGGCGCAAGCTGGGAGTTGCCCGCGCTATCGGTGATCTGAACCGAGACTCCGCCCAGCGACGTTGGAAGCGGCAGCGCCGCCGCGACCGCCGTCCCGGAAGCGATCCCCGGCCCGAATACCGCGACAATTTCCTGCGGTGCCACGGGACCCTCCGCATAACTCGCGCTATTAACCGCCACCGCCATGGTGGGCGTATTCAGATCCACCCGGACCACGCTGTAAGCCGGCACTGTAACCGGGTTCTGTGAGCTGGAGATCCGGACCGCGACGGCATTTGGGTTCGACGCGGTGTTGGCGGCGGTGGGATCGTCGCCGGCGATGAACTGCACCGGCAGCGAGCCCGCGACCGGCACTCCGCCCACCTGCACCGTCACCTGATGCGTGCTGGCGCTCTTGTTGGTGATCACGACGCTTTGCTGGCCGTTGACGCCGATGTAGGCTTGGGCGTAAAGCGCGGGAATCTGTCCCAGACCCGTTGCCGGCACCGTGGCGCCACCCGTCACGATGGCCGGCGCCACCGCCGTCGCATTCTTTAGAACGCCATTCAGGACCGCCAATCCCAGGGGTTGCGCCGTCGTGAAGAAGCCGAAGTCCAGCGTAAGTGTGTCGATGGTGGTTCCTTCGTTGTAAGCGTTTTGCACGTCCAGATAGTGCGTCTCGTCGGCGTAGATTCCCGTGGTGCCGGATAGCGCATGCATCCCCACGTATAACATGGATGGCACAGTCGACATGCGCATCGCGTACTCAGCCGCCCAGATCGCGCCATACAGCGTTCTGTCGGTTATCGAAGTGCCGGCGCCCAAGCCATCGTTACTGGGAAGAAATTCGGAAATCAGGAATTTCGTTCCAGGCGGATTCAGCGGCGCCAGATACCCGGTCACGAACGCCGCCGTCTTCGAAGCCAGCACGGCATTCTCGTCCGCCATCCACTGGCTGAATGCGCCCGTGCTTTGCGGAGGGTACTGGTGATAGGTAACCGCATCCCAGTATTTGTCCGGGTAGGCCGCGATGGATTGATCCCAGGGCGGGTTAGGATTGGTGTCGCCCGCGTCCTGAAAGAAAATCGCAACCACCGCCTCGGGATCGGCCGCCTTGATGGCGTCGCGATAGGGCTTCATCTGGGCCACGTAATCGGCGCCCGAGGAGAAGAACCCGTTGAACAAGTAGGGTTCGTTGCAGAGTTCCCACACGGCCACGGGGATTTGATTCGCCTTCGCGAACGCGGCCATCTGCCCGGCCGACCCGGGCGTGTCGGTATACCCGTTAACGTCCACGATCAGTTTCGCGCCCAGGAAGTTGGCGCGGTTGGCGGCATCCACAAACGATCCGCCGCCCTTCCCGTTGACCCACGGAACCGACTCCGTGAGCAGCGTGGCCACGATGGTCCCCTCGAATTGCGCCACCCAGGAGCTCACCATCATCCCGGTTTGCCAGTCGAAGGCGTCCGAGAAGATGCCGCTCGGGTAGCGCACCCACCCCGGGGAAAGCTGCGCCGCGAGGTTGTTGAAGCGGTAATCGTAGTACTCCACCGGAAACGTAACCTCGTCGTTGAAACCGCTGAAGTCGGCATTCAGCGGCGTCGTGTGTGCAACGTCGATATCGATGCTGGCCGCGGCCTGGCCCAGGGCCGCCACCCCGCTCAACGCCGCCGCGAGAAACAGCCGGAGGAGAGACATCGTCTTATGAAACCCTTGCGCCGGCGATAAGTTGCTACGCCCTTGGCGAACCGCCCAGCCGTGTGTTAGATTGGCTCCATGAAGATCCTTGTCCTGGGTTTGCTGAGCGTGCTCGCAGCCTTCGCGCAGAAGATTAACATCGAGTTCGACCAGTCGGTGGATTTCTCGAAGTACAGGACTTTTGCGATCCGCGATGGCCGGCTCAATAGCGGCAATCCAGCCCTCAACAGCGATCTGGTCCGCAAGCAGATCGCCGGCTCGATCCAGAAATACCTGGGAGCCAAGGGACTCGTTTTCGTATCTTCCGGATCGTCGGATCTCAATCTTCGCTACACTCTGGGGGCCGCGAACAAGACCGAGCTGGAGAGCTACCCGGCGGGCTGGCGTGGCTGGGGCACGCAGGTGGTCAGGGTCCCTTACACCCAGGGCACGCTGGTTATCGATCTTCGCGACTCCGGCACGCGCGCGCTGGTCTGGCGCGCCATCGCCCTCCAAAACAAGAGCGATCCGTACAAGATCCAGGGCAAGCTCGACGACATGGTGCGGAAGTCGTTCGACAAGTACCCGCCCAAGGTGAAATAGCGCCGCAACTCCTTCGTGGCCGCTGGGTTTAGCCAGTGATGCAGCTCAACAACTGCCTCCGTGGCTGCCTCGCCGTCCTGCCCGTGACCCTGGTGGCGCTCCTGCTGGTCGGCCGGGCGCCTTCCCAATCCGTTCCGCCGCCCGCCGCTCCGCCCGGCCTCGAGAAGATCCAGCATTTCGTCTTCATCATGCAGGAGAATCGGAGCTTCAATCACTACTTCGGCACGTATCCCGGCGCCGAAGGATTGCCTCCCGGCGCGTGTGTTCCCAATCCCGCTGGCGGGCCGTGCGTAGCTCCCTACCATGACACGGATCTGGTCAACCAGGGCGGCGCCCACGGTTGGGCCAATGCGCTGGATTGCATCGATGGCGGCCTGATGGACGGATTCATCAAAGGATCGACCCAGAAGCCCGGCGACGTTCTGGGCTGGCACGATTATCGTGAGATCCCAAACTACTGGGATTACGCTAAGCTCTACGTGCTCCAGGACCGGCTGTTCGAGTCCATTACTTCCTACAGCCTTCCCGCGCACCTATATATGCTGGCGGCTCAAAGCGGTGGTTACACCGGCGCCGCCGGGCAAGCGCGCCCCTCGTCTTACTCTTTTCCGGAGATTACCCTCCTTTTGGGCAGCGGGAAGATCGACTGGAAGTATTATGTGAATCGCGGTTTGGCCGCGGGTGCGGCGGATGGCGGAGAAGCCGATCAGGATGTGGACGAAACCACTTACACTTTCTGGAATCCCCTGCCCGCGTTTCCCTCGGTGAAGAACGACGCGACTCAGTTTAGCCGGCTCACCGACGCCACCCAGTTCTACATCGATGCGCAGAACGGAACCTTGCCGCAGGTGAGCTGGGTCATTCCCAATAGCACGTTGAGCGAGCACCCGCCCGCCAGCGTAGCCACCGGCATGGCCTACGTGACCGGCCTGGTCAACGCCGTCATGAGCTCGCCCGAATGGAACACCACCGCCATCTTCATCGCTTGGGACGATTGGGGCGGATTCTACGATCACGTGGACCCTCCCACGGTCGATCAATACGGGCTGGGCATTCGCGTGCCCGGCCTGGTGATCAGCCCCTATGCCCGTCAGGGCTACGTCGATCACAAGACTTACTCCTTCGAGAGCTGGCTCAAGATCGTCGAGGAGCGATTCGGCGTCATCCCCATGACCGGCCGCGACAATACCGCCAACGACATGACGGATGCTTTCGATTTCACCCAGCAGCCGCGCCCGCCTGTGCTGCTGACCGCGACCGGCTCCTCCTATCCGCCCGCTCCGCAGAGCCTGGTTCATCCCGCGGGCACGCTGGTTGCGACGAATTCCGCCTACGGCACTTACTCGCTGGCGCCCGAAACCATCGCCTCGCTCTGGGGATCGAATTTCGCGGCCGCGCCCGTGCAGGCTCCATCGCAACCGCTGCCCCTGACGCTGGGCGGCGTCACGGTCGTAGTGAAAGACTCAACAGGCGGCTTGTTCCCGGCGCCGCTGTTCTACGTTTCGCCCACTCAGGTGAACTGCCTCATTCCCAAGGGCGTGGCTTCTGGGGTCGCGACGATCACTCTGGGAAATGGTAGCGTCATGTCCAGCGGCACGGCGGTGATTGGCGCGGTGGCGCCCGGCTTGTACACCGCCAATTCGACGGGACAGGGGCCTGTCGCCGCGCAAGTGCTCACCGGCCAGACTTATTCCAACACCGCTCAATGTAATGCCGCTGGCGTTTGCACCTTGATCCCCATCGACGTCGGCGTTTCGCCCCAACCGTACCTGATCCTCTATGGCACCGGAATCCGCGGCGCCGCCCCCGGCAGCGTCAGCGTCAAGATTGGGAACGTCGACGCGCCTGTATCCTACGCCGGCCCGCAGGGCGAGGATGCCGGCCTGGACCAGGTGAATGCCGCCTTGCCGTCTTCTCTTAAAGGAAGAGGACAGCTAGTCGTCACTGTCACCGCGAACGGGCAGGCCACCAACATGGCGCAGGTGGCTTTTCAATAGCGGCAGATCCTCGCGCGGACGTGCCGCGCACTCTAACACATAAGCTGCAGAAACCGCCGAACGGGACGATAAGAGGAACATCATGATATGTCTCATTCGGTTTATGAAAGACGATTAAGGCCAAGACCTGATCGAGTACGCCCTGATGGCGGGTTTCGTTGCGGTGGCTGCCGGGGCTCTGATGCCTAATGTTACTGCGAGCATCAGCACCGTCTTCAGTAAGATCCAATCGCTGCTGGCCAACGCGGCCGCTTAGGCTCCTGGTCGGGGCGGCGTCTGCACTTTCGACGGGCGCCGGGCCGCGTCGCCGCTTTCTCGCATCTACCCGCCCGGCATCCCGTCCCACCCCCTACAGCGTCTTCAGGTACGCGACCAGATCGTCCTTCTCCTGATCCGACAGCATATCCTTATAGGGAGGCATTCCACCGCCTCCCTCGTCGATCCGGGCGCGGATGGTCTGCTCCGTGGGCTTCTTCCCGTTCAGCAGTTTCGCCTTCTGGAACAGCCCCTTCAGCCCCGGCCCGATCTTTTTCTCGGCGCTATCGCCGCGGTGGCACATCGCGCATTGCTGGAACACCACCTTGCCCTTCGCCTCGTCCCCCTTGCCCTTCGCCGCCACGATCGCCGCCACGCTCAAGCACGCCAGCCACAGTCCGACTGTCTTCATACCGCCATCTTAACCCGGCTCGACCACCGCCGGCGCTCCGGCCCGCCCCCGCTACAATGAACTTATGCGCATCCTTCTCTTCAGTGGAAAGGGCGGTGTTGGCAAGACCAGCCTGGCCGCCGCCACCGGTGTGCGCCTCGCTCAGCTTGGCTACCGCACGCTCGTCATGAGCATCGACCCCGCTCACAGCCTGGCCGATTCCTTCGACCTCGACACCGGCCTGTTCCACTCCCAGACTTCCGACCCCTTCTCCCTCGGCGACCGCCTGGCCATCCTCGAGCTCAACATCCAGAAAGAGATTCAGCGCCACTGGCAGGAGATTTCCACCTGGGTCGTCTCCCTGCTCCGCACCACAGGCATTGGCGGCGTGCAGGCCGAAGAGCTCGCCATTCTGCCCGGCATGGAAGAACTCAGCGCCATGATGTACATCAACCAGTACCGCCGCGAGGAGCGCTACGACGTCATCGTGCTCGACGCCGCCCCCACCGCCGAGTCCATGCGCTTCATCAGCATGCCCACCACGCTGGATTGGTACA
>Ga0326728_10022880_pt1 | contig 11536 bp, 12 predicted proteins | sample MB3enrmetagenome_FD_207602 | JGI IMG/M metagenome (GOLD analysis project Ga0326728, IMG submission 207602) | Lab enriched peat soil microbial communities from McLean, Ithaca, NY, United States - MB31MN | ecosystem: Environmental > Terrestrial > Soil > Wetlands > Peat | place: USA: New York... | reverse complement strand
TCAAGCTTGTCGACGCGATCTTCGGTCTCAGGGGTCTGAAACATCCGGAAGAACTGCTTGATCTCTTTGAAGAGCTGTATCTGGGGGATATGAGAGTATTTAATGTCTTTCATATCATAGTTCTGTCGGTTTTTGAGCGCATCGTAGCGTTCATGGTCAATAATCTTTTCCACCCATTTTTTCCCATCAGGGTAGTAATCGGCTATGTCGAATATCCTTCCATCGTAGAACTTCTTAAAGATGATGCTTTTCACCTTGAGATGTTCGGTCTCGATCTGGTAGAAAAAACCGCCTTCCGCCACCTCCCCAGTTGGTCCGGTGACTTCCCCGAAATTGGATGGATTGAGGTAGAGGGTGTTTTCATGGAGGACCACACCCCAGGAATCATGAGCATGGCCGGTCAGGCATAAGAGCACCGGGTTGTCGTCGCAATAGGTGCGTAATACAGGTGATCCGAAAGCCCCGCCTGCCGTAGTATTGTCGTGTACCCCGTAGGCAGGCTGGTGGGCCACGATGATGTCCGGCTTGACAACCCGGAAGAAGGGGTACATCTCATTTTTCTTCCCATTTCTTTTCCCATATGTGTTCATACCGGCCTGGTACCTCACGATATACCGTTCCGGTATTCCCGGGGTCCATACTTCGGCTCCGCCATAGCCGCATATGCGAAAGTCATCAATCTTATACCAGTGCAGATGCAGATCATTATCATGCAGGGCCGTGTATTTGAGGTCCATGTCGTAATTGCCCGGCAGGCACAAGACACGAGATTTCTTTTTCATGGAGATGATATTTTTCAATACCTTGTATTTCTGCTGCATCACACGACGCGCCCGTATGGTATATTGCTGATATTTAGTTCCTTTTTCCTCGATCTCTTCATTAACATTGGGACTCTCAAGGAGTTGTTCAACAAAATCCTCCAGTAACTTATCCTCCTCTTTCATGCTCATTCTCAGGCCGTGGAAATATGACTGGAGCTCGTGATATCGGATGGAGGTCTCCATGTTGTAAAAGGGAATGTCGATGAGATCTCCGGAAATGATGTATAGCTGCGCAACCGACTCCGAGAGGAGGTTTTTCACACGCTCAAAATCGCCGTGTATGTCGGTTAGATAGATTATTCTCATGGTATTTCTTATCGATTCTGTATGCACATTTAATAAATTTAGATGAGTTTATCATCAAGAGGATGTGAGAGGTATAAAAGAATTTGTGATTTACGAGGTTATCGTGATTATGGTCGATGATGATAAATATTTTAAGTCAGAGAAATAGAACCCATCAAATCGATAAACAGGCTTTCTCCTGCCGGTTCGGCAGGAGAAAGCCTCATGATACTCACTAATTGTATATAAGTTGAGTTATTTGTCCGAGGCCGGTGAGTTCTGGGGGCCTGTCATGATCTCTGATGCCAGTTCGGAGTCTTGTGTCTTAGCACCGGAAGCCAGGATGATCTCTCTGAACCACTTATCCCTGATCTTTGCTTCGATCCCTTTTGCTTTGACAGCCTTCAGACCTTTGTTGATGAGATCAAGGGTTTCAGCGTCGCCTTTCTTTACCACGACCCCGTATTCTTCATTGGCTGATTTCTTTGCCAAGGCACATGCGTCGCTCCTCATGGCAAGCTTGCCATTGTACTTGGCGGCATAGTTATAGGCCACCGGTGAATCGCAGAGCACGCCGTCGACAAAACCCTTGGACAAGTCCTTGAAGGCTTGCTCGGTTTCCTCGACCGTATAGTAGGTGAGGTTGCAGCCCTGAGTGCTCCTGACAGTCTCTGCACCTGTTGTTAATTTAAAAACCGCCATTGTCTTGCCGGCAAGCCGTGCATTTACTTTTGCCTTTGGGACTAAAAGGATTTGTTCGGCAGTAAAGTAGGGATCGGAAAAGTCAAACTTCTCCTTTCTGCCGTCAGTAATGCTCATGGATGCCATGATCGCATCATACTTACCTGCATTGAGATCATTGAAGAGATTCCTCCAGGAAACATTCACCAACTTGAACTTGAACCCGGCTTCTGCAGCAATAGCCTTCAACAGGTCGATCTCGTACCCGTTTATATTCCCTTTACCGTCTTTCATCTGCATGGGGGGGCAGTTCGCGTTGATCGCAACTACCAGTGTTTTTTCTGCAAAAGCTATGCTGCTCATGAATAAGCACATCAGAATGAGAAAAAAAATACAAACAAAAGATGTCTTTATAACCTTCATGAATCTTACCTCCTTCAGAGCCTGCCGCTCCTCACGTGATAGCGTTATAAGGGCTCTTAAAACTTTTTCGGATGAATCGGGCATATCTCAATGCAGGTTACAAATATGAACTGACCAGGAGAGAGAAAATGGACAGAGATAATTTTTAAAGGCTTAGGATCTCTACCGGACTCGTACCAGACCCAAAAGAGGGAAATCATCCACCATGATTGTGCAGACGTTCGGGTTTGCCAGAAGCGCATTACACGCCGGGCTCCCGAGAAGGAACACCTTGGGCATGGAAACCTTTAAAACCGGAGTATAACCGTACATCAGCGTAACAAAATGCCCGCATACCACATTAATGAGCTCACGCACTGCATCTTCGATCATGTCATCGTAGACATCATCAGTACTTCCCAACCCAAGAATACGTGCGGCAATCTGCGATGCAAGGGGACGTTCCATGATGAGACCAAGCTCGCCTGCATGCTTGCCGCTGTATTCGATTCGTATATTAAACGCATCACCCTTCATCTCGGGCATATCCTTGGCTTCAATTGTACGCGGTGACATAGACACCATGGAGACCAGCACATGACCGAGGGCTTCCATAAGATATTCGGAAGGATTGTCCGCCATTCTCAGCCCCCCAGCACCTCGTTGATGACTGAAAGGATATCCCCTGCAACAAATGGCTTGCGCACATAGCCCCTGATGCCCATTTCTTCGAGATATGAAACCCTGGTGAGACTCCCTTCAGTGGAAATGACTATCACGGGTATATTTTTCAGCATGAGGTCTAAATGCATTCTCTCTATCAGCTCAAAACCATCCATTACAGGCATGTTGATATCGGTGATCACCAGGTCGATTTCATTCGCGTTCAGGGTTTTCAGCGCCTCTACACCATTGGCTGCATCGAATACCTGATTAATGGTCAGAGAAGATCCGGCAAGGATCTTCATGAGCACTGCCTTTACCACGTTTGAATCATCTACCAATAATATGTTATATCCCATTCTATTCTCTCTATTCGGCCATTTATGAAAACAACTTGAAGCAGATATACCAACAAATATGCTTAAGGCATCAAAACGGTCGGTTTCAAAAGTTTTGCTCTTTGATCTTGCATGCACCTGTTGTTTATGCTTTGTGAGGTTTGAATCAAAACCGTTAACTTATCTTCGACAATAAACGGGTAAGGGCAGTAAAATGAAGATTAAGACAATGGCAGCTTGGATGGGTCTCCTGGCTATTCCCTGCTTTCTCATAGACAGGTTGACCAAATGGCTGGTCTATACCCATATGAAAATCGACAACCCCCCCTTTCCCGTAATCCCCGGTTTCTTCGACATCATTCATAGAAGGAACACGGGTGCGGCCTTCGGCATGTTGCAAGGCCTGCCCCAAGCTTACCGGACCCTGTTTTTTGCCGTCATCACCGTAATCGCATGCGGGGCCATGTTCATAATTTTCTGGAGGACGATAGAGGACTCCTGGATGCTCAAGGCGGTCTTCAGCCTGATTATCGCGGGTGCCTTGGGAAACCTTACGGACAGGCTTATGTTCAATGAGGTAGTGGATTTCTTAGACTTTCACATCTGGTCTTTATTTCACTGGCCGACCTTTAATATGGCAGACACCTGGATTTCTGCAGGTATGGTGGGTCTGCTTATCTACTCTTTCTTCATTCCTAAAAAGCCTTGAGCAGATACCGGATCAGATATAGGCCAGGTCCCACTCCTCGGGTTTGATGAGGGAAGGGACATCCACCAGGATCACCAGGTCTTCCTGGGCGTCCTTATAGACCCCATCGATAAAATTAGTAGAGATCTTGGCTGAGAAAGCCGGCTTCTTCTGGACCTTTGCCGGTTCTATGACGAGTACATCGGCCACGTTGTCTACCACCATGCCCATGAGCCGTTCGTCCACCCGCACGATGAGGAATACGGTAAAGGGGGTATATTCCTTGGCTTCGAGTCCGAATTTAAGCCTAAGATCCATAATGGGCACGATCTCACCACGCAGATTGATGACTCCTTTGATGAAATCAGGGACATTAGGCAGCAGGCTGATCTCCTGCAGGCCGATGATTTCCTCGATGGTCTGTATAGGTACGGCATAGACCTCGTTGTCGAGAGTGAAGGTAATGAAGGAGGTATTGTCTTCCTTTTGGGCGGCTTGCACTTCATCCTTAAGGGAGGCAATCATCTCCTTGGCATTGGGCTCATCATAAGACACGGTGCGGTAGTCGCTTTCCTCTTCCCCCTCTTCAACTGCAACAGGCGTAGGCTTTGCTTGTCTCGCAACCTTCGAGGCAGGTTTTTGGACCGGCTTCACGTGGGCCTCAGGTTTGGGTTTCGGCGAGCGTAGGGACGTTGATCTCAACATAGATTCATCCACTTGGATAAAAGAATCCTTGTTCAACCCCAGGGCGAGCGGGACCATGTCGGACTCCATAATGGTGGCAAAGAGTGTTACAAGCTTGCCGTCCGGTGTCGTCTTCTGGGCGATGATCTCACCCAGGTTTCTGAGCTCGGATTTGATATGATCCATATCGCCATTTGCCGTGTCTATGGTAAGAATATAGACCTGAGACGAGCCGAGTTTGGTCCTGATGGTATCCATATTTGCGTTCAATATTGCAAGTGGATCAGCGGTATTTTTGACTTGTGAGACTTTTTGAGGTTTTTTCTCGGGAGCCGTTTCTCCATCAAGGATCTTCTGGAGTTGTACGATATGCTCCGAGATATCCATATCATTGCTTGAGGTTACATCTTCAAGCATGTTTTTTAACATGTCGGCCGCTATGAGCAGGGGCCCGGCTACATCGCTGGAGGGGATGAGCTTTCCTGAGCGGATAAGGTTGAGCACATCTTCCATCTTATGGGCGAGGTCACCGATGTTGTTGAGGTCAAGAAACTTTGAGCTGCCCTTTATGGAATGGGCTGCCCTGAACACCCGATTGATGACCTCGGGGTCTACGTGCTCCATGTCGGACTCAATCTTGATGAGATCGTCTTCGATGTCGGCTATATGCTCTTTTGATTCGGTTACAAATTCCTCTATGAGATCATCAAATTCACCCACGTGGAAAACCTCCTGAGAAGGTATTGGTCTGTATAATAGATCGGCAGGAAAGCCTTGAAGACTTTAAAGGGAGTTGACACAAATTGGAAGCTGCAGGTATAGTTCGGTGCAAATTGAATTTGGAGGCCTTTTCGTGAAGATATGCAAAACCGGTCTTCTCATGGTCTTGATCGTCAGTTCCATGATGGTACTGAGTTGTGGTGAGGGTCATCACGAAGAGGTTGTGGCGCCTATTCAGATAGAAATGCCCTCCCATGATCTTCAGCATAGGATAGGCATATCCGGATTCATCCTTGGCACCTTCATGATGCTGAACGGGTACATCGTCATCATTGCAAGCTGCATCGTATTGCTCGTGAAGGAGACCACCTTTACCAAGATCATCGATACTATCCGCATGATCTCACCCATGTTAAATCCATCTGAGCAGCAGCATGAGAAGTTCACAGGCTATCTGGGTCTGCTCATAAATGCTGAAACAAGGACGAAGGTGGGATCCATAGCCCTGCTTGTAGGGCTGGTGATAGTCTATATCGGTGCCTGGATCGCATTATAAGCGGCTTACTTCACCTATATTGCAGGTCGACCACTATGTTTCATGGATCGTTTGTTTCTTCCTTTTATGCATGTCAATGGGCAGCCACAAGGGTTGCATCTCAACGATGTTAAGGTGTACGGGCCATGATTGCCATCATCGACTATAGGGCCGGCAACCTGAGATCCGTTGAGCGGGCTCTCAAACACCTGGGGCTCCCCTGTGCCATTACTGCAAACGCCTCAGACATCCTGGGGGCTGAGCGCGTCATCTTCCCCGGGGTAGGCGCGGCAGGCAAGGCCATGGAGACAATACGCGAGCTCAAGATCGACTTCACCATATCCGAGGTTATTTCTCGAGGTATACCCTTCCTGGGCATATGTCTTGGTACGCAGATCATCTTTGAATCCAGCGAAGAGGACACTGCAACGTGCCTCGGGATTATTCCGGGTACTGTCAGAAAATTTCCTGACATGGGCGAGAAGATACCCCACATGGGGTGGAACACTATTGTCAGGACAAAGGACCACCCCCTCTTGTACGGCATAGAAAGTGATGCCTGGTTCTACTTTGTCCATTCTTATTATCCCGATCCTGCCGGAGAGCAGTATGTTGTGGCGCAGACCACTTATGGGATCGAGTTCGCCTCGGCCATTTCCCGTCAGAATGTCTTTGCAACCCAGTTCCACCCGGAAAAGAGCGGACATCCTGGTCTGAAGATCCTTGAGAATTTCAGTAAGTGGAATGGGAAGGTGTAAGTAGCAGTGAACACTTGTTCACTCAGTCCCTCCATCCATTTTTCCCAATCAGTTTCACAAACCTGCAGCCGCCGAGCGATTCCTCTTTGACTCTGTCTTTGGTTCGCGTAAGACGTCTTAAATCCTGGATGCTCTGATCACCCACGGGTATGAGAAGCCTTCCATCTTCCCTGAGCTGCTCGATGAGTGCCTCAGGCACATACGGGGCCCCTGCAGTGACAATGATCCCGTCATATGGTGCATCCTGAGGCAGACCCATGGTGCCGTCACCGACGCGGATGTGGACATTGAAGTAACCGAGTTCATCCAAGATCTTCCTCGCGCGGGACGCCAGTGCGCTGAGGCGCTCAATGGTATAAACCGCGGAGCAGAGGCGTGATAGTATTGCAGCCTGATACCCCGAGCCCGTGCCGATCTCCAGGATCTTCTCATCGGGCTTAGGCGCCAAGGCCTCGGTCATGAGGGCCACCATGTAGGGCTGGGAAATTGTCTGGTTATATCCTATGGACAGCGGGTAGTCATCATATGCCTTGTATTTGAGATATTCCTCCACGAACTTATGACGCGGGACCTCCATGAAGGCATTCAACACGCGCTGGTCCTTTATGCCGCGGCTTATGAGCTGCTCATTGACCATGTTCTTTCTGGCAAGCAGGGTATCTTTCATGAAAATGCTACCACCACTTCCCCCGTTCCTGATACGCCTTGAAAAACCGCTCAATGGACCGGTCGTAGGTCTTCTCGATATCCTTGGGGAAGAAGCACCCGGGAAGCTGGCCTTTATACCGGTGATACCCGACACGTTCACGGCACTGTCCCCTCCTGCTGCAGGGTTCGTAAGTGCATCCGCATGACTGTCTGTTTTTGTTTACAATACAATCCATCTGAAATGTTTCTCCTTAAGGATGTAAAAAAATTTAATGAAAATGGATTATACCGGGACGAGGGGTATTGATCAAGGATACATCGTGTTTTATGGAAGAAAACCCTTACATGTCCGGGGGCTTATCTCCTTGACCCAAATGCCCGCCATAGTGTAATGATATATCGAATGGAATTTGTTAAGGTATTGAAAACATCACGATTTTTAGACCCCTCACGTGGATATGGAGAGGTCAAGCGTTATTCCGAAGTGCGGTATGATCCCCTTACCGGTCATTCAAGCCGCGTCCTGGATTTTCCCGTGAGGGAGGTCAAGAAGTCCGATCTTACCGCGCTCATTGAGAGCTCCAGGCAGTTCTGCCCTTTCTGCCCAGAGCTTATAGAACATGTCACACCTAAATTTCACCCGAACCTTGCAAACAGAGAACGATATTCGCAAGGCCAGGCATTGTGCGTTCCTAATGCCTTTCCCTATGATGAAAACGGGGCTGTCACCGTAATGACCAGCGATCATTTTGTCGCTCTGAACGAATTTACCCCTGAGATCATGACAGATGCATTTGAGTGCTGTTTTCAGTATCTCAGCGATATTATCGCCAAGCAGCATGACATGATCTATCAGTCGGTGAACTGGAACTATATGCCCCAGGCGGGGGGGTCAATCATTCATCCCCATCTCCAGATTGCAGCATCAAGCTCGCCTACCAACTACTATACATACGCTGTGGCTGCCCTTTCCCAGTACCAGGATGAGCATGGGAGCGGTTATTGGTCCGATCTTGTGAAGGAGGAGAATAAGAGGGGAGAGCGTATGATCGCCTCCACGGAAGACGTCTCATGGATCGTAGCGTTTGCACCCATGGGGATCTTCGATATCATAGGTGTCCTTAAGGGTGTGAGATCGCCTGAAGACATCCGAGGAGAGGTTCTTCAAGACCTGGTGAGCGGAGTTTTGAATGTAATGAACTATATTGATTCCCTGAACATGTGCAGTCTGAACTTGTCCATGTATTTTCTCTTGGATAACCACCTGTTCACACCGCATATCAGGATATGTCCCCGTGTTAATATCCCGCCGTTCGATACAAGTCAGATCAATTATATGGGAATGCTCCATAATGAGACCTTGACCATTTTGAAGCCTGAGGATATTTGTGTGGGCATCAAACCATTGTGGGGAGCTTAAGACATATTGTAGATGAAACATGTTTTTTAGTGATCAAGAATTGCATGAGGAGGTGTTGCCATGAAGAAACTCATTATTGTTGCCATATTCTGCCTGGCCGGGTCCGTGCTTTATGCTGCCGGGCCGGATCTTATATGGGCGGGGGGCGGCATCAAGGTCTCGAATGAGTCAAACCCCTGTTATTATGCCGATTCCTTTGTGTGGCTCTCACAGCTTGATTCCATGTCCTTATTCTCACAGACCATGCTTACCCTTAGGGGAGGTATGCCGGGTATAGATCTTGGAGTCGGCGGCAGGCAGCCTATACTGGACGGTATGATGCTTGGCGGCGGCAACCTTTTCTTCGATTGTACCACAAATAACTCCCATAAGAGATTCGGTGCCGGCATTGAAGTGTATCACCCTAACTTCTCCGGCCATATGAACCTGTATGCACCGGTATCCGGTGAGCATGGTGGCGAGGAGGCTTTGCCGGGCATTGACCTGACCTTCGGCGTCCCCCTCCCCGATGCCCCCTTTGTCTCTCTGTGGCCAGGAATCTATTATTACGCAGGAAGAGACGGGGAGAACATGAGCGGTATGTCCATAATGGTCCAGGTGAATCCCATCAAGCCGCTCTTTGTCAGTTTGGGGGGGAGGAATGATGCGCTTCAGTCCGGCCGGGACAGGAGCGAGCTGTTCTTTGATGTGGAGTTTGCCATACCGCTGCAGAGGCTTGGCAAGGATCTGTTTGCGTTCAATCCGGGGGAATACCCTTTGGATGTAAAGAACCAGATGGATCATCGGGTGGTGCGCGAAGATTTTATTACGTTTGAAAACAAGGCCCGCTGACGTGAACGGTCTTGACTTCGCAAACGATTCTTTTCTATAGATAGACTCTGGTTTCGGGAAGTGGCTCAGCCTGGTAGAGCACAGCGTTCGGGACGCTGGGGTCCGGGGTTCAAATCCCCGCTTCCCGACCATCTTTTAAAATTAATAATTCATTATATCAATTAGTTATGAATTATACATTCTGTTGAATACTCGTACGAGACTCGGACAGCGATTAGGACGATTCTTTTATTACAGCTTAGAATTGATAAAGCCTTGGAGATAATAAGAGATTAAGAACCCATCATGGAACTTCACGATTAGACAATCTGACCGGCTTGTAGAGATCTTCATATGAAAGCTTTGGAAGAGTAGAAAAGTCTATAATCTATTATGTTATTTCTTTCTCTTTCGTTTCTCATCGAGGTTTATAACTTTTCGCTCTAGAAGTTCTCTCTTCTTGACGATGCTCGCACGGGCATATGCTTTAGTGGACTCGATGGATGCCCAATCACCCGCTTCTTGAAGCTCGGAGCGCGAGAGTCCGACTTCATTATATAGTTGCGACGCAGAACTTGTTTTTGTTCCACGGTAACAGTCGATATTCTCTCCGCAGTCAATACAAGCATCATTCCAAATCCTTCTGTATACCTTTGCTGTGTATCTTTTTCCCTCGGACTTGCTCTCATTGCAGGTAAACAGGTACGGGCTGAAAGGATTCTGCTTCATTGCCATATCAAGCCATCGCTTAAACATACTGTGGCAAGGGACGATGTGGTCTTTCTTTGTTTTTGTCATCTCTATAATCTGTTTTTCTGATACACCCCTATGGATGATGAATGCATCGAGGTCTGGCTTATAATCCTCTTTAAGTAAGGCCATAGCCTCACCTGGTCTTCTTAGGTGATATTTTAAAAACCAGAAGAATGGCTGATGCTCTAAGGGAATGGCTTCTATTAAGTTTAACTGGCGATCACTTGGTAACCAGACTGGTATACCATCTTTTATTCCATAGAGCCTTTTCTCAGGGAAGGGCGGGATATTTTGTATCCTTTTACTCCTCCAAGCATATGTCATGCATGTCCTGAGTGTGCTTACAACGTTATATTTGTGCTTTCCAGATCCCTTGATCCAGTTCATGAGCTTTATAAGAGTATCATACTGGATTTCATGGAGCATGATCGGATGATCCTCAAAGAAGGGTACTAGGTATTTATCTACTGCTGCACGGTATTTCTCGTATCCTGCTGGTGTTAGTGAATCTTTACGGGCACCTAACCACTCACGGAGATATGATACGACATCGCTATACTTCTCCTTTGTGAATTTCTCCATCCTGAAAGGTATCTCACCCCTAAGATGCCTCTCCCAATCGCCTTGAATAGAGGCAAGGAGTTTTTGAGCCTTCCTGTACCCTATATCGCGGTCTTTGTCGGGATGTGTCTGGTACATCTTTTCAGACTCGCCGATATAATGAGGAATGCGGTATTCTTTACTCTCGGGCTCATGATACCAGGACACAAACCAATAGGAATGCTTCCCATCAGTACGGAGACGAATCTTACCCTTCATACAAACACCTCCCCCATAGTGACACGAAGTCATTATGAGATCGGTCGATGGCATCGTCAAGGTTATATTAGAATCCAAGTGTTCTTCCTCCATTGTATTAAAACAAAAAACCAATTTTTCCTTCCTTCCCCCTTTCACAGATGATTGAAGGGGAAGGGAGGAACGACCGGAGAAAGAACAGCCTGAAAGGCTTACCTTAGGTGGTGGTCGCACTCTGTGACCACACGGTGACCCCCGAAGCGCTGCAAGCAGCATGACAACAAGTTTCTCTGTTGGCGTGCTGCTTTTTGAGCGAGCAGAGGGGGTCTGCCTTTAGTATTTTGGTAGGTATAGGTTAATAGTGTTTCCAATCGGACGCGGCGCTTGCGCCGCGTCCGATTGCCTTTAGTTTGGCCTTTTTCAAGCGGAGTTAACCTGGAGTACCGCTGAATAGGCGGGGATTTTTATATTAAGGGGACTTCGTTGCTGGTTTTGATTTGCGACGAAGTCGTCTAAATTGACTGAGCAT
>Ga0326728_10022879_pt1 | contig 11536 bp, 11 predicted proteins | sample MB3enrmetagenome_FD_207602 | JGI IMG/M metagenome (GOLD analysis project Ga0326728, IMG submission 207602) | Lab enriched peat soil microbial communities from McLean, Ithaca, NY, United States - MB31MN | ecosystem: Environmental > Terrestrial > Soil > Wetlands > Peat | place: USA: New York... | reverse complement strand
TCGTGTTGTTTGCCCTTTGGCTTCTTGGTGTGGTCACCTCCTACACCTTCGGCGGATTCATCCACATCCTCCTGCTCGTGGCTCTGGCCATGCTTGTGATTAACCTGATTCAGGGCCGAAGGCGCATAGTTTAGTTAAGAAAGCCGGCAATATGAAGCCCATTCTTGCGATTGGCATCCTCTTGATTGTTCTGGGCGGCCTGGCCCTTGCCTATCAGGGATTTACGTACACCCATCGGGAAAAAGTTCTTGATGTTGGCCCGATCCACGCCACCGCGGATAAACAGAGCCATGTTTCTATTCCCCCCATACTCGGCGGCTTGGCCTTGGCGGGAGGAGTCGTCTTGCTCGCTGTCGGAGCCAAAAAAAGTTCTCGGCCCTAAACCTCGAATTTATCCCGCCGGAGAGTCGGGTGACGCATAACCCTCTCCTGACGCAAGCGCGTTGAAAGTTCTTCAGCCATAAATTTGTAAGGAAGCAAAACGTCTAGAAAAGCAGTGTGACCCTGGAGGTCAGCGATGAAAAGGTATCTAGTAGCCGCAGCATGTCTTACCCTTGCAGCCGGTGTAGTGTATGCCCAGGATTTGAACAAGGAACAAAAACGCCTCGAAGAAGCTGGCGTTGTAATGCAGGAAGTGCTCAACATCCCGGACAACATTCCCCATGATCTCTTGGAAAAGGCGGAATGCGTCATCGTGTTCCCGTCCGTCAAAAAGCTGGCTTTCGGAGTCGGTGCAGAGTACGGCCGCGGAGCCATGGTTTGTCGGACCGGCGAGCATTTCCGTGGACCTTGGGGAGCCCCCGCCATGTACGCCTTAGAAGGTGGCAGTGTTGGTTTCCAAATCGGCGGCGAAGCTACCGATTTGATCCTGTTGGTCATGAATGGCAGAGGCATGGATTCGATTCTCAGCAGCAAGGTGAAACTGGGCGGCGACGCTTCCGTTGCCGGCGGACCCAAGGGACGTGACGCTTCCGCGGATACCGACGCCTGGATGCGCGCCGAGATCCTGAGCTACTCGCGCTCGCAAGGTTTGTTTGCCGGAATTTCCCTCGCGGGAACGACACTTCGTCCCGACGATGAAGCCAGCGAACAAGTCTATGGCCGCCCAATCAAGGCAAAGGACATCGTAAGAAGTAACAAGATGGCCGTGCCCGCAACAGGCCGTCATCTCGTCAATGTATTGCAGAAGAGCGCGCCTCGCAACGAATCCCAGCGGGGTTCGAATTAGTAGTTGCGAGTTAGCAGCTTGCCGGGAGTTTTCTCCTCCCGGCAAGCTACCCTTCATCCGTCCCCAGCTCCCCGCCTGTAGCTCACCCCTTCAGGGGTGAGGTTCTCCTCTGCCCAAGCAACCACTTCCTCTTTTCCAGCGCCGTAGGCGCGGCACACACACCACCAGTGCCATAAACGATTTGTCATCCCGACCGAAGCGCCGGCTCTTCTCAGGCGGCGCGCAGTGGAAAGATCTGTTTTTTCCGCTCTTCTCTGTGCACTCTGCGTTAATCTCGTGTTCTTCTCAGCGTCGTATAGGCGCGCCACTGCTTTTCCCCAGCGTACAGCTTCAGCCATGCCACAACTCTGAGGCCCTTACGTGGATTTTCCGGGATGTCCTGCCAGGTCAACCCGAAGCGCACCCTACTCGTGCAAAACAACCGTCAGCAATGATTTGTTGACCTTGATTTTGCCGTTGTATTCGATGAACCCGAGTTTTCTGAACTTGTTCATGAAGAAATTCACGCGCGATCGCGTCGTTCCCACCATGCTCGCCAGCGTCTCCTGCGAAACCTTCGGCAGCACGCGGTCAGGTTGTTCTTGTTGCCCGTAGCGCGCCAGCAGCAGGAGCGTCCGCGCTAGGCGCTTTTCGCTGGAGTTGAACAACTGATCGATCAGGTCCTCTTCCACCCGGATGTTGTGCGCCAGCATATACGCGATGAAATGATCGGATAACTCATGCTCTGCGTGAAGCACGCGCAGCAACTCTTCTTTTTGCATGACCAGAAGGGTTGTCGGTGTGACGGCCGTTGTCGTGCCCATCCGCAGCGGCTGGCCCGCCATACAGCCCTCGCCAAAAAAGTCCGTCGGGCCAAACATCGCCACCACCGCTTCCTTGCCGGACCCATTCACCACCGAGAATTTCACGCCGCCCTTCTGGATGTACATGACCGTATCCGCGGCATCGCCTTGGGAGTAAATCGATTCATTTCTTCGATATTCCACAACTTTTCTTGCCACCCCCGCGGTATCCAGGAAAACTTGCGGATCAAATGAGCCGTTACTTCCATTGTGCTTGAGTTTCTTTGGTTTCATATTCCTCTCGAAAGTCCGTCTGGGTGGGAACCTTCCACGCCACGACTACACTACCAAGAAGATCTTCGCAAGACTGTGCAGAAGTGAACAGCGCGCAACCTTAACACTCACTAAGATTCTACCTGGACGGCGAGACAGAGCGATATTGGCCGGTCTGGGCGGGTCGGCCGGTATCCGTCATCTCGCCGTCCTGCTCATCTGGATCCCGGGAAACAGACTTCCCTTACAAGTTGAGCAAGGCGGCTGGAGCCAATCTCTCCAGCCGCTCGCGGATGATCCCAGCCGACGTCCGTGGATGAGCTGTGGGTGTACTTGTATGGTTAAGTATGATGATAGACATGAAACAATACTTGACAAAGTGAGTAAACTAAAGTAGTCTAGGAATGGTCAAGGGTGCCTCAGGTCTTCGAGACCGCGAGCGGTACCCTGAATCACTCCCTTGGCCAAGAAACCAGGGTGCGCCCCATGTTTGTTCGCAAAGTAACCACACTTCTGAAGCCCGACAGCATTTCCAAATTCAGCCTCATCATGGAGCAAGAAGTCATACCCATGCTCCGCAAGCAAGACGGATTCCAGGACGAACTCACCTTCTTTGCCCCCAGTGAAGACGCTGTCACCTCCATAAGCCTGTGGGACAAGGCATCGAACGCCGAATCCTACAACCAGAGAACCTTTCCAGATGTTCTGAAAATGCTCGGAGCGCTGATCGAAGGAACTCCCAAGGTCGACACCTACGAAGTTCTCAATTCCACCTTTGACAAGATCGCCGCCGCCGCGTAGGTGCTGCTTCCTGATTTGTAAGAGGGGCAAGCCCAGTCTGCCTGAGTATTCACAAATCGACGGGGCAAAGAGGAATGTATGTATCTACTTGCATTGATTTTCATCGGGGTGCTGGTTGGCTGGGGAGCAGGAAGAATCCTCCAGGGTAATGGCTATGGTCCGATCATGGACGTGGCCATGGGAATCGGAGGCGCCGTCGCCGGGGGATTGCTGATGCGCGCCGCGGGCTTCGGCGGCGTCGCTGGAACGATCGTTACAGCCTTTGTTGCCGTGATTTGCGCCGCGCTTCTAACGGTCCTATTTGGCCTAGCGAACGGGCGCAGGATTTACGCCCGCCAACGCACCTAGCCGCGGCCCACTTCCGCCAGACCACAAAAAAGGAGAGCATAACGAACCGCATGAAGCTGCCCAAAACAATTTCGCAAGCAAAAGACCCGGCAGTTGTCGACGTGCTCTACGCCCACACGGAGATTGCCTTTTCCGCCCCCGAAGAAATAGTAAGCCTCGATCCAGCGCCTGCCTCGCCCATTGTTGAAGAAAAAGTAGTTCCGCTATGGCCAATCCATCCACGGCCCATGCTGCCGAGCAGGATTGCCATCATCGGGAATTACCTGCCCCGGCGCTGCGGCATCGCCACGTTTACAACGGATTTGTGTGACGCCATCCACGCGGAATATGAGGCCACTGAGCTGCTGGCCCTGCCCGTCAACGATACGGAAGAAGGTTACAGCTACCCCGCGCGGATTCGCTTCGAGCTTTCCCAGGATGAGCTGGCTTCGTATCGCCAGGCCGCGGATTTCCTCAATTTCAGCAACATCGATCTGGTTTGCGTGCAGCACGAATATGGAATTTTCGGCGGACCAGCGGGCGCGCACATCCTGGAACTCCTGCGACGCCTTCAGATGCCGATCGTTACTACCCTTCATACGGTGCTGCGCGAGCCCAATTCCGATCAGCGCATCGTCATGGAGGAAATTGCCGCGCTATCGGACCGCCTGATCGTGATGAGCCGCCAGTCGGCGGAAATCCTGCAGGAAGTATTCCATGTGCCAATTTCCAAGATTGATCTGATCCCGCATGGCATTCCGGATTTGGCCTTCACGGACCCGCAGTTCTATAAGGAAGCCTTTGGAACAGAAGGAAAAGATGTTTTGCTCACGTTTGGATTGCTTTCGCCGAACAAGGGCATCGAAAACGTCATCAAGGCGCTGCCGGCTATCCTGGCAAAGCACAGCAATGTGGTGTACATGATTTCCGGTGTCACCCATCCGCATATCCTCCGGCACGAGGGCGACAAATACAGGCTGTACTTGCAAAAGCTCGCGAAAGACCTCGGCGTAGAAGCCAACGTGATCTTTCGCAATCGCTTCGTGAGTCCGCAAGAATTGGTCGAGGTGATCGGCGCTGCGGACATTTACATCACGCCTTATAAACACAAGGGACAAGTTGTTTCCGGGACGCTCGCGTACGCCTTAAGCGCCGGAAAAGCGATCATCTCCACCCCGTATTTGCATGCCACGGAATTGCTGGACGATGGACGCGGCGTGCTCGTGCCCTTCGATGACCCGCAGGCCTTGGCCACGAAAACGATCGAGCTGCTGGAGAATGGCACCGCGCGGCACGCCATGCGGAAACGCGCCTACCTGTATACGCGAGACATGGTCTGGAACCGCGTCGCCCAGCAGTACATGGGCAGCTTCGAGCGTGTTTACAACGAGCGATTGCGCAATCCCCGGGCCACTTTTTCCGCCCGGAACACCGAAAAGGTTCTCGACCGCCTGCCCGCGGTAAAACTCGATCACTTGCAGCGGATGACAGACCACACGGGAATCATCGAGCACGCCGTCTTTGTCGTCCCAAATTACCCGGAAGGTTACACAACCGATGACAACGCGCGCGCGCTGATCGTCGCCATTCTCCTGGAAGAATTTGCCGGCATCACCCCGACCGCCACCTTCGATCTTGCTTCGCGCTATCTTGCTTTCTTGTGGCTGGCATTCGATCCGACAACCAAGAGGTTCCGAAATTGCCTGAGCTATGAACGCCAGTGGCAGGATGCGGAAGGCTCCGAAGACAGCCATGGGCGCGCCTTGTGGGGCTTGGGCACCGTGCTTGGCCGTACCAAGGATGCCGGCCTCCGCGGCGCGGCCGGACGTCTGTTTGAGTTGGCCGTGCCCGCCGCGGTCGAATTCAAGAGTCCCCGGGCTTGCGCCTTCGCCTTGCTCGGCCTCCTGGAATATCTTGAATCGTTTCCCGGCGATCGCGCTGCCCTGAATGCCGCGGACGCGCTCGCCAATCGTTTACTGGATTCATATCGTGCGAACTCTTCCGCCGACTGGAAATGGTTTGAGAATGTGCTCTCATACTCGAACGCACGCCTGCCGCAGGCGCTCATCCGAGCGGGAAGACGCGGCGCCAACGAGGCCATGGTTTCCGCCGGACTGGAAGCGCTGGAATGGCTGGCGACGGTTCAGCGTTGCGAGATAAAAGGCCACTTCGTTCCCATCGGGTCTCACGGCTTCTACTCGAAGAAAACGGAAAAAGCCCGCTTCGACCAGCAACCCGTGGAAGCCTGCGCCGCCGTTTCCGCTTTCCTGCAAGCCCACCGCGCAACCGGGAAGGGCCGCTGGCGCAAAGACGCGTGGACGGCTTTCAATTGGTTTCTCGGGGACAACGATTTGCAGATTGCCCTCTACGATCCCACCACGGGTGGGTGCCGCGACGGCCTGCATCCCGACCGCGCCAACGAGAATCAGGGCGCGGAATCGACACTGTCCTTCCTGATGGCACTTCTGGAAATGCGGAAGCTGGAGGAAGCGGATACAACCGATAATAAGCCCTGACCAACGGGCAATCCTTTTTTGTCGGGCCTGTTCCGCTGAAACCGATTGGCACTCGCCGTAAAAGTGTTCCTGAGAGAGATGATGATCCAACACGACATCCTGTTTCGCCGCTACGCTGCCAATCCCATCCTGACTGCAAAGGATTGGCCCTACTCGATCAATACCGTCTTCAATTCTGGCGCTACGCTTTTGCCCGACGGCTCCACTCTTCTCTTGTGCCGCGTGGAAGATCGCCGCGGGCACTCGCACTTGTGCGCAGCGCGTTCAATAAACGGCGTCGATCAATGGCACGTCGATGAGAAGCCCACGCTCCTGCCCGAACCGGAGCAGTTTCCCGAAGAGTTGTGGGGCATTGAAGATCCCCGCATCACCTACATGCCGGAGCTCGAGCAATATGCTGTCGCCTACACCTCCTATTCCCGCGGTGGCCCGGGCGTATCTCTCGCACTGACGAAAGACTTCCACGCCTACGAAAAACTTGGCGTCATCATGCCGCCCGACGACAAAGATGCCGCCCTCCTGCCCAGAAGGATCGATGGACGCTGGGCATTGATTCACCGGCCCATGACACCTCTCGGAGCGCACATCTGGATTTCCTACTCGCCCGACTTGCGGCATTGGGGAACTCACAAGCTGATGCTTGAAGCGCGAAGAGGTGCGTGGTGGGATGCAAACAAAATTGGCATGTCACCGCCGCCCATCGAAACCCCGCGAGGCTGGTTGATGATTTATCACGGCGTCCGAAGGACTCCATCCAGCTCCATCTATCGGCTTGGCCTGGCTCTTTTTGATTTGGAACAGCCCGAAAAATGTTTGGTGCGTGGCGATTCCTGGATGTTCACCCCAGAGGCGGACTACGAACGACATGGAGATGTTCAAGACGTGGTCTTCCCTTGTGGCTATACCGTGGCAAAGGATGGAGACACCATCAATCTTTACTATGGCGCCGCGGATTCAAGCATCGCCCTGGCACACGGCAGCATACGCGCTCTGTTGACTTGGTTGGATGCGAATGGCCACTCAGAACAAGGTCACGACCGGCGTCACAGGCACAGCTAATCTCTGTATTGGTGGTGCTGCTCCCTTGGAAACACGCGCTTCTAGGCAAGGCTCGTCGTAGCGCGAGTGGGAAATAGCCTTCTCGTCGGGTTCAACGCGCTTCATCGCCTTCTCCATTGCTTTCACCCGTTTGCGTTTGACACCGTTTGCCTTTGACACCATCTCGTTTGCTGTTTTTCCGAGAGAAGAACGATCAGAAGAATAGTGAAAATACCCCACAGGAAAAAAGTCAGTTGGTTCAGTAAGTGAGTGGTCGGGGCGCCCGGATTTGAACCGGGGGCCTCCTGCGCCCAAGGCAGGCGCGCTACCAGGCTGCGCTACGCCCCGACAAGCGTAGACAGTCATTCTAGCGTACTTTCCAAGATGGCTTCCAGGGCGGGTCGGGTCAACTGGGCAATAAGCGCGCCAAAATGTTAACGCCTTGAGGGGATCGGGATCAGTTTTTGAACAAGAACGGCTCTCCCGATTTGCGAGAGTGGCCATTATGCTAGCGGAAACAGTTTCGTCTGCAATTGGCGCGCCTGCCTTGGGCGCAGACCATCACCCGGCAACTCCATGATTTCTTAGGATGGCTTCTCCGTGTTTTCCGCGATGGTTAGCCTGCTGACAACTATCGAGGATGCAACGCAGCGAAGTGTGCTGCGGGTAGCTTGTTGCGGCCACCGCCCACGGAGCGAAGCGCTTCCCCAGCGGTTTATAATTGGTCGATGGCAAAGCGCGACTCCACAGCTCAGACATCAGGCGACGTACCGATCATCGGTAAGCGCATCGTCTTGCATGGCCAAGCCTTGGGCGGCCCGAACATCGTACTGCCCGCGTGCAACCTGCCTTCTTTGCCTCGACGAATCTTCTTACTGTCTCCGGCCAATGCCACAGGAATCCGCGCACAGACCTTGCTCAGCAGCAATTCGCGCTCGGAACTCGCGCAGCGACTGCGCGGAACGGGTGCCCCTTTGCAAGAGGTGTTCAGTTTCATGAGCACTCTCTACTTCCGCGGGAAATTAACGTACGCCCGCAGGTTTTCGAATCCGCCCGCCGGCTTGCCCGGCATTTTGATCATCACACCGTCGCGCGGCTTAATGCTCCCAGAATCGACCGTAATGCTCGCCGAGATGGTGGATATTTCCTTGGTTCGTGTCTCGCACACCAGTCCCGACTTTCGAGATCCCCTCGAGCGTGATGCACGTCTTCTGTCCGAGCAGGTTGGGCCGAGCGCCGAATTTGTATTGCTCGGTAGTATCGCCACGCTGAAATATGTCGAGCCCCTCCTCGGCATTTTCGGAACGCGGCTGGTTTTCCCGTGTGACTTTGTGGGGCGCGGCAATATGAGCCGCGGTAGTTTATTGCTTCGCTGCTGCCGTGAAAACCGCGAATTGAAATACACTCCGGTTGCACATGCCCTTCTTCACGGATCAAGACCGCGCAAACTCACCAAGCTGCGCAAGAATCGGTGAGGACTTATCAGGCAGCCTTTCCGGCAGAGCTGGGCGAGCCATGCGGTTTTTTCTTAACATTTCAGAAGCCGGAAATTCGCGAATTCGCGAAGGAATCATGGCCTTTTGATCCTTATCATCCTGCATTTTCAGCAGCTTAGACGTGGTCATCACATTGCAATACACCAAATGTGGTCAAAAACAGTCGAGCGGAAAGCTCTCCATTCGTTCTTGCCTGATGTGTAAACGAAGTCACCAGTGGCTGGTGAAGATTTCAGACGGCTAGGTCAGACGCCGTTCGGATAGCCTGGAGAGAACCCGCGAAGCAAGGTCGGCCACTTCAAGCGCAGCGTTCAGCGGCCAGGGACGAGCGATCCGAGACCAGGAGAGAAACCCATGACCGCCCCTTAAGTACGAGGGAGGCCACCTAGCTAGCGAGAACACCCTAACCGTGGTCACTTGCTTTCCGTTCTGTTGTAGATCCGGCGCCAGAGCGCTCCATCGTGCGCGCCCGCCAGATGGCAAGAGGTGGAAGCGGATGAGGATTCCGAGTATGCGAGCCATCGCAGGGGCGGCTCTCATCATGGCCACCGCCTGGGGAGGGACGGTCTGGGGACAAGGCTCCCCGCCTGCTCCCACAGCTCCTCCGCAAGAGACCCAGCCGAGCGCAATGGCACCATGCGTGCAGCCTGCGCCTATGGTCAGCTGGGAGGACTACGATGGGCGCTTGAAGAAGGTAGCCGGTGCATTCGGGCGGCGGCTCGAGCGCAAGTCAACGCATGCGCCCCGATACAAACCGGGAGCAGTACTGTGCGAGCTGAACCTTCACGACAAGTTCTTGCTTACTCTTCATGAAACGTCCGATCCGGTGACATTCCTGGCCATTGCCTACAATGCGGGAATCAGTCAGGCGGAACACGACGACCCCAGCTACGGGCAGGGCGCGGAGGGATATGGAAAGCGATTTGGCGCCGGTTTGGCAGGCGCGGCCTCCTTCCAGTTTTTCAAAGATCTTTTCTATCCGACGATTTTTTCTCAGGATCCGCGGTACTTCCGCTTAGGATACGGGAGCGCCAGAAAGCGTTTCCTTTACGCCGTGAGACATTGCGTCGTGGCCCATCGGGCAGATAGCACCCAGATGTTCAATTTTACGGAATGGCTGGGCACGACGAGCGCCGTGGTACTGAGCAATACCTACCATCCGGACTACAAACGCGGGGTGGGACCGGCGGCAGCGCGAGTGGGCTACAGCGTTGAGGGGGACATCGGTTTCGACGTGCTCAGGGAATTCTGGCCCGAGATTGCAAAGAAATTCCGGCTTCCGTTCCGGGGCCAAAACGAGCCCGAGAGTCCGGGGACAGGTTCGGAAACGAAGTAAGACCCTGTCCGACCGCCCATTCACGAAGGTGGCAAGGTGCCTAGCTGCGTTGCAATCGCTTGGTGATTCGCTACCATAGAAAGCAGAGGCGATCAGGTCAGTGCCACTCAAACGGGAAAGGAAATCTGGATGAATCGCGCATTTTTTGCTGCTCTGCTGGGCGCAACGCTGCTCTTTGTCGGGGCCTGTAAGTCCAAGGTGGATGACAAAGAAGCGATCCGCTCCGGAATCATCAAGTACCTGGGGTCGCTGAACACGTTGAACGTGAGCGCGATGGACATCAATGTGACGCAGGCCACTGTGAACGGCAATCAGGCGGAGGCGCAGGTCGAGATCCGGCTGAAAAATGGCCCGCCGGATGGCGCGAGCATGAAGCTTTCCTACAATCTGGAAAAGCGCGGCGAACAATGGGCCGTGGTGAAGAGCCAACCGGCCGGCGGCACGATGCAGCATCCTGCACCGGGAGAAATGCCGCCGGGCGGATTGCCGCCAGGACATCCGAACGTGAATGGCACGGCGGGACAAGTTCCGGCGGGGCATCCGGATTTCAATGGGATCTTGAAATCGGCGCAGCCTCCCGCAGCGCAAGCGCCCGCTGCGGCGTCGTCTTCATCAGGCACCAGCAAGCCGTGAGCGTGGACGGATATCAGATATCAGCGATCAGGAACCAAGAGCCCGCCAAATCCACGGGGGACCAAACAGACTCCGAGTTCGCGGACTCAGAAGAGGGATTCCTCCACTCCGAGCCAGCAAACGGCGCTGGCTCTCCGGTCGGAATGACAGATTTTGGTTGGTGCATGTGGTGGGAAGATTCAACCTCGGCGAAGTCGATTTTCCGACGACGATCTACTGAAGCAAAACAAGATGCGTCGCCGATAATTCGTCAACTTCTGGTTTCAGGATAAGAGGATTTCGCGAGTCTACGACGCGTTTTGCTGTTTGCTGGTAACTGTTTCCTGATTCCTGGTCGCTGATATCTATCGCTGATAACTGATTACCGCGCTTCGCCAGCTGCTGCCCTATTCCCCTTCGTAATCCTGGAGATCTTCGGTGGGAAGAGCCACGCGGGCGGCGTTCAACACGGCGAGCAAATCGATCAATTCCTGCCCGATGGCGCCCCAAATGGGCGGCAAAAAGCCGAAGGCAGCGGCAATCATGCCGAGGACGCTAGCGCCCATGCCGCCGAGGGCGCTTTGCAGGGCGATGCCCCTCATGCGCTGGCCGATGTGCATGAGCTCATCGATTTTGCCGAGGGCTGTTTCCAGCACAACGGCATCGGCGGCTTCGGTGGTGATGTCATTCTGTGTGCCGAAGGCCACGCCGACCGTGGCGGCCAGCAGCGCCGGGGCATCGTTGATGCCGTCTCCCACAAAAAGCGTGCGGGCTTTGGCCGTTTCTTCCTTCACGATGGCCACTTTTTCTTCGGGGCTCTTTCCGGCGTGCACTTCCGTGATGCCCACGCTCTCCGCCAGGTACTTCACTTCAGACTCGCGATCGCCGGAGACCAGAATCACTTTTCTTACGCCGTGTTTTGGCTGCAGGTGCTGGATGAAGGAAGCGCTGTCCCTGCGCGGGGCATCGTGGAAGCGGATGGCGGCGGCGTATTTTCCATCAATGAAGATGAGGCACTCGAGACCGCTGGAAAGCTCCGGCAAGGGCAGAGATTGCGCATTCACCTTGTTGCGTCCGGTGATTTGAACGGAGTGGCCTTCGACGTTGGCGAGCAAGCCTTGTCCCGG
>Ga0326728_10022877_pt1 | contig 11538 bp, 11 predicted proteins | sample MB3enrmetagenome_FD_207602 | JGI IMG/M metagenome (GOLD analysis project Ga0326728, IMG submission 207602) | Lab enriched peat soil microbial communities from McLean, Ithaca, NY, United States - MB31MN | ecosystem: Environmental > Terrestrial > Soil > Wetlands > Peat | place: USA: New York... | reverse complement strand
CCGCAGCCCGGGCAGCAACGGAGCACATGAATGAACACGAGCAAATCTGAAGCGCTTTTTGTAGAGGCGACGCAGCTGCTGCCGGGAGGGGTTGATTCACCAGTGCGAGCCTTCCGCGCGGTCGGCGGGAAGCCGCTTTTCATCGAGCGCGGCGAGGGCCCGTACTTGTGGGACGTGGACGGAAACCGCTACGTGGACTATGTGCTTTCCTGGGGACCGCTCATTCTGGGCCACGCGCATCCGCGGGTGGTTGCCGCAATAGCGGCAACCGCGGAACGCGGGACGAGTTTCGGCGCACCGTCGCCGCTGGAGCTCGAGCTGGCCCGACTCATCCGCAGCCTCATGCCCGCAATCGAGATGCTGAGGTTCGTCAATTCCGGCACGGAAGCCGTCATGAGCGCGCTTCGGCTGGGGCGCGCGTTCACGCTACGGGACAAGGTAGTCAAGTTCGTTGGAAACTATCACGGCCATGCGGACATGCTTCTCGTGCAAGCGGGCTCCGGGGTTGCCACCCTCGGGCTCCCGGACTCGCCCGGCGTTCCGCGGGCTGCAACTGCGGATACGCTTCCGTGCCCCTATAATGATCTGGAGACTTTGAAGGGCCTGTTCAGATCCCATCGCGGGGAAATAGCAGCCGTGATCGTGGAGCCGGTGGCAGGAAACATGGGAGTGGTGCTCCCGCAGGATGGTTTCCTTCGGGGCCTCCGGGAGCTGACCGCGAACGAGGGGACGCTCCTAATATTCGACGAGGTGATGACGGGCTTTCGGGTTAGCTTGGGCGGCGCCCAGGCTCTTTATGGGATCACGCCGGACCTCACGACGCTGGGAAAAGTGATTGGCGGCGGGCTGCCCGTGGGCGCGTACGGGGGAAGGCAGGAAATCATGGAAATGATCGCCCCCGCCGGGCCGGTGTATCAAGCCGGGACCCTCTCGGGGAACCCTCTGGCCATGAGTGCCGGCGCGGCGACCTTGAAGGAGCTGTCACACCCCGGCGTTTGGGACAGGCTTGCATCCACAACGAGCGAGATTGCCGGGGGCCTTTCCTCCCTGGCCCGTTCGCGGGGAATTCCGTTGTGCGTGTCCAACGTCGGTTCGATGTTCGGGTTCTTTTTCACCGAAGGACCCGTCCATGACTGGGAGAGCGCCAAGAAATCCGACACGGTCCGTTTCGGGGACTTTTTCCGAGCAATGCTTTCCGAAGGCGTCTACCTAGCCCCGTCGCAGTTCGAGGCCGGCTTCGTCTCCACGGCGCATGGCTCGGCACAGGTGGCGGAGACGCTGTCGGCGGCCGACAAATCTTTCAGCTCGGTCTCAAAGAGGCGTGGTGGCGGTCAAGGAAAAAGATGACGTCTTCCCCGATGGGAAAACCTCGCGCACGAGTCACGCCGGCCATGCAGCAGGGTGTAGAAGATCCAGCACGGCGTAGCGGAATGCTTCCCTGGCCCACGAAGGAAAGATCGCTCGGGAGCGGGTCCGTCCGGTACAACGACAATCCCGAGATCGTCGCGGTGTTGCTGAAGGCTGGTGCGGATAGAAAAGCTAAAAACAACAACGGCGAGACGGCCCTTGATTGCGCACAGGGGATCTCTACAAGACACCGACGCCCTGAAGCAACTCGAAGAAGCGTCCAAGCAAGCTCATGGAGTGAACAAACAGCCGGCAGGAAAGGAGGTATGGGGGCAACGACTTGAGGCACGTCATGGTAGTAAATCAAGCTGAACACCCGCGTCGCGCCGATCGCGAGGGCGGGGAGCATGAAATATCCCCACCATTCGTCTGAAACTCGTGGCATGTACTTTCATGTCCATTTTTTGCAAAACCGAATCGGCGCAGGCTGTTCGATAGTCCTTCTCTTTTTCAGATCGAACAACGAATTGCATGCCGCCACTTCTGGCCGTATCAACGGAGCATGGGCGCAGAACGCCTGCGGGAAGGCGCAGGAGTCTTACTTCGCTCTTTTGTCGGGGTTGGTTTTTCCTGTGAGCCTCAAGCGCATCAGCGCGAGCTTTGTGAGCTGGATAGTGAGCGCGGGATCTACGCCCTTGGGGCAGACTTCGGAGCACGCCCCCGCGTATTCGCATCCCCAGACGCCGTCCATGGAGTCGAGCTTGTCCAGGCGTAGCTTTTCCCCCTCGTCTCGCGAATCGTTCGAATAGCGATATGCCTGGCCAAGGGCCTGGGGTCCGATGAACTCGGTGTTCGTGTTGCTGACTGGGCATGCGTCCACGCAGAGACCGCAAGAAATGCAGTGCGCGAAATTCAGGTAGTAGTCCAACTGGCTCGTGGTCTGCTCGTATTCCTTCTCCGCCCGGAACTTTTCTTCTACGTCCGTTCGAACGAGCCACGGGGAGACGCTCTTGTGCTTTGCGAAGAACTCGTCGAAATCCGTGACAAGGTCTTTCACTATAGGATGCGCCTCCATGGGACCGATGTGAATCTTGGCGGTCCCTAGCGAGAAGACGTTTGTCTCGCAGGCGAGGCGCGGCTTGCCGTTAATCACCATTCCGCACGAACCGCAGATCCCCATGTTGCAGCTGTATCGCATTGAAAGCGTGTTATCCTGGCGCTCTTTGACGGAGATGAGCATGTCGAGAACGGTGCTGAACCTGTCAGCCTGAACCTCGAACGTGCTCTGCCTAAACTTCTCCGCCTCAGGATCATATCTCCTGATCGCAAGCTCTATCGCCCTTGTCTCCTTGCCGACGAGCTGTCTCAATTCTTCCTCCTTTCGTGCGAGTTTCCGTGGATATAGGCTTCTCGGATCCCTATTACGCCGTACACGATCGCCCCCGCGGCAATCAAAATGAGAAGGATAGTCCGCACCTCGGCTCCGGTCCGGCTCCCCGGCAGCACAAGAGCTGAGACGGCTACCAGGATGAGAAGCACGGGAACTCCCATCATCGCGATGTAATCGAAGAACATGAAAAACGACGCTTTCATGGCTGCCACCCCGCAATCATGATGACGAACCCCGCGGCCCAAACGACGAGGAGGAGGTAGGGAAGGGCCTTCAAGCCGTCTTTGGCCCTGTAGCGCTTTCGATAGAGGTGGGCGAACTCCTCGTTGAGCTTCCCGAACACCATGCCCCGGGACCACGCGAGGGAAAGGCCTTTGGCCACCTCGAAAAGTTGCGCCGTCCAGAGCACCCATACGATGGCCGTGACGACTTTCAGCGCCACGCCCAAGCCGGGCGCGAGGAGGTAGGCGATGATGAGAAGGCCCCAAAGGATCATGAGCGGGACGAGTATCCTGTAGGCGAAAACGTGGATATAGCCTTCGAAATGGAACCTTGCGAGCCTTCCGATCCTCGTCTGCGGGCCGCGAAGGTCCTTCACCTTCTTACGCGGGCTCATCAGTATTTCCTTTCCATGGGCTGCCATTTCGTTATTGCCACGGGGGAATGGGACATCCGCGGCGCTCCGTCAGTCCGATAGGCGAGGGTGTGCGCAAGAAAGTTCGCGTCATCCCGCTTCGGGTATTCCACCATGAAATGGGACCCACGGCTCTCCTTGCGTTGGAGCGCTCCCTCCACCACAGTCTGCGCGATCTCGATCATGTTGCCGATCTCCAGTGAGTCTCTGAGATTTGTATTGAATACGTCTCTCTTGTCCTTGACATCAACGGCCGGTGAGCGAGCCCGCAACTCCTCGAGCTTTGCGCGCGCATTCCGCAGCTCGTCGGTTTTGCGATAGACGTGGACGTTCGCATCCATCGTTTCCCACAGCTCTTTTCTCAGCTGATAGGGATCTTCCTTTCCGTTCTGAAGCTTCAGCGCCTGGACGTGGTCTGCTGCGCTGTTGATCTGATCGATCACCTGATTCAAGTCCGGGATGCTGCGCGACTCCGCCGCGACCTTCTGCGCCGCCTCTCCCGTCATTCGGCCCCAGATTATGCAGTGACTCAAGGAATTGCTCCCCAACCTGTTTGCGCCATGAACGCTGACGCAGCCGCACTCTCCGGCAGCCCACAGACCGCGGACCGTCTGGTCGGCGTCAGCCGCCATCACTTCTCCGCGGACGTTTTCGTGAATGCCTCCCATCGTGTAGTGCGCGGAGGGCCGCACGGGGATAGGCTCGTGCGCCGGGTTGATCCCCAGGATCTTCATGGTCAACTCTTTGATCATGGGGAGCCGTTCGTCGATTTTCTCCTCTCCCAGGTGGCGCATGTCGAGGAGGAGATGGCGCATCCCTGAGACTTCGTGCACAAGGCCCCTGCCTTGGTTCAGCTCGGTGATCATGGCCCGCGCAATGATGTCGCGCGGAGCGAGCTCCATCCGTTCCCTGGCATAATTCTCCATGAACCGCTTGTTGTCCGAGTTCAGGAGGTATCCGCCTTCACCGCGCACGGCCTCCGTGATGAGCACGCCCGTCGGGATCAGTCCGGTGGGATGGAACTGGACGAACTCCATGTCCTTGACGGGCAGGCCTGCCTTGAAGGCGAGGGCAATGCCGTCCCCCGTGCTCGAGTATGCGGTAGTCGTGAACCCGTAGATCCTCGCGAACCCTCCGGTGGCGATAATGCCGGATTTCCCCGCGAAGAACCTGAGCGCCCCCGTAGCTAGGTCGAGCGTAAGGAAGCCCCGGAACTCCCTGTCCTTGAGGATGAGGTCTGTGGCGTAGTGCTCGTGAAAGATCGTCACGTTGGGGAAACTTAAGAGGTTGTCGTACAAGGCGTGGAGCATGAAGAATCCGGTCTTGTCCGCAGCGAAAACGGTGCGCGGAACCGTCATCCCGCCGAACGCCCGCAGGACGATCTTTCCGCCGTCGTTCCTGTTCCACGGCGTCCCCAGGTGATCGAGGAAACGGATCTCCTTCGGCGCTTCGTTCACGAGGATTTCGATGGCGGGCTGGTCACCGAGGTAGTCTCCTCCCTTTACCGTGTCGAAGGCGTGAAGCTCGATAGAATCATTGGCCTGCCCCGGGTACAGGACGCCCGAGATCCCGCCCTCGGCCGAGACGGAATGGCTCCTCATGGCATGGAGCTTCGAGATGAGCGCAATGCGAGATTTCCCTTCGGAGATTCGCGCCGCCTGCAGCGCGGCCCGCATTCCCGCCAGGCCGCTTCCCACGATTACGACATCAAAGCGCTGCAATTCCACATACTTGGAAAGAGTCGCCATTCACGTCACCTTTCCAGGCAAATATACAAAGATTTGCGCAGGCCGAGCATTGCGGGATAGAATGCTTGCCTATGGATGGCAATGACTCCAAATCTTTTCGACGCTTCGGCCCGTGGGCGGTGATCACCGGCGGGTCGGAAGGACTGGGGGCGGAGTTCGCCCGGCAGATCGCTGCGCGGGGGCTCAACGTTGCGCTCGTTGCGCGGCGCGTTGACGTCCTGCAGGGCTTTTGCCGAGAGCTTCGCCGACAATCGACGGTGGATATCCTGCCTATCACACTCGACATGGCGGCCCCTGGCGCCGTGGAATCGCTGTGCACCCATTTGTCGGGCCGGGAGGTGGGGCTGCTTGTCTGCTCAGCTGCGGCTTCTCCCTTGGGGGACTACTTGGACGTCCCAGCCGTGGACCACAGCCGCCTGGTGGATCTTAACTGCAAGGTGCCGGCTCTCTTGTCATGGGAGCTGGGGCGCAGCATGGCCAGCCGTGGCCGAGGTGGGATCATTCTTGTCTCTTCCATGGCAAGCTTCCAGGGCACGGGCTTCGTGGCGCACTACGCAGCATCCAAGGCCTACCTTCGAGTGCTTGCCGAGGGCTTGTGGAACGAGCTTCACGGCCTCGGGGTCGACGTGTTGGCGTGCTGCCCAGGTCTTGTGCGCACTCCCACACTGTTCGATGGCCATCCCGTGCGCCCCCCATGGCTCGCGTCACCGCTCATGGACTGCGAGCCCGTTGTGAAGCAGACCTTGAGGGCGCTGGGAAGACGGCCCGTGGTGGTGACGGGAGCGGCAAACCGCCTGTCCAGCTGGATCACGCGGCGGCTGCTGCCTCAGCGCGCTGCCACGGCGTTGGCAAGCCGCGGTACCCGCGCTCTGTACCCCCAGAGCCGCCCGAGACTCAGAGAGACAACACGTACTCCTTCTTGACCGGTCTTCTATTGCCTGACCAACTTCGGTCATAGGGTGGGTGGGTTGGGGTACGATACTTAGGCTTTGCGCTTTTTCATCGTTGTCAGAAACAGCGAATGGCCCGATCGGGCGGCGCTACCGACTGTTGGCAGCCGCGGCGCGCCCGCCGTTGCGCTTCTGCGCGTTGTTGGGGATGGGAGTGGCTTTGCTGGCCGCAACGCGGGTCCCTTTGCGAACGGGAACGCGGGCTGCCTTGCCGGCGGCAACGGGCGCCGCTTTGCCCCTCTTCGGCGCGTTCAGTTCGATGGGCGGCGGAGGGGTGAGAGCTTTGGTGAGCGCAGGTCCGATGAGATTCATAAGCAGGGCGGCGGTTTTTTTGACGGGGACCAGTAATCGGTAGTCATAGTTCTGTGGGTTCGCCCAGTGCCTCCCGATCAGAGACGTGTACATCGACAGGGTCTGCAGCGCCGTTCTGTAATCGAGACAGCTGAAAATTTCATCTGCAAGGCCGAATGGCATACTGAGCGGCAGCGGGCCGCGCGCGTACTCTACGGCCCAGACACCATCAGTGAAGTTCATCCCGCACGCCTGGCCCTTGCCTACGAAGATCCGGTCGCCGGGTCGGTAGATACGCTTCTCGAATTGGCCCTCCGCGAAGTACCAAGTCTCTCCGTCGATGACAGTGTCCCAGAAGGCGACGCGGTGGCGCCCCGAGTGGCCTTCCGAGCCGATGGGCGTTCCCCAGATCATGACGTACTCGAAAAGCGAAGCGAAGTAGAGCTTCATTTCGATCATGGCGCCGCCTGCGATGCTGTAGATCCAGGGCTGGGAGTGGTCGATGCGTCCGGGGTAGCGTTTCTCGATCTCGTGCGCAATGACGTCGAACATCTCGGGCTTGCGGCGGCCAATGCCTTTCAAGGCGCACTCGTGAATGACTTCGGGATCAAAGATGTAGCGGATCATCAGGCCCCCCTTTTGCATCGGTTGCCAATGTATCCGAGCCGGAAGCCGTTTGCAAGCGTTGAGAGTGCGACCGAATGAAGAGGTTCGTTGCAATTAGGTAAAAGGCATCGACTGCAACGAAAATCCATCGTAGGCCTACGGCGTCGGAAAGCACGCCGCCAATCCGGGGCCGACGAACATGCCCACCACCAAGACTGTCTGATGAATGCCCATGGCGGTGCTGCGCTACGCGCCGTCCACCTGTTCGATCGACCGGCCCATGAGGGGCGGGAAGAACCCATGGCGATCGTCACAACGCAAAGAATCGCCGTGGAAGGCACCACGCTAACCGTAACGATACCGTCTTCCAACATGGGGAAGCTCGCGTACAGGATGGGGCGGGTGCTTCCGTGGCGGGAAACCAGGCTCTGAAGCGGCTGTCATCAGGAGGCTGGTCACGACCTCTCCGGCTCCGAGTTACCGGACCATGGCTCGTCGCGAAGGAGCACGAGGACCGAGAGAAATCCCGCACAGGACGGCTTCCTCGCGGAGCTGGCAGACCGCATCCCGACCGACCGAATCAGGAGGTCCCTCCACGCGAAGACGGAGAGCATTACCCGAGCGCTCACGTCGCGGTTCCTGGCAGGGATTGGCGGCAGCTTCATGCCCGCCATGACGACGTGGCCTTCACGGCCAATCCCGCACTAACGTAGAAGGCTGGCGGATGGCCTTTGCGTTGTTGAAAGAGTCCGTGCATGTCGTTGCCAACGTCTCGCCAACCGCGGACAAGAGGGCGAGCAAAGAGGTGGCAAAGACTGTCCGATCAACCGGATAGAAGGAACGATGGGGGACACCGAAGCCGAGGTGAATTCGGAGCTAACTCAGACACGACGATCGTTGGTGCCCAGAGGGCGCTGGAAGCACCCGTGAGGGCTCGACCGAACGTCAGGACGCCGATGGAAGCGCCCCGCGAAGGGGCCAGGGTTCCGATCCCGTCCGCGGCAAAACCGCGTATGATAGAATGCTTTCTGCGGCCGGTGGCGTCCACAACGACTCCCAAGGGCGTGCCATAACACGGACGACGCCTACTTCCGTAATGCTGACGACTCTCTCCTTCACACCGACCGAAAGGGTCTGCGCGTAGCTGTGCAAGGCGGTCCATGTACAGGAACGTTGCCGCGCGGAAGGCGCGGATTCGGCCTCGGCGCATGAATGGGCTCTAATACTGGGAATGGGGCCTTTCTGTCAGGGCTTGTTCTTAAAGGCGTCCTTGAGCTTCTCCCGTATCTTCTCAGTGGCTTTCCCAATTGCCTCACCTGCTTCTTTGGCCGCTTTCATAACGGGGTCATCGCTCGCCGTCACTTTCGACTTGTAGTATTCGTAGCCATCCTTCATATTTTCCTTCGGGTTTTCCTCCGTCACGTCCCGCCTCGGATAGTTGCCGTCCAGGATGGCCTGGTAGTGTCCCGACGAAGCCCACATGCGCAGTTCTTGCAGCCTCACCACGGGAAACGGATGGGACTGCTTCATGGTGTTGAGGAGCTTGTAGAAGCTGTCCATAATGCTTTTCTGGCTTTCGTATTCCTGTGCCTGGAGGAAGAAGTCGTTCGTATTCATCTGGGAGAGATCCTCACCGCCCGCCATCTTCATCAGGAGATCGTAGTTCTCCCTTTCGCTTTGGAGCGCCAGGAGTGCCGCGCGGTCCGCGCTCAACTCGCTCTTCCTGTCCCATTCCCTAAGTGCCAGGAGAAGCGGCTGAACCAGAAGGCCTGCAATAGGGAGCAGGCCGAGGGAGAGACTCATCAGCGCCCACATCACCGTTTTGTAGACGGCATGACCGCTCATGATGTGCCCCACCTCGTGTCCAATCACGCAGTATAGCTCATCATCGCTCAAGGCCTTCAGGACGGCGCTGTTCAGGACTATGAACGGCGCTTTCACACCGTAGACGCCCGCGTTGAAGAACGGATTATTGGTGACGAACACGTCCGGGGTGGTAGGCCAATCCATGATTTCGATGACCTTGTCAAGCAGGACTTTCACCCGGTGGAACTGAGTCGGAGTCACTTTGACGCAGCAGGAGATGTGGAGGAGCCGGATAGATCTTTCCGTAGTCCCTCCCAAAAGCATCTTCATGAGCTCGTCCAGCCCTTTGACCTGCTTGAGAGCGCTGAGAGCGGCCTTGTCAGCAGGGTGCTCCCATGCCTGTGAGCTGATTCCGGTGAGATTCTTCGCACGTTGAGCAAGCATGGACGCCTCCTTGCAGTCAGTATATCCTGAAAAACCATGAAGCGCGACGTGTTTACAGTTGGTCTTGTGCAGACGTCGCCCGTCGCTGATCCTGAGGCGAACATCGAACGGGCGGTCGAGCTTGTCGGCCGCGCGGCAACAGACGGCGCCCGCGTCGTGTGCCTGCCCGAGCTTTTCCGTTCACAGTATTTCTGTCAAAACGAGGACGCGTGCTCATTCGACCTGGCGGAGCCGATCCCCGGGCCGTCCACGAACGCAATGGCTGCTGTCGCCCGGCGCCGCAAGATTATCGTGCTCGTTCCCGTGTTCGAGCGCCGGGCCGCAGGGCTATACCACAACAGCGTCGTGTTGATCGGGCCGGAGGGAAACGTAGCAGGACTCTATCGCAAGATGCACATTCCTGATGACCCAGGATATTACGAAAAATTCTATTTCACTCCGGGCGACCTGGGCTACCAGGCATTCAGTACTGAGGTGGGACGCATTGGGGCGCTTATCTGCTGGGATCAGTGGTATCCCGAGGCGGCACGGCTGACATCCTTGCGCGGCGCCGAAGTGATCTTCTATCCGACCGCCATTGGCTGGCACCCGAGGGAAAAGGCCGCCGCGGGCTCCGCTCAGCAGGAGGCCTGGGTGACCATCCAGCGCGGCCATGCCATTGCGAACGGCGTCTACGTGGCAGCGGTCAACCGCGCCGGGCTCGAGCGCCCATTGGGCGGGGACGGCATAGAGTTCTGGGGCGGCACTTTTCTCTGTGATCCGTTCGGTGTGGTCATTGCCCGTGCCAGGTCGGTGGGAGAGGAGGTCGTTTTCGGTGATGTCGACCTGTCTCTGGTCGAAGAAGTCCGCAGGCACTGGCCCTTCCTTCGCGACAGGCGGATTGACTCTTACGTCGGCCTTGACAAGCGATTTATCGAAGAGTCAGGAGCATGACCGTCATCGGGGGCGCTTCGGGCGGGCACGCATGGCGCATGCCGGCTGAATGGGAGCCTCACGAGGCGACCTGGATCGCTTGGCCTCACAATCGAACGGATTGGCCCGGGAAGTACGCACCAATCCCCTGGGTGTTCGGGGAGATCGTTCGGGCGCTCGCGGCCGGGGAAAAAGTGCGCATTCTCGTGAACTCCGCGGACCATGAACATCAGGCGCGGCGCCTCCTCTCACGAATCGGGACTACCGAGGTGGAGTTTTTCAGGATCCCCACGGACCGCGCTTGGGTGCGGGACTTCGGTCCGATCTTCGTCCAAAAACAGGGTGCCGAGCTCGCCGTGGCAGGGTTCCGATTCAACGCCTGGGCGAAATATCCGGACTACCACAGGGATTACAGGGTTGCCGAAAGGGTGGCCCGCACGTTCAAGCGCGCGTATGTCCCCGCGCGCTTGAAGGGAAAAAAAGTCGTGCTTGAGGGGGGAAGCATAGACGTAAACGGCAGGGGGAGCCTTCTCACGACTGAGGAATGTCTCCTAGATAAAGCAGTCCAGCCGCGCAATCCGCAGTTGGAAAGGCAGGACATCGAGGAGGTGCTGCGGGATTCCTTTGGCGTCACAAACGTCCTCTGGCTCGCAAACGGAATTGCGGGAGACGATACGCACGGTCACGTGGACGACCTGTGCAGGTTTGTGGCTTCTGATACTGTTGCGTTGTGCCAGGAGCGTGATCCGAACGACGCGAACTACCGGGCACTCCAGGAGAACCGCGAAAGGCTGGAGGACTACAGGCTCGCGGACGGGTCCCGTGTGCGAGTGGTCTTTCTTCCTATGCCGAGGCCACTGTTCATGGACTCGCGACGCCTACCGGCGAGTTACGCAAACTTCTACGTGGCGAATAATGTCGTTCTGGTACCGACTTTCAACGATCCAAGTGACAGAGTTGCCCTCGGGATCCTGGCCGATCTTTTCAAGGGCCGGGCGGTCGTCGGAATCCATGCCGTGGACCTCGTGTGGGGGCTCGGAACGCTGCACTGTCTCACGCAGCAGCAGCCCTGGGAGTCATCCTAGGTCCAGTTGACTCTCATTCGCTTTCGGTCGGTCTGACGGTTCCACGTCCTGGTTCCTTGCTGTAGCAACCCCAGGTCCGAGAACCTGCGAGTGCCGAGACATTCGCGCGAGTATAAGCTCAGCTCGATTTCCGCCTGATTGAGCCAGCTACCATGTTTGGGCGTGTAGTGTAGGTCAATCGATCCCACAGACGACGCCCCTGCTCCTCGCCGAAACGGTCGATAAGGGACTTCGGGCGATGTGTGTTAAGCTTGTCCATGACCAGAAGATGGTGCGAGTGAAATGCCGACCTGCTTTCGGCTCCACAACGCCAAATACATTCGCT
>Ga0326728_10022875_pt1 | contig 11539 bp, 9 predicted proteins | sample MB3enrmetagenome_FD_207602 | JGI IMG/M metagenome (GOLD analysis project Ga0326728, IMG submission 207602) | Lab enriched peat soil microbial communities from McLean, Ithaca, NY, United States - MB31MN | ecosystem: Environmental > Terrestrial > Soil > Wetlands > Peat | place: USA: New York... | reverse complement strand
ACGCGCGCGCCGTGCCTGCGCAAATGTTCTTCGTCGCCCCTGAAGGTGATATTTTCGCCCACAATCACATGGGGGATTTTGTAGAGCAGGATGGCCCCGGAACACATGGGGCAGGGCGAGAGCGTGGTGTAAAGCACGCATTGCTGATAGACACGGGCTGGCTGGCGGCCCGCATTTTCCAGGGCGTCCATTTCGCCGTGCAGAATGGCGCTGCCGCGCTGCACCCGCTGATTGTGGCCGCGCCCGATAATTTTTCCCTCATGCACCAGCACCGAACCGATGGGAATGCCGCCGCTGGCGAGGCCCTTTTTCGCCTCGTCTATCGCGGCTTGCAGGAAAGGGTCATTCATGCGGCGTTTTATTATCCGTCATTTTACAGCCCGGTGGGGTGGTCGAGGAATTGCCACGGCACGCGGAATTTTTTTGACAGTTCGGCGGCCAGGGCTTTGACGCCAAAGGTTTCGGTGGCGTAGTGCCCGGCATAAAAAACATTGAGACCGAGGTCCTCCGCCAGGGCGAAGCTCCAGTGCGGTCCCTCCCCGGTGATGAATGTGTCCACGCCTTCGGCGGCGGCGGCGGCCAGGTCTCCGCCCGCGCCGCCGGTGACGATTCCGATTCTGCGGCACACCGCGCTTCCGCCGGGGATGACCAGCGGTTGGGAACCAGTCGCGCGCCCCAATCTCGCCGTCAGTTCCGCGCGTGAGACTGTGGCGGTCGCCCGGAAGCCGATGTTTTGGCCGTGACTGGGGAAAAATGGCCGGAGGTTTTTCAGTCCCAAGGCGGCGGCCAGCCGGGCGTTGTTGCCCAGTCTGGGATGGGCGTCGAGCGGCAAATGGGAACTATAAACGGCGAGGTTATTTTCGATGAGGAGCCGGAGCAACTCATGTTTTTTGCCCGTCCATGGAAAGGATTGGGACCAGAACAGGCCGTGATGGACGACGAGCAGGTCGGCTTTGGCGGCGATGGCCAGCTTGACGGTGGCCAGGCTGGCGTCCACGGCGGCGGCGATGCGCGTGACCGCGCCGGAGTTTTCAGCCTGCAAGCCGTTGACCGCGCCGTCGTAGTCGCCGATTTGCGCGGTCCTCAGGACGCGGTCGCAATAGGACACGATGCCTGCGAGAGAAGCTTTCGCCATGGGGCGATGATGCTCTAACTACGGGCTTAATTCAACGCTTTCAGCGAACCAATAGGACTGGATGGACGCAGCACGGCGAAGCCGCAACCAAACTGGAGCGCCGGCTTGCAGCCGGCTTTTCGCGTTCGATGGACAAAAGCCGACTGTAAGTCGGCGCTCCGCTGCTTTCGGAAAATCTTCGTGGCGCGCGAAGATTGGGACGTATAGCAATGCAAAGGACGCACTGCCCGGATAAAACACATTTCATTCAATGTCCGGCGCTTTGAGCCTGCCCATAAAGTTCGGCAAAGTTTTGAATTATCCGGGCGGCTGAAGTTTTCACGCGGAGGGCCGTGTCCAGGACTTCCGCGTGCGACAATTTTCGCGGGCCGATACCGGCGGCGGGATTGGTGATGCACGAGAGCGCGGCCACGGACAGATCCTGTTGCCGCGCCACAATGGCTTCCGGCACCGTGCTCATGCCCACCGCGTCGGCGCCGAGCCGGGCGAAGGCGCGTATTTCCGCCGGTGTTTCATAGCTGGGACCGGTGACGGCAAGGTAAACGCCCTGCCGCAATCGAATTTCACCCTGCTTGCCCGCCTTCAACAACAATGCGCGCAGGCCCGCATCATAGGTGTCGGTCAAATCCACAAAACGGTTAAGCACTGACCTTGGCCCTGGCAATGAGATTTCTTGCAACGGATTCGCGCCCATGAAATTGATGTGGTCCGTCACAACCATAAAATCTCCGGGCCGGAACGCCGGGTTGATGCCGCCGGCCGCGTTGGTGAGCAACAGGTCCTTGACGCCAAATTCCGCCAGCGCCCGCACGGCGAAGGTGACGCGATCCATTGCCTGACCCTCGTAATAGTGGGCGCGCCCGCTCAGCATCAGCACCGGCGTTTCTCCGAAATGGCCAAAGAACGCCCGGCCCGCATGGCCGGCAACCGTGGGCCGGGGAAAACCGGGAATTTCCGCGTAATCAATCGCGCGTTGAACCTGCAAACCGGTCAGCGCATGGTCAAAGCCGCTGCCCAACACGACGGCGAGCGAGGGACGGAGCGACGATAATTTTTTCAGTCGTGTGGCGGCGGCCTTGGGCTGCGGTGATTTCATCCGCGCCAGTCTAAGCACATGGATAAAAAGCGGAAAGCGGGAAAGCGGAAACGAGAGGATCGGGTTTCCGTCAATTCATTGACAGGTCTTCCGGCAGTTGCGAGAGCAGCTTGTTTTTCCAGCCGCCTTTTTCCCGCAGGATCAGCTTCCACAGCTCTTCGGGCGGGGTTTCAAACACCAGTTGCACGGAGGCGGGATGGAGGAGCCAGGCCTTGCGTTTCATTTCGCTCTCAAGCTGGCCGGGGCTCCAGCCGGAATAACCGGCGAACATCCGCACCTTTTTGGTGGACGAAAATCCCTCCCCGATCTCGAGTAAATCGTCCAGCGAATGGCCGAGGGCGAGGTTGGGCATCACGTCCGCATCGGGAATGAAACTGTCTGTGTGAAGAAAACTCAGCGCCGCCGGCTGCACGGGTCCGCCCAAATAGAGGGGCGATTCCTTTAGGGGATTGGGGAGATCGGCCACGATCATTTCGCCGACGGTCTTGCCCAGCGCCCGGTTCAGCACCAGCCCAAAGGCGCCTTCGGCGTTATGCTGGCAGACCAGCACCACGGTGCGTTGAAAAAACGATCCGCCCAGCTGCCCGCTGTCGAGCAGCAACTGCCCTTGCAGAAATTTTGGCTTGCCAGCCATCGTTGGGACAATGTGCCCCACATGGTGCGCGCTGGCAAATCGGAAACCGAACCGCTTGAAAGTCAAAGCGTCGAAGCGATCCCCTCACGCGGGCGGGAGCACTTCGACGCTTAACGACTGAACGGTCTTACAGACCCTTGACGGTCTTCACAATCGCCGCCGCGTCAATGCCAAAGGTGGCCATCAGTTCGGCCGCATGACCGGAACGCGGAATGCCATTGACGGCCAGCTTGTGGACCTTCACGCCTTCGCGCGACAGTTCGCCGGCCACCGCGTCGCCCAAGCCGCCTTCGGCGTAATGGTCTTCCACGGTGACGACGAGGTTGTTGGTCTTGCGCGCTTCGGCCAGGATTTGGGCGCGGCCCAGCGGCTTCACGCTATAGGCGTCAATCACGGAGATGTTGATGCCTTCGGCCTTGAGCTGGTCCGCCGCCTTCAAAGCCTCGAAGAGCGTCACGCCCGCGGCCACGACCGTGGCCTTGTCGCCATTGCGGAGAACCTTCGCGCCGCCGATGGGGAATTGTTCGTCGTTGTTGTAAATCACCGGGGTCTTGGGGCGCGAAGTGCGCAGGAAACAGATCCCCTTGTGCTGCGCCATCTGCTCGACGAGCTTTTCCGTGGCGACGGCTTCAGCCGGATACAGAACGGTGCTGCCGACAATGGCGCGCATCAGGGCGAGGTCTTCCAGCGCCATCTGCGAGGGGCCGTCCTCGCCGATGCTGACACCCACGTGTGAGCCCACGAGCTTGATATTGGACTGCGAAATGCCCGCGACGCGGATTTGGTCGCCCGCGCGGGTGAAAAACGCGGCAAACGTGGAGGCAAACGGCACGTGGCCGCGCGTGGCAAAGCCCATCGCCACCGCCACCATGTTCTGTTCGGCGATGAAACATTCGGTGGAGCGGTCGGGGAATTTCTTGAAGAATTTATCGGCGTAGGTGGAATTCTTGGTGTCGCCGTCCACGGCCACCAGGCGGGGGTCCGCTTCGCCAATGCGCGCCAGGGCAAAGCCGTAGGCTTCGCGGGTGGCCATTTGGTCGCCCAGCTTGTGGCTGAGAGGAGGGTAGGACGCCGGGGCAGCCAGGTTCGGAGCCGGCAGTTCCGAGGGCGCGGGAATCGGCACGCCGAGGCCCGACTTGGCGGTGGGCTGCAATTCGGCAATGGCTTTGGCGGCTTCTTCCTGGTTCAAGGGCTTGCCGTGCCAGCCGTCCTTGTCCTGTAGGAAGGAAACGCCCGCGCCTTTGTAAGTCTTGGCGATGATCGCCAGCGGTTTGTCGTCCAGCCCCACGCCGCCGAGCACTTCCATGATTTCCTCGATGTCGTGGCCGTCCACTTCCTCGACGCGCCAGCCAAAGGCCTTGAAGCGGTCGCGGTACACGTCAATGTGATGGCCGAACGCGGTTTCCTGGCTCTGGCCGAGGCGGTTGGCATCCACGATGCCGATGAGATTGTTGAGCTTGTAATAGCCGGCCAGCGAGGCGGCCTCCCAGACGGCGCCTTCGGCGATTTCGCCGTCGCCCATGAGCACATAGGTGTTGTAATCGAGCTTGTCCTGGCGGGCGGCCAGCGCCATGCCCACGCCCACGCCGAGGCCCTGCCCGAGCGAGCCGGTGGCAACGTCCGCAAACGCCAGGCGCGGCGTCGGATGGCCTTCGAGGTCGTTGCCGAACTGGCGGAGCTTCAGAAGTTCAGGAATCGGCACAAAGCCGTTTTCGGCCCAGACCGCGTAAAGCAGCGGCGCGGCGTGGCCTTTGGAGAGGATAAAACGGTCGTTGTTGTAATAATGAGGATTCTTTGCGTCATAGCGCATGAAACCGAAGAAGAGGGCCGCCGCAATGTCCGCTGCGGAGCAGCAGGACGTGGGATGACCGCTGCCCGCCGCCGTGGTGGCCTCGATGGAGTGGATGCGCAATTGATTGGCGATCCCTTTTAACAATTCAATGTCCGTTTCAATCATAATTCAATAAATTCGTATAAAGAAGCGCTAGATTAACTCACATTTGCCGAAAGCCAAGACTGAAAACGCCGCGAGCGACTGCCGCAGATAATGGTACATGCCTTGCTTGCCGCCTGTTCCGTAGCTTTCTCGCTTTCCCAAACGCAAACGAATGGCTAAAATTGCCATGAACTGATGAATCAAAGACGGCAATGACGCCGTCGGCAGAAAGCAGAAACATTTATGGAACATAAAAAAAGAGTTGTGGAGAAGGACCCGCCGTTGAAAAAGGACGACCTGATTGTCATTACGGGCGCGGGCGGTTTTATCGGCGGCAATCTGGCGCAGTATTTCACGAACAAAGGCTTTGCCAACATCCGGGCCGTGGACAAGAAACCATTGTACGAATGGTATTTGCACGTGCCCGGCGTTGAGAACATCTGCCTGGACGTGAGTGTGGAGGCCAACTGCCACCGCGTGTGCGAAGGAGCGGTGGAGGTTTACAACCTGGCCGCCGACATGGGCGGCATGGGTTTCATCGAGCGGTTCCGGGTGGAATGCCTGCGCTCGGTGCTCATCAACACCAACATGGTGGAGGCCGCCTACCGGGCCGGCGCGCGCCGCTATTTCTTCTCGTCCTCCGCCTGCGCGTACAACACGCTCCTGCAAAAGGACCCGAACGTCCGCGCCTTGAAGGAATCCGACGCTTATCCGGCCATGTCCGAACGCGGTTACGGCTGGGAGAAGCTGATTTCGGAAATGTTCTGCGAGGAGTACTGGCATGAACGCGGCATGAAAACGGCGATTGCCCGTTTCCACAACGTCTATGGACCGCACGGCACCTGGGATGGCGGACGCGAGAAGGCCCCGGCCGCCCTGTGCCGCAAGGTGATTCAAGCCATGGACACCGGCTCCAAGGACATCACGATCTGGGGCGACGGCCACCAGACCCGCAGTTTCATGTACATTGACGATTGCGTGCATGGGATTGACCAGATCATGCATTGCGACGACCTGATTGCCACGCCGATCAATCTCGGTTCGAGCGAGCTGGTTTCCATCAACGAGCTGCTGACCAAAATTGAAAAGATCGCGGGCGTCCACATGAACCGGAAATACGACCTGGACGCGCCCAAGGGCGTGGCCGGGCGCAATTCGGACAACACCTTTATCAAGCAGGTGCTTCATTGGGAGCCATCCACGACGCTCGACAAGGGTTTGGCCGCGACCTTTGAATGGATCAAGGGCCAGTACCAGGCGCGCAAGGCGGGCAAGCGCGTGGGCATCGGCTGATTATTTTCCGGACCGATCACCGCCGCCGACCCGTTCGCGGGCCGGCGGCGGATTTGATTGGAATTCAATAAGTTATGTCGAAACTGGCACACATGCCGGGCCGGCAATAACGCAGCAGCACCGATCTGCTGGAAATTTAAGAATGTGACGAATGTGACGAACGTGAAACATTTGAAAAACAGGGCAGCATCAGCCGCAATTTCTCTTGATACATTGTTTCCATTAAGCGAGAGTAGTAGATAACCAACGGTACGGGGCCTTGGATAATTTTAAAGAGCAAACGACCTGTAAGGTTGGAGGCCCCATCGAATGTGCGCATGCGGTAACAGAATGGTGTTGAAAATGACCAAGCAAGCTTTAGCCATTGCAGTAATGACCCTCGGTGCGGTTGTCGCTGCCCAAGGTCAGTTCGTCACGAACACCCCTTCTGTTTCGGTCAACAGTGTGGTTCCGTCCGGCAATCCAGACGGCATGACCTCACAGATTAGTCTTTCCTCAGTTGCAGGCACCATCACCTCGGTGACGGTGAATCTGGATATTACCGGAGGATTCAATGGTAATTTGTACGCTTACCTGAGCGGGCCTTCGGGAGAATTCACGGTGTTGTTAAACCGCGTGGGGGTGAGCAGCACCAATTCCTTCGGTTATGGCGACAGCGGATTTGACATCACGTTGAGCGACGCCTCTGCAAATAACATCCATGACTATCAATTGAATACGCCCTCGTTTAATGGCAGCGGCCAGTTGACCAACACCTGGGCGCCCGATGGCCGCAACATTGATCCCCTCTCCTCCGGCACGGTCTTTGATACCACGACTCCTACGGCGGACTTGTCCTCCTTTAACGGCAACGGTGCCGATGGCACCTGGACTTTATTTTTGGCCGATCTTTCCAGTGGCGGCGATTCCACGCTGGTAAGCTGGGGCTTGACGGTGGTAACGGTGCCCGAACCGCAGACCTGGGTCATGGTGGTTGGCGGCATCGGTGTATTGGTGGCGCTGAACCGCCGCCGAAACCTTGGCAAGCCTTAAGTTTTGTCCCTGGCTTTTGTCTTCAGTTTTCGTCTTGTTGTTTTCTCTTTCCGGGTCAGGCCGCTTCGCGCCGGGCCCAGGCGTCCGCCTCCAAAATCTGCTCAAGTTTGGGATGCTTGACCGGGGTATGCGCGTCGAGAACGCGGCGGACCGTTTCCGTGATTTGCGGAAAGTTGATCCGACGGTTTACAAAGGCGTCAACCGCAACTTCGTTGGCGGCGTTTAACACCGCGGGCAACGTGCCGCCCACCTCTCCGGCCCGCCGCGCCAGGGCTATTGACGGGAAACGCTCCGCATCAGGCTCTTCAAAGGTGAGCGAGCCAATTTTGGGAAAGCAGGTCTGGACGCGCCCGCTGGCGGCGCGCTCCGGGTAGGTCAGCGCATATTGAATGGGCAGGCACATGTCGGGCGTGGACATCTGGGCCAGCAGCGAACCGTCCACAAACTCAACCATGGAATGCACAATGCTCTGCGGATGCACCACCACGCCCACGCGCGCCATTTCGATGTCAAACAGCCACCGGGCCTCGATCATTTCCAGGCCCTTGTTGAACAGCGTGGCCGAATCAATCGTGATTTTCCGGCCCATCACCCAGGACGGATGTTTCAACGCGCATTCGACGGTGATTTGCGCGAACTTTTCCGGGGGCCAGGCCGCCCGGTCGCGGAAGGGCCCGCCGCTGGCGGTCAACCACAGCTTGCGCACCGAGGCGGAAGGCTTGCCGTCGAGGCATTGAAAAATCGCGGAATGTTCGCTGTCCACCGCCAGCACACGCACGCCATGCTTGCGGGCTTCGCTCATGACGATTTCGCCGGCCATCACCAGAATTTCCTTGGAGGCCACGGCGATGTCCTTGCCGGAGCGGATGGCGGCCAGCGCCGGAGCCAGCCCGGCGGTGCCCACGATGGCAATCAGCACGATGTCCGCCGCCGGCAGCGTGGCGAGCCGGAGGAGACCCTCGCTGCCGCAGACGACCTCGCAACGGTTCCCCAGCGCGTCCCGCAATCCGCCCGCCTTGGCGGGATCGTTGATGGAGATGACCGCCAGTTCATGTCGCCGCGCCTGTTCCAGCAACAGTTCGGAATTGTTTCCCGCAGCCAGTCCCACCAGCCTGATCCGGTCCGGCAAATCTTCGGCCACCTTGACGGTGCTGACGCCAATGGAGCCGGTGCTTCCAAGAAGGACGACGTTTTTCATTTATTGCATTGTTAACCGTGAAAGACACCAAACACACGAAAAAAACGGTTCGCAGCGGTTCACAACAAACCGGGGCCCCATCGGCCGTCGGAGTTACGGCACCAGCACATGTCTGAGGTACAGATACATGATGGGCGCGTTAAACAGCAGGCTGTCCAGCAGGTCCAGAATGCCGCCAATGCCGGGCAGCACATGGCCCGAATCCTTGGCACCGCATTCGCGCTTGAACAGCGACTCGATCAAATCGCCCACGACCGCCGTGGAACTGAGGATGATGCCCAGCACCACGGCATGGGCGAGGTTCATGCCCGCCATGTGGCCGCCAAAGCAATGGACAAAAACCACGCTGGCCGCGGTGGAAACCGCGACGGCCCCGGCGAATCCTTCCCACGTTTTGCCGGGGCTGATGCGCGGAGCCATTTTGTGCCGTCCAATCAATGAACCGACCGCGTAAGCGCCCATGTCGCTGAACTTGGTCAGCAGGATGAAATAAAGCAGGAAGTAATTGCCTTCGACCCCCGTAAAGAAATTGATCTTCTGAATGAAGTTCAGCAGCCACGGCACGTACATGAGGCCGAACAAGGTCATGGCAATGGCCGTGAGACCGGAACGCTCTTTGTGGGACAGGAGCTGGCGCAGGCACAATCCGAGCACAAACAGAATCAGGAAGCTGGTCTCAAAATCATTCACGCGGGCCGGGGCGTTGGGGATGCCCAGCCAGCCCTGGAGTTGGGCGAAGGTGCCGCACATCAACAGCACGCCGCCCACCACGCCGGACAATTTGAAACAAGCCAGTCCGCGCCGTTCCGCCATGCCGTAAAATTCGAGCAGCCCGGTCACCGCCAGGAACGTCATGAGCAAAGCGAACACGCCGTCCGCAATGTGCCGGTGGCCCGAAAACATGGCCGTGAGAATGCCCGTCCAAAGAACGAGGGTGGAAGCCAGCCGACGCAGGAAGGTCTGCGTCTTTGACGGTGCGGGCAACGGCGATGGAGGAGGACTGTCCGGCACGGGCATGAGCGCCAGAAGCTACCAGCCGGCCGGCCGAAAGCCAACGCTGATTTGTTCACGCTGATTTGTTCAAAGAACCTCGTCATGACCGTGACCATGACCATTCACGCTTGCGGTCATGGCGGGTTTGCCTTATGAGAGTCAGGGATGCGGCTGACATCCTTAATGTTGCGGGGCCTGGCGCTGTTGTGGCCGCTGGCGGTTGCCGCGCAGATTGATCCCGTCGAGCGCGACCTGATTCAATTTGGTTACAATCAGCCGGTGGAGGGCCGCGAACCGCTGTCCGGTTACGCCTTCTATTATCACAATCAGCCAGACTTTCTGCGGACGAACCTGACGCTCCGGGTGGCGCTGGCACCCACTTATGTGGACTCGGAGCTGGGTTTTTCACACCTGCTGGGACCGGAAACCGATCTGGGAATCGGCATGGCCGGCGGGGGCTTTGCCGACAACTACAACGAGATTCGCGATGGCCGGTGGGTTCAGGACGAGTCGTTCGACGGTTACGGCGGGGAACTTTCGGCCAGCGTGTATCACCTGTTCAATCCCGGACAGCTCATTCCGCTGAACCTGGTGGTGCGCGGCGCCGCGCATTATTCGGTTTTTGCGCGCGACGACACGGCGGCGAATTTTCAACTCCCCGACGACGGCGCGAATTTCACCTTTCGAACAGGACTTCGCTATGGCGGCATTGAACCGACGCTGTATCCGGACCTGGCGATGGAACTGGCCGTCTGGTACGAAGGCCAGTTCCGCACGGACAGCGGCAGCTACGGTTTCAACGGAGACCGCGAACTGAAGGCGGCATCCCATTTATTCTGGGGATCGGCCGCGCTGTCTTACACCTGGCCTGGGAGCGGACAGAACCTGTTTGTGCGCAGCATTGCCGGAACAAGTGTGGCCCCGGACCGGTTGAGCGCCTACCGGTTGGGCGGGTTTCTGCCATTGATCGCGGAATATCCGCTTTCGCTGCCGGGCTACTATTTCCAGGAATTCAGCGCGCGCAGTTTCGCGCTGATCAACGCCAGCTATGTGGTGCCCATCGCCCCCAACCACCGCTGGAACCTCGAGTTCAACGGTGCGACGGCGGGCATTGACTACCTTTCGGGCACCGGGCAGCCGGGCAACTGGGTCAGCGGCGTCGGCGGCGGCATCATGTACCGCTCGCCCTCGGACAAGTTCAAATGCATCGCGGCCTATGCGTATGGGATAAACGCCATTCGGGATGGGGGCCGGGGCGCCAGCAGCGTGAGCATCCTGATTCAGGTGGACTTGGGCCGGTTTCACAGCTCAGGTTTCAGCGCGCCGCAGCCTGACCGCTGGCAGGGCTGGAACTGGCTTCTGGGACGCTGAAAACTCCTGCGCTTGTCCAGATGAGCAATCGGCCAGTGGCATTTTTTGCTTCACCCGAAGCATCGAATCGCCTACATTCACTTTCTGGTTGCGCATATGGTGGAATTGGCAGACACGCTACTTTGAGGTGGTAGTGGAGCAATCCGTGCAGGTTCAAGTCCTGCTATGCGCACCATTTTTCCTTTGGAAATCCCCGGATTTATTGTTGGCCTCGGGCTTTCCTGCCCAGTGCGACGCCAAGGTTGTGGCGAGCATCGGAGTAATCCGGTTTGAGCCGGAGGGCTTCTTGGAATTGGCGGATCGCCTCGTCGGTCTGGCCTTGGTTGAAGAGGACGGCGCCAAGGTCGTTGTGAGCCTCGGCGTAATCCGGTTTGAGGTGGATGGCTTCCTGAAACTGGCTGATCTCCTTGTCGGTTTGGCCTTGGTTGCCCAGTGCGACGCCAAGATTGTAGTGAGCCTGGACGCAATCCGGTTTGAGCCGGAGGGATTCCTGGAATTGGCGGATCGCCTCGTCAGTCCGGCCTTTGTGAAGGAGGGCGGTGCCAAGGTTGTTGCGGGCAAGGTAATTATCCTCCGTGACTTCCAGCGCGTGCCCGAACAGGGTTTCACCGTCCTGCCAATACGCGAGCTGTTGCCGCGTCATCCCCAGGCAAAGAATGATGGCCGCCGACGCCGCCACCGACAGCGTGATCACCTGGTAACGCCAATGACGAGTCAGTTCATAGAGGCCCCAAGTTGTCAAGATCAGCACGCCCAGCGACGGAATATAGGTGTACCGATCCGCCATGGACTGTTCGCCCACTTGCACCAAGCCTATCACCGGCACCAGCGTCCCGACAAACCAGAGCCAC
>Ga0326728_10022872_pt1 | contig 11540 bp, 7 predicted proteins | sample MB3enrmetagenome_FD_207602 | JGI IMG/M metagenome (GOLD analysis project Ga0326728, IMG submission 207602) | Lab enriched peat soil microbial communities from McLean, Ithaca, NY, United States - MB31MN | ecosystem: Environmental > Terrestrial > Soil > Wetlands > Peat | place: USA: New York... | reverse complement strand
CCGCCACGGCCAGAAAGCGCTGATAGATGACGTCCAGATCCTCTTTGCAAAGCTTGTGTCCCAGCTTTTCCAGGCGCGCGCGCAACCCGGCGCGGCCGGTGCGCGCCGTCAAAACCACGTGGCTCTGCGCCAGGCCCACGTCTTCCGGGCGCATGATCTCGTACGTCTCCCGGTTTTTCAGAAATCCATCCACGTGGATTCCCGAGCTGTGCGAGAACGCATTTCCGCCCACCACGGCTTTATTGGGCGGAACCACGGTGCCCAGCAGATCGGAGACGAGGCGGCTGGTGCGGTACAGCTCGCGGGTGTCGATGCCCGTGGACACGCCAAAGAAGTCGGCTCGCGTGCGGAGGGCCATGACGATCTCTTCCAGCGCGGCGTTGCCCGCCCGCTCTCCCACTCCGTTGATCGTGCCCTCCACCTGGCGGGCGCCGTTGGCAATGCCCGCCAGCGAATTGGCCACCGCCATGCCCAGGTCGTCATGGCAGTGCACGCTGATGGTGGCGCGCTGGATGTTGGGAACGTTTTCGGCGATGCCCCAAATCAGCGCCCCGTATTGCTCCGGCACCGCGTAGCCGGTGGTATCGGGAATGTTGACGACGGTGGCGCCGGCATCAATGGCGGCCTCGAGGATTTCATAGAGGTAGGCGGGCTCGGCGCGGCCGGAGTCTTCGGCGTAAAACTCCACATCATCAACGTGGCTGCGAGCTCGCTTGACCGCGTGCACCGCCATCTGCATCATCTTGGATTTCTTTTCACCGAGCGTCTTGCCGTATTTCTCGTCGCGGAATTTTCCCATGATGTGAATATCCGAAACGCCGATACCGGTATGAATGCGCGGCCTCCTGGCCCTCGCCAGCGCCTTGCCGCAGGCCTCAATGTCCTCGGGCACGGCACGCGACAAACCGCAAATGACCGGGCCCTCAATCTCCTGCGCGATCCGCTTGACGGCTTCGAAGTCCTCCGGCGACGAAGCGGGATATCCCGCCTCGATGACGTCGACTTTCAGGCGGGCTAACTGCTGTGCCAGCGTAAGCTTGTCGGGGCTACTGAGCCTCGACCCGGCCGCTTGTTCGCCATCCCGCAGAGTCGTGTCAAAGATCGCAACTTTCTGTCCTTTGCTCATACCCGTCATCCCCATCGTAAGGATCTCGCATATATTCTCAAGATTCAGGTCGGATCAGTAACGAGCCATTACCAATCAATTCGTTCGAGGCCCCTCACCCCATCAAAATGCCGGTCGCGGCTTATCAGGGGCTGGGAATGCTGGCGGCAAAGTGCGGCGATCCAGAGGTCGTTAGCGGGAATCGGCTTGCCTGATCTTTTCAACTCCAGGCCAATGGTGGCGTAGTGAGAGGTGGTCTCCTCGTCGATTTCAAGTACCGTCACGGTCTCCATCCACTCACGAAGCCAGCTTTCGTAATCTGTTCGAAACCGCGACTGCGCTATCCCCAGCCGATACTCGCCGAGCACAATCACGGGAACGGCCAAGCTCTCGGCCGCGGCAATCACCTCGAGCGCGGCGGGTTCACGGTCGGCAGCCGCTGATAAGGCGTTCGTATCAAGGATCAACGCCACATCTCCGCATCGATTTTCTCCGAGGTTTGTTCGATCAATTGATTGATGCGCTCCGTCTCCCGGTGCAGATGTTTCAGTTTGCCCATGTGCTTCACCCAGGGCCTCTCAGGAGGGGTGGAATTTACCGCCAGCTTTTCCCGTACCGCTTGCGTCACAAATTCACGGAGTGGAACCCCGCGCGCGGCAGCCGCAGACTTCGCCCGGCGAAAAACGGCATCCGGAATTTCCAGCGTGGTTTTCATGAACAGAGTCTCCCATATTTACGGGACATGTGTCAAACCGGATTTGGGAGCAGACGGGCTGGCGCGGGGATCGCCGCGGTGACCCGCGCGCACGACGCAGGGTTGGTCCGCCGCGGGTAAGAGTGCAGATGCCCCCTGCGGAGAGGCGCGACGGCACCACCCCCTGTGGATTCCTTGGTGACCGGCCGTGCTCTTTACCCGCGATTCACGGCGGCATGGCCCAGGAACTCCGCGGCGCCGCCCAATTCCTCCTCGATGCGGAGCAACTGGTTGTACTTGGCGATGCGGTCGCTGCGGCTGGCGGAACCGGTCTTGATTTGGCCCGTGCCCATGCCGACGGTGAAGTCCGCGATGAAGGCGTCCTCGGTTTCGCCCGAGCGGTGCGACACGACGGACGTGTATCCGTGGCGGCGGCCGAGTTCGATGGCGCGAATAGTTTCCGTGACCGTGCCAATCTGATTCAGCTTGATCAAAATCGAATTGGCCACGCCCTCTTCAATCCCGCGCGCCAGGCGTTCCGTGTTGGTCACAAAGATGTCGTCACCGACGAGTTGAATCTTGCTGCCCAACTCCTTGGTGAGAAGCGCCCAGCCTTCCCAATCGTCCTGGGCGAGGCCGTCCTCAAGGCTGACGATGGGATACTGGCGAACCCAGTCGGCATAAAGCTTTACCATGTCCTCGGATGACTTCTGCGATTTATCGGACTTGAAGAAGACGTACTTCCCGTCCTGGTACATCTCGCTGGAAGCGGGATCGAGGGCGATCGAGATGTCGTGGCCGGGGGAATAGCCGGCCTTGGTAATGGCTTCCAGCAGCACTTCAACGGCTTCAACGTTCGACTTCAGGCTGGGAGCAAAGCCGCCTTCGTCGCCGACGGAGGTGTTGTAGCCGCGGTCTTTCAGAACTTTCTTGAGCGTGTGGAACGTTTCCGCCGCCATGCGCAGCGCCTGCGCAAAGCTCTCTGCGCCCACCGGCATGATCATGAATTCCTGAAAGTCCACAGTGTTGTCAGCATGCACGCCGCCATTCAACACGTTCATCATGGGGACGGGCAGAATGCGCGCTTGCAGTCCGCCCAAATAACGGTAGAGCGGGACGCGCGCCGACTGCGCCGAGGCCCGGCAAGCCGCCATGGAAACCGCCAGGATGGCGTTGGCGCCGAGCTTGCCCTTGTTGGGCGTGCCGTCGAGAGCAATCATGCGCTCGTCGATTTCCGTCTGATTGCTGGCGTCGTGTCCGCCCAGAGCAGCAGCGATCGCGGAGTTGATGTTGTCCACGGCTTGCAAGACGCCCTTGCCCAAATAGCGGCGCTTGTCGCCGTCGCGTAATTCCACCGCCTCGTGCTCGCCCGTCGAGGCGCCGGAGGGAACCGCCGCGCGGCCAAAGGATCCGTCACGCAAAAGCACGTCCGCTTCCACGGTGGGATTGCCGCGGGAATCCAGAATTTCTCTTCCTTGAATGAGATCAATTTGTGCCATAAGAATAATTCCTCGATTCGAATTTGAAACGCGGCATTGTAACACACCGCGGCATCGAAATAACCTGCCAATCCGCAAAGGGGCAATCTGTCTGATGGGGGTCATCCCACTTTTGAGCCGCCCGGCTCGCCAAAGGTTGAATTTTGAAAATGCCTCGGATGTGTTCATAATGTGGTGAGCGCGGCAGAGGGGTTTGATTTTTGGCGCGGGCATAGGGGATTGGGCTGAGGCGCCGGCCCGCATCATTTGGAGAAAAGCTGCGCTTTGACGTCCGGCTTTTGCGCACTTTCCGGGGAGGAATTAAATGAAAAACCTTTGCAAAATAATTCTGGGGGCAGTGGTGGTTGTCGTGGCACTGGCGGTGCTCGCCATCCTTGGGGTTATGTATGCCCGGCGGATTAAGCCCAGCACCGTGCTGGTGGTGCGAATCGAAGGCGAGATACCCGAGCAGACGCCGCAAAACTCCCTTCAAGATTTTTTCAACGGCCCGTCTACGACGGTCACGGACATCACCGAAGGGATCGAGCGGGCGCGCACCGACCCGCGCATCACGGGGCTGGAAGTCCGCCTGGGCGAGACCGACATGAGCATGGGTAAGATTCAGGAGATCCGCGACCGCATCACCGCCTTCAGCCTCGCCCGCAAATTCAGCGTCGGCTACCTGGAATTCGCGACGAACCAATCTTATTACCTCGGCTCGTCCTGCCAGACCCTCGTCATGCTTCCCAAGTCGGAGTTCCACCTGCGCGGCATGATGGCTTCCACCACGTTCCTGCGCGGCACGTTCGACAAGCTCGGGATTTATCCGGACTTCCTCCACATCGGCGAGTACAAGAACGCCACAAATGTTTACACCGAGAAGAAGTTCACGGCGGCGCACCGCGAGGCGACGAAAGACCTGGTGGACGACTGGTACGCTCAGTTCGTGCACGGTATCGCGGCATCGCGCAACCTGAAGCCGGAAGAAGTGGAGAAGATTATCGCCGCGGGGCCATACAATTCGGATGCCGCCCCGGCCGCGGGCCTGGTGGATCGTATGGCGTACGGGGACGACGTTCGAGATATCGTTGACCAGAAGAACCATGGGTATGATCGGCGCATCAGCCTGCACCGCTACCTCGAGCAGTCGGAGAAATTTTCGGCCAACAAAATCGCCGTAATTTATGCGGTGGGGGAAATTGTGCCTGGCCGCAGCTCCGCTTCCCCATTCGGAGACGAAATGATGGGATCGGATACAATCGCCCAGCAGTTTCGCCGCGCCCGCGATGACGATTTTGTAAAAGCGGTGGTGGTGCGTGTCGATTCGCCCGGCGGCGTCGCTTTCTCTTCCGAAGTGATCCGGCATGAGTTGGAGTTGACGAAGGCGGTCAAGCCCGTGGTGGTTTCCATGTCGGATGTCGCCGCCTCGGGGGGATACTGGCTGGCCATGTCGGCCAACCGGATCGTCGCGGAACCAGGCACCATCACCGGGTCCATCGGAGTGCTGATGGGCAAATTCAACCTTCAGGGACTCTATGAAAAACTCGGCTTGAGCACGGACTTCATTGCCACCACGGAAAACTCCACGCTGGATTATTCCCTCCAGAGTTTCACCCCCGCGCAGCGGGAGATCGTGCTGAGGAATATGCGCGAGACTTACCATGATTTTCTTCAGGGTGTGGCGGCGGGGCGCCACATGAAGGTGGAGGACGTGGATAAAATCGCACAAGGCCGCGTGTGGACGGGCGAGCGCGCCCGGCGGCTCGGCCTGGTGGATGAATTGGGAGGATTGCACGCGGCCATCGCCCGCGCTCGCGAATTGGCCAGGATTCCCCCGGATGAAAAGGTAAGCCTGCTGCCTCTGCCACCCCATCGCTCATTCTTCGAGCGCCTGTTGGAAACTTCCGAGGATGAGAGTGCGTTCGCCCCCACCGCCTCCCTGCAAGCATGGCTGGGTAAATTGCAGTCGCTGACGAGCTACTCCGTGTGGACGATTCTGCCGGGAGTGCCGCGGGTACAGTAGGCAGTAGGCGGTGGGCAGTAGGCAGTTGGCACTATTTGAGGGGGAGCTTAGGTTGAGTCGGAGGCCGCGCGAGTCATTCCAATGGGGCGAGTATCGACTGCTTAGCGGCTACTGCTTTCTGTCGACTGCCCACTGCCTACTGCCTACTGATTTACTCCGGCTCTTCGAACATCCTCTGCTCGGGGACCACGACCACGATCCCGGTTTCGGTGACGTGATACTTTTTGCGGTCTTCTTCCAGGTTATATCCAATCTCGGAATGTTCAGGGATATGGATATGGCGGTCGATGATGGCGCGGCGGATGCGTGAGTAACGGCCGATGTTAACGTGGGAAAACAGGATGGAGTTTTCCACTTCCGTGTAGCTGTTCACGCGCACGTCGGGGGAGACGACGGAACCGGTGACGCGTCCGCCGGAGATGATGGAACCCATTGAGACGATGGAATCCACGGCGATTCCCATGCGCCGGCCCTCCTGCGCAAAAACGAATTTCGCCGGAGGATACTGCCGCTGGTAACCGCGGATGGGCCACACGGAGTCGTAAAGGTTGAATACCGGCGAAACGGAGACCAGGTCCATGTTGGCTTCGTAGTAGGCTTCGATGGTTCCGATGTCCCGCCAGTAAAGCGCTTCCTTTTTGTTTTCGTCGATAAAATTGTAGGAGTAGACGCACCCCTTCTCGATCAACTTGGGGATCACATTCCTGCCAAAGTCATGCTTTGACTCAGGATCATCGGCGTCCGCCAGCAGGGTTTCCATCAACAGGTCGCGGTTGAAGCAATAGATGCCCATGGAAACGTGGCTCTTGGCGGGGTCGTGCGCGGCAGCCTTGGGATCCGCAGGCTTTTCCTGCCAACCGGTGATGCGCCCCGCGGAATCAATCTCGCACACCCCAAACCGGGAGGCCTCCGAGCGGTTGAATTCAATGGTGCCCACGGTCACGCCCGCGCCCGCGTCCACATGCTGCTTGAGCAAACGTTGGTAATTCATCTTGTAGACGTGGTCGCCGGCAAGGATCAGGACGTACTTGCAGGGCTCGCTGCCGATCGAATAAAGGTTCTGATAGATGGCGTCGGCGGTTCCCTGATACCAGTGGTCTCCCACCCGCTTCATGGGCGGCAGTACGGTTATGAACTCCCCGAGCTCGTGCCCGAGGATGCTCCACCCCTCGCGAAGATGGCGGTTCAGGGAGAGCGCTTTGTACTGAGTTAGAACATAGATGTGACGCAGGTCAGAATTAATGCAATTGGAAAGCGTGAGGTCGATAATACGATAAATTCCGCCGAAGGGTACCGCGGGTTTTGCCCGGTCGCGCGTCAGCGGGTGCAGGCGTTCACCTTCGCCTCCGGCCAGTAAACAAACCAGTGTGTCGCGCACCAAGATGGCAGGAACCTCCCCCTTGAGTTTTCAAACGCTGGTCTGTCGCGGCGAGGATCGAATAGCCCGTCGCGTCGGGCACGGCATTTTGACAAATCATTATACCAGAGCCGGCGCAAGGGCCAACCGTTCTCTGCCGGGGCCTTCGAGGGGTCAATGAAAGACGGGGCTGGGCGGCCTTCCCCGGTTCACCCCATGCGGCGCCGGTGTGCTATATTCGCTTTCCGGGAGGGCGCCACGACCATGCGTCGCAAGAATCACTGCCAACTCGCCTCGTATGCCATGCGGGTGGAAACATCGCAAGGCCGGCGCTACCCTGAGCCTGCACACCCCTACCGCAACGATTACGAACGCGATCGCGATCGCATTATCCACTCGCGCGCTTTCCGCCGCCTGGAGGACAAGACGCAGGTTTTCACCCGGCGATATTCCGATCACTTCCGCAACCGCCTGACGCACACGCTGGAAGTGGCGCAGATCAGCCGCACGGTGGCGAAGGCGCTGGGTCTGAATGCTGACTTGGTGGAGGCGTTGGCGCTGGTGCATGACGTGGGGCACCCGCCGGGCGGCCACTCCGGGGAGTCCGAACTCGACAGGTTGATGCGGCGGCATCACGACGTGTTTGACCACAACCTGCATGCCTTGCGCATCGTCGAGTTCTTTGAGCAGAAATATGCCGGTTTTCCGGGCCTCAACCTCACCTTTGAAGTGCGTGAGGGCATCATCAAACACTCGCGCGACTACCTTCCCTCGACCCATCCGGAGCTGCAAGAATACCGGTTGGAGGAGCGGCCACCGCTGGAAGCGCAGCTTATCGACGTCGCCGACGAAATCGCTTATAACTGCGCCGATCTCGACGACGGCTACGAAGCCAAACTCCTCACCTTGCCGGTCATACGCAAGAGCCTGCCCCTTTTTGACCGATTCTACCGGGCAATGGAAAAGCAGTATCCGGCGGCGAAGGAAAAGCTCAAGTTCAATGAGGCCCTCAAGCGGTTGCTCGACGCGCTAGTGACCGACCTGATTGCATCCACGCGCCGGCGCCTGGCGGAGGAGGGGATCCAATCGCTCAAGGAGGTTCGTGCCTGCCGCACGCGCCTGGTGGCACTGGGGCGGCAAATGGCGCGAGAGAATAAAACGGTGAAAGAGTTTCTCTTTGCCCGCCTCTACTCGCATCAAAACGTGAACACCGAGCGAAAGGGGCTCACCGACTGCATTCGCAGCCTCTTTGCGTACTACCTGAAACACCCGCAAAGTCTCCCGGCCTTTTACTTCGACCAGTCGCAGCATGAACCCGTGCACCGAATCGTTTGCGACTACATTGCGGGGATGACGGACGATTACCTGCGGGGGCGGCATCGCAAGCTCCTCGAGGGGTAGGCGTCAGGTGCCAGGTGTCAGGCCGGAAAGTGTAAAGGATAAATTGTAGAGGTTAAGAGATGAGTGCCGAAATTCTTACCCTTTATACTTTACCCTTTACACTTTCTCCTGCCCCCAGCACCTACACCCTGACACCTGATACCTGACACCTGACACCTACGCCTTTTCCTGCCTATGCTAAGATAGCACCCACCTGGGGCCAGGCGAACGCTATGGGCCGGCCCGCGCCGAGAGGGTTCTGTGACTCTGCGAAGACAATTGGTGCTCTCGCTGTTGCTGCTGGTGGTTGTCGTGTTGTCGGCGGTGGCGGTTTACATGTGGTTTGGCGGGCCGGAGGTCACGCTGCTGGATGCCTTTTACATGGCCGTGATCACGATCACCACGGTGGGTTACGGTGAAGTCGTCGATACCCATGCCAACCCGGCGCTGCGGCTTTTCAACATCTTCTTCATCCTCATCGGCATCGGCATCATGCTCTACGCTTTTTCCGTGGCGACCGCCTTCATTGTGGAAGGTGAACTTAACCATATTTTTCGGAGACGCAAGATGCAGAAACTAATCCGGGACATGCACGACCACCTCATTATCTGCGGCGCAGGCGAAACCGGCACTTACCTGGTCAAAGAGCTCCTGAAGACCGGCAACGTCTTTGTGGTAATCGATCACGACGAGGGGCGTTTGGAAAGAATCGGCCAACTGGGCGAGGTGCCGGTGCTGAAAGGGGAAGGCGGGGACGAGGAAATTTTGACGGCCGCGCAAATTCAAAAGGCGCGCGGCCTGGCTTCCGTCCTGCCGGAGGACAAGGATAACCTGCTGACCACGGTAACGGCGCGGCTCTTGAATCCCAACCTCCGTATCGTGGCGCGCTGTGCGGAGGCGCGCATGGTGGAGAAACTTCTGCGCCACGGCGCCAACTCCGCGATTTCTCCGAACATGATCGGCGGCATGCGCCTGGCTTCGGAACTGATCCGCCCGGGCGTGGTCAACTTTTTGGATTTGATGCTGCGTGACCAATCCGGAACGTTGCGGGTGGAGGAAATCGCCGTGGTCGAGGGCTCGCCCTGGGTTGGGCAGAAGCTGGGGAAAATGGACCTCCATCGCACTTACGATCTTTTGCCTTTGGCGATTCGCAGTTCTGATGGCGACATGAAATTCAATCCCCGCGACGACACGGTGATGGCGAGTGGCGACGTGGTGGTGGTCATGGGCGACGTCGCCAACGCCTGGAAGGCCCGCGACGCGGCGGGAAACAAGATCCCCCATCGCGCAGTTTAGCCCCCATTCCTTACCGAGCGTCCGGCCGCTAGTGGTTGGATCCGAGCGTGAGGCGCTCGCAATTCTGCTTATAGTTGGAATTCTTGGGGTCGAGCGTGGCGGCCGTGCGATATTCCGTCAGGGCGCCCGACCGGTCACCTTTCTGTTCCAGAGCGTCCGCCAGGCTGGCGTGCACCGCGGCATCATTGGGATTCAATCGCAGGGCTTCGCGTTCTTCCGTAATGGCTCCATCATAGTCGCCCCGGACGGCCAGCACCAGGCCGAGCCCGGCGTGCGCCTGGTCATTATTGGGGTTCAATTGCAGCGCCGCGCGGTATTCGGCGACGGCGCCGTCCCAGTTGCCGTTGTTGCGGAGCGCATCGGCGAGGTTGGCGTGCCCCTGCGCATCTTTAGGGTTCAAGCGCAACGCCTCGCGATCTTCGGCGGTGGCGCCGTCCCAGTCACCCTTTTTTCCAAGAGCCGCCGCCAGGCTGGCGTGCGCCTCGGCATTACTTGGATTCAGGCTCAGCGCCTTGCGGTATTCGGCGATGGCGCCCTCCGCGTCGCCTTTATTTCCAAGGGCCACCGCGAGGTTGGCGTGCGCCACATCATTGTTGGGATTCAGGTCCAGCGCCTTGCGGTATTCGGTGATGGCGCCGTCCCAATCGCCCTTGTTCACCAGGGCAGTTCCCAGATTGGCGCGAGCGAAATCATTATTGGGGTTCAAGCGTAGTGCTTCGCGTTCTTCCGTAATTTCTCCCATCCAGTCTTTCTTGCCCCCCAGCACGACGCCGAGGTACGCGTGGCCCATGTCACTCTTGGAGTTCTGGGCTATCACTTCCCGCTCTTGTGCCTCCGCGCCGTCCCAGTCGCCCTTTCCTCCCAGCGCCTGGCCCATGAGGAGATGGGCCTTCTCGTTATGGGGGCTCACTTTCAGCACTTCCTGGCACGCCGTCACCTCATCATCCCAATCCTTCTGCCGGCCCCCGACTGTCGCCAGGGCCAGATAAACATCGGCGTCAGGTAGTCCCAGCGAGAGGGCCGCGTGAAATTCCTTTTCCGCGTCGGGGTACTGGCCCTTGAGTTTGAATTGAGCCCCTTGCGACACGTGTAATGCAACCATGTCCAGGGTGGCTGCCGTGGCGTCAGACTCGGATGTTGGGGCTTTCCCCTTGGGGGGGTTGGCATCGCCGGCACTGGGAAGGCTTGGGCTGGAAGGAACGCTGGGACCGGAGGGCAATTTGGGAGCAGAGGGTGCGCTCGGGGCAGAGGGCAAGCTGGGAGCGGAGGGCGCGCTGGGAGCAGGGGGTGCGCTGGGGGCTGATCCGCCTGAAGAGGCGCTGCTGGTACCAGGCGCCTTGCCTTTCAAACCGCCAGCTTTTGAAAGGATATTTTTAACCTTTCCGGGCTTGGGAGCGTCGGTGGTTGCAGTTGTACTGACGGTGGAGAGTGATTTCACCTTGGCATTCTTGAGAGCCGCGATCAATTCGTCGTCGCCGCCGGCATTGCGCACTTCCTGCAGGTACTCGTCACTCACGGTAAAGCTGACGCCGCGGTCTGTCACCCCATCCGCAACATCTGGGGCGGGCGTATCTGCGGCGAGCTCGGCGACAACCTGCACCTGGTTGAGCGCCGTTTTATCCCGCACCGCTTTAATAAATACGTCTTTCGCTCCGGCTTGCTTGAGGGAGTCCAGATAGGTTTCGTTGGGCGTGAAGTTAATGCCGCGCTGGGTGATTGACTGCGCGCCCGATTCTTCACCCAGTCCGGCCATCACCATGTGACTGACTTCCTCCTGGGTGAAAGGCTCATTGGCGCGCAGTGATCTAAGAAATGCGTCCTTGGCGCCCGCGGATTTGAGCTCTTTGATGAACCTTGATGTCGGCTCAAAATCGATTCCGCGCTTAATGACGAGTTGCGCCCCGGAGTCGTTTCCGAGTCCCGCTTTCACCATGTCAAGTATCTCTTGCTCGGTAAAGGGCTTGTTTTGCGCCCCAGCGGACAGGGCCAGGAACAAGCCCATCGTCATGAAGAGTAGAGTCAGCGTTTTGCGGAATATCATTGCTACCTCGCCAGCCTGCCGTTTACCGGTAAGAGTGTATGAGGAGATTCTACCCCAAACAAGGGAAATTGCCACCTCGGCAAGGGCGCACGACATAGAAGTTGCACAATTCGCGGGAGGAGCGACAAAGGTGGTTGCGCTTCTTGCCCTGACAGCGTATAATACT
>Ga0326728_10022870_pt1 | contig 11540 bp, 11 predicted proteins | sample MB3enrmetagenome_FD_207602 | JGI IMG/M metagenome (GOLD analysis project Ga0326728, IMG submission 207602) | Lab enriched peat soil microbial communities from McLean, Ithaca, NY, United States - MB31MN | ecosystem: Environmental > Terrestrial > Soil > Wetlands > Peat | place: USA: New York... | reverse complement strand
GCGCGGATCCAACGCCATTATCGCCCTTCGCTGCTGTAAGCTAAGTGGACGCTTTCAGGATTTCTGGGAGCGCCGAGCTACACCAAAGAGTGCCTGATGGATTACATCACTTTTCTGACGTGCGCCCCAGGACTCTCTTTCAGGACTCTCTATAGGGATCAAAACCTTGATCGTGGTCCCTTTTCCCCGTTGGCCGGAAAAAGTTACTTCCCCGTCGAAAGCCAGCGCGCGTTCGCGCATGCCGATGAGGCCAAGAGATTTGGAATCGTGTGTCGCGTTCTTGGTGATGCCCCCGCCGTTGTCTTCCACTTCCATCAGGAAAGCGCCGTCGCCTTTGCCAAGCCTGACCTTGATCTGCGTCGCCTGAGTGTGCCGGACGACATTGGTCAGAGCTTCCTGCAGAATCCGGAAAAACGCGGTGGAACGGTCGGGGTCCGGCTTCAGGCCCTCGAGGGTGGAAACGAATTCACAATTGATCCCGGTCCTTCGCTGGAAATCGCTGACTTGCCACTCCATGGCGGCTTCCAGGCCCAGGTCATCCAACAAAGGTGGGCGTAACTGGGTGGCGAGTCGGTGTACCTCTGCAATGGGCTGGTCGGTGAGCCTTACCAACGAGTCTAGCTTCTCGATCAGGAACCGCCGGTCCTGCTCAGCTGCCTGGGGCAAGTTCCTCCTTAACCAGGCAAGGTCCATCTTTAAACCGGTGAGCGCCTGGCCCAGCTCGTCGTGAATCTCCCGCGCGAGGTCTTTTCTCTCTTCTTCACGCACCTTTTGCAAGTGCTTGGCTAGGGAACGCAACTGCTTGATCGATGCCTGAAGTGTTTGCTCGGCCCGCCTGCGCTCGGTGATGTCGGAGATACAACCGACCATTTTAATAGGCTTTCCTCTCTCGTCCAGAAACTTCTGCCCCCTGGAGTTTTGCCAACGGTATTCACCCGATCGATGCAGATGCCGATAGTCAACATCATATTTCGTGCCCTTCTCAAGATGGTTGTTCAGATCGCTCATCACACGATCATAGTCATCGGGGTGGATTCTTGATGCCCACGAATTGTACGTATGAGGCAATTCCGGGTCATCAAACGAATATCCGACAATCTCACACCAACGAGGAGAATAGAACGTCTGATCGGTTAGAATATCCCATTCCCAGAGGCCTGCTTCGGCCGCATTGATAGCCCGCCGAAATCTTTCCTCACTCGCCCGCACCGCCTCCTCCGCCCGCTTGCGGTCTGTGATTTCCACCACTATTGCACCGACGGAGGCGATAGATCCGGCTGGCTCGGCAATTGGGAAAAAAGACGCCACCCAATGGCGCAAGATTCCCGGCTGCCCCGCCATTTCACTGCTGAGTTCGATGTTCGGTACCATCTCCCCCGTGGCCAGCACGAAGCGGACAATAGGTTCGAGGGTTGGGGTGAGGCGGGGGACGATCTCACCAATGGTCTTTCCTATATGAGCCTCAATAGTCGCGCCATTCATTTCCGCCAGGGTCTGGTTGATCTGCACGTAGCGGAGTTCTGAACCCAGGACTACCATTCCGGCGGGGGAAGAGGCGAATAATGCCCGCCAGCCCGCCTCGCTCGCCCGCAGCGCCGCCTCCGTCCGCCTCTGTTCGGTGATATCCCGGAGCACCCCCAGAATGTGGGGCTCGCCACCTAGCGACAGGATGTTTATGGACATCAACACGGTGAAGATCTCCCCTCCTTTCCTCCTGGCTTGAAGTTCCATGTTTTTGACATAGCCCTTGGCATTGACCTCAGAAACCACCCTTGACCGGTCAAGGGGATCAGCGCAGAGGCCAAGCTGGCTAGACGTCTTACCGATAACCTCTTCGCGTCTATACCCGTACAGCTCCTGAAAGGAATCGTTGACTTCAACGAGCAAGCCCTCATTCAAGGTAGCGACGTAGAAGGCATCCGCACCGGTCATGAAGGCCTTCCTGAACTTTTCCTCACTTTCCTTCAATCTCGTTTCTGTCCGATTGCGCTCGGTGATGTCTTCAGACACTCCCAACAGAGCAAAGGGACGACCCTGCCCATCGTACAGCGGCAGCTTAGACGTGTCGATTAAAAGGCGCGTCCCGTCAGCGCGGTGGCGCGGCTCGATTGTATGAAGCTTGGCGCGGTTCTCTTCGATCACAGCCCTGTCATCGGTGCGATAGGCTTCGGCCTCCTCGCGCGGCCACGGCAGGTCAAAATCCGTCTTGCCAACGATCCGGGCGGGGTCGTCCAATCCAGCTGCAACGGCGAATACCCGATTGCATCCGAGATAACGACCTTCGAGATCTTTCCAGAAAATGGACTGCGGCACCGTATCCAGAACCAGGTTAAGGGTCGATCGGCTCTCCCGCAGCGCCTCCTCCGCCCGCTTGCGCTCGGTGATGTCTTCCACAATTCCGTCGTAGTGGGTTATCTTCCCGTCTTGACTGCGAATGGCTCGGGCGCTCTCGCGAATGCAGAGCACTGAGCCATCCCGCCTTGTCCACGCCGCTTCCAAGTCGCTGACTTCACCGTCCTGTTCCATTCGCTCACAAAATTTCCTACGAGAGCAACCTGCCTCGAACCCTTCCTCCTCAAGGTTACGGGCGGCCAGTCCTTCGAAATTCTCATACCCCAACATCCTGACCAAGGTGGGATTCGCCATCAGGATACGGCCCTCCGGCGTCGTGCGATATATGCCAACGGTCGCATTTTCTACGAGACTTCGGAAGCGCTCTTCGCTCTCGCGCAGCGCTTCCTCCGCCCTCACCCGCAGGATAGCCGTGCCCAGTTGCATCGCTGTCCCTTCCAGCATGTGCACCATCTCCAGGGGGACCATGTTCTCCTGATAATCGGCCACGTGGATCAAGCCAAGGATGTTGTCCCCTGCGCGGATCGGAACCAGCGCTACGGATTCGTATCCGAACTGGTTGCACACGTTGCGGGTCCGTCCCTTCTCCTCTTCTGAAACCGTGGCCAGGAAGCGCGTAGTCCCATTCATGTAGAAAGAGCCGCCTTCCGTGTAGAACGAGAGCTTCGGATCAGTCGTCCCCTTGATGACATTGATACACATGCATTGGTCTAACCCGATCGAAAGAGGGGATTCTGATTCGTAGAACCTCTGGTCGAAACCCTCATAGGCTAGGTAGGGGATTTTGCCTTCCGCATCCAACATGCGTAGTCCAACAGCAACGCAGCCGGTGAAGTTCCGGACTTCGGCCACAAATTCTTTGAGGAGGTGCATCATCTCCGTGTGCCGGTTCGCGATCTCGAGAAAGCGATGCGAGACCCGCAGCGCCTCCTCCGCCCGTCGGCGCTCGGTGAAGTCGTCGAAGGTTGTATAAACCTGGTAGGGCTGCGTCTCACCCGGCCTAAACTGGGGTACTGCATGCATGTTGATCCAAACGTATCCATTCGCACCAGGGTGGAACACACCCATTACTACGTTTGATACCTCTTTTCCCGTCTTTAGCGCGATCATGGCCGGATGCGTATCACCGGGAAAATCCGAACCGTCCTCGTGGATGGCTTTCCATCTGGGGTCCATGGATGTTCTTCCCAGCATTTCGGCAAGTGTCAACCCCAGGAGCCGCTCGGCAGCGGGGTTGGCAGAGATGATGTGACCCTCTGCGTTCTGGCATACTGCGCCCTGCGCCATGGTTTCGAACAGCTCTCGATGCTTCTGTTCGCTGGCCTGCAGCGCCTCCTCGATCCGTTTCCGTTTGTCAATATTCTGAAATGTGCCAGCAAGTTTTACTATTTTATCGCCGCTGTAAACGGCCCTTCCAAGCGACCGCACCCAGATCTTATCTTTGCTGCCTGAAGGAATGAAAAGGGATTCGAGATCGTAAGGTTCGCCGATTTCCGCAGCTTTCTTCAATGCTTCCTCTATAGCTGGCCTGGATTCGGGCGCGTAGAAATTCAGCGCTTCTTCCAGCTTCGGTCTATATCCCGGCCCGACTCGGTGGATCCGACGGACCTCTTCCGTCCACAAAACCTCTTTGGTCGAGAGGTCAAGCTCCCAACCTCCGACTTTGGCCATCTCGCCGGTATCATTCAAAAGCTGAAGGATCTTCTTCAGTTCATATTCCGCGCGCTCGCGCTCGGTGATGTCGCGGGAATTGATCACAATCTCCGCTCCAGATGGAGTATCAAGACCTGTGGCGATGCCTTCAAGAATACGCCACGATCCGTCTTTGTGACGTAAACGATCCTCTGTGATTTGACGGATCAAGGGATCGCCACTTCGAACTCCAGCTTTCACCGCCTCATAAGACTCGAGCGACTTTGACAGATCGTCCGGGTGAAGCAATTCGGCGATGTTCGTGCCGATTAATTCCTCCGGCTTGTATCCCAGCACCCGCTTAGCGGAGGGGCTTGCGTAGCGGATGATTCCCTCAGCGTCCAAAACCGTGATGACATCTGAAGCGTTCTCGATGAGCGCTCGGAAGCGTTCATCCATGAGTCGTTGCGCCTGCTCCGTATCTGTGCGCTTGGTGGTGTCAACGCCGGATCTGCGTTTGCTCATTTTGCCTTTCCTTCCAGACCGAGGGCACGCAATACAATTGCCCTGTCGCTCAGGTCGCCCCCAATGTGCCGTACCGGCAGCGACAATCTGACGAGCGTGGGCGTGACAAGAATTCCCTCAGCCAAAGCGCCAACGGCTCTCAGAGGATATCTACCACTTCTATCTCGTGATGGTCTCGCAAATACTCCCGGCAGATGGACCGGAGGTTGGCCATGGCTTGGCCTGAACTTGGCGCCCCGCTCGCGATGTAAATGCGAAACAGAATTGTCCTGCCTTTCCTAGGATTGGTTTCCGCATCAGCCATTTTTCGAGGGGTCATTTCCAGCCTCCTTGTCCACGCCGCGCAGTGCGCCTAGGCCCTTCTGCTGTGACTCCCACCGTTCTTCCTGCGCCGCTTGCTGGACTTGCAGCAACTGGAGTTCGGCGCGCTTTGCCTGCAATTCGAGCTTGAGGCGTTCCAGGCGAGTAACTGCGCGAAATCACCGAGGTTGCTGATTCCCTCGACCTGCACCCATTCGGCGCTAGGCAATGCGAGCTTGGTCTTTCCAGGCTCAACCCGTATGCCTCCCGTCGAGTCCTGGATGAAGAGATCCCCCTCGTCCCAGTTGTAATACGTCACTACCGCACGGAGGCGAACTGGATAGCCTCGCGCTGCCTCCTCGATTGTCATCTCCCTGATCTGCTCGACATGCGTAACAGTTGGCAGATTGACTGCGGTCCGGCCGTAGCACGTAGCCGAAACAATACTTAACAGCCAAACCAGTAGCAAGATAGATCGACGAGCTGCGGACTGGGGCGGTATAGTCAGTTCGTGAGCGAGGCGCATGAGTGCCTCTTGCGCTAGAGAGAGCCTATCGAAGTTCGCGGTAGTCGGGCGAAGCTGCTCGATGCCACTTTGCAGCTCATAGTTTATATGAACTCAGCCGGGCTTCAAGTCCCTATAACTACATTGGCAACAACAATTACTACTTGCTCCAATACACGTAGGCTTATTGGCTCCTCAGTAATAGCAACAGAGCGATGCTTTCGCCATATGCCTTTGGACGCGGCGGCTCCGTATCGACCCTCGCCATAACGCAGCCTCCGTCTATTTCCTCCCAGAGTTCAGGACAGTGTAGATGTGCGATGCCGAGAAGCGAGTAGGCAAGCTGGACTCTGAGTCTTAGCACTCGTTGGGGCCCCACCATTCAAGTTAGGTCGAACCGCTCCCGCACTGTTCAGGTAACCGCGGGTTTTGTTCCTTATCTTAAGAGCTTTCACTTTTGGCAGGTGGCAACAGTGGAATACTTCTCCACCCTCCATGCCACTCCGATCGCAGGTCGCTTATTCAAGGATGAAAACTGTTAGGGAAGTTTTTTCACCCCGATTGTGTCGGGCGCCCAGAGACAGAGGAGCAGCGCAGTTCGGCCACCCCCAAATGTAATGAACCAAGAGAATTCCTTTGATACGCCCGAAAGCCGCCAACGCCGAGGTTGGTGTTTCAACAGCTGAGGCGCCTTGTTTTCGCGTCCCTTTGCTAACACTGATGCCACAAACTGCCGGGCTCGTGCGCGGAGGCAAAAAGCGATTCATCCCTAAACTTATGCCAGGTGATGCCGTAAGCTACTGACGGTGGTTGTGTTTTGCAACGGTCACGCTGCCGGCAAGGACGCAGAATTGGCGCGACTTGCGAGGCTGACATCCAGAGCCCCTGGCCAGCACTCGCAGTCAGTCCTCAGCCCACAGGTGGGCATACCATCGGCGACATCGTTGTTTACCATCTGCGGCCCCCATCCTGATGAAGCGACGGTCGCAGTTATCGAGAACGCGAGTCGAAGATTTCATGCCCCCCTTGACGCATCTCCCCTGGACGTTGAGGAGCGGGAGCAGATCACAGCCGGATTTGAGAACCAACTTGAGGCTCGCGGCTGCGGGTTTAATGCTCGGCAGCAACTCAAGGTCGGCCATCAACGCAAATCTGGCCAGCCCTGATTCCTGCGGCTGCCTAGTTAATGAATGGTGTGAGCGCGGGAACTGGTGGTTGCGGCGCCATCTGTTGTGGTGAGATCACTTAGCACATCACGACCCCCAAGGGCGACAGGGATGACGTGGTGAACCGCCAAAATCGGCCTTGCCGACGTGCCACATGCTTGGCAACGCCTTCGGGCTCTTCGCAGGGCCTTTGGTACAAGGTCGAAGTATGGCATGGCAGAACGTCTCCGTCCTTGGCAGCGAAAACAATTCCGATGCGCGAGATTGTAACGCCGATTTTACTGGCGAGCTCCACAAATCCCTGGACCCGGACGGAGGGGTGGAACGCTACCAAAGAAAGAAACCTCACGAGCCATCACTTCTTTCGGCTTCTTATCTCAGAGTGCGCCCGTGCCCCGGAGGCCCGTGACCCGCGCAGGTGGTGCTGAACAACGGAAAACTGCTTTTCCCCTGATGCTTTTGAATTTTGCTGTCCCTGATTTCCGCTGCCCGACTGGCCACGGTTGTCGGCAATTGTCGAGGTGTCGTGTAATCTTAGAATCAGCATTGTGCCGTTCCTTGCCGATAAGAGGCTTTGTTACTCCGTCATATATTCGATGCCACGTCTGGACAAGCGGATTTCGGATCAGAAGACCATCCTGCCAGATTCGCGTGGATGACGCCTTCCGACGTCAGAGACTATCCCTTGTCCCCTTGTCGAACCATGTGTGCGAGAAGGACGTACTCCCGCCCTTCGCGCTCGCTTGCCGAAACGCGGGGAGAAAGCCAGGAGCGTCCGATGCCGACTACCGCCGCAGGGCGATAGCCGGCATCAGCAGAGTCGTAGTCGCCGTCACTGGCGCTGGCAATGGCATCGGCACACAGGCATTGGCATCGTCATGGGCAATGGCAGAGGCATTGGCGTTGGCGCTGACTACGTCTCAAACTTGGTGATGGCGAACCGACCGAACCCCTGGGACCGGGCCGCCCCGATGCCCAGGTACTTGGCCCCCCACTCGATCATCTGGAGCAGGTCCTTCGGCGACAGCATCGTGTCGTCGAGGTCGAGCGCGCCGGTCGCCGTGGCGTCCTCGATGTACGAGTCTTCCTGCCAGGACCGCTCGTTGCTCGCCTCCAGCCTCACGTACCTCCCGAAGACCTTGGCGTCGGCGACCGTCCTGTCCGTCACCAGGCCCGGCTCCCGGACCTGGACGGCCGTGCGGATGATCTGGTAGCCCGCCGCCGCGACCGCCTTCGGTGCCACGTGCGCCACGTGGGCCAGGAAGGACTGGAAATTGCGGCTCGGGATGTAGACGGTGCCATCCAGGGTGAAGAACTGGGCGTTGGCCTTCTCCGTCAGGGCGACGTAGTCCGCCTCGCTCATGCCCCCGCCGCCGTTGTCGTCCGCGGTCAAACCTGTGCCCCATGCCGCACCACCGGCAGTCGGGCTACGCCTGCGTCGTGGAGAGAACGAACGGCGAGTTGACTTTCATCGCTTGACCGGCAGCGTAGTTGCGGTGTAATTTGCGTTCATGCGAGGAAGGCCAGGCACTAAACGGACGCGAAGCATATGACTCCAGAAGACGCTCAATCGAGCGGAGAGCGGCATGTAATATCCGACCTCGCGTCGAAGGGTTACTATTGCCTTCGAAACAAGCGGTCTCCGGTTTACACCGGCATCGAAGCGATTAAAGGAACGAAGGTCACACTTGTTCACGTAAAGACGGCTGTCCATCCGAGCACGCCAGACAACCTCTCGACTGAGGAGTCGACTAGAATCAGGAGTCGGGCCACCCGGATGGGATGGGAGGCGTGGCTAGCTCAGGTTCAAATTGACGACTTCGGATTGATGTTGGGGTCAATCACGTACACTCGATTGGCCTAACCAACCGTCAGCACAGTGTACGGTCGCCCCATCACGTCTGCCTTCCTCTGATCCCATGCCGCCACCAAAGTCCTTTCAAACACGCACCAGATCACTTTCGCTATCGCTCGTCCCTCATCTGCCCTTTCTTGAACGTGGCCCGCCCGACCATCACCAGGATCACAAGCAAGGTCACCCAAATCGGCATCACGATGACGTACACGAGGAGCGGCTGGTGGAGATTCCGCATTAAGGCGAAGGAGATTCCGACCACCACAACTGCCAAGGCCAGCAATAGCGAAAACTAAGCAAATCGGCGCATAATGTGGCTGATTCTACCACTGGTGGTCAAACCATGCGCAAACCGAAACAGAAAACCGCACTCCAGGCAATTGAAGAAGCTCTTGAAATCCTGCGGTCAACCCCGACGTTGGAAGACAACGCAAAGGAAAGCATCGAAGTCCTGCTGGAGATCGCGGTCGAGAAGCTGCACCAGAAATGACCAAGCTTTTCTCAGGAGATCTCGCAGCACTTGAATTCGTCTTCCAACGGGTGTATACGTTGCGGCTACTAACCGCTTGCCTGCGAATATAAACTACTGTTCCGGCTGGCGGTTGCTGGCAGCCTTATGAAACGGCAAGTCCTTTTCGCTATTCCCATCGTGATTTGCAGCGTCCTGGCGCGTGTGCCCCCGGCTCAACCCACCCGCATGGGCCCTGCGGATATCTACCCCGACCCGGTGAGGACGCCGGGCGCTGCTAACCCCGAGGTCACGCAGCGGAACATCGGTGACACCATATGCAGCCGCCGCTGGAGCACTAGGCTCATCCGGCCCCCAGCGCAATACACGAGCAGGCTGAAGAGGAAACAGCTCCGGGAATACGGGGACACTGTCCACCAGGCGAGGGCGCAGCTCATCAATCCGAACACGGGAAAAGTGGACACGACCCGGTGCGTTGCGCATTCCGACAACATGGCCTGCTACGAGGAAGACCACCTGATCTCCCTCGAGGACGGCGGCGACCCTGAGGACCCGAGGAATCTCTGGCCCGAGCCGTACAACGCCCGGGTCGGCGGCACGATCATGGGCGCTCACCAGAAGGATGTCGTCGAGGGGTTCGTCCACGACGAGATTTGCCACAGCATTCCCTATTCCAAGAAAAACTCCTACATTCCGGCGACCACTTCGATCACGCTGAGGCGGGGACAGGAGATTCTGGCGGGCGATTGGTATGCGTGCTATGAGCTGATCAAGAAAGGGAAATCATGCAAGTAGGGCCATCGCCAAAGTCAGGCGAATACCCGAGGCCCAGTGAAGTTACCAAAGCACTCTTGCTATACGCCCAGCCTCTGATAATGTCAGTGGCGTAGAACTCCTTGAAAAGGGGGTGGCCATCTGGGAGGGTGGCTGCCCCCTTTTTATTTGTCCTCCCGGGCTGTCTGCATCCCAATACTCCACGGTCGACGGGGCAAATGACAACGCTTGCCACCCGTCAACAGTTCGTGCATTTCCACGCCAAGCTCTTTCGCCCGTGTTTCCAAACCGTCGAAGGTGAGTTTCCGTTTTCCTCTTCGACAGCGGCAATGTGCCCTGCCTGCATAACTGTATGCGGTTAAGGTTCGGTCTGGCCGAGACCTTTGGCGAGTCGCAGCTCGCGTAGGCGCCTGCTAGCCTCCATGCACACGTCTAATCTTTGGAGCAGGCGTTTTAGGGTGTTGACACCAAGGTCCTCGTCTAGCGTCGATCAATCAAATAAATCATCGAGCTACTTCTTGGGAGGCTGCTTCGCGATAATCAGAGGCGCGATCTTCTTGTAAGTCGCCTCGGGAATGATCTTCTTGCTTACAAGGTCGGTCTTGGCCCTGTAGGGCCTTCCATCAATGATCTTCTGCGAATAAGCGTCCCCAATTCCAGGTAGCGCCTTCAAGTCTTCCTTGCTGGCCGAATTGAGATCGAGGAGTTTGGCTTTGCCGGCCGCCGCCACCGCTTTGCCCGCTGGAGCAGCTTTGGTGGCCGTCTGGGGAGTGCTTTCCTGCGCTCCCAAGCTGGGCACGAGAAACACCGCGAAGACGGAAATGACTGCGATCAGTAGAGTGATTTTCCTCAGTTTATCCATTGAGACATCCTCCCTCGCCCAGATTCCATGTTTTTATGCGCCAAGTCGAACTCTGTCGCGCTTGTGTGCCGTGGTGACGTCAAAATAACAAACACAAACGCCAAAAACGTAACGACAAACGTGATGCCAAAGAATGCCAGGACGATTGCGAGTACGTACCGCCCGAGAAGAAGCTTGAAAGCCAGACCCAACAGACCCAAGACCAGCATGCCTGCAATGGTCAATGCTATGAGAGTTCTCATCGAATGCCGCCTCTGGCCCAAGCGGTCCCAGCTGATGCACGCGGATAGCTACTCGACCGGCATCACCTGGCACATTATACTCCAAAGGGCGATATGATCGGGATCGCCCAGGCGGTCAATGTGTACTAGCTCGCCACTTGTTGCGACGTAGGACGGGACCACGTGAGACCGCGGATCGGAGGGGAAAAGGTGGCATCCGAAGGCAACAGACAGACCGTCAGCTTCGAGGAACTGGCCTACTCGAACATGCTGACCCTCAATGCGCTGGTGGAACTGCTGACCGAAAAAGGCCTGCTTAGCAAGCAAGAAATCCTGGAGCGGGTGAAGCAGCTTCAGATGCAGAGCCAGGCGAAGAAGAAACTGCAGTAGGTCCGTCGTCCCTTTTGAACACCCGCCTGGGGCCTTTCATGGGAAGCCCCGCGGCGGGACGGTCGGAGCGAGCGAGTGTGCTGGTGGTGGGTGAGGGTCAACAACTCCTACCCCTCTTTGCAGTCCCTGCAATGGCGGGCCCAAGGCACCGCGTCTAAGCGCGCCTTGCTGATCGGCAGTCCGCATTCTTCACAGATCCCAAATCTCTCTTGCCGGATCCGCGTCAAGGCATCCTCAATGGCCTGCAAGAGCTTGCTGTCTGCCTGCCTTAAGCGCACCTGGACGGAGGCGCTGATTTCACTGGCAGCCATATCGACCGGGTCCCCACCACGTTCACCGCCAGCGGGAATCGAACCCCCTAATACTACTACGTTAAGTTATTGACCTCTCCCAAGAGAGGTGTTAAGCTCCGGTTCATGACCGAGAGCGAAATTGCAAAATGTCGAGCACGTTTGGAACAATTCTTGGCCGACCTGCTGGAGCCGCTGG